>Ga0307931_1001120_pt1 | contig 17558 bp, 6 predicted proteins | sample OrgLakmetageno47_FD_201816 | JGI IMG/M metagenome (GOLD analysis project Ga0307931, IMG submission 201816) | Saline water microbial communities from Organic Lake, Antarctica - #47 | ecosystem: Environmental > Aquatic > Non-marine Saline and Alkaline > Saline | place: Antarctica: Organic Lake... | reverse complement strand
GCTGGCCTCGATCCATTTCAAATGAGCACACTACATTATGATGGCCCCAATGGCAGCGGCGATAAAATGAAGTGTGGCACATTTCTGTGTGGTGGGTCCTTACCCCATCTTCCAAACGATCTCGCAACACGAGCAAGTGGTGAAGTTTGCGCCCTTCATGAAAGTGGGGCTAAAACATCGGGCAGAAGTGACCATAGCAAACCATTGGATTTGAATGAATTTCGACGGGATGATCCTGCAGGTTACTTTGCGGCTGAAATCGGGTTTGACAAGGATTATTTGGCCACCACTATCGCGCATGCTCTGGACCTTGAGGTATCAATTTAGTTTTTCGTGATTAGATATCATTCTTCACTCGACTATTTTGCTGGATACTTGATATTATTGATAGGTTTCGTTCCGATTTTTTTTTGTTTAGTTTATAATGATTAGCACATACCTACTCGCGTTTTTCATTTGCCAGGGCCCTGCAGAAGTATGTCAATCCGCTTGCTCGTCGGGACTCCTGGCGATTGCTCGCGGGGTGCATGCTATACGGTTAGGGCTCTGTGATTTGGCGCTCTGCGGTGGGGCCTCTTTTTCGCCAGACGAAACGGTGCGTACTGTACTCTTATCATCGTCCTCAAGTGCGTCTTCTTCTATTCTTACATTATGAATGCCACGTGACGGCTACTATTACTGTTGAAGTCTCACACCGTAGAGTTATGTTCATACATTTATCAATGTCTTCGTACGCATACACTTAGATTCGAGCTATGCCAGGGATGGTCTGGTCTCCTGATGGAATCTGCCGCCCTTTCAGTGATGAAGCTTCAGGAACGGTGCCTGCTGATGGAGCTGCAGTGGTGCTACTCGTGTCTCCCAGAGCCGCAGCTGCTCTATACAGGCAACGCGATGCACCTACAAGTGGCGGTACGAACATATTAAAAAAAGAGCAAGATTCAAGCATGGAGCATGGAAATGCATTCTTGTTGCGTCGGCCCGCATATGCGCAAGTGAGTGGAGTGGGGCTAAACAACGACGGACGACGAAAGAGTGGTTTCTGTCAACCATCCTCAAAAGGGCAAGTTGAGTGCTTGCAGCTCGCGTTGAAAGACGCCAACTTGTTACCCGGTGACGTGGACTATGTAGAAGCTCACGGTACAGGCACTCGAGTTGGAGATCCCATTGAATTGACTGCTCTTGCTCAAGTGTTTCAAGACCGACAAACTCGGTCGGCTCGGAAGCACTCTCCTACTTCTCCGCTGGATGATGGCTCTACTACTGGTTATAGAATTGAAGAAATTCCTGCACGAAAGCTGCTTGTAGGGTCTGCGAAAGGCAACATAGGTCACTTGAACACTGCCTCAGGAGCTGCTGGGTTCGTGAAAGCATGTTTGGTGGCACATCATGGCCACGCTCCACCTACGGCCCATCTTATCAACCATGCAAACTTGAACAAGCTTGTGGATTGGTCTAGTTTGCCTCTCGAAGTTGTCACCAAAGAGAGCCACTCAGGCTCTGTTCTTGCTTCTGCTACACCAACTCTTGGTAGAGTAGAAACAGAAGCATCGAGGATGAACTGTGCTGGTGTCAGTGCGTTTGGGATTGGAGGTACTAACGTGCACATTCTTCTCAATGCTACTACCACGTCTGATGATTATTCGAGTACTTCGGAAGCAGCTGCTAATTCTCAGCAGCTGCCTCGTCGGCCAAGCTTGCAATTAGTGTCCGTGGCATCGCCTTCCATAGCTACTCACTTCCTAGCTCAACTGCGGGCGGAAGCAGATCCTCGCTCAGCAATTGATTCGTTTACTTTTGAACAAGCATTGCTTGATCGTGCTCGATGTGGAGCCTTATCCACAGTTGGTTCCAGCGCAGTGCGTGCATTTCAACTTGTCAGCACATCTGCCGAGCCGACTTCACTTCCTAAAGCTTTGCCTGCACCCGTGCCGTTGGCTACTGCACCTAGACCAGTGGTGTTGGTGTTCCCGGGACAAGGAGGTGCTTATGAGGGGATGGGTCGAGCGTTACTTCATGCAGATTTATTGAACTCACTTGACCCTGCGTCGTTGTCTTCGATTCTGGATGCAGAAGTTCCTTGGACATCGGCTGAATCGATCGTATCTGTTTCTCTAGCAGTGGCAGAAGTCATATCACAGCACCTTGCGGATAGTACCTTCAAAGTGAGTGCAGTGCTCGGTCATTCTTTAGGGGAGTGGTCAGCGGCTGCCTTCACCGGCGCTATTGCACGCGACAAAGCCCTAAGCCTCGCTCGTCGTCGCGATTTGCTCGTATCTGAACTTCACCGTAGCTTAGAAAGTCAACGATCACATGGTGGCGGTGAAATTGCAATCATGGTGGCTGTGCGCACGTCAGCTGTTGAACTATCAGCAGCACCCCTAGGCCCTTTGCCAAGCGGTCTTGAAATAAGCGTTGTGAACGGTGCTAACGCTGTTGTAGTTGGAGGCCTTCTTCCAGAGCAGAAACTTAGCGCAGCCGCTGCCAAGGCGCTAGGACTATCCCTAAAGATTGATTCCAAGATCGTGAAAGAAGCCAAGGAGAGTGCAGACACAAAAAAAAATGAGGACGAGAAAAAAGACGAAGACATTGATATGGAAGAAGAATCAGTAGGGGCGTGGTTGCAACGGTTGGATGCTGCAGGTGTAGGGTGGCGCCGTGTGCAGGCTTCTACAGCATTTCATTCCCCTGCTGTAGACCCCTTGTGCAAGCCTTACGAAGAAGCTTTACGCTCTATGACGCCCTTGGGTCTTGGTGATGAGAACAATATCGGCAATAGTAGTGCCAGCACCTTCAGCGTGCCTCTCATTTCCACCGTGAACGGCAAGTATGTGCGTAGCGTCACTGACAACGAGGCGAATGAGCTCTCAGAAGATGTTGTCTTGTCAGATCCAGCATATTGGGCGCGTCAAATTCGTGCGCCAGTGCGGTTCGATCTTGCAATGGAAACAGTTGCCAGAGACTATCCCGATGCACTTATCATAGAAGTAGGACCCTCAGCTTTAGCAGGATTGATTGCTGCTAATGGTAAGACGCTCGGTGCTAAGTGGCATGTGTGGCCAACGATTCGAAAGCACCGTCGCGACAGTAACAATAGCAGCAGCAGTAGTGACAACAGCGATGAGTGTGCGACTTTCTTAACCTGCCTGGGTAATTTGTGGGCTCATGGTGGCCCAGTGCCGAACCTCTCAGCCCCTCGAGGAAAAGTGTCGCTACCGACTTACAATTTTTCACTCCATTATCCAATCGCATCATCTACTTCAAGCACCATCTTTAAAAAACATCGCCCGCAGGTTATTGATAGCAATGCAGTCGAAGAGTTCACAGACATTGTAACCAATGAGGCAGAAGAAGCAGATACTTCTCCTTCGCCGACCACATTGTATGAAGTGGCGTGGGAAGTGGTAGTGGGTGGAGTTGCAACTGCAGCGGCTCCACTTTTATTGCCTGTAGTTCTTCTTGACTTTGATGATGACGTTGCCGATGTCGACTCGGAAAAGGGAACTGGGGCCATAGCAGAGGCTGCAGCTCAAGAGATGCATCGCCGGGCTGTGCAGTATTTGAGCGAGATAGATCTCTCAGCAGTGGCTCCGCGCTACAAATTGATACAAGCCAAAGATGCTGCCAAAGCTGCGGCTAATTATGGCTGCCTCGCTATGATAGGCGGTCTGGCACCAAGCATAAGTAGTCTTAGTAATTTATCGGTGGAAGCACATAAGAGCAAAGGTGGAGATTCTGCAAGTGTAAGTGACGCTTGGGGAGATGCTAGCGATGCATCAACTGTAGCCGTTCGAGCGGTGAAAGTGCTCTCTGCTTTGGGAAAGTCTGCAACGAATGAAGGCAGTCATAACGGTCCCGTTGATCTCTTTGTTTTGCTTCAAGGAGCACCGAGGTACTCGTGCGTGCGAGGTGCTCTGCGGTCGGCACGTAAAGAACAACCAGGGCTCGTGATTAGATGTGTCACTCTACGTGCCAGTTCCAGTGTTGGGCCACCTTGTTTGAGCAGCAACGTTTCTGCCAAGATGCAAAGCAATGAGATAGCTGAATCTGATTGGTTGTCAGCGCAAGCTTTGCTGCCAGCGCTGCCGATGGAAACATCAGTGGATGCTTCCGGAGTGATTTATATGCCACGGATCGTGCCACTTCTTCCTCTTAATGTAGAGGATGCTGACGGTGACAAGACAAGCAGAAGCAGTGAAAGCAGCAGCAGCAATAGTCGAGCATCTCCGTCATCTGGCCGTGTGGCAGTTGTGAGTGGCGGTATGCGCGGATTAGGACTGCGTGTGGCAGACGCACTCTTAAAAAATGGTCGCGCCGACAAAGTCATTCTTCTCGGGCGATCTCTGCCTGCTGATGCAAGTGCGTCCGAAAGACCCTCTCATTCTGGAGCGGATGCTTCGTTATTGGCTGATATACTTGCTCGAGGTGGTGAGATTGCAGCGTGTGACGTTTGTGATTGGGCAGCGGTGAGTGATCTTCAGACAACGTTGACTTCACATGAAGAGGTATCAATAGTCGTGCATTGTGCTGGAGTGGTAAAGGATGCACTACTTGCACGCACAACGGATGAAGACGCGCTCAACGTTCTCGCGCCCAAAGTGGCTGGTACCTTAAATCTACGTCGCAAATGGCCTCAGGCTCGATTCCTCGGTTTTTCTTCGTCTTCCGCAGCCCTAGGCCCCGCTGGGCAGGCGACCTATGCCGGTGCGAATGCCTTCATAGACGAGTGGCTTGCGTGGGAGAAGCACGAGGGAGGTAATGAAGGTGTGCAGAGCGTGCAGTGGGGCGGTTGGGGCGGCGCTGGCATGTCCGCCGACCTCAATATTTCTCCTCTCAAGGGGGAGAAGTTCTTCGATATTTCCACAGGTCTCGCACACTTGGCTTCAATTCTAGACTCCATGGGTGTACATGGTGATGCAGACAAAAGCTTAAAACATCATGATGTGAACCAGAGGCAGCAACCTGTCATCCCTCTGCCATTTGCACTGCCGGCAGCCGTTCTCGCCATGGATGTAGAATGGCCTGCATATGCCACTAATGCTATGGTCAGCAGTCCACCTGAAGCGGGAGACAACTTGCTAGCTCATGTCATAGTGCCGAGGGCCAAAACGAGTAGAATTACTAGTGCTGAATGGACGGCTGGTGGGTGGCGATCTTCATCTGAAACACAAAGTAACTCTTACTACATGTTAGCCTTTGGGCCTGGTAGTGATGCGATCAACGGCACTGAAAAGACGTGTGGGTGGGGTTGTGAGGAACGCCTTGAGCTGCAACATGTAGTCGACAGGGTACCTATCTTACCCGGTAGTGCTTACCTCTGCTGGGCACTTTCTGCGCTCTATCATGAGCGTGCACTCCGTAAAGCTTCCTCTTCCTCGGCATATAGCCTCGGTAAAAGTGGCGATAATTATCACAGTGCCTCCGTGGTGCTTCTTGATGTGCGGTTCTTGAAGCCTCTTGACCTCCTAATTCGCCGTGATTGTATTTTGACTATCACTTTCGATACATCTGGTGGTTCGGAAGCAAGTAGCGGCACTCTTGTCATTGCGTGTGGTTCAATCGTACACGCCTCGATGCGCTTTGAAGCTCTTCTCAGTGGTAATGACAGTAGCATATCCGCAAACTCAATTGCATTGGAAGCAGCATCCTCACTTTGCAAGAACGCAAAAGCCACTTGTAGTGCTGAACACTCAAGGGAAGTGTCATCGCCAAATGAAATCTTTCAGTCTCAAGGTTTTGGTTACGGTACCACTTTCAGTCAACTGAGTCAAGTACGCACCTATTCTGGATTAGCACATGCCTCTCTCGAGTTTGCAACACCCAGTGTCTCCGCATCAGAGACAACAAGTGGAGTGACTTTTCTAACGGCAGGCTTAGTCGATAGTTCTTTGCAGCTCGCTAGTCTAGTAGATGGTGGTGTGATGGGTGTTCCAAGCAAGATCGAACGCTTTTCGTGGTGGCCACAGGATCAGCAGGAAGACGACGGTATAGACGGCAAGAATGAAGTGGTGGATACATGTAATGAAGACAAAATGACTGCTGCGGTGGTGCTTGAGGAGCCTACTGTAGAAAAGGGAAAGTCTGAGGCGTTGCCAACCTTTCAGTTGTCCGTTTGCCGCGCCCAGCGTCCGGTGTTTTATTGTAGTGGTCTCGCGCTGTTTCCTCTCAGTCCCGCTGATGACGACAATGATGAGATGGGGCAATTCGCTATTGAGAGCTCTTTCCGAGCCCTTGGTGGGCCTTCAACCTCTTTATCAAGCAGCTCGTGTGTTCGCATTGGTGTAGGGCATACTCCTCGTGGCAGCCATGATGATGCTTTTGCACACATCGTTTGGTTGTGGGAAGCAGCGTCTCCTCTTAATGGCAATGGTCAAGGCAGTGTGGATGCAATTGCCACGGCAGAGGCTGCAGAGATGTTGTCCACAGTTGCTGCAACACGGCCTCTTTCAACCGTGCTTCTGTCTTTGCCCCCATTGAAATCGGACCCAACCACAACAGGAGTGCCCAACGCAGAGGATAACGCTGCAGCGAAGTCTCACCGCATATCAGTGGACGAAGCTGTTGGCGTGCTAGTAGCGGCTGCTCGGGACCTCGGTCTCAAAGCTTACGTTCAATCCTCAGTGCTCGAAACAACAACTGAAGCAAACACCAAGGAAGAAGAGATCAACAGTTTAAGTGTTGACGATGAGAGCAAGAGCGAACAACTTTTATGGGCTGACGGCACAATGGTCGAGAAAGATACATCAGTGGCAACACTACCTCCAGTAGTTGCTGAACCGCAGGCCTGGGATTCTCCCCTAGTAGCATGTGTGGATGCCACAGATTCCGAGAAGCTCGAAGCTGGCGGCGCGTGGTTCCAAACATGTGACCGTAAACCCACGCTGCGCCCCCACGAGGTGGAAGTGCTCGCCACCTCCTGGGCCCTCAACTTTCGCGACGTACTCGTAGCACAGGGCGCGATTCCCACTGACACAGCAGGCGCTCAGCTGGGCATCGGTGGGGAATGCGGTGGAGTGGTGGCACGCGTCGGTGTCGGAGTCAAACACGTGCGAGCTGGCGATGCAGTGGCGTGTGTGCCGCCAGATGGCATGGGCTCGTATCTCGTGACCCGCATGGAATGGGTGAGCCCACCCCTGTATCGACCAACTTCTTATCCCTCGACCAAGCACCCTGACGCAACAGCTACAAGCCTCCTTGCGTCGTCAGCTCAGGCCGCAGCAGCTGAAGTAGCGTCACATGTAGCGGAAACGCCTCCTCTGGGGGGACAAGAGGGCAAGATGTCTGTGTGGCCGGATGCGTCAGGTGCCGCGTCTTCTACATTGGCTTACGCGACGGCTTGGTTAGCCCTCGTAGACGGGCCAGGCCGAGTGAAGCCTTGTGAGGTAGTCCTGTTGCATTCGGCAGCTGGTGGCGTTGGCCTCGCAGCACTGCAGTTGCTACAGAGCCGCTTCGTCGGTGGCCACGGTCGATCGTCCCAGATCTCCCCTAATATAGTGGTATACGGCACTGCCTCGACGGAATCGAAGCGCCAGTTGCTGCTGGAGCTCGGGTGCAGGGGTGCCTTCGATTCCCGTGATCCACAAGCGTTCAGCCGAGGCGTGCGTCATGCCGAAGCCCAACGGCTCTCTGAGGAGGCGCAACGGCTTTCTGACGAAGCGCAACGGCTCTCTACAGCTGTCAAAGCCGCGCAGGCATCATCAGAGGCAGCGGCAAATGCCGCCAACAGCAGCACATTATCAAAGTTGCAGCGACGGACAGCGCGAGCAGTAGGCAGAGCACGAGTAGCAAAGGCTGCAGCTGTGAGGGCCTCAGCAGCAGCGGCGCAAGCTGACAAGAAGATGGTGAATTCAAGCAAAGACCAGCACTTCGAAGAAGACTTCGAGGATGTGGAAGGCTGCGTGGATGTGATTTTAGGCGCTGTAGCAGGCGCGGCCTTCCACACCTCTCTGTCCCTCCTCAAGCCTTTTGGCCGTTTCGTTGAGTTGGGAAAACGCAGCGGCTACGAAAAGGGGTCTTTGCCTGCATCTGTTTTACTGAAAGGCGCGGCTCTCGTGGCAGCCCACCTCGATGTGTTGATGCTCACTGACCGCCCGCGAGCGGCCAAGCTGTTTCGGTCGGTGTGGGAAGCTCAGCAAGTGCCGAGCCATGAGGGTGGTCTGCCTCCACTGCCATTGGACCGTGTTTTTTTGCTGTCACAGCTACCGGAATCTCTAAAGCACATGTCTCAGGGCACACATGTAGGGAAAGTCGTGCTCGTGAATGGGCCTAATATTGGTGACGTGCCCTGTTTTGCGCCCCAACCCAAGGAAATGGATAAGAAAACGGTCATCATGGACAAGATGAGCCGCCTAACTCTGAAAGAAGTGTGCAGTTTTGCAGAGTCGGACCCGTTAACTGCCACTCTACGCTCTCTTGTGGCCCGCCCGCCGCGATCATTGCAAAACAAGGACGAAGCTGAGAATATATTCACCGAGTTTGAGGTTACGCCTCGCACAGAGGGCACCGCCAAGATCGCTGATTTGGCTCAAACAACACAATTAAATGGCATTGGTATTGAAAGCGCTTCAGAAGACGAGGGGGAAGACGAGGATGACGATTGTTATGCTGAATCTGACTCTGAGACTGATGAAGACTCAGCATCAAGGGAAATAGCCTCAGAGAACCAAGGGCGCCCTGTTTTCCTGAAAGCAGGAGTACTCCCGAGACTCACCTCAAAGGCTGCAGCCTCTTTGCTTCTGGCCAACAGCAACGATCAAGAACCTGTAAACCTGCTGATTGCGGGCTCGCGCGCAGCAGCTGCCTGGGCTGACGTGACCTTGCGAAGAAGGGCGCAGCAGCGCTTGACTGGCCAAGAGGGCAGTAGTGGCGATGGTAATGCAACGCTACCTCTGCTCGTGGTTCGAGTGCAGCACCAGGATTGGGTGAAAATTTCCGTGAAGGAGCTCCAGTCTACCCTGGTCCTGGCAGCAACCAATAATGGTGAGCGGGCTTCAAAGGTTCTCCTTGTGCCAAGCGCAACTGCTAGTAGGGAACATGGAGGAAGAGGAGGTCACAACAAGGAGTCTGATGAAGTCATGTCCTCTGAAGATCTAGCAGCTGCCATGGTAGAGCGAGAAACCTGGCTTCGACAGGCAGTCAGTGGCTTAGCTGGTGTGAGTCCCAACGATATTGACAGAGAGGAGCCTTTTGAGGAGCTCGGAGTCGATTCATTGGCGCAAATTAACTTAGCAAGACGAGTGGGAGCACGCTTCAACCTTCATGGATTTGGGGTGGGAGATTTACTGAAGCACAACACCATCTCATCTCTCCTCGCATACACGGAGGAAAGGGTTGCAGTTCGCGTGAAGCCTGCTGCACCTTCTCTCCCTCCTCCTTCTCTTACAGTTACAAGCGACTCGCAATCAGATCATGCTAGCACCTCTTCGAAATCAGATAGCTTAGTTGACGAAGAGAGGTCGGCTGAGATGCCGGTGCCACCAATAACACCCCTTCCTGCTGCTACTCATGGTTTGCGGCATATCAAAGGGCGCGTGCTTTGCTTGCATGGCTTTCGATCGAATGGCGAAATGTTGCAAGTGGCAATGGCACCGCTGCTGGCTTCTGTTGCTTCATCTTGCAAAAGCATTTCTTACGAATTTCTGGATGCACCTCACAGCTCCAACGGAGATCCAGAGCCCGGTATTCCAAGCGAAGTGCCCACCTACGAGTGGTGGGGCATTCCGCATCATTCCACTTACGATGATGGCTGGCAGCAGTTTGGTCCTCGTGCACTCTTTCAAGAGAGCCGAGAAAAAGTTTTGGCAGTGGCGCTTAATCCTGCGGCAATGCTCGAGAAAGGGCCAGTAGTTGGGTTGATTGGCTTCAGCCAAGGCGCTGCCATGTGTGTGGCCCTTGCCTCTGATCCTCAAGCAAGGCCACAGCTTCCTTCGTTGCAATTTGTTGGCGCTTTTTCAGCCGTGCCTCCACGCAAGATTCAAGCAAGTGCAAGCCGTGAAGAGGAGTTCGTCCCTGTAGGTTGCCCGCCGCTCTCAGGCGCTCTGATTGGTCTGGCCTCGTTTCACGCCTTCGATCCTCATGAAAAGCACGCGCAACTCTGCCTCGAAGTGCACTCTTTTTTTAAGGCCCCAGCTACTGCAGCTGCTGCTGTGAAGTTGACTCAGGAGCTGCCAGACCAAGGATTATGTGAGGTGTTTACCCATGGTGCTGGCCATTCTATTCCTCGGAAGGGGCCTGCTCTCACTGATCTCGTGAAAGCATTTCGGGGATTCATTGAGAAGGACTTTCGTGCCACTTGAATGAGGAGCGCCCAAGTTTAAACCGAGAGCAGTGGTGAAAGATTTCTGGAACATCTAAATCACACATTGCATTCAAATTTACTCGGGCCTCAGGCCCTATATAATTCCATACAAGGGCTCAGGTCTGATTATCCAGCATCTATGTCCCGCCTAGTGACTAAATGGCCTGCCTTGCATTGCCATGTGAGTTTTCAACACCGCCCAGCGATGATCCCCCATGTTAAGGTAGGTCAACGGCTCATGGTTTTAATTTTGCCCAGTCCTATATGATTTATTTCGAGACAGACTTATAACTATGCCTAGGCACGATACAGCCGAGTAATATCTTGCTTCCTCTGTCAAGATATTCCATGGGAAGCTCTCGCTGGTGGATTTCTGAAGCGCAAGACGCGCGCTGGGAGGAATTGAGGAACTGAAGGACCTTTGAACTTCGAATGGCCATTTATGGCCATGCACCGAGCCCCGCTCTCAATCGTTTGTTAACCTAAGTCGGGATCTCCTCGAGCCCGAAAACGGCCTTTTATATCTTCCATATCCCAAAAAAAGACCTTTTTGGGGTCGTGTTCTTGCCCCAGTCATTGGCCGATACGGGGGTGCTTCTTCTGATCTCAGCCCCATTTGGACCTCTACAACATTGGCTTTTCGGAAGCCAAGGCCTTCTTCAGACAGAAACTTTCACGCAAATGGGGTCACGCAATTGCTCGGGGATGGTCGACTCTTCTTCTGGATCGCCTGAGGGACTTCGTTGTAGTCCCCTCCTCTGCGGGCGGGAACTCTTCTTTTGAGCTGCACTCTCAGAGCATGGAGGAGTGTGCCACTTTGGACCGCTACCATCACTTCCATGGCCACTCGGGCATGTGCGCCTGATTAGCTTCTTAGGTCTAGTTTGCGCTGCTTTGCTTTTCTTCTCTAGGGCCTGTCTCAAAAAAGACCTTTTCTGCATGCTTTTCTGTCTTCATTTTCCCGAAGACGGACTTTTCTGTCTTTCATTTCTCTGGTGGGAAATGTGTGTGCATAGACGTTAACAATAATAGCATGAAATGATGATTAGCCGGCGCGTTCGCTCAGACTCCTAATGCCGCGCACTCCTCGAACGTTTATCTCCTGCATCTTTCTAAGACACTATCTAGAGCAAGGTATGTACTTTGCTATGCTTTCGAACGTCTCCCAAGTGAAATCGACGGAAGTTTTAGCACCGCTTTGTTGTCACTGACTATATGTGCTTTCGCCTGCTCGATAATAATATTCTTTGCATCATTGGCAGGCTAACTTTTCCTTCACTTTATTTGATTTAATTTTATTGCTCCTCTAATTTTGTTGCATCTGAACCAGGTTTTGCGAAGCCAGTCTTGAGCTACTCGCGCGTTGTCCTCCGGGCCTTTATTACGCTCAAGGACTCAAAAAAATTATGAATGCTCGGCTTCAAACCCTTTACGAAGAAGTCGCCAGTCAATTAAATCATGATTATCATTGGGACTAATTAAGGTGTTGTTGCTAGAGATGGCCCGTTGTTCTTGAAGACACCCGAAATAACTTCCTATTAATCTACCAGTGTCAGCATCACAAAAGATCAGCGATGCCCTTAATTCCGGAGTCATGGCCGCGAATCGACGAAGAACACCATCTTTGTCGACGGACTTTTGCTGATCCACTCAACCTCACTGCCACATGGACATCGTCACTTTATTTGCTCGGCTGCCTCTGGACACTGGTTGGCATTGTTGTGTTCACACAAAACTCTGTTTTACCAGCAATTCATCTGCATTGTGCCAATATACACCCCCTCTTCGCGTCCGCAACCATTTATGCTGGATTCACATCGCTACCTGGTCTCTTCTCGACTCTTCTAGCAACACTTGTAGGAGACACTTCATCTGTCGCTGTGGGTGCATGCTTGGGTTCAGCCATGCTAAATCAGCTCGTTGCGATTTCAGCGGGAATTTCAATAGCACTCAATTATCATCACTGTAGTTCGATCAAAGTGGAAATGGCTGAAGTTGGGCGTGATATTGTGTTCACTGGCCTTTCAATTATTGCTGTTTTTCTGGTACTCTTGGACGAAGTTGTTACTGTGATTGAAGCCGCAGCTCTCGTAGGACTTTATGGGTTATACGTCATGCTTTGCTGGCATCAAGCGGTAAGAATAAAATGTTTTTTTTGTGTATACCTTTCCTTCTATGTGTAACAAACAGAGCATGCTCAAATTTTACGTACTTTTTGCGCTTTACACAGAAGGCTGAAGATCTTAATTACGAGAGTATTCTGCCCGAAAATCAAGAAAGCTCCTCTGCCGCTGCTAACAGCGGCTCCTCGCCCCTTGACGAAGAAAACGTCGCTCAAAAGCCCGCTGATTCTGCTGCAGAAGGTGATGAGAGGAACGAAGAATACCTTGCGAAAAAAGACGATAGTGCAGAAGTTCCAACTAGGAGCTCTACTTCGATCGTGGGAAAGTTGCGGAATTATGTGTTCAGTGGACTGAGTTGTTTCTTCGTGTGCATATCTCCCGAACCAAGGCTCCCGCCTGAAAACAACTTTGACAATTTTGATGCTCGAGCAGTAGCTTACATCAGAATGCAACTTGCCGTTGGAATTTTCGGGCAAGTCATACTCGTTTGGTTATTACTAGCTTGGAGCGAGAAAGCTGGCTGTCTATTGGGGATATCACCCCTCGTCGTTGGTGCGACTGTGTCTGCGTCAGCATGTGCAGCGCCTACGTATCTTGCATCGTGCTCATTGAGTAGACTCAAGGGTGACATGTGCGGCAGCATAGCAAACGCTCTTGGATCAAATATTTTCAGCTTGCTTATTGCGCTTGGTCTGCCTTGGCTGCTCGAACTGTCGATTCGGTTGCAAGGCCAACCACTTGTTGCTGGTGCTGTAAATGACACCATTTTTGTCCTCGGCTTGCTATTCGCATCACTTATTGCGATGGCGTCGTCTTTAGTGGTGCGGAAAATGACTCAAACAGTCGTTGATGGTACGTACTTGAATCACTGATAAGCGTACATCTTTTTCTAACTGTTCTCCTTTTCATCTCTTTATTTACATGCAGCAAGGTTATACGTTTTCTACTACATTGCAGCTCTTCTTGCACTTCTACTTTACGACTACGAAATCTTCGGGTGGTTATTTTCAGCCTTTACATTCTACCAGAAACCCATCAATTCGGATTCTGGTGGGCAAACGATTTCCTTTTAGTTACCAATGTTTCCATCGAGGCGATCTTGAGATGAATTGCCTACTATCGGGAGATACATCAGGATTCAATGCCGTAGTGAACAATTTGACCCAAATGCGGAGAGCAAATGCTCTATCACACCAAATCGAAAGAAGAGATTAAAATTCGCCTCATTGTGATCATTATGCACCGCAGAAATACGTCTATATTTTTACGGAGCCATAGTCCAAATTTCCTCCAAGAAAAGTAGATATTTATACAGGAGTTCACATAGCACATAGTTGCAGGTGCAGGTTAAAGGAGGGCGAGGGCGACTTAACTTCTTAGTTCATATTTCTAAGCTTCGTAAAACTTTCTAACAGTCCTTAGAAAAGTATTTAGATGGAATTGAGGCGAGAGTTCAGCAGGGGTATTCGTAAGTTTGAAGTACGCGAAAGTAGTGACAGCAGTGCGCGTGTAGTCCGCGGTCGTTGTATTATAAAATTATTTTTGCAACGCGATTAAAGCTGGAGTCTCGTTAGCGTGCTTATATTATTTGCGTGTTAGTTCTCGTTTCTAATCCATAATAACGTGCCTTAATTATCCAAGGACATATCACATGGCGTATATAAGTACGAAACCACACCAGAAACACTTGACGTCTGCGTTTCATGCCGCCTCTCTGCCTTCATGCAGTACAATGCATTTTCAAAAGCTACCGCCCTGCCCCAAGTACGCCTCCATAACGGGATGGTCGACAAACTCTGAAATGGCACCGATGTACCGCAATTTGGTCGTTGCTCCTGCACCTTCGAGTAAATCTTCACTTACGGACTCAAATACACTTTCAACCAGTTCCGACCTAAATGTTCAAACACCAAAAAAGTAAGGCAAGCAATAGAGAACACAGAGAAGTCTACTCAAAAACGTAGATTGCTTACATTTGGTCTAAAGAAAGCAACGGATCACCCATAGCAGCAGCAGTTTGATTTAATGCTCGAAAAGTCATTTTTAAATCGAGCATATCTAGTGCGCCAGAATTCGTTGTGTCGAAGAGCTCGAAAGCTAGCAGTAGCCGTTCAGCAGTGGTGCCCTTCGTTAAGGGCGCAAGTCCAGCCAGAAACTCCCGCCATTGTACAGTTCCAGCCCCAGTCTTATCAAAAAGCGTGAATATTCTATCAAATATTTCTCTGTCCGACTCGTCAACAGTGACGGCGACTTCCGCGGCCAAGAATTGCTTCCGGGTCACGAACTTTGGGTTGTTGTTGACTTTGGCTGCGTCAGACATGTTCTTGCGCATGGCTATTAGTTCCGGTCCACTACTCTGAATAACGTGCGAAATCACGGCCACCGCCAGTTGATCTCCAGACATGCCCGCGCCCATGGTGCTTCCCAGTAAAAGCAAAGGCGCACAGCGCGTTATTCTATGATGTGCTGCACGTCCAAAATGAGATAACGAGATAACGAGAGACACAACGAACATAACGAGATAAATTCTTGCTCTAATATATTTTACAGTAAGAAAGTTTGAGTTCGAGCTTTCTTCCAACCAGTCTGTACTGTACTCCCAACATCCAACCGTTAACCAAGAAAACCCACGAGGCTGCTGGGTTTTCCTTCGGTTTTCATTCAGCGTTGTTAGTGATCTTCTGCTGAGCCGAAGTGGGTAAAAAAACGGAAAACCCGCGGTTTTCTTGGTTACTGCATCCAACTCTAACATCTTCCGTCTTCCGAATCTTCCAATACACAGCACACAATAGATTCACAAAGGACAAGGGAATCTACGTTAAAAAGCGAGAGATGGAAGTAGAAATACCAAGGGAGCTACACGTAAATTTCAAACCAAGTGGCATTTGGCATTTGGGTGTAGAAGTGTGGAAATTCGAATGTCGAATGCCGGATGGATAAACAAATATCAGTCGTGCGATTCTACTTGGGGTTTAGGGGGCAAGGAAAAAGCCGCATGAGAATAATTATTCTCAACCAATAACCTTTGTCTGCTAAACTTTGAAATTCTGATTACTGAACGGGCACTTGATTTCCATACCATACCTTTGCCAAACCGAAACAAACAGCCAAACATGTAGCGGAGAGCAGAGAGCGCAATTCTAAAAGCGATTCTCATGCAAATGCACCAGTATCCCGGCAAAATGAAGAGAACCATGGCCATGGCTCTAAACAAGCGCTATGCTACGATGTCCCCACGGCCCAAGCGCGCCATCTAGTATGTGCCCTATTTTTATCGGCGACCATGTTTCTGGTTGGCCCCCATGCTTCCGACGGTCTCCCAGCTGTCTGAAGCTTTTCCCTTTGAGGCTGACGCTTTCTTGTCTGCCTCGCCACTCTTTTTCTTGGCCTTAGCTTCCGCTGCAGCTGCGACTAGCGCGCACCTAGCCGAGAATTCCTCATCATCCTCGAACCTGATTCGTAGCAAAAATGCACGTCAATGACCCCTTCACAAACAAAAAAACATATGGCACAGAAAACGAAATAATGCCTTGTGTTACACAAACTCACACGTGCCTGTAAAATCCTACAGGAAGACACGACTCATCATACCGCTAGCACCCTCTTACCAGCCGCGGGAGTCTTCTTCGAGTTTGGCAACTTCTTCTTCCATGCCCGGCCGCATGCCGATCTTCTTCATGTCGTGCATACTCCGGAGGCCAGGCATCGCCTCGAGCGCCACTAGGGGCGCAATAGCCACGCGCAGCTGCTTGATGGCGTCTTCGTGCTTGAGAGGGTGCCGCACGGCCTCCACCGCGCTTACATGTGCGCGCCTCTTCTGCACCGCGGCCAACTGCTCTTCAAGCTTCACAGCTTTCTTCTCCTTGCCCTCCGCGCGTGCCGCTGCAATCTCAGCTTCGAGCGCCTCCACTCGGGTGCTCATCTGCGCGCTCAGCTGTTCCTTTTCTGGCTCTGTGAGCGTGCCAGCTTCCACCATAGCCTTAAGTTGGGACTCCAGCCAAGTAACCTTCTCGGCGATGACATCCGTGGTCGTTAAATCGTACAGCTCTTGCTCTTCTTCACTCAGTGGCTTCGCAGACATCATCTTTGCCTCGATTGCAGTGATTTCTTCGCCCTTGGACTTGAGCTCTTTCACCAACCGCTTCCGTTGCGACCACGACTGCGTCTTGGCCCCGACCATCTTTTTGAAGGTCTCAAAAGCGCAAGCAGTTGCGAGGTAAGAGGGCGACCCTAAAGAAGACAGTGTCGACGAAGCGCCCTCTTCGGCGCCACCATCTGATCCTCCTGATGACATCAGGGTGACGCGGGGGTAAACGTGGAAGAACTTGAGGTCCTGGCCCGTGTCGTGCTGCTGCTTGTAGGACGCAGCACACGAAACATCAGTGGCAGCGGCCTGGTCCTCTGCGTAGCCCATGGCCCGAAGGGCAGCTGCCGTCCACTTCGGCAACTTATCGTCGTACTTTTGTCGAACCTTCTTGCCACCTCCCACAACAAAGGTGTGCCGAATCATTGACTTTAATTGTACAGGCTCGGTAAAGGCGGCTTGCATTAAGCTCGTCACCTTTGAAACGCACGAAACATTGTGTGACCGAATACCAAGCAGATAAGGAAGTGCGTCATCATGAATTCATGAAAAAACAAAAAGTAGCTCCCAGGTACTTTAGAAGGCACCAACATAACCAGCTGAAACACTCTTTTTGCTATGGGCTAGCACGCTGGTTTAGCTACAGTAGTGCCTCATTTCGACAAAGAAAACACGACCTGAAGACGAACTTTAAGGGCTAGTCAAATACCTGCGCTTCAGAATAACCTGCAAGGTCGTATTCACTATCTTCTTCAGATGTACGAATGTTTTTTGCCATGCCAGCAGCAGCTTTTACTGTTTCCATGGCCGCCATGTTCAAGTTCTTCGAGCTAGCGGGAGCACTTGCTGCAAGTAAGTGAGTGAGTGGTTCGTACAGATACAGTAGAAGAACATTTCGTGTGCACGTGTCATCGTACATCGCAGTCGGGAGGATAATTCGAAAGGCCTCAAGTACCGATTCGTTAATTCGAAAGGCCTTAATTTTCTCTTTGACTAGTACCTCCCTGTAATGCACAACAGTTTTTCGCGGCAAAAATGCTTCGTACTGTACGAG
>Ga0307931_1001119_pt1 | contig 17573 bp, 25 predicted proteins | sample OrgLakmetageno47_FD_201816 | JGI IMG/M metagenome (GOLD analysis project Ga0307931, IMG submission 201816) | Saline water microbial communities from Organic Lake, Antarctica - #47 | ecosystem: Environmental > Aquatic > Non-marine Saline and Alkaline > Saline | place: Antarctica: Organic Lake... | reverse complement strand
CACGATCTATTCATCGGAGCGGAGGACGGAGGAGTTGTTCTCTGCACGGCCTGCGCGTGCGCCTGAACAGCAGTGGTATCTCCGCAACCTGCAGCCACGAGGTTCGTTAGAGTTAAGCTTTCTTTAACTCAGGTGTGAGATACAGAAATTCAAGCGTAATAGCTCTGCTTCATACACTGGATCAAGCATTCAGACCAATCCAACTTATTACTCCATGCACTATGACATTGATATGCTTTTGTTTGGGTAGGCCTGAGTGGGCACGTACTTTTCGAACAGCCATTGCTCGGCGTTTTACTGCAAATTTCATTTGAATGTAGTGTCAATTTCTCCTCGCTTCCTGCACCCTCTGACATTTTACTTCGTTTTACTCATACAGGTAGGCGCACCCCATAGACACAGGGAGTCATGGCGCAAGATCACCGGGCGTCCAAAGACATGTACTACCCATGCGTGTCCGCGCTGCAAAAATTGGCGGTGGACGACGACGTGCCTTCGCTGGACGTGCCCTCGAATTCGGTGGACTTCGACCCAGCCCCTCTCGGCAATCCTGTGCATTTCGTGGACCACCGCGCATTTGACACCAGGTTCGATCCTCCCTAAACCCTCGTTTCACCAATTGCGTATCAATCGCACTCTGCTCTTTTGTGTATATTAACGTGGTATTTATCCCTATGTATATGCTGCTACATGTGCAACAGCTTCGGGGCGGAAATGGAGACCTTGGCGAAGATTGAGTCGATGCTGGCCAAGGCCGAAGACTTCGTCCAGCAATTGTACGCGAGCCGATCCGTGACGCGGGCTATCCCCATGGTTAAGGTGAGTGCAAGTCAGAGAAAGAGAGGGAGAGGGAAGAGAGCCCAACACTTGACCTTATCACGAGTGTCTATAATTCTTGGTACCTGCTGCCTGCTGCTGCTCCTATCTCTGTCGCTATTTTTATTATTTTTCTATAGTCCCACTGTATACCACCTCTCCCGAAGCTTTTCCGTGTGTTCAATGCCTAAGTCACTGTTCTGGTCGCTGCTACACTGCCCCTCTCTTTGCTTGCTTGTCTCCTTTGCCGTTCTCTCTCTCTCTTCTATCTCGCCCGCGGGCGCGGCTGCTCCTTCTCGCACTTTTCTTTTACAACTCTTGTGACTTCGATTACGACTGCGCGTAGACGATGGAGGACGAAAACCGCACCGAGCTCAACACTTCCACCTTTGAAACATTGCGCCCAGTGGTGGCGTGGCTCGGGGAGCTCATGGACTTCCAAGCGATTTGCGTCAAGGAATTCTGCTCGAACGTGGCCCAGCTGGCTGCGGCGAAAGGAAGCAAATTGGTCCCCGAGGGGCTCTACACGGCTCTCATCAAAATGATTGACGTGCTGCAAAAGATGGACAATCTCAAGGACATGAAAGCTTGTCTGCAAAATGACTTCACGCGGTAAGCAGTTCGAAGAAAAGGCCAGAGAGGAAGTGACAGAAATGGACAGACTTGCTGCATACATTACTTTTATTGCGTATTTGGGAACAAAATGGTGCGATGTCCTTCTATATGTCTTGCCCTACATTGAATTCTGGCCCTCTCCGCGCCTCTTTTACCTGCGTGTGTGCGCGCACGGCCCACAGCTACAAGCGCGCGTTCGGGGCGATCCGGTCCACGATTCCCGACGGCCAAGCAATTTTCGACCAATCACACGCGCTGCAGATGTTCTTGGCCAACCCGGTGCACCCGAAACAGCTCATTTTCTTCAACCTGCGGTCGGAGCTCAAGAAAATCGACGGCCACGAAGAAGTGCTGACGGAAATGCTCACCCAGTGCACCGACTTTTTGGAGCGCGGCATTTTCGTGACGCCCGACGACAAGTGAGTGGCAGCGTGAACGCAGACACGTTATTTCAAATTGCCAATAGTTTGATCTCCACTTTTTGGGCAGCTTTCGTTTGTACTTTTTACCCGCACAATTTTTCCCATCTCCTGTTGTTGTTTTCACCTCATTTTGTCCTGAAATTTCTTGACCTCAATACCCTCCGCAGACTTCCTTCGCCCTTCATTCCCCCTTTCTTTCTCCCTCTTCAGGTACCGTCTCCTGCGGGGGCTTCCTCACTTGCTTCTTTTGATCGACGGAGACACGACCGAGGGGAGCTACAACGTGTTCAAACAGAAGAAACTCAAACTCGACGACGTGAAGAAACTCTTCAAGCAGTACCCCATTTTGGTATGCAATGCGCGGTGGAGTCCCTGGCCCTTTCCTGTTTGATTTGTTGGGGTTCCACCGAAGCCTTTTCTCTTGTTACTGCCTTGCCAACTCCTTGCTTGTCCTACTCTTTCTTGCCCTTTTTCTCTTCCTCTTGGACCCCCCCAACTCTATCTGTGGTGGCGGCTTATCAACCCATACCACCTACCACACGAACACTCAAATCCCATCATAACCCCAATGAACCTATGGTACTAGGACATGGTATTATATGTGGTATCATTTACCATATCCGCCATCTCACTATCTCGATGTCTATGTTTAATGTTCATCAGCCCATGTATGGCGACATGCCGATCAAGCCAGCGGTGATTTTGACCCGCGCGCCCCACTACGACCTCGCGACCATGGGCTCAATGTGGGGCGCCGACTCCTCCGACGACAAGAAGGTGTGTGGGGGGGGGATGCGTGTGCGCTACTTTTGCAGACTACTCGCAGTTGCAAAGGCGGCTCCTTGTGTTACCTGAAAGCATCTTGAGTGATGTGGCTTTTGCGTTTTCTTGTTTCAGCGTTCGTGTTTTCCTTTCCTTTTCTTGAACCCAGGTTCTTGCTTTTCTTCTCCAAAACGTGTCCCTCTTCCTCTTCGCTTCGGTGACTTCTTGGTTCTATTTTCAATGCTTTTTAAACTGTATTAGGTCGCGTCCACCTACCAAGTGACCACTCACTGGAAGACCATGCGCCAGCAATTCGACAACTTGGCTTCGAGGCTGACGGTGACGGTGAACGAGGTGCAGGCGCGCATGGAAAGCGGGCGACTGGAGAAGGACCCAGCAGCAGTGGCGCTGGGGGCGTCGGTAAGAGTGTATTTGAGAAGCTGGGCGGTTGAGAGGGCGGGAGGGAAATTTAAGAGAAAGCTGAATAGGCGTTAGACAAGGAAAATGGATAAAGGATGAAGGATAAACCAGCATTGGAATATTGGTTGAACATCTCCGGTGTTCGTTTTCTCTCGTCGTTCTTTCTTTCCCCACTCTGTCCGAATGTATGTATTGACGTTGTCTTCTTCGAAATTCACGACGACGACGACAGGTGGCGGCTCTGGTGACGGAATGTTTGGACGCCCTCCGCGAGTGGTCGTGCCACGTGCAGGAAACGATTGCATGGAAAATGAGCAACCCCGCCTCGGAAGAAGTGCTCACGGTGCACCAAGTCTCGCCTGAAGACCGCAACCTCAACAGCTTCAACTACGAGCGGTGAGACATAAAGCACACAGATGAAAACAAGGAAGAAATAAGCTCTACGTGCATGTGTGCATATGCGTGTTTGTTTATTTGTACTTTCCTTGTTTGATTGTCGGTGGATAAAAGAGAAGAAGAAAAACTGTCCTGGGTTATCTTGTGGCAGTCTACTTTCTTATTTTTACTGTTTCTTCTCCTTTACTTTCAACGTCTATGTGCGTTTTTTATTTATGCTTCACTTGTGCATCCACAGCTGCGTGCGGTACAATTACGACATGCAGGAGCGGTCGGTGATGGTGGACGCCACCTTCATGATCAAGTCTCTGGCTGCGATGGTGCGCCGGGCGGAAGTCACCATCGCGCCGCTGCTGCGGATGCACGTGCACGGCACTTGCCAGCAGCTCGTGCAGGTAATGCAACAACAACTTGTACATGTACTTGTAACTATGCGCAATCGTGTGTACACACACTCGCTCATGTTCCCCCCCCAAAAAAAATAAAAAATAAAATGAAAACAACAAACAAATCACACACGCAGCTTCAGAGGGTACGGCCAGGCATGTGCCTCTGTGCATGTTGGGACGAGGGAAGAGCAAGGATAAAATCTGTGTGGAAGTGGTTGATCTTTTCAGTGACTTCCCGAACTTTTCTAATGATCTCACGCGATCTCTACCCTCGTGCTGTTGTGTTCTTCTGTGTTTGTTATGTGTTCCACAAATATATCACCAACCCTCGCCACAAACAAACAACCAGTCGGTGCTGCTCCCGAGTTTGCACCGTTGCGACAAGGGAAAGCGCCCGCTTTTGACCACGTTGCTGCAGCTCCGGACCCTGGGAGCAGACTGGGTTGGTGGGGTCGAGAACAAGGACGATTTCAAAAAGTACAGCTCCAAGGACGGGAGGCCCAAGGCGGCGACGCACCCTACGCGAGCAGTGGGGCCCGCGCCAACGCAACTGCACTTGATGCGCACCATTGTCCGAGCCCTGTTCGACGAGGGGTCCGAAGGCCGCCAGTCCCGCGGGTTCTTCACCAAGAAAGACTTGGAAAAGGATGACGTGGAAGCGTTGGAGCTGTTTTACTCCCAGTCGTACCGCTTCCCCGCCCTCTTGGATCTCACTGGCACCGTTCGAGAAATCGCCGACTTGTCGGACCTGTGGTACCGGGAGTTCTACCTGGACCTCTCCAACTCCGCGCAGTTCCCCATCAACGCCTCGATGCCCTGGATTTTGACCAAGCACGTGGTGTCGCACCAGGGCTCGTCGGTGCCGCTGCTGGCCTCTTTGCCCCTGCTCCTAGACGTGTACAACGACGCCGCCCACCGCGCCCTGTACGTCCTGAAGCAAGCGCACCTGTACGCGGAAATCGAGGGGGAAGTGAACCTGGTCCTGGACCAGCTCACCTTCTTGATCAGCGACGAGATGTATGGCCACTACAAGGACATGGCGGCGGTGCTGACGATGGACGCCGCGTACAAGGAGCGGTTGAACGCCATTGCTCGGAGCCAGGTGTACGCGCTGGCCAAACGGCGCTACGAAATCCCCACCGCCCAGCGGCATTTGCCCCTCCTGGGGCGGGCCATTGATTTGCGGTAAAATTATATATATTAGGGAGTCAAGCTGAGAAGTGCCTTTTTTTGTCGCATTCCACACACACACGATTTTATTCTTCGTTTGTACTCTCAATTCCCTTGTGCTTTCTTCGACTCCACCTGAACTACGAAGGTACTTGGTGACGCAGCAAATCAACACCAAACTGCGGGCCGACTTGGACTTCGTGGTCAAGAAGTTCGAAGCGTCGGAGATTCAGGGGGTGGTGGATTACGTGCAAGCGCTGCGGGTGGTGCGCGGCACCCACGCGCTCCTCGCCAAAAACTTGCCGAGTTTAGACGCGTTCGACGACGTGTTGGCAGAAGTGACGGAGACCGTGGGGCCCATGAGTTTCCGTGGGCGGGTGGTAATGCACGTCCTCTCGAGCTTGGTGATGGACCTCTTTCCCAACTACACCTACAACGCGTACACGAACCGCTTCGTCAAGGTGACACAGTAAAGTTTTTTTTTTCCCTTTAAATGGGATGCTGCTCAGGCTTAAACGAAGCGATCGTCGTCATTCTAGTGCTGGACAATTGCTTATTACTAAATAAGTTGCCCTGGTCATTGTCTTCATACAACATATTTCACACCCAGTCGTAAATTTCACACCCTGCCATAATGATGCGTTCGGTTTCCTGCATTCCTTTGTTTGGTGCTTCCATATTAATGAAGGCGCCGATTCCCAAGGAGCTCATGAAGCGACCCAAAATGCCAACCCCCAGTGGGGCCGTGGGCTTTGGGGACTTGTGCGGCAAACCCTACGACGCGACTTTGAAGCTCGGCAGTCGCTTCTTCGGGCGCCCTCACGCTGAAGCGATTCTGGAAGCGCTGGGTACGGTGGACCTGCCGCTGTTGCTGACGCAGCTGCAGAAGAACTTGGAAACCACGATTTTGGACTCGAAAGCGTGAGTTTGTGCTGGCTTGACGAGTTTATCTTGGTGCTTGCGTAGCTTCTCGTACTATTGGTGGAAGTGTCATTCTTGTTTGCGTTGTCTTTTTCGCGTCACTGGTATTGGTTTCATTCTCTTTTTTTCATTTTGCCTTTTTTTTTTTCTACACGTCTTCCTGTTAATCATGTCCTCACTACTCTCTTCTTCTTCTTCCTTCGATCAGTTACGTGGACGGCATCAAGGAAGGGCTGCCGCCTATCAAGCTACCCAAGTACATGTTCCGCACCGGGGGCTGCTACTCGTTCTTCGAAGCGAAACTGAAGCCCTTCCTTCAGTACGACGACCTCAAGCCAGAAGTGTTCCAAATCTTCCGCGAAATCGGTAATATATAAAAGTTTGGCTCCTTCTTTCTTGTGTTCACTCGCTTTTTTGTTTTTTTTAAAGAATTCATTCCACAACGAATCGTTGTCGCATGTGTGTATTTCACTTCTCGCATTCTCCTCAAATAATGTACTTGTACTCACATGTCCCATTCGCAATGTCTTCAACTTCATCATCCATCCACCAGGCAACATGGTGGCCTTCACCAAAGAGCTTTCGGACGTGCTGGACCGCAGCACCGCCTCTCAGTTCATGCAAGCCGCTCCCTTAATGGGGGCGATTCCCGGCGGCGGCCAGCCGGACTTGGAGAACAGCCCTTGGCAGAAAATCGTGAATGGCTTCATGGCCAGCGTTGCCGAGAACCCGTCTCAGGTGATATAAGTATATACAATTGCTGCGTGTCTACTTTCATATATTAGAGCATTACCAAAAGCATCAGGTCTGTAGGGCATTAGAGGCTTTCACGGATCTGAAATCTCACTATGAAATCTCACTATCAGTGAGATCTCAGTAATCTCAGTAACAAATTCATGGACTGGTCTTGCCATAAGAACCTTTTCAATGTTCGTCTGTAGTACCGATCTAATTTGGTTCTTGTGGCTAGATCATTCCGTGAATTCGTTACTGAGATTTCACAAGAATATTAGTGAAATTTCAGTCATCGGTGAAAGCCTCTATTTGCTGAGATTGTCACATCTCATTCTTTTATCTTTGAACTCCCCCCCCTGTAAATCCCTTCGTTCGAAGCTGCCTCCCGAAGAACCTCACAGGAATTCCCCCCTTCGCGCTAACAGCTCTCTTCTGTCTTTTCTCCTTCTCTATAAATCTCCGAATGCACAGGTGGCGGTGCCTGAAATTTTGGGGACCCTCAAGTCCAACACCGCGCGCAGCCAGTGGCTGTACGGCGCTACAGGCACTAGCTCGTCGGTTGCTACCAAATCCCTGGCCACCATCGACAAGCTGTTGACCAGCTCGGGCATCCGGGACGACTGGTGAGTGACATTGATACGACAAAGAACACACACACAGAGAGAAAGTCGCTTCAATCAAAGCTTTGGAGTGAACTTATTTAAGAGTGAGTGGAAGATTTTCATCTTTTTGCTTCTTGCTTAGGAGGTTGAGCACGCTCACACACACTAAAACTTCCTTTCTTTTTGTGTCTTTCTTTGCCACAAAACCATTCAATTCCAGGTCTGGTTCGGCCCCTTCCAACGGGGTGCTCGAAGTGGAGGCAACGAGCGAGTTTTACCGCCTGTGGTCCGCCCTCCTGTTCCTGTACTGCATGCGGGAAACCAAATCAGCCAAAGACGGCGGCATGGACCCGGTTCCCGACGACTCGGAGTTTGGCCACGGGTTCCTACTGGCCGGCGCCATGTTCATTCACTTGCTCGGCATGCGGGTATGAGCGCGTGTGAATGTTGTTTTGACTGATTCCTGCTCAAATTCTTGCTTGGTTCATGTAGTGTCTTGGGTCGAAGGGTCGATGTGGAATGATGTGAGCAGAGAAGAGGCTAGGTTGCCAGATCATCGCTACTTGTTTTTCGTGTGCCTCACCATATCAATCGTGAATTTACGCATGTGCGTGCAAATACACTAACCAACACTCAACTTTTCTACCGTTTTTAATTCATTTTTTTGTGTTTGCCATATTAGGACCGCTTCGAGTTGCTCGATTTTTCGGCGCACATGTTGCGGGTCGACGCCCACGAGCGGAACAGCCAGTCAGCGGCCACCTCGGCGATGGGCATGGTGGACGCGGGTCTGCAAGCCGACACCGACGCTTTGCTCAAGGCTGCCAAAGCAACGAAACTGGTAAAAAGAAAAGACCAAGGAGCAGATAAAAACAAAAGAAAAAGAAACAAGCGCCAATGCTGGGTGTTTCAATTACATGTGCAACATATGCGAATCATCCAGACAATTCGAAATTCTCTTGTCTTCGTCTATTTTTCTGCTGCTCTGTAACCTCCTTTTTTGTTCTTTTTTGTGCTGCTCTGGCTATCTTATTCGCTGCCGTTTTCTACTCGTCCACCACTAGATCAACGACCAGTTTTTCAACTTCTTGGAAGCGCGTTTCCCTACCGAAGCCAAGCGTGAATTGATTACTTTCCACCCTCCGCCTTCCGACGCCGCAACCGCTGACACCAGTCGTGCCGACATGCTCTCCGTGAAAGAAGCCAGCAGCAGCACCCGGCGCAGCAGCGGCGTGGCTAGTCCTGCCATGTTCGGCAGCAGCGGCATGAGCGGCGGCAGCAGCAATGCAGAAGATGATCTAGACGACGATTCCATGGCAGGGTTTGAGTTTCGGCAATCGCGCGCTCTGTCGGCTTCCAACCCAATGGCCATGATGATGGCCGCGAAAGCATCTGCTCCTCCTCCTGCTGCGGCGCCACCGCCTCCGGTACCAGCTCCTGCTCCACCAGTGCCGGCACCTGCTGCTCCTGCTCCTGCGCCTCCAGTACCACCCGCAGCACCGGTAGCGCCGCCCGCGCCGCCGCCTGCAGCTGCTGCAGCTGCTGTGCCCCCTCGACCAGCTGCTCCTCCGCCACCGCCGGCACCTACGGGTGGTTCACCTCCTCCACCTCGGCCAGCAGCGCCACCGCCACCACCGGCACCTGCAGGAGCTGCTACTGCACCTCCTCCACCTCGGCCAGCAGCGCCACCGCCGCCGGCACCTGCAGGAGCTGCTACTGCGCCTCCTCCACCTCGACCAGCTGCTCCTCCGCCGCCGCCGGCACCTGCAGGAGCTGCTACTGCGCCTCCTCCACCTCGGCCAGCAGCGCCACCGCCGCCGCCGGCACCTGCAGGAGCTGCTACTGCGCCTCCTCCACCTCGACCAGCTGCTCCTCCGCCGCCGCCGGCACCTGCGGGTGGTGCACCTCCTCCACCTCGGCCAGCAGCGCCACCGCCACCGCCGGCACCTGCAGGAGCTGCTACTGCACCTCCTCCACCTCGGCCAGCTGCGCCACCGCCGCCGGCAGCGGCTCCGCGTGCACCACCTCCCCCACCGCCACCCGCGGGAGGAGCACCGCCTCCTCCTCCACCCGCAGCTGGGCGAGCACCTCCACCGCCACCTCCAGCAGCAGGGCGGGCGCCGCCGCCACCTCCGCCCGCAGGCGGTGCTCCGCCACCGCCACCACCTGCTGCCGCTCCACGTGCGCCACCTCCTCCTCCTCCCTCTTAAATACTATGCGCCTCCCGCGACGAGGATTATTCATCGAATCTCCCATTACTGAATGATTATTTATGTAGCTGTGTTTTGGATGCGCGATTGATGGTGCATAGGTATCTGGATGTGCCTTGGTATGAAAATGCGTTTGCAATTAGAGATAAAACATAATTACAGAGATTTAAAATTTCTTCCACGCAGACCCCGAAGAAAATTAATCCGGGGTCTGAGTGGAAGGAAGAACCAACACATGGGTTATTCGGAGTTGGCTCCGACTTGGACATAGGACAACACCAACCACCAACGCCGAATGCGAATGCCGAATGCCAACAACATTTCACTTACCGTACAATATATTAGTGTATTCGGGTCATATGAGTGACGTATCTGTTGTTAAAAGAACAAAATCAAGGACAAGAAAATTGAAAATGGCACACACGAAGCTTACCAGCGTCCTCATATTGCTTGGATCATGCGTCGTAAACACGGCCGCCCAGCATGACTTGCACATCAATCGTGTTCGAAGCAAGATCAGCGGTGCTCACGTTATACTATCTAAGCTGAACAAGTTCTTCCTCTTGATCAATGTCTACAACAGCGATCTTGAGGATGACATTCTATGTCTCAATCAAGCGAGATAGAGAGTTAAAGGAACACATGTGACCAATCATCAATACTATCCTAACGAACGACCTTTGCATTCAGGTGTTCACCGACCTCGTGTAGAACACGACCACGTCATGAACCACATGAACGTTCTCCTGGACGCTAAGCTCGGCGCAACCTCGGGGTGAGCATTTGAATTTCCTCTTCTTGTGTTTTCTTTTTGTGCAGTAAACTCTCCAGTTTCATGAATTTAAATCGATTCAACTTCGTGGGGTCGTGAAATTCTGCTATCATTTGCAACCTACTTATGTACATCCGCATTGAATCGCCAGGTCGGCGGCGAGTTCCACGCACTTTTACAACGATGCTCTCCTTGACCACTTCAACTCCGGTAAGATCATGGTGTCGAGTCAAAAGCTGCCATCGCAGAAAGTACCTGTTGAATAGCTTTTAAGCGCTTCTAGAAACAAGTCGCTTTGGCGCTGCCCTAAATTTGATCCGTACTTTCTTTCTCGCCTGAAACACAGGTTTTGCTCCAACGAAATGGTCTCAGCGCTATTACGTCGACACCACTTTTTGGGGTGGCGAAGGCTACCCCGTGTTCCTTTACATTGGCGGCGAAGGTCCTCAGGTGAGTTCGCTTTTTCTCTCCACTTCGTTGTTTAGTCATCCGTGAAATGGAAGAGTGGAACCAGTGTTGGTGCCTACGGTGCACAATACGAGTCCTAACCACAAGCACAACACACGTGCGCGCGCGTTGTTGTGATACCTTTGTTTTCCAGTCTGCGCCTTCGGATCGGCTCTTCATGTGGACGCTCGCTGAGAAGCACTCGGCTCTGATGGTGTCATTGGAGCACCGGTATTACGGGGAGTCCCAGCCTGTGCCTGACATGTCCGTGGAGAACCTCAAGTACCTGACTTCGGAACAGGTGTGCATAGGCGCGCGTGTGTAGACTGCTTGCTTCCTGCGATTTTTGCTTGTCTGAATGCAATTGCCTCCTTTCAGTTCAAGCACTTTTCCTTTTTCTTCTCTTCATAGGCCCTCGAAGACGCAGCACGCTTCATCGCCTATTTCAGCGCTTACAACAACGTAGACTCTTCTGCCTCCGGCGCATCCGGCACTCTGTCGTCGCCTCCGCTGGTGCTGCCGGCGTCGCCCGGTCGTTCTCCATGCATCTCCTTTGGGGGTTCCTATCCTGGCAACCTGGCCTCCTGGCTCAAGTTGAAATACCCTAGTTTAGTGGCAGGCACCGTGGGGTCTTCCGCGCCAGTCTTTGCCGAATACGATTTCATTCAATACGCGGAGGTAAAGAAGATGATAGCACATGTGCTTGCTACTATTGTATCCTAACACTCACACAAGGCTCAAAATATATTATTTGCATCGGCCAATGTCGCGTCGTTTCATATATGAATATTTTGATTGCCTCATTCCTGCCGTTGTCTTTCGTCTTCCGTGCGTTCTCGCTTTCTTGCCAGGTCACCGGCCATGCCCTCGCTTACGAGCCCATCGGCGGCTCTGCCGCTTGCTCGGAAATTGTCAGCGAAGCGTTTACTTCTTTGAATGCCCTCGTGCTAGGCACTGCTCCAACGTGGGGCACCGACGACGCTATTCCGCAAGCGCTCAGGCCGTGCAACGCCATGGCCAACGAGCTAGACCTGAGCACCTACGAGGTACAACAATTACATGTGTGCATTTATTCTTGTTCGTGTTTTAAACGGTGGGCACGCTGACGGGCTCCGTGGCGGTGTGTGGTGAATCGCTCTCTCGTGATTAGTTCAATCGTATCCTCTTTCTTGACCTCCTGCATCTTTCTCCCTGTAACTCATAATTCATCTTTTGTGCTTGCTTCTATTGTTAAGCTCTTTTATTCTTGTATTTTTTCTTCTCAATGTGTAACTTCCTAGCGAAGATGATTCTCACACACCTCTTTCTTTTCCTCTCTCTCTCTCTCTCACTCACGCACTCTCTATTTCGCCAACAGGCGGAGCTCTTCGGTCTGTTTCAAGGCACGGTGCAATACAATAACATGGCCATGAAGCCGTTCGTCAGCGACGTGTGTTCGTCGCTCGAGGCCTCGGTGGCCAGTGGTGCCACGGCTCTCAATGCCTTCAGCGCCGCGATGCCGCTGTGGGGCTACAACGCGTCGCTGCCGTTCGAAGACCAATGCGTTGGTAAAATGCTATATTCGTGTACTGCGGTTTTGCGCGCGCGCCTAAGTGCGCGTGAAAGAAGAGTTTTCCTTTTTAATTGTTTTTCTTTAGTAGTATTCATGTCCTCTCTTTGCATTCGCAATTCTAACTCCTTTTCTGTTTTGCAATGCTCCCCTTGGTCACCTCATCTGTGACTCGTGGTGAATACGCAACCGTAAACCACCTTCACTGCCGCCGCCTGAAATCCACGCAGCCTCGAGTTTCCAAGACGATTACGTCGCTTACGTGGGCAACGAAACCTTCTCGTCTCCGAACTGCAACCTGAGCTGCGCCTCGTCTCGGCAGTGGATTTACCAGTCCTGCAACGAATTTGGCTACTTTCAAACTACCGTGGCACCGAACGTGAACGCTTCCTCGAACCCTTTTTCGGCTTTTTCTGCCGTCAACATCGCGAATGCTGGTGCGTGTGAAACAAAAATGAAATTGCAATCTCTAGTATAGTTGTCATTGTATGCTTGCATTCATTTTCTGTTATCGTAATGATGTCGAACTCCCATTTGAGGGCAAATTTCTGGTTGTCTATATTAATAACCACGCTAGAGTATTCTACTGCCACACAATTTGAAAAAGTGAGAATCGTTCTCATCCCCTTCCCATTCTTTTTAAAATGTTTATTTTCTTTTCTCACCTTTTTACCAGGCACCGCCGTTTGTGAAGCGGTCTTCGGCCTTTCGCAAGGCTCTTATGACGGCCCCGACAGCGATTCTCGCGGCCCGGTGGCGAACACCCATTACGGGGGGCGGTCGATCGAAGGCATCAACATCACGATGCCCAACGGAAACATGGACCCATGGTAAGAAAAAGAAGTGAAATCCTTTCAGATGCTTTCGTTAGGAAATGTGTTACGAAGACATGGTCTATAAAGTTATGCGTATTGGGTTTTGCTTTGAACGTGGGCGCGCCTTTCGTTTGGTCTCATGCTCATATATGCATTTCCAAGAGAGGCGGCTATTCTCACTTTGATTTCGCTGCCCTGTTATGTGTCTATTGTTTTCTTTGCCTTTTGATTCAATGAATCTAGGCACGCGCTGTCGGTTGTGAACGCATCGGATCCATTTTACCAAGCTGGCACTGGCGAAGGTTCCAAGCAGGAGGTGTGTGTGTCATGTTGTATCTGCTTCCTTATTTGCATGTGATGGTGGTTTATTTTGCCATTATATTATATTCCGGAGCCGCCATACTCGCCTAGGTTTTTCTCTTAGCTTCCTGCGCGCGCTATCCTAGTAATATCATTGTCGTTGCCGTTCTGTTATTTTTCTCCTCGTTTCAATTGCACCTTCTATCATCCATTCTACATTCTTCCTAATAAATTGTCATTCTAACGTCAACCCACAAAGGCGAGTGCTTCCGTGGACTGGGTCACGATTGACGGCACCGCCCATTGCCGCGACATGTGGGCGCCGAACGTCTTTGAAGCCACGGGCAACCCAGACACCGAAGCCATCCAGTGGGCCCACGCGGCCATTGCGGCCAACGTGAAGGCGTACCTTGGGGCGTAAAACCTTCAGATGCGAAGAAGATGGTTAAAACCATACGAGAGCGAAATGCAACCTTAAATTTTGATGGATGGGAGCTGATGAGGCCATTTGGGGTCAGTGAGGGACTTCGCATTGCCAGCTCACTGTACGCAAGAGACAGAAAGGCACCTCGAGCGCATAGGAAGCAAATCTGACCGAGCTAGGACCAGGCTATTCCTGCAACTGCCTTTCGTGAAAGATAAAAGATATCTTAATCTTAATTCCGTTTCGTTTTCGGTCAAATTTTCGGACTGGCTATTGGGTTTGCGGTCGTGCGATCGCGATCGCGATGCCTTTTACAGTAATGAGTTGAGTTGAGTTGTTGCGCGAACTTACAATAACAATTCCGCTGGGTTCATAGGCGAACATGCCATGCAGCATGCAGCTCCTCAATTGCCCCATGCACGTCTAGTAGGTTAGTAGGCGCCTTTTTTTAAAATGAAAAGGCAAGGCGATAATAGAATTAAAGTTTCCCGTTCTCTATGCCTTTCCCGTTCAGAAGCATCACGTTTTTCTTTTTAGTTCATAAGCATCACACGAGGTGGTTCCGGACAAATAAGCCATACATATCTCTATGGCGGAAAGTTGCTGTCTAGGTCGCGCAATCATCGTGAAAGAAGTGCTTGCGCGCAACACACGCTAATGTATCTTGGCCGCAGACTTGTCTAGTTTCTTCACAGGCTTGAGGGCCATCTTCACGATGAGCACAAACCAGTAAGCGTTGAGAAATGCACCCGCTTGAACGCAAAATGAATAAGAGAGAGAAGGCAACAAAAAGAAGATGAAGAATATATACCAGTCAGAGAATAACAGTACACCGGTCCTCTAAGTGTTCAGCACAGGGCATAGGGCATTCAAAAAGCTGAGCAAAGAATAATAGCGGCCATTTGGAATAGTGTGAAGTAGGTCATAGCGAATAGAACTCAAAGCACGCACCAACGAGGAGGCTCGCATAAGAGTACGCGAAAATGGGGAAAGCGCCTTTCGCTAGTAACTGAGGCACCGCTTCAGATAAAAAGCCATGCAAACCGAACCAGTACACCGCTACGCGACCGGCGAAAAACGTGCTCTAAAACCACCGGTACAACAGAAGAAAGGCATTTGAATCAGAATTGAGCAGTAAAAACGTGAGGAATTAGAAGAGAAAACGTAGAGCAGGGAGCAGGAACCAATGACGTCGCAAAGAGTAGAAAACAACTCTCACATGATAACTCAAGTATCGCAGGATAAAAGAGTGAGGCAGACAATAAAGGCACGTAGAAATATGCGAAGACTTACAGCAAAAGCCGCGTTGGCAGCAGACATCGCTGTTGATGCTCCCAGGCCCGAATTGATGAGGAAGAAGCGCGCGTTGAGTGGCAATGTAGAGAGCTCTCCACACAGCAGCCAAGCACCGGCATAAGGGCAAATTCCAAAGCCGAGGCTCAGCAATGTCAACAACAAAAACATGCCTGTGGGCGAGGATGAAAAATAGGCAATTTAGATCACCCGCTTTGGCGCAATCGAGAATACCATGGGTGGGCACTTCGGAACAATTAAAAAAGAAGGTTGGGGCTAGAGGTAAGTGTCAACGAAGAATGAGCACGCCAGCGATTGCCGAACATTAAACCCTAGCCCACGGATACGAGTAGTAGAATGGTGACTAGTGCTGTAAAATTATCAATCTAGGAAAAGTGATCATCCTTACAATGATGAACAATCACATCGGCTCCACCCAACCTAGGATAGTGCGCCAAAACATGCACTGCGTCCATCATCACCTGAAGTTCGAAGAAGGAAAACCTAAATTCAGGCAGCTGCACAAAGAAAAATAGTCTAGAATTTGTAGCATTATTGGGCTAGAACATGTGGAGAGCCAACAGAGCACATTGCAATTCCATAATGGTTCACAAATGATGACGGTTCATAAATGGTTGAAGCGCAGGCTTCAACGTACCCATGATGAAAATATGTAGCCTCCGCGTGCACAAACATGAGTGGCATAATACCATGGATCGCTTGTATCCGCTGGAATGAATGTCCGAGCCTCTGGTGGCGAACTCCACAGCAGTACTAGGCCTGTTCCACCGAAAGCAACTGCCAAGGTTGCATTTAGGAAGGATGTCGCGTAAGAAAACCCGACTGAGCGAACTTTTTCGTTCGAGTGGCGCTTCAAAACGACGCGTGATGCAAGGTCCAATACTTTCCACCCTGCAACTGCACTAAAGAAGAGCGGAAAGTCTAGGCCGTGCCAAGTCAGCCCAACGTCTAGCATCTGTGAGCAACCTCAAGCCTCCAGCTGTATGTCAGAACTAAAACGGAGGGAAGGCGGTGCGGAAGAACGGAAGGCGGAAGATGCTCACCGCCGTCTAGCTAGAATGTCGAGGAGTCCGACGATCCAGTGGCGTGAATTCCAAGAATAGCTTCTCAGAACAACAGAACAACAGGAATATCAAAGATCTCATGTCATGTCTCAGCAACACGCCGCAACGATTCTCTTCTTCTCTTGACACAATGACAAACAGTCAACAACATGCTTACGCCGCATTACTTTTAGGATAAGTTAGCTTGTTTGCTCAAGTCACGTTAGCCTTCTTCAATAGATAGAGTATCTTGCGCAGTTATCTTACCATCATGAAGATATCATTTGTTGCTCTTGCTGGCGCCTTCTTTAATTCAAGGGCAGCCGCGGTATCTTCAACTGATATTTACGCACGAGCTTGGCAGGGCGTGGCCCCAGGTACTTATATTTGGCCGGAAGCGGGCTCAAGCAACCTCGTTAGCCGAGCCGATGTGGGCATTGGTTTTAGTGGAGGTGCTAGTCGCGCCTTCGTGTCAGCACTCGGCCAGGTGCATGAATGCTGTTGATATTTCAAGTATTATGAATTTGAAACTAAAACTCATATTTCTTTTTAAGTCTCTTATTTTTACTACTACGGCTCGTGGTATAGGTGAGAGCCCTAGAAGAGCTCAAGCTTATGCCGCAAGTGCGGTATTTAGCATCCGTTTCTGGAGGCTCATGGTTCACTACGCTTTACTACTACTACCAAGCCGATTATGAGGTTCGTTGGTTTTGTGCGGTGGATAATTGTAACAAGATAGATCGGGCGTGCAGTAACCAGAAAGATGGCACTTTTCCTCGCGAAGAAGCAACATTCTTTTGAGTTCGTGTTGCGTGCATGTGTGCGTGCACTGCCTGGTTGTAGGGTGGTGCCACCGACGACGCAACTCTTCTGTGCCCTTACACGTCGCCCGAAAACGAATCCTTGGCCACGCTGAGTGAGTTGCCGCCCGGTTGCGCCCTCGCAGCACCAACCAACAGTTTTTACGAGGTTTTGGCAGCACAGTTGGCCAAATCATTGCACGACCCAGCGCAACATCCACCCAGCAAGGTTTGGACAGCCGCCGTGTCGCGCGTCTTTTTGGAGCCTTGGGGCGTGGAACCAGGCGCGTACTTCAGCTGGAATGCTTCCACGGTCGCGGATATTCAAGCGCGCAACCCGTTGCTTGCCAACGAAAGCTTTTTGGTGCCCCACTCGACTAGCCGCCCCTTTCCCATTTTTGTGTCAACCTTAGACGGCCCTGCAGCTACCAATGCTGTGACGGCAACACCCAGCGATGCATCAAAAGATAGCGACTCTTCTGTTGAAAAGATCGCATTGTCCAAGCGTAACGGCATTGGCAATAGCAACAACAAAGACAGCACCAAAATCACCAATGCTGATGATGATGAGTCAGCATGGCTCGGCAATTTAGCGCCTTGCAATCGTAGTTTCACACAATTTCAGGTCACCCCCCTGTACGTGGGCCAGCC
>Ga0307931_1001118_pt1 | contig 17575 bp, 13 predicted proteins | sample OrgLakmetageno47_FD_201816 | JGI IMG/M metagenome (GOLD analysis project Ga0307931, IMG submission 201816) | Saline water microbial communities from Organic Lake, Antarctica - #47 | ecosystem: Environmental > Aquatic > Non-marine Saline and Alkaline > Saline | place: Antarctica: Organic Lake... | reverse complement strand
ATTGAAACAAGAGGCTGCTGCCGAGGCAGTGGCGCACGCATCCGCTTTCGAACAGACTGCTCAAAGAGAGCTGGCATTAGCAAGAGCAGAAACCCGCCGCTGCGCATCTGAACTTGGAAGAAAGCGCGCAGGAGGAGCATCGAAAGCTACCTCAGATAGTCTACGCCGCACAGTATCTCAGTTGATTTCGCGTCTTGTATCAAGTAATGACTCTGGAATTCAGCAAGCCCCAACAATTCACGGGTGGCTCAATGAGCTTGCATGGGCACAAGAAGGGTACTCGATAAGCCTCAACGCTGTTCTCAAGAGCTCATTAGCAAATGTCGTCGTTGTGCAATCAAGATCGGATGCAATTCAGCTTATCGATGCATGCCGTCATGCAAATGTCGGCCCAATTACTTGCGATGTGCTCGACGAGATTCCAAATCGAGAGCGACAAGAAGCTGATTCTCGCTCAAGTAACTTGCGCGTTGGTAGAATTGACTTGCAAGCTTTGATCGAATTTCTCGACTTTACAGATGATCGATATCGGCCAGTATTTGCAGCTCGCCTCCAAAATTGGTTTCTTGTCGCCGATGAAGCTGCATCGTTGGCAGCGATGAAGAGCACGCCAGAAGTTCGTGGTGAAGCTCCAAATATAGTTACACTCTCGGGCGACATGTTCCTAGGCGATGGTGAATTGCGAACCGATGCGCGTGCTTCTAAAGTCCGCAATGTACCAGCATGTTCGCCCTGTGATCTCCGCGTACGTGGAAATGACGCAGTCAATCAGAATTCAGCGGCAAGTTTGGTATCAGCTGATGAACAGCAAGTGCTACCAGGTCCCGTGCATACTAATAAGGATCCTGCTGAAGCTCTGAAAGATGCTGAGAAGCGAGAAGCGGTTGCTGCCAATAGCGCTGCTGAAGCCAATAGTAAACGCTGGGAGAAAGAAAAAGAATTGCGTCAATGTAAGGAATCTACGAGTACTATAGCAGCAGAGGTTCACTCAAAAGAAGAAGAAGCCTTTCGAATGGACGTGATCGCCAAAAATGCTACGAAGAAAGTTAAAAGCAAACAGGCAGAGCTTCAAGCGGCGGAGTTATTAGTTGAAGATGCGATTAAAGAAGAGGAAAGTGCCCGCGTCGCCCTAACTTCTGCCGCAAAGGATAGCGACGACAATAATGTTGACTCCTGGCTGTTGCAACTTGATGCCTGTTGTTGCGCCATTGATTGTGCTGAACGAGACATTGCAAGCGCAGAATCAGGAAGACGCTCTTCTGCAGCTGCACAAAAACGCGCAGAAAAATCAGCATTGCGTTCAGCCAGGAAAGTTGCCTACTGCAATGAGAATGTTGCGTCGGCCACTTCGAATTATGCAGCAGCAGTGGATGCCGTCTCCAAGGTCAATACTCGCTTGAAAGAGCGTTTAACTGTTCTTGAAGACACCAAGAAGAAATTGAGTGCACCATTGGCTGAAGTCGAGTCTTGCCAAGAACGACTCCTGGAAAAAGAGCAAGAAGCTGACCAAAATAGGGACGAACTGGAATCAGCTCTCAGGATGCATCGCGAGGCAGCTGCTTCTTCCAAATCGCTCGATGCATGGTTTAAAGCAATCGAAGCTCGAGATGCAGAAATAGCCGCACAGATGCCGAGTAAGTCTGACTTCAATTGCCGAAGAAAAAAAGACGATGATTATGATGATCTTACCGAAAGCTCGGACAGTGAAGATGAAGTCCCTCTAAATCTTAACAGGAAGAAAAAAGAAGGTATCGCACTCACGGAAAAAATTAGTGACAAGGGTACTGATAACGATCCTCAAGAAAGGCAGAAGGGCACTCCTGAGGAAGCTGCCTCCAGGAAGAGCTCAGCTAAGCTACAAAGAAACAAGTATCGTTTTATCAAAGACGTCGATGCATACAAAGAACAATTAGATGTGGCTCGTGCCGGACTTCGGTTGAGGCAAGCGGTATTGCAAAAATCTGAAGATAGTGTCGATATATCAGCCGTCGAGCAAGATCTTGAACTTGCAGCAAAAGAGGAGTCACTTCAAGCTGATAGGTGATACGTCTTGTGTTGTCTGATCTACTTTGTTCTACTTACCTGACTAAAATAAGTATGCAACTGTATTCTTTCTCTCTAGCTCCGCTGCTCGCCAGCGGGCTTCTGACGCTCTCCACCAGAAAGCTATTTTGGAGCAAGAACGTTTTGATCGTCTATTTGGATCTCTTGAGCGTATAAATGTCGCCTTTAGTGAGGCATACTCTGAGCTTTCATTAGAAGGTGAAGCTGACTTGCGGTACTCGCGTGAACCTCTAACTCTCTACGAGGTGCGCAAATTCATTTTGCTTTGTAATTCAATAATTTTCGACTGTGCTGAGTCCTCCCTACTGCACACACTCTGATTCAATAAGCAGGAGGGCGTCGCTGTGTACGCTAAACCGGCGCGCTCTTCATGGCGCCTTGCAGCATCACTAAGTGGTGGTCAACAAGCAACCATCGGCCTTGCGCTCATTTTTGGTTTTCAATTCGTTTACAAGTCCCCATTTTATCTCCTCGATGAGGTAAAACGGTCTCCATATGCATCAAGTTTTGCTTTCTCCTCAATATTATTTTATACTGTGCGTTTAAGGTTGACGCAAGTTTAGATGCTCAACATGCTGCTCGTGCGGGTCGTCTTATGAAGGAACGCGCTGCCACTGAAAATGTGCAGTACATCGCCATAAGTCGTAAGTGTATTGCTTTATATTTATTGTTGTAGCAGCGATTGAAATTATTCTATTTTGACCAATTCATCAATTAGATCGGCCACAGCTTTATCTTCACGCCGATCGAATGATTGGGACCTACGGGCGACCCGGTGGATCATCTCTATGCGTTGCAGCGGATTTTCCAAGCATCGACCTTTCCGACACATGAGAACTGGATTGCTGGTTGCTAATTTGTTGGTAAACTTTCAGGGTTGCTTAAGAGATTCTTTAATGCTCAGTACTTCAGGAGAACCACACATCAATTAATTTCCAACAACTAAGAAGACAGAAAATACAACCGTGCTTTTGAAGCAGTAGATCGAACGTGAACAGGAGATTAAATATTTTTTTTGAGTTATGAGTTATGAGTTATTTCTAGTGTGCTTGTCGAAGTCTAGTACCCTCGAATATGCAATATACAACGAAACGCCCTCTGGACTTCTAACAATTGCGATGATTACTCTGAATGCATAATAGTAAGGTCTGCTCTCACACTCGCGATTGTCTCGTGGTCCCTTCAGCCAAAAAGCAAAAAGCACCAAGACGTTAGACGTTAGACGTTTGGGATTATAGTTATAGTGTATAGTGACTAAATATTTTCATCGTAGCCATGCTTGAATTCCCATACTTGATTGCCGAGCGTAAATTTAAGCGATAATATAATCCGAAATGGAGTTACCTTACAGTGGATGTAAATCATTAAAATGGTTGTATACATTGTAGAGTACTTTGAGAAATCTTTATGAGAGTGCGAGCGACGAGCTAAGGGCAATTGCTGATGAGAACAACATGGCAACTTGAGCATGTATGTATGCCAGATAGGTGTGTCTCCTAGTACTAGCCCCTCCCCTCGTATAAGCTCCTTTGCCTTGTTTTTTTTTTCTGTTCGCCATCTAATTCCGGCCCCTCGCCCCTCGCCCCTCGGGCCTCTGGGGGCAGTAACCAAGAAAACCGCGGGTTTTCCGGTTTTTTACCCACTTCGGCTCAGCAGAAGATCCGGTGATTACTAATAACGCTGAAGGAAAACATAAGGTAAACCCAGTGGCCTCGTGGGTTTTCTTGGTTACTGTACTGGGGGTGGGAAACTGTGTCAAAATATTTGAAGGTTCTTATATATTCGAGCAACTCCTGGCGAGTTCGTTGGGTTGTGGAATGGACGAAGCAGGAAGAAACAGGAAGCAAGGAAACAGTTGAGCGACGCGTAGGAATGGTGTTGGTGTTGGTCTGACGTTCTTGATCTGCTGCATAGGTTCGCTGCTATGAAGAAGCTTATGCTGCGCGCCATTATTGTTTTAGGAGCGTTATCACCGCTGGTGCTTACTGCATCCACAGCTCAGTGGCTGCGGCTTGTGACAGCGGTCTCGGAAGGCACTCTAGGTGAAGCCGCGGGTGACTATAGCTTGGATGGCGAGGCGCACGGGTATCCCAAGTACAAACAAGATGGCAAAGGGCCCAGGTACGCAAGCATCTGAGCTCGAAATCGAAGGGCAAAAATATTGTCAACAATTGTCGTCAAAAATGTTCGGAGGAACACATACAACAAACCACGTGTAGCATATTTCAAAACAATATGATAATTGGAAGTGCTTGCAAAGCAACTTGTTTGCGTATTTTGACATGTGACCTATTGTTGTACTTACAATGACGTGCGTGTGTGATCGAGTAGGTATCTGTACCGTTCTCCAAACGGTGCGTGGTCGATCACAAGCAGCTCTGACAACATTGCCAAATCCAAAGGCACAGTCGTAAGCATCGAAGCCGCTGGCGAGCCCTTTGGCCTCCGCTACAAGTGCGTGCTCGCGTGGTGTTTTGAGAGATAGGTCTTCGATGCCAATTTCGTGACAATGTTCTCATTGATCACAAATGTGTTCGGTGGGACGCCTAATAACGCTTGAAAGTTTTGCTATACGTGAAAGCCGATTTTGTGCGTAAGCTCTTGCACTCCCCTAGCAACTTATCTTACTCTCTGTTTTCGTATTTCATGCGAAAACTGTGCAGGTATTACGATAAGATTTCAAAGAAATGGCGTGACGACGATGCTCTTTCGGTGGTGGACATTTCCCTGGAAGTGCAGTCCGACTTGCGGGCTCAAGAGGCTTTGGCTCGTCGCCAAGCAGAGGTACTTGGGTGCTGCAGTTGTTGCTCTCGACGAAGAGGATATTGCAAACATGGAGCCTTTGTATGCTTTACGGAGATCTTTTTAGCTGTAATATCGTTTCGGCATATTCTTGCCTCGGTGAACCTGCGCAATTCGCTCATCACTTCTCTTTTTTTGCGTTGCCCACCATATCGCCGCATTGTCCCCCCCAAAAGGATCAACGGCGCGAACTCGCCGCCGAAGCCCTGGCCGCTGAAGACGCGCGCAAAGCGGCCGAAAAGCGCGCGCGAAACCTGGCTGCCCTGAAAGCGGGGTGGGTGCACCCCGAGCACGAAGCGCGCCGGGCCGCGGCGGCGAAAATGGACGCCCTGGTGGCCCAAGCCCTGCTGGCAGAAGAAGTGGCGGTTTCGGCGCAGGCGCAAGCCGACCAAGCGGCCTTGCAAGCCGAGTCGGTGCTCAACGAAACAGTGATGAATGGCGGAGTTGCAGCAGCTGCAGCAGTGGGCCTGAACGCGTCGGCACAGCCGCAGGCAACGTCAACGTCAACTGGAGCAGCCGCAGCAGGAGGAGAGTGGCTTGATGCTGCTGCTGTGGGGAACGCACCTCTTCCTGAAGGGCAATCAGGCGCGGACGCCGCCAACACTAAAAATGAGTCCCTGATAACTGCTGCAGCTGCGGCCGCCGCGGCTGCTGCCACCAAGGAGCGCGAGGAGGAGCGCGCCGCGTGGGCTGCAGCTGAAGCCGCCCGGGCCTCGGCCGAAGCAGAGGCCTTTGCCGCGGCCTTCACCGCAGCTTACGACGCGTTCGAGGCGCCTGACGACGAAACTCAAGACGTGCTGGTGGCGGCCGACTCGCTGTTGAGTGAAGACGTGGCGGAAGGGCAGAAAAAGCTGCTGCTCGCCACCGACTCGAGGCCTTACGTACGCCTCAAGGAGGCGATTGCGGCGCGGATGGTGAAAGAGGCAGCTGCCGGCAAAGCCGCCGCGTCTGCCCTGCAACTCGAAGTGGCCTCCCTGCAGGCGGCAGCAGAGAATGCGAAAGCGGTGCACGCGGACGCTGCTGCTGCTGCTCGCCAAGCGCTAGAAGGCGGCGCGTCGTCGGCTGACGTTGACGCCCAGAAGGCAGCCCTAGAACGGGAGGCAGCGGCGCAAGCGGAAGCGACGCGGGCTGCTGCTCTGGCAGAGGAAGCCTCACAGCAACTCAAAGAGCAGGCCGCCGCGGCAGAAGAAGCCCGAGCCGTGGAGGAAGCGTCCGCGAAACAGCGGCAAGTTGAAGCAGAAGCTGCGCTAGCGGAGGCGAGAGCTCAAGTGGCAGCCGATGCAGAAGCTCTGGCAGTCGAACGTGCGAAGGTGACTGGACAACTAGATTTTTATGATAGCATTGCTTCACAAAATTCCCCCTCTTCCATGCTTCTCAGTGACGTTGTCGTCTTTACTTGCTTCTGTTTTGTCTTGCCAAGCTTCGTATCGTCGTTCATTTAAGTGTACTTGACTTTGTTGGTCACGTGCAAACGATATTTTGGGGGGGTCTAGATGAGCGAAGAAGTCGCCATTTTGAGGCAAAACGCCAAAATCGCAGAGGAAAAAGCTGAAGCAGAACGCGCGGAGCGCGCAGCTCAAGCTGCTAGAGATGCTGAGCGTGCTCGTGAGCAGCAGTTAGCATTGAAGGAGGAAGCTTCGCGTGCATCGAATGACCTGATTAAATCTCAGGAGGCTGCTACTGCTACTGCTGCTTCAGCTGTTCCTCAAGAAATGGCAAGGAAGGAGGTGGAGGCGACAGCGTCACCGCCAGCAGGAGCACGAGCACACACCACCGCCGCCGCCTCGCACCAGGTTCGATCCGACGATCTGGCGTCGCCGCGTGGTGATAGAAGCATGGAGACAGTAAGCGAGGCACTGGTGGTGCTTTTGCTGGAGGAGGAAGGCGGCCTGGCAGCTGTCACGGCCGCGTTGACCCGAGGAGAGCCCGGCGCTACGGCCCTCGCGACTGGTGCGGCGGCTGCAGTGTTCCTGGTCGTAATTCTCTTCTTCACCTGCGCCCTGTGCGCCCTGCGCGGGGGTGGCGGCAGTAGCAATAGTAGTAGCAGCAACGCTGCCGCAATGGAAGCAGCGGCCAGGATGGAAGCCGCGGCAGCACAGGCGCGTGCCGATGCCGCTCAACAGCTCGAAGTAAGTTCGTGGGAGGTGACCAGCGCTTATTGTAAGAAAACCGAGAGAACTGTTGCTAACGTACGCGCCTGCCCTCGATTTTTCACCTTTTATTACTATTCACTTCTCCAACTCTTGCCTGAGAACTCTCCCTCTCTCTTGGACCATGCGATTCATTACCCATGCCTTCCTTCTCGTGCAGCTGGAGAAGCAGCGGCTGGAAATGGCGCGTCTGCAGGGAGAACAGCGGGCCGGCGAAGCCGAGCAAGCGGCCAAGCTGGCCGAGAAACAGCGCCTGGACTCGGAAGCCCGAGAAGCCCGGCGGTTGAAAGCCATGGAAGAGATGGTGGAGCGGTTGCAGTTTGAAAACCAGCGAGCTGCTGACATATTCCACGATCAGGTGACATTTCGTATTTACTGGCGTACTTTTGGTCGTCTTGCATGTACTTCTCCATTTCGTTTTTTTGTACGTCCGACTTAAAGCGTGTTAACATTAATTGTGCTTTTCGCGATGCCCAGGCGGGCGAAATGGAGGAGTTGCGCAAGAGCTTGCTAGACGTTCAGACCGAACTCTCGGACGTGCGCCGCTCTCAGTCGTCGCTCAACGTGCTCGCTGGTAGCAGCAGCGTGAACGTAGGAGGTGGAGCAGGCAGCGTGAACGCGCGCTTGGCCGGTTTGCGGCAGTCGAACCAGGACATCTTGCGGAGCAGCCGGCTGTCGTTGACGCAAAGTTTGCGGAATTCGCGCGAGTCCTTCTCGGGGCTCCCTTCGTCGTCCATGGCGGCCGCAACGATGGACAAGGACAACGGCGCCCTTGCTCACCATCAACATGCAAGTAGTAGTGTGGTCGAGTCCTTTGGTGAGTTTGCAGGGCCCGCCGCTGACAAGGCTGCTTTGCCGTTCGGGTCTCCTATTGCGTCCGCGTCCATGCCCCGTTTTGGGGGCGTCAACGCATCGATGTCGCCGGTGCAAGCAGCTGCAGTAGGCGTTGGCGACACTTCGAACGAAGGCGTGGGGCGCAACGGTCGCAGTTTCAGTGGAGACGATGAAAACAGAGGAGGAGGCGGAGGAGGTGACGACATTAGCCAGGGTAGTCAAGAGTACGACGACGACGACGACGTTGACGACGACGACGAATCCATGGACGACGAAGTACGGCAGGTTTTGGAGGACGCCATTGTGGCAAACTACCGGGACGCCGAGAAAGCCATTGAGTTTGGCGCGGGCTCCATCGGCATGTCGTTCGAAGACTTTTCGTCCGTGACGCAAGACCCTTCCGTGCGACCGTGAGTACACGAACACTGTGCTGCCTATGTGTTCATCTTGCCGCTTGTGTGATCTTCGATCAAGATCGAAGATGACAATCATTGCGCATCTGATTCTCTTTTGAGGTTAAGTTCTTGAACTGCGGTTGGTGTATGAGTTTCATTTCCCTTTCGTTCACTCTTTGTCTCTTCCTTAGGTGCGACGCTGTCGTGGTGGTGACGCGAGTCTTCGAAGGCAGTGCAGCAGAGCAGAGTGGGGTGCAGGCAGGGGACTTAATCGTAGCTCTCAACGGCGACCGCATTCCCTCGGAATATACCAAAGACGACATTCTCGAAGTGCTCGTAGGCGCGGCTCGACCTCTCACTATTTCGTTTAAGGAGCGGCTTTAGTGTTAGTGGCCAATTAAACGCAGGATAGGAGTCTCAGAGTTAAGAATACAATCGAACAAACGAATTGGGATTATAATTCTAGATGGCACCTCGCGAAATTCGGTAAAGCATAAAGTCAAAGCGATAAATGCGAGTCGGGGGTGGAGGTGGTTAAAAATTGATATTTTAGGTTCGTCGGGCCTAATAATGTTAATGAGTCTGAGGATAGGGATGGGAACTTGTCCCTTTTAGCATTTAAGATTTAAGCGGTCTCACTAACCGCTAAGGAGGCAAATCCAGGGTATTGTGATTTAAATCGAAATAAAGAAGGGGCTCTATTGAGATGTCCCGCTGAAATAAGCGCCCCTAACTTCAATCCTGTATCAATTCCGGCACGTGCGAGAAGAACGAGCCGCGTCCTCCTAACCTCCCAACCTCCCAACTCAAGAAGTGTCCAATTCCGCTCCAAGCGGCCAGCGCGGGCGCACGTCACGAGCACGGCCGCGGCGCTTTTCTGCGCGCGATCCAGCCACAGCAGCAGTAGCGTCTCCCACTGCAGCTGATGACGTCGGTGGTTCTGGTGCAGGAGGCAGCTCCACGGCGTCCGAAATGCCGAGAAGCAGCTTTTCCACGCCAGCCCAAGCGACCATCACACCTGCTCACGCACGAAAACAATAGGCAGAGGTTGACTGAAGTAAGAATACGGTGCATGAAACTCCCACGCAGACTGTTCTCTAAGAATTCATTCGCCACAATCAGTAACATCTCACCCATGTATTAATTCAAGTCATGAGGCTCCTTCCATAGTGCTCTTACGCACTTACCGTTGTCAGTGCAGAGGCGAGGCGGAGGTGCTACCAATTTTAGCGGTGGCGATCGAGTCAAACAGAGCTCGGATAGAGCACTGCGAACTGCCTGGAATAGATAAAACGCACTTGTAATAGCATCATAACTGCCAAAAAAGGACATACAGAGGATTCGAATTTGATGAACTATTGTGTTGCTTTTGTGCTCACCTGATTCGCAGCCACACCGCCCACCACTGCCAATGTTCGGATGGGAGGCACATTACTTGTTCCTTCTTCTTTCTTGTTATTGTTATGAGCATCAATCGTATCGAGAGCGCGCGTGAGTCGTTGTGTCAAATGTTTGACCGCCACCTGTATTTCAGTGAGAAGAGCACATTGAAGATTTTACAAAGAAGGGTTCAGGTCCTGGAAATTGCACGCAGGTAATACCTAACTACAATGCGTTCTATGATAGCATGCGTGCGATTGCACGTGCACGCAAGTGTGAGTGCGCGTTACTATACAGCAGAAAGAGGAAAAGGCTACTGGCAACATGACATGTTCACGAGAGTATCCAACCTGTTGAAACGCAGCAGCCAGGTCAGCGCGCACTTGCAGTGGCAAATTAGCTCCGCTGGTTTCGGCGTCAACTTGTTTGCGGCTCGTCACGTAAACGCTGCCGCTCGAACTGGTAGCTTCGTGCAACGGTGCCACTTCTTCTACGTTTGTCTCTGCATCTTCTTCTTTTTGTTGGTGTTCTTCTTCGTGGTCAGCCACTGCTTTCTGCACTTGCATTCGAAACGCATTTTTGAGGCCCGCGTACCTAATTACGTTGAAATGTACACCACAAAGGAGACTTCAAAAGATAGAACATTCAAAAGATCAAAACGTGCAATTTGCAGCAAATGGCGTTGCCAGTAAGCTCCTGGTAGATCTAAAGGTAAACTTACGAGAAGTCGCAGCCAGGTTTGCGCTGCAAGGGCACAGGGAGGTTTCTCGCGTAAACGCTCTTGGGGTCGCCCAGTTTGGCGAGCTCCTCTAAGGCTGGCCCACCGGGTGACGCGCTGATGCCCAGCATGCGGGCGGCCTACATGTGGGTGTCAATATGTGTGTGTGTGTGTGGGGGGTGACGAATGTAGGAAGGGTAGAATAGGTGTAATCAGTTGCAAGTAAGAAAAAGAAAAGCGATGAAAGAGCATACGACGAAAGAACCAACACATAGAAGTTCATGAAGAAGTAATACCCAATAATAGTAAAACATATTCCACCGTCTTTTCCATTCTCCACTAATATCACACCGAGCTTACCTTGTCGTAAGCTTCCCCGAGCGCGTCATCCAAAGTGCCACCCAGCACGGCATAATCCCCGACCCCCTGTACGAGGAGGGTCTGGCAGTGGCCGCCACTCACCAGCAAAGCACAGAACGGAAAGTCTACTTGTAGGCTAGCAAGCTGCTGCTGCTCCTGCTGGGCAATGGTCGCAGAGTCTGCTTCGGTGTCAGCTGACGGGGATTTCGATGAGGCCCCAGCATCAATTTCTACGCTGTGAGGCAATTCGCTGGCAGCCGGCGACGGCCGTGGTGTGGGCGGGTAAAAGAGATGTGGCCTTGCAAGGAGGCAGTGAGCCTCGAGGTGATGAACCTGCACACAATGATTGTAACCGCAAGGGTATACTATGAAAGACATTGGCAGCTTTACTTGTCCATCTGAGGACATGAGGATGAGTATGAGCAGCAAAAGAACAAAATAAAACCAAGTAGAGGCTCAAGGCCTAGAAAGTACATACTTCAACGAATGGTTTAGAAAGGGAAGTTGCGAGGGCACGAGCTGCATTAGCCCCTACGCGAAGGCAAATCTCTAGCCCAGGCCCAACGGTAACAGCGACCGCGTCAATTTCAGACGGCTGCAGCCCCGCCTGTGAAGCACACGTAATTCGGAGCCCAACTCAAAAGCCAGAAGGCTGAAAAGAAGGAGGGAAACAAGCCTCTAGCTATGGAATCAGTTACGTTTTCTTCAACAGGAATTGAAAGAGCAGCCTGACTAAAATATCTGCATAGGCTCCATGAGCACGGAACCTGGGCCAGTGCCGTGCCAATCACGGCGTCAATGTTCTGCTCGTGCGCGTCCTTCGCGAGGCCAGGCACGACGCCACCGAACTTGGCGTGAATGGTATGCTGCGACGCCAGGGCCTCGCCCAGCACGCATCCGTCGGACCGAACCACGGCCGCGCCCGTGTCGTCGCATGAAGTCTCGATGCCCAGTACCGTAAACAAAGGTGGCGCGAGCCCTGCGCCGCATCCTGGGGGCAAGCCTGATTTCGCACCCTCGCCGAGTGTATAAAGCGACGGCCCTCTCTGCCCAACATTTTTGGCTTTGCCGACACCCAAGCGGGCTTTCATGTCTATTGAAGACTCAACCGCCTTCCTAGCTGCCGCCTCGTCAGCGGCTTCTTTATTTGCTCGCATCGCGAGGTTTGGAGGTGGCGAGGATATGTGTCGGAACGACACAGGATTGGTACCTAGAAAAGCTAGCGTGCGGCCTCCGAGTGAGTTTCTCAAGGAACGAGCCGAAGACAGGCGAAAGAGCGCCATGAGGAGCACTAGGCGCATGTACAACAAAAGGAGTTTAGCCAGAACAACTCTCGTTCTTCTAATCCACTACTATCATGTGAGGCGTCGATTAATAGACGATTACTGTAGTGGGACTAAAGAATGAGCCCCAAGCTTTTTAAAGCTAGTTGATGAAATCAGTTAGACGAGTCTTGCGTTAAGAATAAATGCGAAGCTCGACCTCACAAAAGAGCATGTACCATGCGGCCTTGTTGATGGACTTCCGAGTTGTAACTTAGTTGACCTTCTAATTCACTTATTACTTGCTTCAGGACTTCAGCTCTTCAGCTTATTCATCACATCATCATCACGGTCGTCTGTCAGTCATGAGGTCATGAGCTCAAACGATCATTCCTTTTTTTTCTACACTTTACTCTGTACAGATACAGTACTGTGTACGTACACAGAAGCACAGAAGTCGTCTAAGCTTTTTACGGTGTCCCCTGTCTAAGTACTTACATTCTGCAGTCGTCTGTAGTACAGATACTAGTACATAGTAGTCGTTTACTATACTAGTAATTATAGATTCATGGAGCACAATGAAGGGCGCACCATGGCACGACATAACAAACTGTTAGCATGCTCTTAGTGTAATTTGATACTGATCGACCAAAAGGCTAAGTATACTTAACTACACAAGGAGCCAGCGGGTAATTATTAGCCAGCTTATTATGGAAGAGAGAAGGCGAGAAAGCTACCAAACACACGAAAAACATATTTAAAATACCTAAACAAGTTGTAATCATACAGTAATGGTTATAATAACGACATAATTGGGCAATATTTCGCAAAATTGAGCTTATGCTTCCCTTCACAAATTCTTCTGGCCGCCTTACCTAGTTTGATGATCAGCTGCTAGAATGAAAACCTCCATCAGTGTAATCTGCGCCGTGTGCTTTCTCTTTACTACTGTTCATGGACTTGTCAACAGCCCCTTGAGAAGCCCAGTGGGCATCGTGGCTTTAGGAGATGCAAATGCCACAGTTGAAAATGCTCTTAATCGCAGTGTTTTTACCGATGGTGCCGCATATCGCGGTCCTGATGGATTATTTGTTCGTGGGTTGCATAACGGGGGTACCTCATTAATTTCAAAGCTGCTCGCACTGCACCCAGATGTCTCGCCCATTTCCTCTGGTAAATACTTCATTGACTTCAAAAGTTTTTAGATGCGTAGTTTATATCGACTGGTGTACTGACTCTATCAGCAAAATTACAACATTTCCTACGCGCACTTAGGTAAGTTCGATGATGAAGGTCAATATCTTCAAGATATATATCCGACCATATCGAAGCGCACGCCAGCTCGATGCAAAGGTGATATATATCGATGCCCTGCGTTGTGGAATCATAACGTCCACGAAACTAGAGCCGAGCGCGCCCGTGAACTCTGGAGTCAAGTTTGTGGAGCATGGTTGCCTCATGTGATAGATGACACGCGTCGTTTCTTTCTCGAGAAAGACCATGACTTAACTGTTGGGTTCATCAACGGTAATACGCCCCCCTGCTGCACATAATTGCAGAGATATATGTGGTTGGTGCTATTATCTCTATGTATAACTTACTTTCAAATTACTTTTACAAATTGCATGTTCAATCATTGTTAGGAATAGCAAGCCCCAAGAGCGTAATTGCGCTCATAATACGACACCCTTTTCAGTGGCACTATAAAGTTGAAGGGTATCAAGCACAACTCAACGGTAAACATGGCGCTCAAGTTGGGTTGGTTGCAGCATCTCGTCGGGGTGGGCGAGCCGTTGAAATGAATTGCTTCACAGCTGGAGGTGAACTTTGTGCCCATTTGTGGCTTGACGTATTTGGCCGTGCTCTGGGAGATTTAGCAGGTGCGTCCACGAGAGGATCTGCGCGTACTTGGGCCATGATTCGCTTTGAAGCGCTATTATCATCGCCTCATAAAGCGCTGCGAGAAGCTCTGTTAGCGCTGGGCTTGGACGCTAAATCATATCCTTATGCAAGCATCGCTTATTCGCAGCCTTCTTCACGTCGGCGACAGAGTATACTTGAACACGACGCCACTAATTCATCAGACAGCGAGGCAGTGGAAGTACGCAGCCAGTACCTATAGGAGTTGAAGAGCTTGACGCCGAAGCAGTGCCATGCTGTGGCTAGTTGTGACACAGAAAAGGCAGTAAAGAAGAGTGCATGCTGTCAGTTTGTGGCATTGATCAAGGCCGTTTTTGGTTACGACATCGTCACCTTTGACAAAAGTAATTTTGCAGAGGCAATACCTTTTTCTTCAGGTCCAACCCATCGAGCCAAGTTGGAGCATGCTCTTTCGGCATTGGGCCGAGCTGGCTTGAGTGACAAGCACTTCTTATTTTCCACGAGTACTGCGTATGCATCTTGCTTCAGTAATGAGACAAACAATAGTAGCAGTGATAGTATTGTTCCACTCAATGAGGCTTATGGTTCCATGCGCCACCGTAGAGGAAAGGGCCAAAGAAGACGAGGTCAAGTGGGCAATGCTGGTAGTTCTCCTAAGCTTGACGGTGGTGGATTGCTATCCTCCGTCTCGATTAGCGGCCCAGTTGCTAGCAATTTAAAGGATGCTCAGTCACAAGGCAACGCCGCAAGCATAGCGAAATCGGCACAAGTCTTGTCTTATCATTCAAAAACGAAGCGACCTATTTTCTTCATGCATTTGCACAAAGTAGCTGGAACAACCCTTTGTTTACTAGCTGTGAACAATGGACACCGAGCTGCAGGCATGAAACAAGATGATAAAGATCCTAAAACCAAGGAAAAATTTGGTTTCAACTGCAACATTTTAGGTGATGATCCAGGTCACCTTGGTCTCGGAGTTCAAAATCAAAGGTCAACTTTCGGGCAAGCAGAAGGCCTCATGACTTGCAAGTTGCGAAGGGATAAAATGGTTAGACAGTCGTGGACATTCAGCGCAATAGAACGTTGGATATTTCCTCAAGAAGTATGTCCTGATCAGTTCATATACATGACCTGTTTGCGCGATCCGCTGGCACGCATCAAGAGTGCAATGAAATTCCATCGTCGTCAGACTGAATCAAAGGTGCTCTCTTGGGCGACAAAGAATGAGTTCAATGCAGCAGCTCCTATAGCGACAGGGACTCCTGCTGTGAATAACTTTTACGTCAGGAGTTTTGCTGGGAAGGCAGCGTACTTGAAACCCCTCGGGGATATGAACGAGCAGGACCTGGCATTAGCAACCGCTTTGATTAACCAGTTCGAGATTGTCCTAATACTTGAGCACTTTGATCGCGACTTAGTACAACTTCAAAAGCTCCTTGGGTGGAACATAAAATATCTTGGGCAGGCCAAGAAGTCAGGTTCAGGTGGAAAGCAAATTTCTTTTACTTCAGCTCAAGAAACGCTCATCAAGCAACGCAATACGCTTGACTACGAGTTTTACTCTCACGCCTGCAGCCTCGCGGAAGAAATTTCAACCAAAGTTCGGCGTTCAAATTTTTAAACGTATATTTGTCTCTATTTCGAGATGCAGCACCATCCTATTTCCTCCTTTTGTAATTTCCCCCGAAAATGGGAAAGAATTGAGGAATGGTCAAGCGAGCTGCTCGTTAGAACTAAATTTTTGTACACCACCCGGACCCATAAATTAGGCATGCTTATGTCCATTTTCATATAGCATTGCGGGCTATATACTCCACGTGCATATAAGCGCCACTGAATAATGGAGAGTGGCCTTTGGCCTAATGCAAGGAATGATAATCCAGCCCTCAGCGCCCATTCGGAACCACACGCACATCGCAGGGGCGCGCGGCGAGTTTATAAAACACACAATCCAAAGGTCTTAGAAGCTCATCACTTTAAGCGAATAACAAAAAGAGGAAGACTCAAGCGCATCCGGGATTAGAAAATTCGCTGTATTTACGACTCAGAAATTAGAAAAGAGGAAGGAGGAAGGAGTTGAACTTCTTCCTGCACTGGCCTTGTGTCTTGTGTGTCCTTCAGTTTAGTATTAATGTTTTGATTTGATTTCGAGTTGGCACTTGTAGAAGTCCAAGATTAGCGCAAGCGAAATTTTATGGGTCAATATCTATGCGCGTGGTCTCCTTCAAATCGTACGGGTCGCGTAGAGTCTCAATATAATCAATGACCTTCAGCACAATCGACTCGCGCCCAAGTCGGCCGTCCACGTCGGCAGCGCTATTTCTTGTGTGCGCCCGGTGAGCAAAATCCGGAGGGTTTGATCGGCTTGGAGCCTGAGCAGACATACATAGGTTAAAAGAAAAACATTGAATTCTATCAGGGATTATGATGATTGAAGTAAGAGGTTGTAAATCTGCAAACTCGTGCCTGGGGCTCGTAAAGCTCTGAAAGGGTTCCATATGGATCGTTTGCCAGGCTGCACGCATGCACATCGCCTTCTTCCCAGCACTGTTTCGCAAGGCCACTATCTGGATAGTCTAAAAAGGCATCTGTAGATTCCAAGTAGTACCTGTGGCCAAACGCAACGACCAGGAATCAGTGAAGTTTTACACGTCAACATCGAAGAGACAGGATCAGCACTCACGTCATTGCCCCGATGTCAATCCAGATGCTAGCTACAAGCCAGCCATCTGAGCTATTTGTTTGAAGTTTAATTCGTTCGAGCTGCCCGATTTCTCGAGTCAGTTGAATATCACACGAGTCGGTTGCGCCTGCCTCGAAGCCCTCCTTGAGGTATGAGAAGTACATATGAGAAGACCATGAAGATGTAAAAGATCACAACTCCGTGACTGTTTAGTTAAAGGGTGTAAAAAGGAGTGCACGTCAATGTACGCAGTATTTCTTCGAAAAGAATAGGCACCTGCAGAAAGTGAGTATCAGACGTGGCTCTCGTGCCGAAGAATGTTATATGTACTGTCCCCGTAGAGGCTGCAAATTCCCGTCTCGACGTAACGAAGCGGACTGTAGCTAGTTGACCCCAAATTGTTGACAAAGGTCCTGCCTAATAAGGGTTGCATCCACGCTAAGATATGATGGCATGGGCTAAGAAGCGACCACAGTTAGTTACCTCAATTCCAGTTGTGAACTCTTCCTCGGGGTACGATTTAGTATTCCAATCGTCATGACTTCTGGGTGTAGCAAGATTAAAAAAGAGGCCTAGAAGTATAAAAGCCAAAGTTGAGCGAGGGAGCAGCTGCATTGTAACACTACTTTGCCGTAGCTAATTGAGAAGATAGCTTTACACCCTCGTGCCCTCGTGTCCTGCTGCTCGCTTTCTCGCTCCCCTCGCCTCTCCTTAACGTACTACAGATACTACACGGTAGTTCAGCAACAAAGCAATTATTCGGTGTCGCTAACCGTTCAGGTTACAGGGGGACATCCAGCACCATGGTGTAAATTACACCCATATTACCTAGTCTACGTTTTCTGGGCTGTTGCTATTGATTAAAAAATCGCCTATACTTATTAGCAATAAAGGTATTTCCTGGTGTTCATAGGCCTGTGTTCATTCGTGTTCGCACAGCTTATAGCATTGCAGCCACGTGATCCGTACTTCGTTAGCAAGAAAGAGGACAGGCGATGCTGTGATCGGCTGGCGCCCGACGCCTGAGAAAAACATTGAGACGATGC
>Ga0307931_1001116_pt1 | contig 17585 bp, 14 predicted proteins | sample OrgLakmetageno47_FD_201816 | JGI IMG/M metagenome (GOLD analysis project Ga0307931, IMG submission 201816) | Saline water microbial communities from Organic Lake, Antarctica - #47 | ecosystem: Environmental > Aquatic > Non-marine Saline and Alkaline > Saline | place: Antarctica: Organic Lake... | reverse complement strand
TATGACGACACCAAATAAAATGTTAGCGATGGACTTAGTTAACATGGAAAAGTTCGAGGTAAGAGGCTTTAAATATTTGTTAAATTGAATTGATATGTCATCCAGATTTATATATAGCGTAGCACTCAAAAGCAAAGGAAAAAATGAGGTTTTAAAGGGTTTCAAGAAGATATATAATAAGTCTAAAATAAAAGCAGTTCGAAGCGAAAACGGAAGCGAATTTGTAAGCGACGTATTCAAAGACTTTTTAGAAAAGAATGGTATAAAACAAATATTAAGCGAAGCATCGAAACCGCAGTCTAACGGGATGATAATACGAGCAAACGCAACGATTAAAGAACTCATTGAAAAGTCTATAGAAATGGATGAAAATTTTGATTGGATTAAAAATTTAGATAAACTTATAGGTAATATCAATAATTCACAACACAGAATAACCGGCTTTACACCAAATGAAATACAAACGGCTTTTAAGAATGATAATAAAGATGTATTAGACAAGGCTTATGAAAAAGAGATGAAAATAAAGAAACCTAATATATCGAAAGAAGTCTATGAGGTTGGAGACTTGGTAAGGATACACACACCATCCGACAAAACAAGACAAGTGTGGAGCAATGAAGTGTATGAAATTGAACGGGTATATAAGCCGAGAAAGGCGTATAGTGTATACGAATATAAATTAGACGATTTTCCCGATAGATTTAAAGAAGAAGAATTATTAAAGATTGTAGGCGACCCGCAGAATAAAATTATGAGGACTACAAAATTCACTGTAAGTAAACTTATAAAACCAGGCATTCAAAATAATAAAGCATATTATGAGGTTCAATGGAAAGGATACCGCGAGACAACTTTAGAACCGAGAGAGAATTTATTGTAAGATGTTGCGAAGATGGTCAACCAATTTGAGAAGAAGAACAAGATTAAGTTTTATGTCAATAAGAATAAAACAACCAAGAGAAGGACACTAAGATTTGATTACGGAGGCGATGATTAGGACGCGAGATTAAATGAATGAAATATGTAAATTAACATTTTTTAAATAGAGACGGCACCGCCGCCGCCGAATTTTCTTTAGGGTGGCGGAATATACATACCGAAGTATTACCAAACACCGCCCCCGCCGCCGACCGCCGCCTGTTTTAGAAAGTTTTTCTATAGTCTCTCTCTCTACGGAAAAGTTTAAAAAATAGGTGGCGGAGGTGGCGGTTGGTGGCGTCTGTGTAATTTCTGGGTTTCTTTTCCTTTTGATTTGCCGCCGCCGCTGTGTAATATGAGGCGGCGGCGGCGGTGGCGACGGTGGCGGCTTGGTTTCTCTGGTATACAAAATAAATTTTATATGATACACATATATTTATATAAAATTTATAAAGGCTTTGTTCTTCCTCCGGAAGGGGTGCCGACCTTGGGGTTATATAGCCCGCTTATTTCTTTGTGTGCTTTTGTGCTATCTCTTTGTTTTTATGATATACATATAAAAACAATTCGAGATTCTCGATTATGATATTGAAGAATATATATATATATATATGACATGATAAATTCATTATATAGATATATGTGTATTATATACTTCTTATCACTGGTTATGGTTGCTATTGGTATTAATTCCTCCGTAGTTATGGTTGCTTTGGTATTAAATCGCACCCCGTGTCGTAGTCCAGGTATGCGGGACGAGAACTGTTAGTTATCGTCCCTCCCGCATACCTGGACTACGACACCCCTTTCGATATCGATTTTGATGAGCCTCATCTCCGCTGACAAGGAATTCGGTGGGCGATTTCGCCTTTTCTCTTTAGAAGGACCATGATCACCTTCCTCGTGCACTGCCACTACAAGAAAAGACATAGAAGCCGTATATGCATATGCGGGCAGTGCAACTGCAACTAGAGAGTAGAAAGTGTAATATATAAAAATAATATACAATGCAAATGCTACCAGCTTCCAGTCTTCCAGACTTCCAGGTCCTATGGCCTCTAGAACCTAGAGCCCTGGCTGGCAATTACGTGGTTACGTGGCGTATAATTTATTCAGTATACGTAATTTATATTATTCTATGACGTGGGTGTATGGCGAAATGGCTTGTCAACTACAAAAACGCCCGTGAACCACTACAAACCCCCATATTATTGCGCAGGTCATGAAGTTTGTTCTGGAATGCGGTACAGTTTAGCATTTTTTCCACATTACTCGGGGAATTATAAGATAAGATATGCCCCGTGCTTGGTCCGGGGGGCGTGAGCCTTTTCTGAGCACCCCGAGGGGGAAGTATATTTAGTAATTAACAGGTGGGTTGCCATCTTACCGGCTTCTACATAGTATCCCGAGCCAAATTGAAAGCGGCTCGGGTTCATATTACTACCGTAAAATCGGAAGCGGCCTGTTCGTCATAAGCGTTGCGAGCACGGGGAAGTTTCTTGCGAAACAGTCGCCTTGCACGCACATCCCCCCTCCAGCTTGTACCCGAAGCGACGGCATCTCTGTGTCAATTGGGTGTGTATTAGTTCGACTTCGAGTGAAGCGGGTCGACGTTCAGATACGATCTTCAGGCCTTGGTTGCAAATTCCAATAAAGAATCGAAGCATGGGGCATCTCTTTAAAATTCGAAATGCCCGGAATTGCGGCCCGAAAAACGAAAGACGTGTTATTCCGAAATATAGCTCGACACCGAAACACTATATTTCTCTAACATCAGAAATTGCGGCCAGAAACATAAATTAATTCCTGTAATTGTAATTCGAACTCCACCTTTCAGCTTCAGAGGGAAGTTAGGTGAGGGAAATAGCGAAATTTCCCAATTATATTCTAAACCACTTCCTGTAGCTATCAAACTATTGGCTCAAGGCGGATTTCAACTACATAGGCAAGACGAAAGACGGCGCTACACAAAGCCCGAGCTACTAGTAGGCTTATGGTCCTGGGGGACCTCCTCTCTCCCCACGCCAAGTAGACGGCTACTTGCTCGGTTGAGTACTTGATTCAGTAACCCGACGTCCGCCGCACGCATCTACAGCAAGATAAAATGCTTTAAGGAGGCGCAGCGACGAGGTTGTACATGGTGTTGGAGGTGCACAACAGCGTGAGCGCAATCGAGCCATACACCATGGCCGAGGCCACGGCGCGACGCCCTTTCTTTCGGCCAATCACGCCCGGCGAATTCGTGACTTGCAAGTACGACGCCGCAGGAATGGTAAAGGAAATGGCCAGCGCGCCTGTAGAGCCCAAAATGCCCCATATCACGGACACCGACGGGATCACGACGGCGAGCAGAAACTGCGACGCGTACAGGGCGAAAGTGCACCCTAAAATACGCGTCGCTGCTGTTGCTGCTGCAGCTGCCCTTCGCTGGCGGAACTGTGCCGCCCGCCGCCGCCGTGGCTCCCGCTGCTGCGGCCCCGGTGGTCGTGGTTTTGCTCGCCGCTTTCGGCCGAATGCCGAGCCAGAGTGGCTTCCGCGCGCGCCAGAGCCGCCTCCCGCGCAAACCCACTGAAACCTCCACTCATGGTGCGCGCTCGGGTCCGCGCGTCGATCGGCTGGTGGTGGTGCGGGTGGTGCTGTGCGCCACCTCCAAAGGGCATGCTTTCCGACAAGCCCCCCTCGGAAAAGATGCCCGAATCCGAAAGCCGGTTGGACACGACGGCGCTTCCGGGCGACTTGGGAGCGCCAGTAATACTCTGAGAAGCTGAGCTGCTCGGGGAACTGTAGCCGTGGGTTAGGGAGGCGAGTAATGCTGGGGCAGGAAACGCAAAGAGCTCTCCGTTGTTCACTCCACCACTGCCAACACGAGAATGAGGGTTGTGGCCATCGCCATAGTCTCCTTGATGAGGGGGATGGTGCGGCGTCACGCTAGTGTCTAGCCCAGCTTTTTGACTTGCAGTGGAAAGGGCGCGGCTAATCTTTTCCTCGTTGGCGGCGGCGGCGTTAGGGGACGACGGCCGAGGCTGAGGACACGAGGCATTTGGATATTATATTAGAGCATTATGACGTTTTTTTTCAATCGCTCTTTTTCTCATTATTGTTCTCTCTCTGTCGTCCTCATACTTATCTTGATTGGCAACAACGCTGAACTAATCAACGTGTTTTCGGCGCAGAAGTAGCTGGTGCCAGCAATAGTACTGGGAGAGCATAGAAGCAACCATGGCCACTGTCGAGAAAGCACAGAACAAAGCTCCTTCGAAAGACGTTGCCAGTTCGGAGCCAACAGCAGCTTCAGCCGACCAAAGCCAAGATGAAATTCCCATCGTCGACCTATCGCCGTTCATGGAAGACCCAACTTCACCTGCGGCACGAGCCGAAATTGAAAAAGTGGCTCGGGGTTTGGTGGACTTTGGCTGCCTAGTGATCAAAGACCCGCGTGTGGACGAAACTCACAACGACACTTTTGTTGACATGCTCGAAGAGTACTTTGCGATCTCCGACGGAAAGCGCGACGCCCGGCCAGAGATCTCGTATCAGGTCGGCGTCACTCCGGAGCTTGCCGAAGTACCGCGCAACCACTGCGCCAAAGCAGCGGGGCTTGCCGAAGGTCATCGACCAGTTAGTTTGTGCCCTCCTGAGCCGGACCTCAAGATGCGCTTCTTTTGGTAAGAGAAGAATTCGGCATTTAAAGGACTTTACATGTAGTCGTTGCAGTTTCAAGTTCCATCCCCGCATTTCTTTCATCCAAAGCCTCTTCCATTAACTCTTCATCGAAGTTGAGGCTTCAAAGCTCCTGAAATACTTTTTATCTGCTCTTTTTTTCCTCAGGCGCATCGGACCGCAGCCGAAAACAACTAAGTACCCCGCAATGAATGCTAGCCCGGTGGTGCCGCCTGAATTTCCGAAATGGGCCGACACGATGGACATGTGGGGCAGCAAAATGTTGGCGAGCTTGCACGTCTTGGCGGGGATGGCAGCCGTGGGCTTTGACTTGCCACCGACGAGTTTTCAGGACCTGATGCACGAAGGCCCTCATTTACTGGCTCCAACGGGCAGTGATTTTTCTAAGTATGGAGACGTGAACAGTGTGCTTGCTGGCTACCACTACGACCTCAACTTCTTGACGATCCACGGCAAGTCGCGGTTTCCCGGGCTCTTCATCTGGCTGAAAAACGGTAAGCGTGTGCCGGTGAAGGTGCCTAAGGGGCACTTGATTGTGCAGGCCGGCAAACAACTGGAGCACTTGACCGCAGGCCATGTGCAGGCAGGCTTTCACGAAGTGGTGGTCTCCGACGCCACGGTTCGTAGTCGAGAGTGGACATCGCACCGTCGTGTTACTGTCTAATGATTGGAGACTGATAGAAGTTGAGGAAGACAAATGAAGTATACCAGCTACTGCGCCAGCTGCTTTTATCGGCCGTCATTCTGCCCGTACACCCTTTTCTTTCCAACTCACCTGACCTTTCATTTGCTTTCAATCTTCTTCAATCATACTTCTCCCTGTGCTCGCTCTCTCACTTTCTGGACCTCCCTGCGTCTGCTGCCAGGTGAAAACCATTGCTGAGCGCAAGGCCAACAAGCAAAGCCTGTGGCGGGTGTCCAGCACGCTGTTTGGGCACATCGCGTCCGACCGGGTCCTGCAGCCCCTTGGCCGCTTCGCGAACTTGCCGGGCGCGGCCACCAATTACCCCCCCGTGGACTGCGGGCAGCACGTGCAAGACGAGCTCAATGCGATTGCGCTCGGCAAGGGCGCCACCAACCAGGTTTGCTTTTTTTTTTCGGCGTGTTTATTGGTACTGTAGTAGTATAGGGATGATGGAAGAAAGTAGAAACTATAAAAATGAAGCATTTCTCGGTGCATAGCCCGTCTTAAGTGCAAGTGTTCCACGAAGAGAGGGACTGAGAGATTGGCAGTTTGAGATTCCGCTTGTAGACTTCATACTTCTATGATGAATTTCCACTGAGTTATGTCTATTTCACCATCGACCATCAACTCACTTTTTCTTTTCTTCTTTTCTTTTTTTTGCGTAGACCCCGCCCGAAAACACGGAAGAAAAGGAGCCAGATGTCAAGAAAGCGAAAGTAGACAACGCATAGGCTTCCGCTGGTTCATTCAAAGGCAGGAAATTGGATTTCTTTTTTTCCTTTTTGAGGATTCGCCACATTTCGGATGCTTCTGTGCTCTACCACCAACAGCACAGAGCAACACAAACCCAATGCAATAGAAGAAAATCCTTGCCCTTTTCGAGCAACCGGATATAATCTCAATATCCAATTGCACTCGGCTTGAACCGGGGCCATTAAGCTGGGTTCGGAATTCCGCGTAAATCACGCAGAAAGCGAGTTGCTAACGATACCGAAGTGATTAAACTTCGCACTCAATCATAATTATGTCCTAAACGTGAATTTAGAGCTTAAATCGCGCTTAGATCTCAAATTCAAATCACGCGCTAAGTGGATTTATAGCTTTTGAACCTGAATCACGCGTCCACGTGAAACGAAACCCTGCTATTCAGTTACATATAACATATCCAACCAGACAAACAAGTACCTGGCTCCCTGGTTTTTGGATTTTAGTTGCGTTTTTAGCTTTTTAACAAATCAACGAGAAATAAGTGGATGCTAGTACTTATACATGCCAATACTAAATATTAATACCAGTGCCAAGCGATTTTCAACGAAATGGATCATTAAAGCAAAGAAAAAGAAATGAAGGCTAAACTTCTATAACGAACAGGGAGGCAGACTGAGAAATCAATAATAAATGCAGCTACTGCTCCGTTCTTCATGTGAATTTACTCAGCCAGTCGCCCCATTCGTGAATCGGGCGTTGTGTCTCTTGAGCATCGAGCAAAGGGCACGCAGTGGCAACGTCTCGAAGGGCCAATTCCAGCGATCCCTCTGTAGCTTCAAAGCTTCCTGAATCTTCGAGCTTACTGATTCGGGGCTCTCCATCCTGCTCTGCATCTGATCTAGGAAGGGGTTTCAGTTGAGTGCCCGCCGCGCTCAGCCTCCGTGCATGCCACTCGAGCCGGACTCGAACCGCCGATGCCGTCGTTGCTGCGTCGACTGCCTCTGCTTTTTTCCTAGTGCTTGTGGTTCTCTGATTCAGGTTTGGGCTACTGTCGTCGTTATCAGGTGCCATGTGGTTATGGTGACCGTGGCTCCACAAGCGCTCCGCGATGGCTGCTGCTCGGGGCCACAGGCGGCACTCAGCGTTGGTGAAATCAATCAACTCTGACCAGAGAGCGGCTTCACCTCCCCACAGGCCAGAAGGTACGGCATTCGTACTTACGCCTGCATCGTTTCCCTCAGATAAACCCACTCCTCTTGCTCCTCCTTCTGCTCTCGCTGCTGTATCGACACCACTGGCAGGCGAATGCTCCAAATAGTCCACCCATTGCGAGTCCCAGTCCAAGTACCAGCAGGTAGACGCCACCACCCCGCGGCCTGCCTGTACAGCCCGCGCTGCGGCGGCGTGGCCTGACACCAGGGCTTGGCTCTTGCCGTTGGGCTGGCGCGCGCGGTGGCCCTCGTGCCAACACTTCCACGGCTGCACGTGCACGCGAAGAGACGTGGCAGCGCTGCTTTCGTCGGGTGGGTGAATTGCGCTGCTAGTGCTAGTGCTAGTGCTAGTGCTAGTGCCAGTGCTACTGCTATCTGTAGTGCTACTGCTAGTGCTGCTGCTACTGGGATCTTCTGCCAATGCGCGCCCACTTTTGTCGCTGCTCCCGAAAACTCCCGGCCCGTAGCCTACTTGGTCGAAGGTATCTTGCCACAGCAAGACGTCTTTTCCGGCCTCATTGGCGACCGTGACCACGCCGACAAAGAACTTCTGCAGAGCGGCCTTGGGCGTCAGTCCTTGCTTGGTCAGTGCTGCTGCCACTACAGGGTCGTGACTCCAGCAGCGAAGGTCTAGTTCGTCGCCGCCCAGGTGCATGTATTCGTCGGGAAAGAGCGCAGCCGTGTGGCGAATGGCGTGCGCGGCGACCTGAGCAGCGGTGGGTTCAGTGGCTGCGGGGCTCAGGGTCGCTAAGTCGAGCCGTTTGAGGTGGGGGCGGTCTGCGTGCCCAAACTGCACCGCCAAGGCGTGTAGCAAATCACACGATGCCACGAGGGGCGGCTCCTGATCTTGATCCTTTGACGTCGCTTTCGAGTTAGTCTTGGCTTCGTCCGGTGCCCAGGCAGCAGCGTGCGCGGGGAGGTCGAGCTCCGGCACGACGCGCACCGAAAGGTTCGCAGCCAACGCCACCAGGTGCGCTACATGAGCTGCACTGTAGCTCATTCCCGGACCCAAGGCCTTGCCCAAACGACCAGTACGATTTGCTGCGCCGGTAACGTCGCTGAAACCAAAAGCTGGCAGGTCTAAGGCAAAGGCGGTGGAATCAGTGAGGTGCAAATGCAGTACGTTGAGCTTCGAAGCTGCCATGTCTACGAGAATGCGCTTCAGCAAAGTCAAAGGCATGAAGTGCCGAGCACAATCCACCATCAGACCCCGCCAGGGGAACTGAGGCCTATCTTGCACAATCAACGACACTATTTTGGGTGCTTCATTTGTAGGTTGCTCGACAAACTCCGCATTCGTCATTTGAGCAGAGATGCCAGGCACCCAATGCCCGATAATTTCGGTCGAAAGAGGTGGCAATGCTACCTGCTCGCCATTGCTATCGAACGCCACAGCAGAAGCCTTAGCAGCACTTTCAGGCAACTCTGGCAACGCGCTCAAGAGTTGCAGCAATGTCTCCAAGCCACGGTTCAGGCCATGCCTCGACTTGGCCACCAGAAGCGACGGCGCTTGAGTACTTTTTAACCGACCTTGTCCGGCAGATTGGCTAAGGCCACTGCTCTCGTCTACAAGCGAGCGTGATTGAAGCGCTGGAGTCAACGTGAGCTCGTAGGACTCGTCCATTCTGTGATATGGCAAGCCAGAGCCCAGTCGAGAGCATTGTGGGCACTGGACCTCCACTACTCGCACAGCGCTGGTAACGTTTGCAGCTACATATGCATCTGACGATGAGTGCGTGCGTGCTGCCGCCAGATCAGGAGCTCGAGCTGATAATCGCGAGCAAAAGTGCTGCAAAAACCACTCGAGAATGGGCCTCAGGGCTTCGTCGAACTCAAAGCGAAAGCCTGCTAGGTCAACATATGCAGCCCATATTGCATCTGAAGTAAAGGTCTGGTTGGACGAAGCCTGCCTGTTGTTGGGACTTGTTGATTGCCCCTCGCGAAGCTCGAGATGTGCAGGTAGTGGCAGCAAGTAATCACGCAAGTCAAGAGGATGCTCATTTGCGAGCCATGGAAGAGGTTTGACACGCGAATTCTTATGACCCAACCCGGCACATCTCAGTTGCATAAGATCCCGTGCTACAGCTGCGGATGTCATGCTCAGGACACAAAATATATATAACTTCATTATCAGATAATTCTTTGCGCGTCAACAGCGATGAATTTCGCCTTGAGATGAATCTAACCATCCGTTTCCATTTTGAATGTTCTGTTGCTGCTTCAGTAGCTCAACTGCGTGCATGATGTCAGCAAGGGTATCTACATAATGGATGTCAGCAACTATCAATACAACTACAGATCTGCGCGCAAGTATGTACAGGTAATTAACGAAGTCGACTTGCTAGCCTCAGCAGGTCTCTTCGATAGGAATGAATGTCATGTTAGGAAGGGTATACAAAGTACAAACCCGCTACTTGCCCTAGCTAGAGCTCTTCTGTCTCGTTTCTCGTGCTACAGTAGTCTCCGATTTTTATCCCTTCGTCAGAATGATTCAACATCAACCTTCGAGAAAAGAATAAAAAAATCTTCCACGATCTTCTGTGCAATGACGCAACACTATGACGCAAACGCAAACGTACGTACTTCTTTCTTCCTAAACATCATCCTAACAACGAGACTCTTACGGAAGCAACTTCCACGCAAAAAAAAACTGCAAAGGTACGAGCTCAATGCTGTCTTTCACATTTCAAATTTTCCTGCGACGTGTGATCTAATAGGATAATTCGCTCGCATCATCATAAGTACGTGAAAAATGGGCTCATATCTGTAGCATCACTGATTTTGTCACCCATCCGAACGAACGAATCTTCTTTTTTTTCTTTTCGTTTGCGAATCGGTCCTCCGACGCTTTACTTGCTTTTCAATAGACCGCCATCATGTTCTCGAAGACCATTTTTGCCATGCTTGCTATCTTTTGCGTTTTCGTGGCGACCACCTCGGCCCTGCAAATGCCGAAGCCTCGTGGCGGCGGAGGCAAAGGCGTGAAGGCTCCTCCCGTGAAGGAAGCTGCTCCAGCCAAGAAGGGCTTCAACTTCTTTTCGTTCGGCAGCCCTCCTCCGCCTCCACCAGCGCCTGAGCCCCCTAAGAAGAAACCAGCCATGGGCGGCGTGCCGAAATGGGCTTCTGATTTCATGCGCCAGCAGAACGGCGGACTTTAAAGCATGACGACTTCCCACTCAAATCACTGCTGCATGTTGCAGCCTTAGCAATCGCATCTCATGCGATTCTGCTATTTTTTCATGTTCATGTCTATTCGAATTCACATGCCTTTGACTCCATTTAAATCGCAATTTGAGTAGCTCTCAAAAAGAGTATCCTATTCCGCGTTTCCGCGTTTGTTTCGTTTTCACTTCGCATTTCGCGGTTTCGCGAGGAGCTAATTGCTAATTTCATAGTACTCGCTAATAGCGACCTAACAAAAATCCCTTTGGACAGTATTCAGACCCCCCCCCTTGATCCCTATTTGCCATTTGCTTGTGCTTCGCGATTCCGATTTAGATTTATAGTTCTCCATAAACCTAAACCTGGGTGCTCTGTTATCCTTTATCCGTTATGGGCTATAAAGACATCGGCGCTACACAAAGAGCAACATAAATCAATCGGCCATGGAACTACCAATTCTGGTCATCGAGGGAATTCAACCAGAGAAAGCGCTAGACACCAGACCTCAAATTCAGCAGTGGCCTTCGCGCCTTCGCTACTTCAAAGTCACCATTCAAGGTTGTACAGTTCCCGTGCGAGCGTCCGCAATCGATCCAACCGCTGCGCGTCCGCCGTCGTTCGGCTCGATGGACTACCACCGTTGCTGGTGCTGCCAGTGCCACTGCCCTCCAAGCTTTTGCGGCGCGGACTGTAGGGTGCACTAGTTCCGTCTGCAGCTGCCACTGACATGGCTCGCTCGTCGGCCCGCAATCCTCCGAGGCGAAGCTGCGTAGAGCTCACCAAGCCACTGGCTACCAGGGACGCCAGCAGGCCCAGCAAAGCACTCGCCACCGGGCTGCGGTTGACCCACCCGTGGGCCGCGGTGCGGTCCGAGGCCAGGCTGTTGGCGGCGCGCATCAGGAGCTGAAACACGAACTCGTGGTGGAAATGGGGGGCCCGGCACGCCCATAAACCCGCGGCCGTGGCTTCGCTCGCTGCCGCAGCCGCTTTCGAAGCAGCAGCTCGGGCTGCCCGGCGCTCGGTAATGGTGGTGGAGCCGATCTCGCTGCCAACGCTACTGCCAATGCTACTGCCAATGCTGCCGGGAGTGTTGCTACTGCTGGTGTGGCTGCTGGCGTACTTGCTGAGAGGCCCACCGCCGGGGACGTAGTACGAAACTTTGGGACCACCTTTCGGCACGAGAAAGTCTGGATCGGTAATTACAGCAGCAGAATTAGGAGTAGAAGTTGTTGCTGTAGCTCCTCTAGCACCAGTAGCTGCCTTAGTGGGGTTGACAGTCGTGTGGCCTCCATTAGGTAAAGCGGCGTTGAGAAACGAAGTGAGTAGACCTGCCATTGCTTCCGCTAAAGGACGGCAAGACAAAGGGCCGTGCCCTCTTGGCAGCAGCGGTGGAGACTGGGATTGTGACGAACCTTGTAGCTTCTGATGCAGCTGCCTTGTTCCTGAAGACGTACAAGAAGTGGCAGCTGTGGACGCTGGCAACGGTCCTCCTGATGTCGCTACCCACGCTTGAGGCCCCAGCAAACGAGCTTCGCCATGGGGTTCGGCCAATAAGGCTGCAGCAGCGTTGGCGGCTGTGGCTCCAGCTTCGGCGGCTGCGGCATCCAGCATCAAAGCTGACAGCTCGAAACGGTCACTCTTTACGGCGGCACTGTTTGCCGAAGCAGCAGCAGCGGCAGCAGCAGCCATAAGCTCGTCTGACCGAGGCGACCCTGGAGTCGGTGGCATCGTGGATGGCGGCAGCTCCAGTGGCGGTGGAAGCATGCCTGCTCGCAACGTTTCTTCAAGCCCGCTACCTGAACTGTTTGTGCTGCTGTTGCTGCTGATATCCTTGCGACTAATACTTTTCCCACCTTCGTCATCACTTTCATCGAGTGGCATCAGCCCCCATTCGTCATCTTCAATGGCCTCGGTCGTTTTGCCCCCTGCGTCGTTGACTCGTAGGGCTGAAGAAGGGGCACCGAGGCCGAGCGAACCATTCGTCTTTGTTTCGCTGTGCGGTGACGAGAATAAAGGTGACGCCACCGCTGAAACAAGCGCAGGTGCTGGAGCTTCATTGCCAGCATCACTCGATGCAGGAGCAGCAGTAGCAGCAGCAGCAGCAGCACTCGCGACAGCAATGCGCTGAAACTCGGCCGCGAGGGCAGGCAAGAAGTCGTGTTGCACGTTGCGGTGCACGCACGCGCGCGCCAAGAACACGGCCACGTCCCGTGGGGCCGAGGGCGCATCCAGGCTCAAGTCGCGCACCGAGGCCGCCAGCGCCGCCAGCCCCACTTCCATGCCCTTGTCGTCCAAGGCTTCGGGGGAGAGGGCGTCTAAGAGCGTGGCCACCATCTCGCGCTCGCGCGGCCCACGGTCCAGGGCGATAGAGACAGCTCGCTTGACCTGAACGAGGAATGGATGAGTCATAAGAGGGAAATTGAAAACACGAAATATGTGTGTAATAATAGAAATGAAGACGATGAAAAGCAAATCTAATCGGCAGTGCCTCCGTAAAACAAGCTTGAACAAGTACGAGTAGATAACTATATATCCATACCATGAGGGGCGCCTTCTTGAAGCCGCACACTGCATCTAGCTCGGCGAGACAGCGCGCAGCCTCTCCCATATCGCCCGACTCGAAGTACTCCTTCAGCACCACTTCCAAGCCCGTCTGTGTTGGTGTACAACGCGCACAAAAGCATGGAAAACACAAGTATTTAGAACGTAAGAACCGAATCAACCAAGGCCAATTCAATTCACACACACGAATCATAGAAAGCGCGAGAAGAAACGGGAACTAGAGAGGGTCATTCACATTCACGCTTGCAGGTTCTTCCTACCTTGAATCGCCGGCGCTGCGTCTCCGGAGAAGCGCCCCCCATGTGCTTCAAGAGCTCGCCTGCCAGCCCCACCAGCGCCCGTGGCGACGCAGCGGCCAGAAGTGCTTCGTTGCCGGCGCTGCTGTCCCGAGAAGAAGAAGAAGAAGTGCTGGGCTGTGATTGGCGGAGGCCGCGTCCCAGAGCAGCTACCATAGTAGCCACACCAATGTCGTCCGCCGAACTGTCGGAGCGCTTTCGCTGGCCGTTATTCCCATTTCCAAGGGGGCTACCCGATGAAGTTCCACCGCCACTACTGTGCCCGTTGACACTTATTGCGCGTGAGCCACGCTGCGGGCTACTGATAGGGGCAATAGAGTGACTTTGAGGACTGCTGCTGTTGTTTTTACCAGAGCTGCTGCTGCTACTGCTGCTGCTGCTGTGGTTGGAGCTATTCATCGAGGCACCCTCATCTGGAAGCGGCGGGGCCGAAAGCACCTGGGCAATGATGCGCTGGCGGCGCGCCATTGCGCGGTGCAGTTCAGTTTCGAGGCGATAGTCGTGGTCGGCGGCCCACCTTAAGGGTCGCGCACATGTGTTGAGAAGTAGACGCACAAGATAATCAAGACGAGCGAAAAGAAACACAAATCAAAGAGATATATGAGATCAAGATGAACATTCAAACCCAAGTAAAAAGCCAAGCGCAATGAGGAAGCAACGCTTACTGCATGTCTGCTGCCTCTAGCACCGACACTGTAACTGCCGTCGCCGCACGCACAGCAAAGCGTGACCCTCCAATTGAACTGCCCCTGCTTCCACCGCTATTGAGCTGCATCAGCTCGTCTTGGCTCGGCAAATACGACCGTGGGTCCGCGCTCACGAAAGACCCTTTGCGGCGAAAACCCACATGCTCAAATCGGTAGCGCGCGTGAGTGCTGTTGCTGCTGTTGCCGGTGCTGCTGTCATTACTGGATGCACAGGAGGAGGAAGAAGACGACGCAGCTCTCTTATCGTGGGCGCCTTTCTCAGGAACTGTGACTTCCTCCAGCACGCGCACCACCTCACAGACACCTTCTTCGACCACAAACACCAGAGGGGCTTGCTGCGACGGCGATGCCTCCGGCTGAGTGGGTAGCACCTCCACCACGGGTGTCGTCATCACTGCAGGAGGAGGCAAATGAGGAGTCACAGCCGCTGCTGCTGCTGCCGGAGCAAAAGCACTTCGAATAGGAGAAGTAATCGTTGCAGCAGTATACTCCACTCCTCCCGTGGCCACTAGCGGTGTTGGAGGTGCTTGCAACGCGGCCACGCTTGCAAAGGAGTTCGACGACAGGGACCGGCGCATGGCGCCTGGCGGCGGCAGCTCGTCCGCTTTGAACGCCTCCGCAGGGCCTCTCGCAGCAGGGGTAGTCTCAGGGGTGGTCGGAGCAGCGCCAGTGCCGGTACCAGCAGCACTTGCTTCCGGCGCAGGAGAACCAGCAGGGGCTTCCGACGAAGACGATACTGTTGGCGTGTAGTCCAAAGTGTCCACGAGGAAGGCGTGTGCCGGGTAGGTGCGGCGTGGAAGCCGCGCAGTCGACGACAACCGGTCCAAGCGAGCGTGCACGTGCCACAAGGTGGCTGCCGTCGCCCCTGAGGCTCCTGCTGCTGCTCCTACTGAACCGCCACCTTTGTTGTTGTTGTTGTCCATATTATTCGACTCCTCGGAACCATTGCTGCTGTTGTTGTTGCCATTGTGGTTGCCATGATGGTGGTTTAGCGACGATGCAGCGCCCCAAATGTGGCTGCCAATGAACGAGCGCGACCCATCGACCGCAAACCACGGGTGCTCGAGAGCTTGCGCCGCCGTGAGCCGTTTCTTCATGGCCGGCTGCAGGAGCCCCAACAGCACGTCTTTGGCTTCGCTGGAAACGTTCAACCACACTTCCGACGACTGCTGATTGCCGCCGCCGCTGCTCGCGCTCGAACCATCGTCCGTATCCGAAGAAGGGCTGTCTTGCGTCGGTGCCTTGGTCACGTGCGACAAATCGCCTGTCAAAATGAGGTCTTCCAAGTCGTCTTCGTCCGGTGCGTCGAAAGGGAAGTCCCCGCTCAAGAGCACGTGCATGATGACGCCAAGCGCCCATTCGTCCACCACTGCCAAAAAGGGCACTTGCCGCACGAGCTCAGGCGCATAGTACCACAAAGTGCCGCAAAAATCCTGAGAGGACAGGGTTGAGAGGACAGGGTGAGACTTGGCAGACGATGAAAGTAGACGTAAATAGAGAAGACAGAAGTGATGTAATCAAATGGTTCCTATATGGCGAACATGAGACCCGAGAAATAAAACACACAACAAAAAACACGTCGAAACTTCCATCTTCAAGTATACCCAACCAGTACTCTACACTTTCGCTCACCTGCATGCGCTCGCGCGCTCTCGCGGCTTTGGCCAGCCCGAAATCGATCAGGGTCACGCTGCTGAGGTCGAGCCCTTTGGGGTCTTTCAGGACGAGGTTTTCCAGCTTGAGGTCGCGGTGCGTGACGCCTTGCAAGTGCATGTAAGCAACCACATCGAGAAGCTTGCCCATCACCACCTAGAGAAATGACATTGTTGCGAAAGTGATCGAAAAGAAAAAAACATATAAATAGCAACTACAGCATCCCTGGCATGTGAAGAAATCAGAGTCACATAGTAGATGGGTCAGTGGTCTAATCCACCTCGCTTTTACAAGAAGTGCAGAAGCTACTAAAAGCAAACCTTAACGTCCGCTTCCGTGAGTCGGCCGCGGCCCGAGAGCGCGTCTACTAGTGTAGGGCCCTCGAGCAGGTCCATCACGATATACACGTGCATCGCAGCTTTCGTCTCCACACCGTGCCCGGATCCGTCAATTACTGCACTAGCGCCGCCCTCACTGCTGCTGCCCGCACTATCATGTGGCCGCTGATCCACAGTTGCTGCTCCGACAGTTGCAGCTTCATCAGCTACGGGAGCCCCGGAAGTCTCCTTCGAAGCGAGAGGAGGTGGCGGTGGGCCGCTGCTGCCCGTTGGGCCGTAGTACGGGTTAATGAAATATTCGCGGTACCGTATTACATTCGGGTGGTCGAGGCGTGCCACCATTTCGATCTCGTTCATAACCTGTAATATTCACCACGAAAACGAGTTGAAAATTGAGAGGAAATCCGTAATTGAGCCAAGACGACTACATTTTGATTTATTTTTAAAAAAAATGTCTACCTCTTGGTAAGAAATGCTCATGTCGTGCAGGCTGCTGGCGTCGCTGTCACTGCCACTGTCTTCCGCGCTACTGCCGTCTTCGTCGCCACTGTTGCTGTCATCGTCTGAACTGCTGCCTCCTTGCGCGCTAGCAGAGGGGCGGCCAAGGCTCATGATTTTCACTGCCACGATTTCTCCCGTGGCTCGGTGCACTGCCCGCCGCACGACTGCATAGCCCCCGGTGCCCACAGCCGGCCCAAAATCCATGTCGTAGCACGCTTGAAAACTCCGAAAGATGGATTTCCCGTCCGCTGTCGTTGTTGGTGTGGTTGTTGTCGTGACTGCTCGGCTGAGAGTGCTGCGGCGGTCGAGGCTTCGTTTGTCGGCGCTGTGGTGCGCTAGCGGTGACCGAGGTGTCTGAGGGTGGTTTGCTGCTGGAGGCGTTGATACGACACGTGCCGACTCATCGACTTGGAGTGACAATCCGAAGAGGTTCGGTGAAGAACGCACGCAACGCTCCATCTTTGGAGGTGAAGCCGATTCTGCCGATGTATCGACAGGGCTTCGCAGTCTTGGCACTGCCCATGCCGCGCTTTTGTTACTGCCAGAGCGACGCTTCGACGAGCTCTTCATACGTGATGCTTCGGTTTGCTCAATAAATCACAATGCGATTATATCATGTGAAGGAAACGATTGTGGCAGTAGACGGAAATCATCGTGTAACCTCTTGGCATTTTATTTTCTTCTCTTCTAATCTCACAGCTCTTCCGCCTCGAATTATTTTCGGGCACCTGTTTTAGAAATTTCAATTTTAATTGGAAGTGGAGCGCCTTTCACTTTAGGGACGTGAGAGCTACCCCTATGATCTGTAGCCACTTCATGCTTCTGGCTTGTAGTACAGTGTATGGATACGCTTGCTTCAAATGTTTCGTTTCTCAAGTGTCACGTGTCGTGTCAAGCTTCATGTTGCATGCTGTCACATGCTGCGAATTTCTGCGGAATTATCTCCGAGCGCCGGGGCCGGAATTAGAAGGCTAATACAGGGCTGATTCGTTCCAACCAAAAGTTTTGGGGCTTTCGTTTCTTTTCTGCTGTGACTAGTCCCTACAAAAAAACATCTGACGTATTTTCTCCAGAATATAAGGCAAATACGTCGCGACGTATCGACTTTTCTGCTGACGTCATCACCAACACGTCATCAAATATACGCCTTTATACGGCGT
>Ga0307931_1001113_pt1 | contig 17623 bp, 9 predicted proteins | sample OrgLakmetageno47_FD_201816 | JGI IMG/M metagenome (GOLD analysis project Ga0307931, IMG submission 201816) | Saline water microbial communities from Organic Lake, Antarctica - #47 | ecosystem: Environmental > Aquatic > Non-marine Saline and Alkaline > Saline | place: Antarctica: Organic Lake... | reverse complement strand
ACTTCTCGATTCCTCGTTGTTTACGCATACGCACGAATAGCCCAAAAAGTTCTGTTCGACAGGCCCGATGATGGAGGGGCAGGAACGGTCCACTGGCAATGGCAACGAAGTAGATTACGATCCAGCCGGTGTGATCGTGCTGGTTGGTGGCTTCCTTGCGCCGCGCGGCGATGCTCAAACACGCGGCTACTGGGGCGAAGCACTCGAGAAGGTGGTTGTGCCGCCTGGCTGGCGAGTAGTGGTCGCGCATCCATCGCCCGTAGCTTCGTTGCACGACCGCGCTTGCCAACTTTTCTACCAACTGAAAGGCGGCCCAACCTATTACGGCCTTGCCCACGCGGCTGAGCACGGGCATGCAGCAGTGGACCCATGCGGAGCGAGCTCCAGCAACGAGCGCGTCGGCCTTCACCCAAAATGGTCCGCTGCACAACCAGTGCACTTCATAGCGCACTCGTTGGGCGGCAACACCGTGCGCTTTCTCTTGCAGCTGATGCGCGAAGGCCATGAATGCTTACGCTACTCCGAGTCGCGACCGGGTGACCTGAACACCTCCGCAGATGCATCAGCTTCGTATCCCACGTCAGCCTGGGTGCGTTCGATCACCTGCCTTTGTACCCCCATCAACGGCGGGCCTGTAGTGTATGGGCTAGGCGGAGACCCACACGGCTCAGCCACGGTCCGTTGGGGTAGCGGCGGCTTCTGCTTGAGTGCAGCTATCGCGCTGGTGGAGGGTAGCAAAGCCGTTGGATTGCCATGGCGACAGGCCAGACGGAAATCGCTGCCGACCTCGTCCTCCTCGTGCAGCAGTTGCTCTGAGTGCTACAGCTACAGAGACTCAAGGACTGCCGTGAAGATGTGCCAATGTATTTTAGCCTCCCCGCCAGCGCCGCCAGCTCCTCCAGCGATGGACTTTGGTCTGGCCCATTTCTTTCAGAGAAATCGACGCCCAGACGACTGCAGCAACATTAGCCCAGACCCAGCAGGAGCGGAGGCTTTTGCTGAAACAGCCACGTGGGATCAGCACTACGACTGGTTGCTGCGTGCGGTGCGTTTTCTGTGGGGGCTGCTGCAGTTTGCTCTGCCTTGGCCTCTGGGGGCTTCGGCATCTGGCAAAGGGCAACTGGCGCACGGCTTCGCGGTGTTTTCGAACCCTGATAATTTAGCGTACGACGTACAAGTAGGCGCAGCCAACGCGGTGAACCAGCGCATCGCCGCAACTGCCATGGCTACAGAAGCAGTCGGTGTGATGAATGCTTCGACCGCATCTCTAGACAGCCACAATAGAAGCAGCACTGGTAGCTGTGGCAACACCGTTAGTGCTGATGAGGCATTGCCTGCACTGACGGAAGACCCCCACACTTACCTCTTTTCGGTGGTGGGCACCCAGCGTCAATCAGCAGCCTGCGGCCTTGGCTGCCCTTGTCAAGCCAAACGCGCGCAGAATACGTGGTATCTCAAGTCCTTCGGTGCTGCCCTGATGTCATTCGCCGGTTGCCTCGCTGCATGCCTTGGCGCTCTTGTTAAAGCGCTGGTTTCTGAGGTGCGTAAGCCACAGCACAGTAGTGACCACCAAGGCAACAAAAGTATGATCACCCGAGCTTTGGAAGCAGCTCAGCTGTTGATGTGGGGGTTCGCCGCCGGAGCAGCGGCGGACATGGCTGGGTGGTTGGAGGAGCGGTGGGATGCTGTAAACGTGCAAAGCGTGGCCGCTGTAGGCTGGGTCATGCAGTGCTCTTATGAGCATTTGCGCCGAGGCGAGCCCAAGTTGAAAGCATACCCTCCTGACGTGCGCGCTATCGTAGCTGGATTTGCTGACACCAGTACCAGCAGCAGCAGCAGCAGTAGTACTCATGGCATTGATCACAACAGCAGTAGAAGTGTAGTCACAAATGGACCCGCCGGAAACACACTTGCATCGGCAGGCCCCAACGGTCACGACGGAGTGTGTCCCGCCAAGAGCCAAGCCTTTCCCTGGCTCGGCCCAAGTGCGCGGCCTTTTAGTGCTATCAACCTGAACGCCACCGCTGCTTCTGCTGCTTCTGCTGCTGCTGCTGATAGTGCAAGTGCAAGTGCTAGGCATGCTGTGCAAAGGGCAGAAATAGAGGAGGCCGCAACACCACCGGCCATGGAAGGCGCGGCTCTTCCTTCAACAGCAGCGGCGGCGATGGTGTCACCGCATGCATTGAAGCCTGGCGTGTGGCACTATGAGACCTTGCCGTGTGATCACTTGGGCTTAGTGGCTGCGCAACGCTGCCCACACGCGCAGCGGCGCTTCTTCCAAAGCTTATACCAACGGTTGTATGCCCTCGACCAACACCTTACTGCTGCGAAGAATACTGCTAATGCTAGTGTATCTGCTGCCACTGCTGCATCGGCTGAGTCTCTGCTTGGCGCCTCCCTTGCGGTTCCTGCTTGTGCTCCCCCTCTTCCAGTACCTTTGAGCTGGCTCGAGCCTTCGACGTCTTTGCCATGGTCGCCATCTCAACCTTTTGCTGAGCCTCCAAACCATTCACCACCGCTGCCACCATCAGTCGCTCCTCCTGCTGCTTCTGGTGGTGAGGGAAGGCATGTGGACTGCGTGGATATATTTCCGTACCGCAGTGAAACGACAGCGAAGTGGTCGCCCTATGCCAGTAACCTTTCGCCCAAGGGAGTGGAGGAAGCCCCGACCTCAGAGCACGCATGGGCTCACACGAGTGAACTCATTCTGCCTTGATCCTCTATTCGGTTTATGTTTATAGTGTTCTCCCTGATTTTGTTTTGAATTTTGGCATTTATTTGTATGCATATCAAAGTCAACCAGCTATCGGCTATCGGCTCTATTTGCTAGTTGCTGTTTGGCGTTTGACCTAGTTTTGTTTTATGAGTTTGACTCTCCATTCCTGGGTAGATCTTAAATGGGATAGGTGCAGTAATCCAGTTACTTGAAGTTTTCTAGCGAGCTGTATGTGACTCCAACACTCCAATCAAGGGGCGAACACAAAGCAGTTGCCTTCTAGTTTTCAGCCTTCCAGCCTCAGCCTCAGGCATATAAGGAAGTGCATTGAAAGACATACCGCATATCATATGTCTTAAGTGCCTGAAACCCCGGTGTTGGTAACTCGGCTGGATGTCGAAATTTTTGCTCCTCAATGGCTTCACCCGATCTCGATCTCTTTTACCATGTCGAGGGCATCACGTGAAGAGTAGTCGAGGTATACTTACTGGCCGCACTGCAAGAGCAGCAGTTTCAGCAGTAAGCGAACGAAAAAGCTCACTCATGTATCCAAGTGTGAATTTCTGAACATGTTTTATGCAAAAGAATCGTTTAGTAAAGCTTCAGTTTTGTCACCGCCACCATCGCCTGCATAATTGTGGTTTTCCGCGGGCGTCTCACGCGCCCACCTAGCAAAGCGAACTGCCCAGCTCATGGCAACGAATGCAGAAATGCTGCCTAAGTAGCGGTTGCCGTTGTAAGGGGGTGCCAAAGTCTGCCCTAATCGTAACCCGTCGTAGATACACCAAGCACAGTATGCAAGGAGGCCGCTAGCAATCACCCATAAAACTGGTGCAGCTTGCCGGATGGCTGGAGCTATGTGTTGGTTGTTAATCCGCTTATGCCGCAGCGCCACTGCGTATGCGAATGTAATCAAAGTGGCCGCGCTCCAACCCACTGTAGCATACGTGTCGTGGATATGTATTGCAAAGCTTCCAACTGCACATACGTAAAGCAATGCAGATCCCCAAGCATATTTTTCTTGACAGGCATCACTGTGTTTGAAGCAACTATTCGGTGACGATGTATGCTCTGGTAGCATCATTAAATATACCTCTAAATAGTGTTAAAAGCTTAAATTTAGCTTGGTGTTCAGCGCAAGCGGTTGATACGACAATAATCGTTCTCGTCTTATGATTGAGAGGCGACTTGACACCTACGTATTCTTCGACGAAGCTAGGGATTACTTCGCGCAGTTTCCGAAACCTGAAAAGAACTGCTCCGAGCGAGACTAAGACTTGTCGCTATCAGACATAAATATGGAGCTATTGAGCGTCTAGTTGGCTGGGTCAAGCGTCAGTGTGTCAGGGTGTCAGGGTAATAAATGGGCTACGAGCTACGAGTCGCCATGAGAGATGAGATAGGGTTCTCGAACTTGCTGATGACTGACGACTGACTGCTGACGGACGGGACGGACGCTAAGATTCCATCACACCACATATGACATACGAAATGTGCGGACTGTTTTGGTTCTCGTTCTGGATTGGTCAATAATTTCACGTTTCATTCGCTCTTTCTCATTTTCGTCATTTTTCACGAACGTTACTGCATTACCTCCTCGCAGTGCCTTGAGCCTTGAGCCTTGAGTGGATGAATGATTCCATCCTCAACAGGACTTCAGACCTGCAACCTGCAGCCTACTGCATTCTACGTTTAGCAGTCCAGTCTCTTGAACGGCCCCGATTGATAAGTATTTCGCATCGAATAATTCACATCTAGCTAGCTTTGAAGAAATCCCCAGCGGCAATAAAATAAGAGCTACAAATAGCGAGCCAATGGTCTTATGATGTCTTCTAAGAAAGACGTTAGGAGGAGATAAGACAACATCGCATAAAGTTTCTTGTGCTGAACTGTGGGCTGCCTTTGAAGCTATGCTGTATAGCCCTGACCAAGCTATTGATCGGCGGCCGGAGTTGCTAGCCGCCGGACTTACGTGCATCGGTGTAGCTACCACGAGCATTGTTGTAGCGTACATGATTTTCCTTCTCGGTTACTGCAGTGCTCTCGTCGCTCTTTTAGTTTTAGTGCTCATCGGTGTCCCCTGCTGTCTCGACACTGGGACAAGAAAGTTATATCGCTTTTGGTGTGCCGCTGAGCACCAGCGCAGGTATGAACCTGAGTATTTTCAATTGCTAACCAGTGTAATACCGCATTAATACCAAAATGATTAATACCTATAATAAGCATAAACCTAGCATGGCTGCTGAATCGACTGCCAAGGAAGTAAACAAGAGTCATATGGCATTTATTGGACAATTTTTCAGGTTGGACTTGAAGCGGCAGTGGAATTCGAAAAAGCGTTTGCAGAAAGTACACGGATCGCCTCAGACCTCCTTTGATGCCAGCGCTAAAAGAGGCCCTCACTCGAACATGTCCAGAAAGACCTTAGCGGCGCCTCTAACAGAACTGTCAGCGCGAAAGAGCAGTAGGATGGCACACGAGCAATCATCTGAACCACCGTCACAGTCGCCACCTATACCACCACCCTTACCCCGAGTGTCTCACTCGCAGACGCCTCCGCAACAATCGATTGCATCATCGAAAGAACTGAGCGGGAGCAGGGGGGGCTTTTCTCCGTTGCACCCACCCCCTCCACCGGGAAGTGCACCTTACTTCCGCGTGTCAAGCAGCGGATACACAATTCCTGATGCACCTGCCGCACAGCCACCGACGCCGCAGTCGCAAAAGTTTCGCCACAAATCTGTGAGCTTCAGTGGAAGAGAGGGCTCTCGAAAAGATGCTGAGGCAAGAGTGTTGGATTTCGAAGGAAGCGCTGGCGACCAAGGCGACCTTCTAAGTTAGTCTCCTATTAAACATATAAAAGTTGAACTTCTACTTCTTCTATTTCGAATACTTGAATGGTCCCTGACATTAACCTGTCACGGCGGACCACACATCAAAACCATTACCTATACCACTACTTAATTGCTATGCATCTTACTACCTATCTTCCTATTTATCTGCCGTGGCAAAACTCATGATCCGATATAGAATATAGTTCTAGTGTTATTATTCTGCATACAACAATTAGCAATGGGCTAGGTTAGGATTCCAGCCGGAAATTCCGCGGAATGAAATTTGAACGAACCAGGCGTGATTTACTCTGCCACGAGATTTGAGCAGTGCCTTGGTGTCGTCAGCAGAAGACCAGATGGACATCTAGGAGGCGTTCCTTACTAAAACGAGGCCACTTTAATTTTAGACTTTAGTAGATATCAGATACGCCTTACGACACCGAAGACCCCGCCGGCAGCATCGGCGACTCGGCGACTCCGGTGGTGAATAGGGAGGATGGAGGACAATGAGTCAGAGTCAGTGAGAAAAAAATATACGGCTTTGAGAACTCCCTGTTCTCACATGAACAGAACTTCAGCCGAATTAAAGCACTGCTCCAATGAGGAAATAGTTATAAAAGAAGAGAAAGCGGGACGGAGGAAGGAAGACTATCCATCATTTCTGAACACCAAAAGCCAAAAGCAGTGTCCATCCCAAATTTAAGGATTATTCCGCATATATACGGGCCCGATATACACAGTACAGGACTTCCGCAGAAATATTGCGTAAAGCGGCGTCTTAGCCCACGCGCGGGGATTTTAATACTCTTCCTGTTAGCCTTCTAACCTCTAATTCCGGCCCCCCCTCCCTCTCGGGGCCTACTAAGAAATTGCCTCAGGGAAATTGGTAATATTGGAAAACAATGCGTGAATTACAGGCCCGGGCCAGAGAGAGAGCGAAAAGAATAAGAGGTGCTCTCGATAGTATTCATGGCGTCATGCTCTGTTGCTTGGGTTTCGTCTGGACTGGAAAATGCCGGCTGCGCTGCGAATTCGCTGATCGGCTGCGCCTTGGTGAGCTCTCGTTCTGGCGTCCTTCCTCGCTCTCTGCTGGCTTGATTGGCCGCCGCACGACGGGTCGCTTCATGCCTGATGTAACTACCTCCGCGCGCAGCGCACTTGCCGAGGACCGCCCAGTGCTCCGGCCGCGGCTCGGCTTTTCTTCAGCCGAATTTTTGGTGGCGCGGTGGCCTGCGGTGATACTGTCTGTTCTGCTGCCGCTGCTGCTGCTGCTTGATTTTTTAGTTCGACTCCCAGTGCTGGACACAGAAGTTGGAGAAGAATTTGTCGCTTTCGAGCCAGGTCCTTTCGCAGAAGAAGACTGAAGCGGTGCCTTCGATTTCGGCGCCTTCGCAGTGGGAGTGCGCTCCTCCGTGTGCGCGTACGCGCCGAAGTAAGGGCTCAGCACCACGCCAGCCTCTTCCTCTTCGCTCTCCAGGGCGCTCGTAGGACTATAATCGCCCCAGTGGCTTCCCGCATCCATGCTTTTTGGTGAGCCAAACGCTGAACTGATTGCACCCTGTATTCTTCCTGCCGCACGCGAAGCTTTACTCCTCGAACGGTTGGATTCGCTCGTCCTCCGGAGGCTGCTTAAGTTCGCTTTGCCAGGCGTTTCGGAGTCATTTGAGACGGTTGACATTTGAGACGAAAAGCTGCTGTGCGGGCTTGGCTGCCTCGGCTGCTTCACCTGTTGCCGCTTCACCTGCTGTTGCTGCCCCCACTGCTGCTGCTTTTGCTCCCGCTGCTCCTGCCGCCGTTGTGCTGCCGCTGCATGCCGGTCGAGGCTGGTGCCGCGCACAGCGCCTGCACTCGCCGCTCGCACCTCGCGCTTAGCCTGACCGCTTCGAGGGGTTCGCGCCGAGGTGCGCCCGCGCTGCTGCTGCTGCCCTCTACTCTGGCTTGACTTGCTCCCGGGGGACTTCTCGCGAATCGCATTGGCTGTCATCGGCGAAGTCGCTATGCCAATCGGCTCCGACCTGAACCGCTGGCCCCCACGGTCAGCACTGTGGGAGAGCTTCCGGTCAATGATGTTCTGCCGAATCTTCATGCGAAATTTGTACTTTTCGGACTCGTCTTCGAGGTGCGACGAGAGCTGCAGGCGGCGGTCTTTTTCAAGTTTTCTCAAGCCAATGGTAGAAGGCCCTAATGCACCACGCGCCTCATAGTCCGTAGGAGGGGCTTGAGGCCGCTCAAGGGCACGCTGCTCAGCACGCTCCTTCGCCCAAGAAAATGGCGCTTTTCCCACCGTCGTTTGAACGTGAAGCCCGCTCATAGTCCTCGGCCGCAAGGCGTAGGTGTTTTTCGCGGAGCTCAACGTAGCACCAATGTTAGCTCGGCCAGGCTTGTGAAAGTCAACCAACTCTTGTTCCTTTTGAGTGAGCACATGGTTGTTGTGCACGTTGTGCGTCTCCGTGGTCATGTCTCGAGTTGGGCCTTTAGAAACCGTAGACAAAACGCGCCCGTCCGCGTCTCTCCGCCGAGCGTTGTAATCCTCTCGGCTTTTAAGGAGCAGAGCGCTGCCATGCTTGCGTCCTCGATCGACGAAGAATTCCCTAATTTCTTCGGACTGCGTAAGATCTTGTGGAGTAGACTCGCTTATGTCGACGACCGGCGAGACCGCATACAGAGAGCTCATCCTCTATGTTGACTTTTTGATACTCAGTGCGTACGGTGTCGTTGTACGACTTACAAAATACTCTGAGAGACAAAAAAAATTAGCGTGCGCCCGCAGTCCTGGATTACGAAAGCCTGAACGCTATTATGTATGGCTGTCACTATCAAGCTCTCGTGCCGCCTCCGCGGGCGGGAATTATTTGAGAGAGTCCACAATCTACCTACTACAGCTACTGTACGCTGTATCGTAAGTACCGTACTGTACTACAGATACAGATAGTACGTGTCGTGTAGCACGTACTACTGTAGTAGTAAGTTAGTAGCACTCGAAAATTTTCACACCTCCACCTCCCCCGATCCCTCGATCCCTCGAGAGCCAAAGAGCGAGGGGGTGATTGCGTGATTGGTGTTTACTGCTGGTTCGGATTCGACTTCTCTGAAACCTGCAAACCCGTGTCTCAGGGAGAAAAGCTACTGACTGTGGCTTGTAAAAGTAGCTTATAGAACCCTTTGCTTGTAGCTTGTTTTAGTCGCTGTTTCCTCGTACGCTGCTACGCTAGCTGATCCTAGCTTACACTACAACGATACAGGTTTTGAAGACTTTTTATTTGCCTAGAAGTAGGCTTTACCACGAGAACTCGTAGCTTATCTTTTTCGTTGGAGTTTGATGGCTGTGTGCTGCATGGACGACATCACGAGCACCATTACACACAAATGGGGAGAAGCTGTTTTACATCATGGGTCCTCTCCAGCATTGGACGATTATGTGACGGGCAAGGTATACACCTACCTTCAACTCGATGGCATTGTACAAACAGCGGCTAGTCGCCTTTGCGCTCAGTTGCTCGATGGTGCTACCAGGATCAACGGCGAGAACCAAGAAATAGGGCTAGTGCTCTGCGTAGCCGAGGGCCCAGCAATGGTGGCTCTCGTGCTCTCGTGCGCACTTTCGTCTCTTTTCTATGTGCCAGTGGACCTAGCCAAAACGCCTCCACGTCGAGTGAGCTTTACGGCTACCGACTGCGGTGCTCGCGCGTTAGTCGCTTGGCGTAAGGACTTGCCTGGGTATATGCCCACTGGTATTGCTCTTCTCGCAGCTGAAGACCTTTTGGCAGGCAGTTTTGGTTTATCTTCGCTACCACCACCCTCTGCTATTTCTCCGCCACCTTGTTGTCGCGACTCCCAAGCTGATGTGCGACCATCGCAGGCCTTATACGCCATTTACACGTCAGGGAGCACGGGTAAGCCCAAAGGGGTGATGGTTGAGCACAGCAACATGGTGGCCTTTGCCAAAGCTAAAGCTCGCGATGAGCGCATAGGGCCTGGTGCTAGGGTGCTGCTCGCGTCCACTTTCACCTTTGATCTTTGCGAGGTACAACCATGTCACGAATTGCTCCTCCTACTGTGGCTTGCTCTCTTTCCTTGACATATGGTCTCTGCATTGGCATTGCAGACCTCGCTTTTCCTACTCTCGAATCTGCCAATTTTTATTTTATTTTTTCTAATAGGGTGATCTGTATGCGAGCTTAATGCACGGAGCAGCCCTTGTAGTGGCGCCGCGAGACGCTCTCTTGCATGACCTGGCTACGGTATTGCAGCACAGTGAGGCAACGCACGTTACGCTCACACCCTCACTCTTTGGGCTTCTCAACGGAAATCGGGTGCCGACTTCCAGGCATAGTAGTAGCAGTAGTAGTAGCAGCAGCAGTTATGGCAGCAGTACCAAAGAGGCCAAAGGCTACATAGAAGGGCCGCAAGACTTGCCTCATTTACGGAGCTTGTGCCTCGGAGGTGAGTCCATGCCAAGGACTATAGTCACTGCGTGGGCTGAAGTGAGCGCTCAAGAACAAGATGCTAGGATGGCTGCGATGGCCAGTAGCGAAGTGGCAACGGTAAGTGATGTTGGTATGCAGTTAAGCAAAGCTGAGGTTCCCAACGAAGCAGTGTCAGTAGCTGACAGTACGTCTCAAATTCAGCCCGCCCTCGCAATGAATAGCTCACCGTTGGAACTTCGTTCTCAGGCAAGAGCTGGTTGTGTGTTGCGCAACATTTATGGCGCCACTGAGGGCACCGTCCACCAGTGCAGCCAAGTGATGCACCAAGATACACCTGCCAATCGCGTAGGTAAACCCTTGACGCCGAATACGGTGGTTTTAGTTGCATCATGGCCTGACGACAATGACGAAAACAGTAGCAGCGACAGAGATAGCAGCAGCAGTGCCAGCACCAGCAGTCTTGAGCCTACCTTAGTGGTACCGCCGTGGGAGATTGCATGCCCGAAAGATGGTCGGGTGAATTTGGACGCATCAGCAATAGGTGAAGTCACCGTGGTAGGTGCTACCGTAGCGCGTGGGTATTTGCACCGGCCAGACCTGAGTGCTTCGAAGTTCCGTTCCACGCCGCGCCTCGGGCGAGTCTATCGTACAGGTGACTTGGCTCGCTGGGTTCGGATAACACCACCGCCACCGTCAGCTATAAAAGGCAGCAGTGACGGGAATGCTGACGGCAGCAGCAGCGGCAACAGTAATGGTGACCCGAACCACGGTTGGTGCTTAGAGCTTCTCGGGCGCTCGGGGCAGGAAGTAGGCTTAGTCAAGGTCAATGGTCAGCGCGTAGAAGTCGGCGAAGTGGAAGCGGTGCTGAAGCAACTTCCCTTGGTGCGTGACGCAGCTGTGCTTTTGTTACCGCCGCCGCAACAAGCACATCGAGCGCCTTTGCATGAAGGTTCCTCAACAGGTTTCACGACACAACATGTAGCCGTACCTACTCCGGTAGTAAGTAGTGCTGATGGCGGCGGTGCGGCCACTGCGCACAGCTTAGCAGCAGTAGTCGTACTGCAAGATGGTGACGACGACGATGAAGACGACAATGGAACCCCCCTCGACGAGCATACAGTCGCTGCGCTTACTCTCGGCTGCGCGGCTGCGCTTCCTCGGCACATGGTTCCTGCACGTTTCGGAACGATGGCTTGGCGCGTGCAATCGAACGCTTCGCCATCGTTAGCTCAATCGAGAGATCGACAGGCGGGGCTACGCGGTAGGAAGAGACCCTTGCCGCTGACAGGCTCAGGAAAACTAGACTACCGCCGCCTCAGCCATCTCTTTACGCGCGCTGTCGCAGCCCAAACTTCCCATGGTGATGGTACCAGAGCTACCGCCGCTAAGGGCCAAACTTCAATCAAAGAGGATTCAGATCGCGCTTTAGGTAAGGTTAGTAAGCTTGAGGCTGCACTTGTCGACAGCAGTGATAGAAGCGACCAGAGAGAAGCAGTAGTAAAAGAAGATGGTGACATCGAAGCTATTGACTTGTTCGTGCGGCCGGGGGAACTTGAACCTCCTAAAACTTACATGGAGCATGCAGTGGCGTCTGCATGGGCTGTCGCGCTAGGCCTGGCGCCCGACCAGGTTTTTGAATTAGAAATGTGACTGTGGTCTACTTATTTAATGAACGCAGGTTTACGTGATTCTCTGGTTCTCGGATGCCACTTTGATGTATGTTCACGTTCTCAAATGACCAATGCCAAATTTTTCTCAAGTCGCTTTTATTGAAAGCTAAAAATGAACACCTTTTTAAATGTATTCATCTCCATACAGGTGGGCCGGCACGATTCGTTCGTAGCACTCGGTGGCGACTCTTTGGCTGCTTTAAGGGCCAGCCGCCTCCTGACAGCCACCACTACTTCCAACACAGCTGCTACTACATCTGCCTCAACTACTTCTTTTGTCACTACTAATCATGCTACTGCTGCTACTCCTTTTGCTACTACCAGCGGCACACCTGCGTCAGCAGAAGAAGAACCGGGAACCTCGAGCACTGTAGCAGCAAAAGCGAATCGGTACACGCCCGAGGATTTTCGTCGAGACGCAGGCGAGAAACAGCTCAGACAGTTGGAACGTGAAAAGGAGCAAGGCATGGCACAGGGTGAAGCGGCTCTTATTTTGCACCGACTCGAATTGCAGACAAGCCAGGCTCGCGATGGCCAAAATAACCACCACAACAAATACGGCGACCCCACCGCTACACTAGCTCAGGATGGCGAGAAAGAAAGGAAGGCCAACAGTAACATTGACGTAGGCAACAGAAGCGTGGGCGATGAAGACAGCAGCAACGGCGGTGAAGCAGCATGCTTGTTTGGCGTTACGATGGGGCCTCTGGCTCCATGTGAACTCGATGTGCGGCCCGTGCTCAAAGACTATGCCCAATTCCTGACTTCTCGCGGTGTTCGAGCAATCGTCAATGGTGGGTCAGAGGAGGAAAGCACCGAAGTAGAAGCTAATGGAACAACAGGCAATGCACTTGATTTTAATGAAAGTGGCAAAGCTGATTGCGGAGAAGGATGCGAAGAAGAAGAAGAAGATATTAAAGACGAGTCAAACGAGGACGACGACACGGCTCCAAGCAGCAGCAGCAGCAGCAGTCTGCCCAAGAATGCAGTGGCGTCGAATCAAGTGTTGCGAGCACTCGTGGCCGCTGCCTCTCACGGGCGACTCCCACTGCTGCGCACACTTTTGGCTGCTGGTGCAGATCCTAGTGGAAGAGGAGCTCCAGTGCAGACGAGCGGTTATAACTTTTTCACACCATTGCACGCAGCAGCTGCTTCAACTCACCCGCGTGCACCAGAAGCCCTTCAGATCTTGCTTGAGGCCTTGACTCCGCCATCTACTGATGGAAGCGCTCTCGCGAGTACGAAGTCTGCTTTCACTCTGAACCACCGCCAAGCCTCAGAGATCGGTATTGTACAGGGTAGCGTTTTGCATGCCGTAGTAGCCACTACCGCTGCTGGCTCTACTGCGGCTCACTTTTGCGCTGCTCGAGGTGATGCTGCCTCACTAGAAGCTTTGCTCCGAGCAGGTTGCCCTGTACTGGCCCGAGATGCGGACGGGCAAACCTGTCTGACACTTGCCGCTCGCGCGGGAGCTCTCAGTGCAGTGAAGACAGTGCTTGCGCATGCTGCATCAGAAACTCCTTCAGCTGTGGCAGTTGCAGCAGAAGGTTCGCCACCAACCGTTATGGTATCCAAAAATGAAGAGAGCATCAGCAAATCCTACGATAGTGCTGACAATGCTGGTGTTGGAAACAGCAAGAGTGTACCTGCGGGTCAAGAAGGGGTCGTGTTATCGTCACTTTTGGAAAGTCGAGACCGCTGGGGACGAACGCCGCTAGCCTGGGCGATACTCGGTGGCCACATGTGCACCGTTGACGCGCTCCTTGAAGCGGGTGCTGACCCAGAGTCTAGCCCCTTACTCAGGGCGGGTGGGTTCTCGAAAGAAGCTGAGGTTCTTAAAAATGATAACGGTGACGATGATGACGATGATGGTAATGGCTTTCAGGACGGCAATGACGATGAAGGTGATCCGTTTTTGAAAAAAGACGCAACAGCAGCAAGCTATACGAGAGCTGATGATGGCTCTACTTTATACGCCAGCGGCAGTAGTAATATTACTGATGGCCCGAGGGAAGACAAGAGACTTAGTGGGCGAGGCAGTGGAGCGCCAGCTCACCAAGCACGCAAGCGAGCGTCCAACACCGACGCACTAGCAGGGCTCCTACAAGCGCTCACAACCAACAACAGCACAGGCCGTCAAAAGATTCCGAGCTCTCTCCATGCGAGCATTCTCGGCAGTGAAAATTCTTCCGCCAGTAATAGCAGGAACAGGAACGGTGATTTGATAACACCAGTGCAGGCGTTGGCAGCGGCAGCCGAAGCAGCAGCTGCGGTGCGCACTCTGGTGTGCACGTCGAATGCAAACCGTATGCGATGCCGCGAACTTGGAGGCGTCGCTGCTCTCGTTACATGCCTTCAGCCACTGATCCTCGACGACTACAGCAACAATGATTTAGAAGAGACAGAGAAGAAATCCACCACTCCCATTGCGTGCACGGAGTCTAGCAATGATGGTGCTGCAGCGACCTCCACCACTTTTACTTCAACTCAAGGGTCCATCACCACAGCAGCACCATCGGAAGCCATGGAAGCAGCGATGACATCATTGCACGTGGCTTGTGCGGGTGCGCTCCGGAACTTGGCGTACGGCAACGAGGACAACCGAGTCGCTATCGCGGAAGGAGGTGGGGTAACTGCCCTCGCACGCTTTGTGCAACCACCGCTGCAATCCTCATCATCGTCAAGCCGCAATCAAGACCACGAGGGTCCTACAGGTATGGGAAGCAGCCGCACAACTGCCATGGCGGCTATGAGTGGAGAAAAGCGGCACTTGGCGTTTGTTTGCGCAGGTGCGCTCTGCAACATTGCCATGAGTCACACAAGCCATGCTAGCATCCTTGCCGAGAAAGGCTGCATTGCTGCCATTGAAACACTTTTTGCCACTGACCAAAGCAACAAAGCGTCTGGAGGAGTTGGCCAAGCAGCATCGAATGGATCAGAGGAAGCAGTGCCACCACACCCTGGCCTGAAGCGCCTTCGTGCAGCTGCTGCAGCTGCGGTGGCGGTTGGCACAACGGGAACAGCAGGTACTGAAGTGATCGAAGGAGCCGGTGTTGTTGACAACTTGCCACCCAAGTCACGCTATGGAGCGTTTCGAGACAGAAAGCGCGCACGAGGTCGCGAGACCATTGGGTCGCTCGTGGCGGCTATTTGGGCTGCTTCTGCTGTACCTCAAACAACTTGCGTCGAAGCCACCAACAGCTCTTCCCTCTCAGCGCAAGTGCCAGTGCCAGCACCTGCACTTGCACCAACAGAAACTGAGGTGTCAGCAGCAGCAGCAGCGGCGGCTGATGCAGCAAGGGCACTGGGCGCTGCTGTGTGCGGCGATCCGCGAGCTCGCGACGCAGCCCGAGAAGAAGGCGCCATTCCGGCGCTCGTGCACCTCCTGGGGTGGGCAGTGCCATCGGCGGGTGATACGAGCAAAGACTCAAGCTCGCATTCAGATGTTGCTGACGAGGTGCACGGCGTCGCTGCAGGTGCTCTGGAGCTTGTGCTGTTTGGCAGTGACGCCAATCGTGCGGATGCTTTAGCGTGTGGTGGAGTGCCTGCGCTTGCCTCACTCGTGAAACAGGCAGATTTTCCAGGCCATGCAATTGACCGCCCCAAATCTAGAGACGCGAGTGCTGCTGATTTACATCCACAGCAGACATCGCAGTCACAGACTTCTGCACCAGCCCCAACGCCGACCTATCGAGTTGATGCTGATGAGCTCGTGGCAGAGCAACCTACCGCAGTGCGCGCTGCCAAAGCCCTCTGTAACATCGCCATGTCGCCAGCGTCCCATTCAGCCATCCTGTCTGAACCTCAGCTCGTTGAAACGCTCACGCGCGTGTTGGCCACCGCACAAAAGCGAGAGCTGGAGGCCGCGGCCGCTCAGAAAGCCGCAGCTGCTGCAGAAGCCGCCCTGCTACCGCCGGGCAGAACGAATGGCGTGGGAGTGAAGAAAGCGCGTGGACGAAAGACTCCGCCCGGTCTGCACCCTGGCCTTGTCCGGCTCCAGGTGGCCGCAGAAGCGGAAGCAGGAGTAGAAGCAGAAAAGTAATAGCCAAAACACAGTAGGCGAAGTTGGGGTCATAAATACAGTATCAATGGTTATAATTCCGAGCACCAAGGGGGAGTAAAATAGGGCCGTTGCCTCACAGCAATCTTTATGTGCGGGAGTATCACGGCAGTTCGAGCGAGATGCCCATCGATGACCCACCGAATTGTAGGATTAAGATATGTGTCCGTGCTTTGATTTCCCGTATTTGAGATGCCGAAGGAAGGTGCCTGGCAAATCCACCTGGCCTTGGCCTTGTGAAATACCTCCCGTCGGAATCGAAATGATTTCCAGTTGATTTCTTGATTTTGTAACCAATAAAGAAATCAAAGTACAGTTTTGGGAGACCAGCATTGATATTTCCTCTTCTGTCGTCCATAATCATAAATCACATGTCGCATGTGTATGTCACTTCCCACAGCCCAGCCCCAGCCCACAGCACAGCACAAATAAGCCCAAACCCCGTGTGGGGCGGGATACAGTATATGTGGAAACAAGAACGTTCCATCATTGCATTTGTTGTCGTGATTTTCTTCTCTTCTCAGCAGTACAGAATTGTAGGCGACTGCGACTACTAGGTAGAGGAGGGCACAAGGCAAACAGTCAGAAAGGTCTAGGGCTCATTTCGAAATGGCTGCCACGCGCGATGCGCTCACAGGAAGTCTGCGGGACGCTATTCAAGCGTTGAATCGGCGGGTGCACGGGGCTGTGGAAGGCACGCCGCCAGTTCCTCCTGAGGGGCTGACCGAAAGCGTGAAGGAAGTACGGGCTTTACTCGCGGCCGTTGAGCAATGCCTATTCCACGCCATGCGCACCGACGAGTTTCAGGGTGTCCTGCCTTTTTGGGCCCTCTTGGAGCGGCTAGAAGGTGGCGCACTGAAGCCGCCAGACTATGACTTTAACAATTCTGTGGGCGCTGTAGCGGTGGCTCGCGCACTCAAAACCCCTTACGGCAAAGCAAGGGGCTGGGTAAGGCAAGCACTCAACGCAAAACAGCTGAAGCGCTGCGTGGCGTCCGTGTTCCTCCAGCAGCCAAGACACTTGGCAACGTTTTGGGAGGCGCGGTCCCTGCTCCGCTCGGACGACGGGTTAGGGGTTCTCGTGCCCATCTTGGATTCGCTCGAGCATTCGGGTTGCACCTTTGCTTTAGCGGTTGAAGTCGCGGACTTGAACGACAAGCCGACGTGGCCCATCTTAGCTGCCGAGCCGCCTGAGCCAGTGGCTCCACCTCCTGTAGCTTCGGGCGGGTGGATACCGCCACGCGCTCTATGGGGAAGTAGTAACAACAACAGCAGTAGCAACAACAGCGGCGGAGCTGCCACTAAGCCGGTGGCGGCTGAGGCTGCCCCCGCATCAAAGCAAAGCACTTCTAACAGCAGTGCAAGCAATATCAGCACAGCTAGCGCTTGTACCAGCAGTAACAGCAATAGCAGCAGCAGCGGCGGAGGAGGTGGTGGTTGGGCAGCTTGGAAAGGAGCACTTACCGAAGGCCTATTCGGAGACGAAGAAACGGCCACTGCTTGGAAAGCCAAAGCTGCGGCTGCCGTGGTGGCGGCGTCGGAAAAAGTCGTGGACGCCGTGGAAAACGTGAAAGAGCGGACCGCAACCAAGGAATCGACGTACGCGTGGGTGAAAGAAAGAGCTACGGCAGCGGCGGCTGAAGCCGAAAAAGCTATGGACGATTTTGAGGCGGACGGATTGCTCTTTGGAGATGCACCGGGAAGCAACAGCAGGGATGGCAACAGCAGTGTTAGTGGTAATCGAAGCAGCACCAAGAGCAACAGCAGCAGCAGTGGTCGAAACGGAGCCAAGGAGCGCCGCGAGCAGCACACGCAACGGCGTTTACAGTCGCCCCCGGTGCCAAACACACGCTCGGCGCGTCCGGCGCCTCCACCGCTGCCCCGCGGCCCACCTCGTTTCTTGTGGGGGGAGTCGCT
>Ga0307931_1001112_pt1 | contig 17635 bp, 17 predicted proteins | sample OrgLakmetageno47_FD_201816 | JGI IMG/M metagenome (GOLD analysis project Ga0307931, IMG submission 201816) | Saline water microbial communities from Organic Lake, Antarctica - #47 | ecosystem: Environmental > Aquatic > Non-marine Saline and Alkaline > Saline | place: Antarctica: Organic Lake... | reverse complement strand
ACAGCCACACCAGGTGCAGCAGTAGCACTAAGGAGCCCTCAACCGATTCACCCCCAAAGGAACAGTGCCATCAACAGCAGTAACACTTCTAATGCTGGTCCAGGACGACCAACGAGCATAAGAGGCGCAGACCAAGTCAACAGTAGCGCCCAACCTTCGGCTGCTGCAGCGGCTGCTGCTGTGCCTTCGTCGCAACCGTCGAGTGGACGATCAGGAGGCAACGAGAGAAGCAGCAGCAAAAGCATGGCCCCGCCACCACCGTCAACTCCTCAAGCAGGCAGCAACCACTCCACACCTTCTTCTTCTTCTTCAACCGCAAGCATCACTGGCAATACTAGCACTAGTGCACAGCCGTCGTCGTCGCCGCAAGCTCCTCGCACCCCAAACCACGTGAAAGACACGCGAAAAGTGCAGCGCAAGCACCAGTCTTTGCCGGAAAACATGGGCCACGCCATGCCGAAAACTGGGAATTGGGCGAAAAACCGGTACATTGTTAACAACTACATCTTGCTCGATGTCCTTGGCGCGGGGTCGTACGCGGAGGTTTGTGATTGTACTTGCTGCTACAATGGTCTATTTCAGCACTTTAGCTTGTGTGTAATAATGACGTCAAATAGTCGTCAATGTGTACAGTACATGCATATCTTGCGAAGCCATGCCCATTTCATAGAGTGTATTTTTCGCTTTATTTTAAGCCTCACAATGAGAACTACGTCCATTAGGTGCGTTTGGCAAAAGACCGTAACACTGACACCCTGTACGCAGTGAAAGTGATTCAGCGCAGCTTGAAGCAGCACAAGTTCGGAGGGGGCGGGGGCGGGGGCGCGACGCAAACTGAGGAAGAAGTGAAGCGGGAAATTGCCATCATGAAGAAGCTGAACCATCCCCACGTGTTGAGACTCTTTGAAGTCATGGATGACCCCAAGGTATGCGCGCACGTGCATGCAGCTAGATTTAGTTATTAGCTTGCTTATCCACTTCACCAACATATCGAATTCATCACTACTCCTGTGGCAATTTCCTCACATTTCTTCTTATTCTCTTCATTTCTTCTTGATCTCGTTGCCTCAAGGTCAACAAGTTGTATTTGGTGTTGGATTACATGCGAGGTGGCGACTTGATGCAGCTTCAAGAAGGCGATCCAAAGACGTATAGCTGCAAGCCGATGAACGATGGCCTGCTTCTAAGAGTCATGACCCAAGTGGTGCAGGGCCTGCGCTACTTGCACTCGCAAAACATCATTCACGGCGACATCAAGCCGCAGGTAATACAATTGATGGCCATGCGAACTAACTACGGGTGGTTGGTCTTTCTTCTCTCTCCCTCTTTCTCTCATGCTCATTACATGAACCAATATTTTTGTCACACGAAAAGATAATGCGCACTGATTTCCGAATACGCCATTCATCTATTTCCTTTTGACGTAATGAATAAGCATGTCTCTGTGGCACGAATTTATTTCCTGTTAATCATGGTGTCTTTGTCTGCCAGAACGTGCTGGTGGCCAATAAAGTTCGCGACGTTTCCGACATCGTCTGCAAGATTGCCGACTTCGGCATCTCCAAATCCCTCCATGTAAACACCGACACTCTGCAAGAAACCGCCGGCACTCCGGCCTTCATGTCTCCCCAGGTAATTGAGTCACGATGATGATAAAGCCATACTTCAAAGATTTTAAAAAGGAATGCTCTGTCGCACATCATGTATCACTCTTATGTCCATTTCATTTTGAAGTAGAATGCGTGCAATGTTCTCCTCAAGTAGCAGTGTATCAACCGTAGTTTTGTAACCTTTCTACGTGCTCGTGCATGAATACAGATTTGCGGTGGGGAAGAATACGATGGGATGGCCGCTGACGTTTGGGCTCTTGGGGGCACCCTGTACATGTTGAAAATGGGCCGACCCCCTTTCCTCGCCAAGAAAATCATGGACTTGTGCTACAAAATCATCCATGAAGACGTTGCGTGGCCTTCCCCGTCGTCGTCGTCATCGTCATCGTCGTCGTCTGGAGCAGCGGCATCGATACAGGGAGGAATCGGAAGTAGTGGGCCGTTGGACCCGGGCGTGCAACGGATTTTAGATGGGATGCTCCAGAAAGAGCCCAAGGCGCGCTTGACTTTACCTCAGGTGGGGATGGCCATATACGATAATTACTGCGTGTGTTCTAAAGGGAGTAGTGGGGTTGTACATGCTAGGTCAACCAATTCAATGAATCGATGTTAAAATGTTATCTCGATTGAAGTACATGTTTGCAACAAGTATACCTACTAGTCATACATGGTTGCAAACTGTTCTGTATATTTCTTGTCCATGATGTGGCTTATGAAAAATGTCGCTTGGGCTCTTTCTTCCAGGTGTATCAAGCAGCGCTTCCCATCGTGAAGCGATTTCGAGGGCAAGACGCACCCAACAACAAGAGCGAAAACCCTGGCGCTACTAGTAGTGGTAAAGGAGTCAGTGCCAATAGCAGTGTGCGTGTGCCCTCGTCTGGATCAGCCAATCCGCAACCCCCAATGCGCAGCCCAGCTCCCACGAGTAGCGCCTCTGGACCTTCTTCTTCTTCTTCTGCGACCGCTGCCTCGAGCCGTGCCGATAGTTTGAGGCCAAACTTGCAGGCTACTACTGCCACTCCTACAGCAGCGAATAGCATCAGAGGAGCAGGAGGTGGTGGTGGTAGTAGTGGTGCACTAGGATCTGGCCGTGGCGGTGGTGGCACTATTCCTAGCCACACCAGCGCCAAAAGTAGCACCAACAGCAGCACCAGCAGCAGCGCGCGCAGTACAGGGTCAGAAGACGGTGACAACGTCAATTACGAGCGCATTTCCGTGTCCGTCTCGGAAATTGGCGCCTCAGTGAATTTGGGCGTGCAGTGGGAGTGGCAAAAGTCGCGCGCTAACGGAGCGAACGGTATTTTTCTAAGTGGGCAATGCTTTCCTTGTTATATCTTTATAGATGGAACTGCGCGTATATAGCAAATGGCTCCTATCAAAAATGGCTCGCTTTCGTGATTATTTGAAAGATCATTACCATTTTTATTGTGGCTACTGCATCGCATTTTCTTTCTCCTCGCTATCTTTGTTTACCCGTCAATGTTTCTTTAAAGCAGGTAAAGATTTGGAAGAGGGCGACGACGAAGATGATGAATCAGCAGAAGAAGACAGTTCAAAGGGCAATGCGAGCAGTAGCCGAAAGCAGCAAGGTGCTGCCACGAATGATGCAATTCGCGCCCTCGAAGCCTCCGATGACGTCAGTGATGGCGCCAGAGATGACGTCAGAGGCGCATCAGGCAAGGCTGGCAACAGCGGAGTTGGCGGTGTCAATAGCGGCAGCGGAGACGGCGGCGGGGGCAGCAACAGTAGTAGTAGCTATCCCCTCCGCAAGGATAACAGCCACGATAGTTTGGACAGCAACGGCAGCGCACCTCAGCCAGTGCGGCGATTAACTTCCGAGCAAGAACAAGTGCGCGCCCAGAAGTTTCAGCGTAAGAGGCCTAGCAAAGCAGCCAACGTAGACGACCAAGGCAATAATAGCACGAACGGCGATGGTAGCAGTAGCAGCAGGAAAATCGGCGGCCATGGGGCGTTGTCTGGAGGAGGCGCTGCTGCTGAAGAGGACGAGTCTGGAAGTGACGATGACGGTGGGTCGGTGGTCGGAGTAGCTATGGGCAGCCCGGGTGCTGGGGCTAGAGGAGGAAGTGGAAGCAGTAAGTTCAAAGGCCCCAATGGCCAGTTCGTGCAGAAGCTTGACTCGGTGGAATTCGGGTCCATCATGGACACGCTCGCGTCACAACCGGTGCGTGATCAGGATGATGATGGTGATGATGGTGGTGATGATTATTATGATGTGTGCTGTCGTGTTCTTACTCTTCACATTTCAGTCGAAATTTAATAATACCTCTTTGTTTTTTGCTCGTTTTTAGCGCGTTCGTTCCTTGCCCTTTTCTTCTTTTATTTGCCACTCCCCCCTCTTCAGGCGGGTAAACCGAGCGAAACTCGGCACACGGTGCTGCGGCACCTCAAACCACTGGTGAACCACCCGGAGTCTCCGCCGTGCTTGTCAAGCAACCGAGCGCTGCACAACAAGAAACTGAAGTTGACCGCAGCGTGGCATTCGTTAAAAGGCAGCCGAGACGCGCAGGTAAAGTGTGTGCTGTACTTTCTTTTCCTTCTCTTTCTATTTTTCTCATTTTCGTTACTTCTCATTTACACTGTTCGTATGAGTTTTCATTCATTTATAGCCCTGTATTTTTAATTCACAAGTTGCAGTATAATAGTTGTTGTTCTACAGTGATTCATTTAGTGCCGTCGACGTTTTTTTTCTTCTTGTTTTTAAAACCTTTCTTTGCTTTTTTGGAATGCCTTATGCTCGTGACAGGAGGACCGTGTCACCGTCATTCCCGACCTATCGGCAATTAAGTCTTCGGTTCAGCAAGCCTTGGCATCGTCATCTACCTCTTCATCGTCATCGTCTAGCAGTATGCCTGACCTGACTGCGTTGGACCATTTCAGCTTTTTTGGCGTTTTCGACGGCCACGGAGGGGTACTGGAAAAAAAACAGAGGATTTTTAAATAGCGCCAGTTTTTCCCTCGTAATTGGCTAAAAAGAAGAGTGTTTTGAAGCTCATGCCTTTGTTTGTACCACGAAGCAAAGCATTGTGCAATTCACGTGCATCTTTATTTTTGCGTGGATCCTTCATTTTTGGTCTCTCTCTCCTAGGTGGGCTGTTGCAACTTTTTGCAGCGGCAAATGCACCTGGCTTTAGCCTCTCACCCGCGTTTCGGCCCTCAGCCAGTCGCGGCCTGTAATGCAGTCTTTCCTCAGCTCGATGCCGAGGTGTGTGATAAATAACCCGTAGGAGTGTTCATATTTATACTATGCGATTTCAGCGGTTGCCTTGTTCGGCTATTTTTTTTAAAGAAATGCCTGTTTATTAACGACTGTGCCTGTGTATTTTTTGGTGTTTTTTTTTTTTTATTTGGAATAGTACTAGTTCACGCACATGTACCTCAAAACAGGTGTGCGCGAAGTTGCAAGTGAACGATGACGTCAGTGGCTCTACAGGGCTGGTATTATTAGTGGACGGCCGCACTAACAGTCTAGTAATCGCTAACGGTAATATCGCATTGCTTAATTTTTTCACAACTTACTTTTTTGCGCAGTGAAGTCGCACTTTTGCATCTTTTAATACTGGATCTTCTTACTTGAATCCTTTCTTTACCACACCTGCTTGTGCACACTAGTGGGCGACACGCGGTGCGTCTTGTCGCGATCTGGCAAAGCATTTGACCTCTCCAACGACCATCGCCTCGCCACCAGGCCGGACGAGCGGCAACGCGTAGAGCAAGCAGGGGCGCTGGTGCGCGCTGATCGGGTAAATAACATGACTTAAAGGTGTTTTTAGGGCCTGCTACTTAGCAAGAACTCGAGAGATTTCGTATGAGAATTGGTTACCATCTTTCTAGATCCGCCTCCCTCGTTGCTTGTTTTGCAAATCCCATTCGGAACGAACACCCTTCTATGATGACTTTGCTGTCATTTGCGCTATAGGTGAACGGTCAGCTAGCTATCACTCGCAGTTTCGGCGATTGTCCCCACAAAGCAGACGATAATGACCAACCAAAAGCATCCTCGTCCTCCTCCTCCTCATCTTCTTCATCGATAGTGAATGCGGTCGTGGCCAACCCGGAAGTGAAGCTAGAGCCTTTAGGCAACGGCGACGAGTTCTGCGTGATTGCCACCGATGGTTTGTGGGACGTGATGCCGTCGCAGCAGGTGGTCAACTTCTTGAGGCTCCGGCTGTGGAACCACAAGGACCTCGAAAGAGCGGCACGCGAGCTCACCAAGGAAGCTGTCCACGGGCAGAAGTCGCTCGACAACGTGAGCGTGGTGCTGGTAGCTTTCCATCAGGCAGTAGCGCCCTCGGGCGCACCTCCTTCGAATTCTTCGTCCGCGGCAAATTCGGCGAATTCCACCCCTCGAAAAACGCCACCCGGGTCGGTGAAACCAAGAACATAGCATGACGAGAACGGTTTTTATATCCTCAGCTCCGTAGGAGGACTCTACAAGATTCAATTGTCCGTCCGTCCGTCCGTCAACAATTCTGATCTTCAGAATTTGGATTCGTTGGATTTTTTTTCGTCCGATCGTCCGAAGGTTGCGAAGCTTTCGTCTCAAACGCTTCGAGTTCTACGCTAAATTTGCGAAGCCAAGGAGAAGGCTGCGAAGCTTTCGACTCAAACGCTTCGAAGTCTACGCGAACTTTGCGAGGCTCTCAACTCTAATGAGTGTAAAATTCGTGGTTGCGAAGCATTCGTTTTAAACGCTCCGAGGCGCACGCTAACTTTGCGAAGCTCTCAACTCTAATAAGAAATTTCACAGAGTGCAATTCGGAACGCTTCGAGTCTACGTGATCCATGAGGAGTCCTCAGCTCCACATTTTATAAGTGTGAACGTTTCGAAGCTTTAGTCTCAAGCGCTCCGAAAGAGCTCTTCGTTTCGAACTCTTCGTATAGGCTACACGAACTCGCGAAGCTTTCAACTCTAATTACATTTCACGGTGTGCAGTTCATAAAGGACTGCACTGCGACCTTAGTATTGCACCAAGCGCTTTTGATGTTGCCTCTCCATCTCCACAGTTTCAGTGGAGTCAATCGTGTTTGACCATTTGGAGAACTCAGAATTCCTCTGCTGCACGCATTTCCAGCTCCGAGTCATCTAATCTTCCTCATTCGAAATACGACACTCAAATGACCCAAATACTCCTAGAGGAGTACATCTTTATATTCAACTGCAATGGCCAAATAGTTACAGCTACATGTAGCCTGCCCTGGTCGTTTCATTCGCAAACTCTGATTTGGTTGTGTAACTGCAGCGCATTTTGTTTTCTGGAACTGGAACTGGAATCTGGAACACCGCCGACGCTCCTTCGCATCTGGCATAGCGCCCTCTAGCAACATCTAAAACGTTTCGAATAGCCGCCAAGGGAATGCAGCTGCTATATTTTTATATCCTTTCCTGCTTTCCGGAAGGCCAAGAACAAGAGGCAAGTGGCCTCAACCTTTTTAATTTAAGCCCGCCTCGTGAGCTCCTTACGATCTGGTAACTTGCTGGGGGCTCCATAGTATTGAATTTTTCGATTTCAGAGGATTCCCGGGGTCTTTATTGGCGTTCTAGTAGGACTAAGAACCCGAAAAACCCGAAGCAGCACATACTTCATTCTGTTATCTGATTTCTGATTTGTCGATGCAAAGATTCGAAGCAACACTTTTTACCGGTACGTATGCGAAAATGCCAACATGCAAACATAACAAGATAACACGATACGAGGCTGTCGAGTATATTATTGCAAGCGATTGCCTTGAAGCGCTGTGCGAACATTATTCGGCTTCGATTCGCATTCATCGAGCTTTAAGGGAACTATATTGATAACTCTACTTGAGATATCCTAGGTTTTTCTTCTCAAACTTTGGGGGCTTTTCGAACCGTAGCAAGGAAGATGCTCGTGTTGATTGCCCTTGCATCTTTGTTGGTATCTAGCAAAGGCCTAAGTTTCTCGCAGCAGCCTCGTTTCATACGGTTCATACGTCATCACCAGCATCAACGTGTGGGAACTATTCGATACAACGTATGGAGTAATCCTCAAGCCGTTGAAGACTATCAAGCTTTGCTATCGGGGGTGGTTGAAGAAGCTACGACAGATACAGATGCCGTGTTGGTAGTCGGGAAGGGTACTCATGAAGTCAATCTAGCCAAGTAAGATACGTGTTTCTGCTAGGATTGTGTTTTGATTATCTTCGGGCGCCGGGCGTTCAATTATGATTCTTCCTTCTATGGCAGGACGCTGGCGCGCTTGAACCCTCGTGGTAACGACGTTTGCCTCGAAATGGGTGCTGCCATTCCTGACACTCACCCTGGTGAATATATATGCCTTAGTATAGTGCTTTTCTAGATATGCTGCTGAATTGCTGTGGTATTGAATGCATTAGGCAGGTCATTACTCATTTGTCCCATTACTCTTTGTACATCTTTCCAGTATCGGGCAACGAGTCGTTTCCAGTTTACTTGTGCATTTCAGCAGCCGAGCTAAAGCCTTACCTTGACAGTGGGGTTGTAGCGGACAAGAAGCGAGATGACCTCGTGTTCCTCAGCGACGGGTATAATGTTGGCATATTGACTGTTACATTAAATAGGTTGCTTGAAATTCTATAAAGTGAGGGGAGATTGAAAAAAATGATCGTCTCTGATTTTTTTTTCTTGATTTGACTCTTCGGTGCATACATTTGATTTCACATACACCATATATTTGTTCCGAACTTATACTTTCCCAGTTTTACCGCTCATGTGTGTTTTGTGTAATCTTTGCTACTTGTCGCTAAGGTTCATTGAGCCGATTTTGAAGGCCCGAGGGCTCTGCAACAAGAAAAACACCCAAGCAGTGCTGTGGTTCAACTTCAACGAGTACGGAGTGGCGTTTGACGGCCGCACGAGCCAAGGTAGATGCTTGAATCTCTTTATTGGGTAGTTAGCTGCACGTCTGTTTGAGGTCTTACCTTTTTGTCGTTGTCGGGTGAGGTTTATCATCTCAAGTTATGCGCATTCCGTACTGTATACTATCGCCCATGAACGATAGCATTGGAGTAGCATGCGTCTTGGCGATATCGCTTAGATTTCTCGTCTTCATCTTCATCATCTTCTTCTTCTTTTGCCATCCATGAGGTCCAAATGCCAACGGCATCACGGAATGGTGTGGAGAAACCGTAGTTACGGGGAAATGGGCCGGGGCCCTCACAGAGAGGCTCAGCTTCGGAGAACTGTTCTGCGAGACCAAGGTATGAGAATACATGTGAAGATCGAAGGCTGCTGGGATGAAGGCAGAGGAATAAAAACGCATTTGACATATTTGACGTGTATTTTTGCCTCTTTAGGGAATTCGCGCATGTGTGGAATGTGATCGAGTATTCTATTCTATTTCTCAATGTTGCTCAATTTTGTCCATCGTGTCAATTTGGTTCACCCTATCTACATGTACGTAGTTTTACCGCGACTGGCGCCGTCTGATGCTCGAGCGTGTCGGGTACCTGGCGGTCTTCAATTTGATTGGCTGCTTGCACCCAAATGAAGACGGAAAGCCCTGCACTCATCGCGACGTCGCCACTTTCTGGCCAGAAGAAGTTCGTAGAGTCGATTGGATTGGATATGCTTTATTTACAGAGGGCGTGGTGCTTTTTTATCATTATTTTTTTTTATCTGCGCCCAAACACTTGGTGTATTGTGAACGTACGACGCAACAATGTTGTACTGAAAGGTTTTACCGCCTTGTAATTATTCGATGGCCGCTGCGGATAGATAGCTCGTTCCTAGATCTTATCTTACGATTGCAAGCGTGCGTGCTCATCTTTTTGCAGAGTTAAATCTGTATTGACTATTTTTCTTCCGATTTTTTTGTTCGTTTACGGTTCAACTACCACATTAGGTGGATGAAATGATTCAAGAATTGAGTTACACCCTGCGGGGCTATTTAGCCGTTACTTTCTTGCTTGGCACTACGGGGAGACTCATCACTTACGCCAACACGCATGGCACGCAATTTCCCGCCGTGGTCACCTCCGAAAGTAAGAAAACAAGGATTACGAGGGGGGGGGGGAGTCATAGATATATACACCGTTAACATTTTGGGGGCATTTTTTATTCTCTTATTTTAGCACATGTATCGTCCCTCCAACTTATCCTCCACCTGCCACCTCGCTCTTTTTCTCCCTACTCGTTCGCTTTACCTCAAACAGGCTTCGAAGCGTCCAACGGCTTGTTTTGGGACAATGCCATGCTCGCAAGAGACCGCGGCTTCCCCGATACTTGCCCCACCCACACCGAATACTGCGAGTAAGTGTGGTTTACCTTTGGTCCTCTTTTGTCATATTTTCAAATCCGTACAACCCTCAAGCAAGATAATCTGCGTGCATGTTTTTTTCGTTGTACACCTGTTTCTGTGTTTTATCTAGTCTCCCTCTCTCTTGATCGTCGACCGTGGAATGGCTTTTTGTTTGGATTCCACTAGGTACGCAGCCTACAAGGGCTTGTTCAAACTCCCAGGAGATAGGCCAGTGCCTCCAGCCGGCGAAGCGCGCAGCTGGAATGTGGGAAGGCGTGCCAACGAGGAGAAAGCGGCCTGAAATCAAACAAATCTGAGCTCATATCTTCACACTGCCGAGACGCTTTTTTCCTTTTTCAAGTGCCATGCGTTTTGAACAGCGAAAAATCACGTGGACTGGATGTTTCTTCGGCTTTGCTTTGAATTTTGACTTTCAGCCGATGGCACTTCTGATACTTAATCACAACTGGAATTCGGAACTGGTTCAAAACCGCGAATTCTAAGTCTTTATCCCCGCTTGATCTCAGCTGACCAAAACGGTAAAAACCCACATTTCCAATTTCAGCTCTTAATTTTGTTTTAAAAACTCTTAGTTCCCTACTTCGCACTGAGCAGCCCAGCGACATCAAAAAAATTAAAAGAGCGGAATCATTGAATTAGAAGTGAAGCCCCAACGTGCTGTTGGCCATGTAAATGCTGGTATCCCTTTTGTATATTTCATATTCATATTTCGCGTTTCATATCTAAAACATAAACACTTCAACTACCCGCACTTCACCAATGAGGTGAATTCAAGAAAAGTTATTGATATTGGAAGGCGTAGGCCATATTGGGCTCTGATCTGCAATTAGCGGCTACGAGACCTAGACCGGGGCTGGTCTCGCGAGCGTTCACGGGGAGCTCGGTCCCACCCACTCGGCGCCGGAGCCAGTGGCGGTGGTGGCCCGCGGCTGGCATTATTCACAGGCGCATAACGATCGACTCGTTCGCCGGGCCCATTGCCGTGCCACTGCTGCCCACTAGGTTCACCCCGGTAGCCACCTTTGCCACCGCCTTTGCCGCCGCCTTTGCCGCCGCCATCGTAATCACCCTTGCCTCCACCGTATCTGCCATCATAGCCACCACTGCTGTGACCGCCACCGCCGCCACTGTAGCCTCCGCCGTTGTAGGCACTGTTACCACCACCGCTGTAGCCACCGCCGCTGTTGACTCCACCATCATAGCCGCCGCGGTATTCTCGCGCCTCGCGCGGAGGTCCAGCCGAGTACGACGGCCGAGAATTGTGCACTTCAGCACCTCGCGGTGGCTCCTCGCGCTCGTATTTACGGTCGTCAGGTGGCCGCCGGTAGTCGCTAGTGTAGGGACCTCGGCCACCGTCATGAGAAAGCGGCTGCTGCCACCCGCCGTTTGCGCCACTGTTGCCGTGGCCGCGAGGTGGATAGTCGTGCGGCTCCCGGCGAGGAGGGTCATCCCTGTAAGGGTCGCGAGGGGGGCGCCAGCTGCGTTGCTGCTCACTGCCACCCCATCCGTCGTCATTGCGGCGCCGCGGAGCATAAGCATCACCACCGCTCGCTTCACCTTTACCCATGCCTTTCCCGCGGATACCGCCGTCAGGCCGGGGCAGAGTGCCCTTTCCAGTGAGCTTGAAGGACACCATGTCCTCGAGCTCGGCCAACGCGGCGAGGCGGCTGGTTTTGGACTGCCCTAATATGAAGAGCCGCTTGCAGCCATCGTAGTCGTGGCCGTTGTCGAAAAACATGAAGGTGTGGTGCTTCGTTTCCATGCCCCGCAGAGTGCTCCCCTTGGTTCCCAATACGAACCCCACACACGAAATCTGTCGGAAGTAGTCAAGAGTGGCAAGCACCACCGCCGGTCGGTCTCAGTTGCGTAAACGAATAAATTAACAAGACAAGAAAGCATAGCAAGGAAATCCAGTAGTAGAGATGGTTGAGAAATGTAGTGTGAACCATTGCTGATGAGGCACTTTTTTTTAAATTTCTCATTTCAAAATTGTCTTCCTGGAGAGTAATGTCCTCAGCTGAATGCTGTTGTTACCGGCACGTCTGCGGTGACGGTATCTTCGCGTTCTTCGAGTCCACCAAAGTCCACACTGATCTCTCCGCCATTGCGCTGCATGAGAGTGATGCCGATGCAAAGCCGCGCCAAATCTCTCGCCCGTTGATCGCCCGAAACTGTGACCTGAATGCGATACATACATCCGCAACCCCGAAACATTGCCAAACGGACGATAATACTGTAAGCCCTCCAAGTATAGAGTCATTACATTGCATGCTCCTGTGGAAAGAGGCGAGCCTGCTCTTGAAACCAATGCTTTTGTTTCAGTACCATTGTATTCATCTGGTCTGCAGCATAGTAAAATATACTTCATTGGTGCTTACAGAATTAAGTCAATGCTTATGCCTACCAAGTCAGTCTGTGTGTCAATTTCAATGCGTGCGCCTGAAAAGTTCGTCAAGCGATCCCGAGTGGCGCCTTGTCGACCAAGTAAATAAGACGATTCCCCCTTTTGGCACTGAATGCGCTCTGGCGATGCGTCGCGAGAGCGATAGTCACGTGGCGACACATCAGAGCCCCGACGCGGCGGTGCACTGCTTGTCTCTGCTTGGGCGCCACTCGGCATGAACTCGGGCGAACGACTCCGACTCATAGTGCTCGTAGTCTGCTAACAAACAATTAAAGTGACTCTTCGAATGGTTACAGTGCTCTCAAGAACCTGTGGAGGGAGAGATGAGCGAGACAAAAGTGTGTCCTTGATTTTTGGTGCTCGGTGCTCGGTTGCTTGGATTTAAAAATCCGTGTTATTCTATGTGTTAGAAACATGGAAAAAGGCTTCAAGAGTCCCAAAAAACACCTAAAATTGGGACTTGACATATATTGACGTCTTGCCAGACGCCAGACGACGTCGTGTTGTTGGGCGAGGCCTTGCTTCAAGATGGTGCTCGAGTATGACAACTCGGCGTTCTACTACTTCATGCTCAGCATGCTTTCGGTTTACTTGGTGAGTCTATTTTTATTGCCCAGCTTTGTATTCTTGCTGTCTCGGCGAACACCTCGTCGTTGACTTCTATTGAAGTACTGAACTTAACATCTCTCTCTCCAAACGCTGCCGAACATATCAGATACCGGGCTGGTTCTACACGGGTTCGTACGTCCTCACGGCTTTCGTGGGCGGTGGCGAGTCGCATCGATCAGAGCTTGAAAAAAGAAAACAAGCCAAGCTCAAGGTTAAAACCCTCCTGGGAACAGCATTATTCATAGTACCGAGACTTGCACCAACCTGTGTGCCAACGATAGGCAGCCAACACCATTCCTTTTCCATTCCCTTTAGAACGGGGCCGATGCAAGTTCAAGCCTTGCTATATATTCTAACGAGTCGGAATAGCTGCTCTCGCTTGAGTTTTCTCTCATTCCTAATTGTTGAAGTTTGCAATATTTGAGGACCTCGTGTGCGTTGTCCCGATCCCTGTACTTATTTCAAGCAAGGTCGCTAAGCTTCCCACCTCTGTGTGTATGTGTCTGTGCGCTATCTCTACAGACCAACCAGCGCGGCGTAGAAAAGCTGAAGAACCGAGGCTTCCTCATCAACGTGTTCGCACTCGTCGCATTCTCTTTGCTCTTTCTGTACTTGGTTTTCCAGGTAGGAGACTCTTCTCCTGCGCCTTCTTTTACCTCTTGCTAGCGAGAGAGAATCACATTGGCAGAATTTTATTTTGAACTTGCGGCTACTTTCTATCATGCCGAGGCCTGTATATCTCTTAGGGTTGCATGTGTCTAATGTGGTGCTTTGCTTTACTCATTTTAGGTGCAAGGAGACAGCTCAATTGCTTCCTTTGATCCTTACGTGATTCTCAACGTGGATCGACGTGCCACCGACAAACAAATCAAAAAAGCTTACAAGCTCAAGGTGTGTTCTTTAAATGCTGCAGACAGCGACTAGAGTTTATGCATCAATGATCGCCAGTTACGAGGCTTGCATATTTGAAGAGTGTCTGGGTGGGCTGCAGATAGGATGGGTTGATGTTGAAGCATGGTGAATGCACACTTCGATTGCTTGCCAAAAAAATGCCTGACATTTTCATAAGTTAACCACATACTAGGGTCTCATGCTGTTATTTGTCGTTGGCGCTTCGTTGTTGCTTCCTAGGCGCTGGAGTACCACCCAGATAAAAACATCGGAGATGAGCGCGCCGCCAATATGTTCATGATGATCGCGAAAGCCTACGGTATATGATCACGCACTCTTTCTTTGTATAGAACTTGCTCAAAAGGCTAATTTTGTGTAATGAACGGACTAGCAAGTGCTATCGTTTTCTTACAGCTTCCCTTCTCATCTGTATGCCTTTCCACCCTCTCTCTCCCATCAACCAGAGGCGCTCACGGACGACGCAGCGCGTGAAAACTGGGAAAAGTACGGCAACCCCGACGGGAAACAGAGCTTCGAGTTCAGCATTGGCTTGCCTACCTTCTTCGCGGAAAAGGACAACCACAACTTGATTTTGATCTTTTACTTGGTGCTCATGGTGGTGGTGGTGCCCTCGGTGGTGTGGGCCTACTGGCGCGACTCGCAAATGTAAGAAGCAGCAAGGGAATAGAAGTGAATATGTAAACATACTAGTACGCAGAATGGGCGCTCTTGCAATGAGTTCCTATTGCTGCAGTACATATGCACATTTTGCACTGGGTGAATGTGCTATCTGATCGAATTAACGATACACTTTGAACGTCGATACACTTTGAACGTCGATCTTTCTGATATCGGTTTGCGCATCCTTGTTTGTGTCAGGTACGGCGAAGGCAACGTCATGTACGCTACTTACCAAACTTACGCCAATTTGTTGCTCCGGGCCGACCAGCCCCCGAAACTGCCACTCTTACCGGAACTCTTTGCCACCGCGTCGGAATTCGAAGCCACCCTCGCGGCTCAGCCTCAGGTGATTTGAGAATGTGGAAATTGGTGGTGGTGTGTGTTTGGAGAAAGGCGAGAAGCCACATTCGATTTCACTCTTTTTCGATTTAACTCTTTTTCTGACGACGTCCTTCTGTGTGTGCCTTGATTTCTTCATCCCACACATTTTTCAGGATGAAGCCTTGCTGAAAGCGTTCTTCTCGCACGCCAGCGCTCTCAACGGCCCGAAGCTGAAAGAACTCAAGGGCAAGGAGTCAGCGGCAGCCAAGAAGGAAGCCCTTGCCGCGCTCGTGAACAACGGCGGCAGCGGCTTCTTCGAAAAGCCGAGCAAATGGCTCGAGGCTGCGCGCGCCCAGCGGCCCGACAACTACTGGCGGGTCCTCAAGGGCAACCTCATCTTGCACGCCCACTTGGGGCGGGTGCACGCGAGCGAGCGGGCCCAGGGAGGGGGCAGCGCCGCGCCGGAGCTGTCGCCGGAATGGGCCAAAAGCCTGGACTTGATGCTGGTCACCTCGCCCAGCTTGATCACGGCCCTGCTGGCGATTGCGAGCGACGTCAAAAAGTTCGAAACCACCCTGGAAATCATGAAGTTTGCGCAGTGCTTGACCCAAGGCATCTGGCCCTACGGCGCCATGTCCCCCAAACTGAGGAGCCCAGTGCACGCGCCCTTCTTTCAGCTGCCCCATGTCAACGCCGATGCGGTGCTGGCCCTGACGGCGGCCTCGACCGTTTCTGCGAAGAGCGCCAAAGCCAGCGCCGCAGGAGGCGAGAAAAAGAAGGCGAACGGCGGCGGTGCAGAGGACGGCGAAGTCTCCTTCAAGGACTGCGTAGCGGCTCGGTTCCATGCTTTCACCGCCAAGACTCTAGCCGCGGAGCCGCACTTGACGCCGGAAGAAGTCTCCGCCCTGTGGGCCAAACTCGGCCCCAAGGACCACGCGAAGATGGCCGAGGAGGGCAACGGCGCCGCCGCCCTCTTTCCAGGCCTAGAGAAGGCGGGTGTGTCGGGCGCGCAGCGGAGCGACCTTGAGGCGGTGCTGGCCGTGCTGCCAGATTTGGACGTGAAAGTGCGCCACTTCGTGCACGACGAGGATTTCGTGTGTGAGCGGGACACGGTGACCCTGGAGGTGACCCTGGAGCGGCGACACGTGGCCGAAGGCAAGAAAGCGCCTCCCGTGCATGCCCCTTTCTTCCCCTTGACGAAGAAAGCCGAAGAATGGTGGGTGGTCCTGAAAGCCGACGACGAGCGGCTCAACCCGTGGATCATGCTCATGGAAAAAGTCACGGAGCAGGGGCGGGTGGTGACCAAAGAAATCAAGTTCCCTGCGCCACCCCGGGCGGGAAAGCACGCGTTCACGGTGCACGTCATGTCGGACTCGTACCTCGGGCTAGACCACGCGATTCCCTTTGAGCTTTCGGTGGCGCCCCAGGCTGAAGTGGCGGAAGACGAAGGCGCCTACGACGACGAAGAGCTGGAGACGGAGACGGCCCTGGAGGCGACCTTTGGTGCGGGCAACGTCGATAGCGACGTGTCCGATTCCGACGAAGAAGACGACGAGAAGGCAAAGAAGGGCAAGAAGGGCGGGGACGCAGGTGCCAAGAAGAAGACGGAAAAGAAGGCCGCGTCGGGAGGCAGCAAGGGCGGCAAGGAAGACGACGGCAGCGTGATTGTGGAAGCCGCTGACGCAGACTCGTCGGACGAAGAGCTCGATTAGAAAAAAAAAACCTGGTTTTCGACTTCGCGGATATGTGTCCATAGATCAGAAGAAAGGAGAATGGAAGTCGGAAAGGGAAGCACGATCGCGTTGAGAAGTTATGCGTGTTGCTCTGGTGTACCACCAAATTCTACCCATATCAGCAGGGAAGTTCCCTCTTTTAGAAGTCGAATTGCCGATGTGCGGTGGCTGGTATTTCTTTTTTTCGCTTATAAATCGAATAGAATTTACCGCTTCTGCTCTTCTTCTTATGCCTATACTCTATACTTAGCGCTTTCACATCGGATTTCCGAACACGAGAAGTGGAGAAGGGAAGGACCAGGAACAGTTAGAAATTAGAAACACACATCGAAAACAGAGGAGTGAAGAGAAGAAGAAAAAGAGCTGGGACCTGGGGTGAGATTTTTTTTCTCCTCTCCTCTGCGCCTCTGCGGGCGGATACTCTTCTTTTGAATTTTGAGTTTTGAGCTGCACTCTCAGAGCACGGAGGAGCGCACCACTTTAGACCGCCACCATCGCTTTCATGGCCACTCGGGCATGTGCGACTGATTAGCTTCTTAGGTTTAGTTTTAGTTTGCGCTGCTTTGCTTTTCTTCTTTACCTGTTAGCCTTCTAATTCCGGCCCTTCGGGGCCTGTCTCAGAATTCAATAATCTAACATCCAATTCGGGAATCGGGAAATTTCGTTCATAAAACTTAATAACACAGCTAAATGACACTATGACGCAGGAATAAAGAAACCATTACATAAAACGAGATCCAAGAGAGCCACATTTCAGGAGAGGTGGAGTGTGGAGTGGAGAAATTTCAATCGCAATTAATTTCGCGATGTCTGGAATTCTCAACTAGCACCATGGCACCTTACTCGGGGTGTGGATGAATTAGTCCGGGGGTGCATTAATAGTGCTAGGCGTTATAGCCATATGAATCGAATTGCCAATTCGTGTCTAGAATTCACGAGCTGGAAGTTTTATACTTTCTGCTCTTTACACACTATCCTTATCCGCCGACTTGTTCGGAGGAAAGGCGCCAGTTGGAGCCTTAATTGGCCTTCTGGAGCGAATTTGCTAGCGCATTTGCAGCTCAAGTGCATTCTTTATGTGCCTCTGTGACTGCTGTGTACTTGCCT
>Ga0307931_1001105_pt1 | contig 17678 bp, 13 predicted proteins | sample OrgLakmetageno47_FD_201816 | JGI IMG/M metagenome (GOLD analysis project Ga0307931, IMG submission 201816) | Saline water microbial communities from Organic Lake, Antarctica - #47 | ecosystem: Environmental > Aquatic > Non-marine Saline and Alkaline > Saline | place: Antarctica: Organic Lake... | reverse complement strand
AACTTCTCTCAATCCATACTATAACACCATCACGGGTATCTTCTTCATTATCATTTGTTTTCGCTGAAGGCGCAGCCTCCGTTAGCACCAGCCTCGGCCCAAGCAGGAGGAGCAGCGGCGACTCCTCCACCGCGGCGACGGCCAGGTGACCGCACAAACAGCAACAGCAACGGTGGTCGTGGTGGCGGGCGCGGGACCGGGCGCGCCGATGGCAGCGGGCGAGGAAGCGGCGGCGGAAGAGGGAGAGGTGGCCGAGGCAACGGTGCCATTCAGAGCTTGTTCAACGCAGAGGCACCTGACAGTGGCGGTAGTGCTGGTGGTGCTAATCCAAATGCAAGTGAGGCTCCTGGTGGTGCTGGTGCTAATGGCATTAGCTCCTATGTGAGCCCTTATCCATTAGGCAATGACCAGATTGATCATCAAGGCCTCGGCAGCACAGCTCGCCAAGATTCGATTTTGCCGCCGCCTCCTTCAGATTCTCCCCATTGTGGTGGTGATGATGCTGGCGGTGAAGATCGCTTGATGTCCACGTCTCAGCTGCGCTCGTCGTCTTTGCCTCGCCATCCGGAGTCGGGCACGCCCTTTGTGAACAGGTTCGTTGCTTGTTTTTTTAAAACACATGATCTTTCATTTTTATTCACACGTCACTGGTTCAAGATTGCACGCTTATTTGCCTCGCTTCTTTTCTAATTTCCATCCGCATGTATTTCCACCAATAACATTACATTACACTACCAAAGCGGCGGGTTGCGGCGACGGCAGCGGCGGCGGCGCGCCTCAATGTACGCGTCCGCTTCAGCCTCCCATGACAACGACACGACCTTGGTTTCCCCAGAGAACGTCATTGGCCTTGCCTTGAGCCCTAGCCCTCGCGTGCGCCTAGCACCCTATGCCTTCGAATTTCAAGCAGCGGCGGCGGCGATGACCACGTCTCTTCCTTCTTCTAGTGGTGGCGGTGGTGGCAGTATTAGATCTGCGAAGAGTTCAGGAGGCAATAGCAAGTCCACAAATGACAGCGTCGACTCAAATGGGTGAGTAGAAAGCGCAGCTTGATCTATTTCATTTCCCTACTGTTGCCGCATCTCTGCCTCTCCCACTTTTCTGACGTGTGTAAACGTATCATTTTCGATGCTTCAATGAGTGACGTCTCGCAATTTGTCGTCATTTCTTCGTTTCGGGGGGCCATGCACGTTAAGGTCCGCGATTCATCGGCACGTCATGGAGTTGTTGCGTGAAGTGAATGCGGAGTCTGGGAGCTTAGATGGGCAAGGCGGCGACGGTGGTGGTGCATCTGCAACGCCGCTGACCAGTGCTGCTCACGCATCGGCTCAATCCCCAGATCATGCTCCATTACCCACGCCCTTTGACCTCAACCTCACCAGAGAGCAGTACATTACTCTCATTCGAAAGGTTGGTTCAATTTCATGTCATAATAACTGTTACTGTCACTCGACCAATGCGAGATGTTCCTTATTATATAGTAGTTCTCTTGTTGATTTATTTTCGCTCTGGCTTGTTATTGCAACCATTGAAGAGCTCCTTTCAATGAACACTCATCAAAGAATGTGTCCGAGGCTCTTCATCTCATTGATTGGTTGCGGTATCATTTTTTTCGCGCAGGTCAACGACGACTACAACATTTTGTCGGACCGCGAAGTCCTTTCCTTGCCGCAGCTGCACCGTGTCGAGCTCAAGCAGTTGTTGGCCACCACCATGGACGCGCTCGAGCTTCGCGAAGAAGAAGCCGCCATGGAGCTCGCCGAAGACCTTCGGTACCGTGCTGTGCTGCTTGTGTGTGTGTGGGGGGGAGGGGTTGTTGTGTTGGTATGCTATGCGTGGGTTCGTTGGTTGGTGTGTTCGCTTGCATGCTACTACAGATCTATAGCATGCGTTGAATTGTGCGTTTCTAGGAACGCATTGTATCGTGCTGTCTGTACTTCCACTAGCTCTAATGAGCCATCTCTCTCTCTCTCTCTCTGTCGCAGATTTATGCACTATTCCTTTTGGCGCTGGACGTCGATTTTGATGGAACTCGAGTTCGCGAACCCTGTAGACAATGCGTGCACCCGAAACCTCCGCGCATTTCGGTTCTATTCCAAACTCTTCATGGTGGTGGCGGCCACACTGTATGTGAATGCGGCGCTTGCGCACAGCCCTGGGCTTTCCAAGCCGCATGGACCGGAGGACGCAGGAAGAGCAGCACGTGGCAGCTTAATGCCTTCACTGCAGCCAACTGTGCGTCCGTACGTGTAGAATATATAGGGCTGGCATAATACAGGGACTACTTATAATTGACTGCGAGCGCCCCCCTTATAATACTTTTTTTTTTTTTTAAGTCTTCTTCAATGATGATATAATTAAGGCGGATACAGATGTAAGGATTAAGAGGTCGTCGCGATCGCCCGTGGGTTTCGAGGGCATCTAAAACCTTTGATTACACTCCAATGTGCTTGTGCCTCTCGAAGCAAGACCGCCTCTGCCTACGCCAGCCGAAAATCGTTCTGAATGAGTTCTGAAATTTTAAAAGCTATAATGTATATGCTACAGAGCTATAACAGTTTTTTTTTTTAAACAAAACAATGGCGAAGTGCTTGATAGATTACAGTGAAATAAAGAAACCTAGAGCCTAGAGGCTGAAATTTGTTATCCAGTTGCACCGCGGAGGTCCACGACCGGTCCATATGCCTTTCTCATTCAAAAGATTCTGAGGAGTCCTGAGGAGTTCGCATATTTTAAACGACGACACCGCTATATCCTTATGATGCTACGGCTGCCGCGCCAGTGCCCCTATCATAAAATTGCCATCATATCGACGACTATGCCGCAACAAATGCTCCATCGAAATATTGACATGCGTTCTTAATATCTCAATTTCAATACAAATCTTGATTCACCAAATCAAATGGTGGAGCTTGAGCTTGGTTTCGTCGGGCCAGATACTTCGTTTATCAAAGATCAAACCGACACGGCCGCGGACGCAAGCTCGTCCCATAGTGAAAACATTTTCCCAGTTGCATCTACGTCTCCTGGCCGAGGGTTGCAACTTTCAAAGCCGCCAGAACGACCACCATACCAGCCTGAGTTATTCAAGAGAAGATGAAGAATCATACATTGAATCAGGATCAAGACAAAAAAGCGTGGGAAATAGACAACAAAGTAACCTATGCACATGGTGATACTTACAATGATCGATATCGTGAAGAGTGCACGCTTCAACAGGTGCGCCTGGGCAATCCCAGCGCAGACAATTCGACGTGTTGCTTGTAAACGTGGTCGTTGGTACTTCGCTTCCATCGCAGCCATTTCGTGTGCGCCACAGGTCGTTCATTGCCTCTTGCCCCGCCCACGCCGCAGTGCCATTGTAAGGCACCGTGTTGTCCGCGTACGAGTGAAATGAGGACATAGGCACTGCACCCGACCCAGCCTCGCAAGTTGAATACTCTGGCCATGAGAGCCCGCCAGCATCAGTGCCAGCTGCAAAGATTTGGTTCGGGTAGCGGCACGCAATACCGTAGGAAAGGAATGCGCCGGTGGAAAAACCAGCAGTGTGCACGCGAGTCATATCGGCACAAAGCTCAGTTTCGGCGAAGGATAAGAGGGCTTCGAAAAAGGCGAAGTCGTCCACGCCAGGCGATCCACATGGAATGCCGTCAGCGTTCCAACCAAAGTTACCCCCTGACGTTCGAGTGCCAACTGGTGTAATAGCATACCATCCACGGTCCTTGCACGCCCCATTGAAGCGTGAAATGTCTTCAGCGTAGTCCAGAACGGGCACGTGCGGGGAGCAACCATGCCAATTCATCGCGACAGGGCGCGCCGTGGAAGGTGGTCCAGTGACGTAGCAATTGGGGCCACAATCCCCGCTCTCCCAAGGAACATACAGCTCAAACGTTCGGTTGAGGCCGTTGACCTCGATGGTTACGTTTTGAAGACCGCTGAAATAGTTTGGATTCGAGCACGAAGTGCTATTCGTGTCTGAGACTTGAGGCACAGGCATGATGTCAGAGTTGGGAAGGAATGTGCTCCCAGAAGCCGCGTGGATCAAGAGTCCCACGCTAGCCCACTCAAATGAATGCTTCATCACAGCGAAGCTAATTACTTATATAAGGATTGAATAGCACTCTGGCTAAGCCTCTTGGTAAATAGTTGATGACCAACACGAATAGCTGCCGTAGTCTAGCTAAGAGAGCAAGACTAATTTGTCATGAAGCGTCGTAGCGTCGTAGCCATACTTAGCATGACGTACAGAAACCTGTCTCTAGCTAGCTAGCTAGCTGGCTAGCTAGCTACTGTAGAGTTTGTTCAGTGTTGATGATGATTTGTGATGAGTTGTGAGTTGTGAGAAGACAGACGTCGTCGTTGAAACAGGAGTCGCGTCGAGAGGCAACCAAAAAAATCTTTAGCACATCAGCCACATCAGCTTGGCCTGCTATCTAGGCTAGCTAGCTTGTAGAAGAGTAGAAGAGATCTAGAGATTTTGCAGCTCTGGAGAATTTACAGCATGGGTTCTAAATTGTTACTTAAGCTTGCTGTGTGCGCAGCACTACAACACTCAGTCGCTGCGTGGTCGATGGTAAGATGCTCTTGTCATTGCTACAGAACAGCAAAAGCAAAATAGTATTCTTTATCTCCTTTACAGTATGAAGTACTAGTAATAGGGTCTTACCCGATTGATAACTGAATCTAAGATTTCCTTCATATAGGGCGGTCGTGGCTACTGCAGGGCGTTCACCGCACAGTCACGACTCAGGTATGCCTAAGGTTGCTATCTCTAGTCCACTTGAAGGTCATGGCTGGAATCTGATGACCTATTTTTGTGGTAAATAATTATTGAGCAGATCTCGTGACTGGGTGCTTTCTGCCAAACGCCGTGTTCGCAAAGCTGACTCTGAGGCTCTGCCTGACGGGCCTACTCCACCCTCGTCGCCAGATAATTCTGATGCCGTTGATGCTGCGGCGCAGCTTTTAGTAGAAAGCGCAGACTCGCTACCTTCGTTTTTCGAGACGCCCTCAGCAAGCCCTGAAATGCCGAACTCTTCTCCTCTTGAAGAGGTGGACGCCACTACACAAGGCATGGTTGCACAAATGGAAGCAAATGAGGGTGCTGTTTCCGATCCTTTCGAACAGAGCATGCTTGACGACATTGCTGAATTCAAACGAACTCGGAACGTTGACCCAGTAGAAGAAGATAAGAACGCGCAGCTGAAAAAGGTCGTGACCGTGCTCGGCACCGTGCTAAGCTACAACTTCGTTATCATCATCGGCTTTTTCCTGTGGTTCATCACTGGTTGCATCGGCAAATTTGCCTTTGAGGTACATTTTGTAAGAGGTTTCTTTATCCATTGTTGAGTCGGTAGGCTTTCTTTGCTAACATATGTTATCTCTGTGTGCGCCAGTCTGAGGTGGTGATTAACGCCTTCACGGGCCTTTGGGAAGTACTCATCTTGCCGCTTTTAAGCACACACATGGCGCTGACCTTCCTTTCCGCGGGGATTGAGAAATTCGGCCTTCCTGAGAAGAAAGCTGCCTGAGAAACTTTCTCAGATTGATCATCGAGGACAACTTCAGCAATACAAACAGGAATGGGAGGAACCACAGCGGTTTAGATTTAAGGATTATGGAAGGCTCCGAAGGGGTATATCAGTACTATCTTATTTTAGCACTTGCCTCAATATGAATTCAGAATTCGTTTCGTCTGAAACACTGTGACCTATTCACGAATTTTTGGACTGTTACTCCCTACCCTTCTGGCAATAAACCTTCACTAGCCACTAGTTCACTAGTGTAGTTCGGTGAACAATGCGCGAACTCACGTAGGTTTGGGATAAAAGAAAATCCTCCAGGCCTGCCTCGGATACCCGGAAATGAATTAGAATCAGAAATCATAAATCAGATAGCGCTGTGGCATAAGATTACGACTTTGACAAAATTGGATTGGATTGGATTGGATATTGGACTACTCCCTCATTTCAAATATCACCAACAAAACTCGAACTCGAACTTATTCAAACCCAAATGACACAGAAGCCAATGTTGCGGGCAGAAGTGTACGCGCGTGCGTTGCACGCAAGTCAAAATCGTAAAGAGGATAGTTTGCAGGGGGCAGGAAGCATAATACTTCCACCCCCTCTAAAGTAAAAACTGTTCATGAAATCACCAACAAACAGGGCAAAGTACCAAACCACGTATTGGCAAATTCTCCCAAAACAAGCCTGACTGGGGAGGGGGGGGGGGCTGAGTTGGAGTGTCTTGTAGCCTTCGGCACGTTCAAAATTATTAGTTAAGGCATCGTAGAACATAGACATGCAAATGCCCTCCATGGACTCCGAGTGGCGGCAATAAAAAGTTTTAAAGAAGATATTTAGTGAATGGTAAATGCAAGTGACCAAAGGAGGGGCAACGGCTTGTAAGAAAACAGCCTCAATGGCGTCTTTCGTGTAATGAGTAGAGGCGTGTAATGAGCCATTTCTGGGAAAGCGGATTCAGTTAGGTCCCACTGCTGGCAACAACTCCATCGTCTGCCTTGGATTGTATCATGGCTTGTCGAAGGCAATTATTTATTTCCGAGAAATCCAAATGAAAGCGGTAATTTCCCCGGTGCAGCATTATTTGATCTCTTGTTTATGACCTTTGGGGCTTTAGATCCCCATGAATTTGGCAAGTTATTATTAGATGCCGGGCCACTGAGATCTTCAAGAGCATCGTAATCGAAGTCCTCATCTTGAGTCAAGTCATAAGAGCGGCCTACACGTACATGTGAAGCTGGAGAGTTTTGTGCCTTCTTTTGGCCTGGAAGCTGCATGTTTCTTTCCGAAGACAACGAAGAAAATGGGCGGTATTTCGGCGGTGAATGCTGACTTTCGCGCGAACGCGGAGGTAACTGTACGTTGCCATGTAGCTGTGGATGATGCTGGTAACTTTGTCGTCCTGGTTGACGCGAGTGCCTTTGTTGAAGCTCTTGTTGAGGTTGATTTTGCCTTAAAGATCCAGCAGATGGAGGGACAGAATAACTCATTTTGGGTGACGTTTTAGCTTCTTGGTGTTGTTGTGGCATGCTATAAGCATTTGACACACGCTGGTGCGGCTGACGAAGGTCCTTCCCTGAAACGTTATCTTGATTTATGGATGAAAAAGGAAGCTGTTTCTCAGGACCCTTTGATGGACTAAGATGATACTGGTGAAGCCAAGGTGAGGTGTATGCAGCTCGCAGATTGAGAGGTAATCCAGTAGAACCTATCGTGGAAGGCGATTCATCAAAAGTACTTCGACTTTTGCATGGGAGACCTCGCAATTCCCCGAGAGCACTAAGAGCTGAACGAACTGGAGCTGCATAACTCTGAATACAAAGACAGTCGCTCGCAGTCAGCGGTTGGTGTGCATCAACAGGCTGCAGAAGTACCTCATTTGGCAATATTTGCTGCATTATGGCGGACTCCCAAGCTCGAGGACTGACTCCCTCGTTCTCGAGAGATTTAGCGTCAATACTTGCATTTTGTAGGGGGCTAGATGCACGGTCGCAATGCAGGAGCCAAATCTCATCGTGACCACAAAATTCTGGAGAGGAACTGCAACTGAGTAAGAGCCCGCAATCGCTCACTGCTATTTCTTGGCATAACGCAGCAAACAGGCAGCGATTTTCTGTCACCGCGGACTGTGGCAACTTGGGTTGCATCCCATCTGTCGTTGTAATTGGTGCCAGGGAAAGGGCAGCACTAAGGCGCAAAGGATCGACTTGAGAAAGAGGAATGATGCTCATCGCATTCATCCGGGAAAGTCCGGAGTGCCACCATGAGAGAGTGGTCCAAGCAGCAGGGCTTATGTTGCCGAAAATTGTCAATGTCGTCATGGCTGTTTCGGCAGCTTCGGCGTGACCAAAACGACTCTTGCTCCTCGGGTCTACATGAATTTGGACCGCACGAGGCTCAAACATCCAGGAAGTAATTTGCCGAAACAAATCGTTGAATGCGTCATCCGTTGCAGATATGACTTTTGTCGAAAATGGGGAAATTTGTGAAGTCGTGCATCGCGCCGAATTGAATGTTTGAAGTCGAGATAGGCAGGACTTTTCCAGAGAGCTTTCTGCTGTGATAGATTGTTGCATTTCAACAAGGAAAAAGTCGCAACTCTTAACTCGTGCGCTTTTGGTGCCATTTTCTGGTATCAAGTAACTTTGAATTTCTTCCAAAACAGAAGTCCAGTCTTCTCCATCTTCAGCGTCATTTTGGCTTGCATGCCATGGTGATAAAAAGAGGACGCGAGCATTGGATTCGCATGGAAGGACAACTTCAAGAGACCCCAGAGCACTCGCTAAAACATGTAATGACGTAGGTCCTTGGTGGAGTCGCGGTAAAGGTTCTGACAAGAGTTCTACCAGATTCGGCTGAGCTTTTCGGGATCCTCGAGGCCATAAACCCGTGAGAGGCCGGGCGAGTGCGCTGCCGTTGTAACAGGAAACGAAAACGAAGACAGAATAATCATTGAGTGCTGCGTTGAGGGCCCTTTCGAGAAGCTGGTTCACGTGCTGTTCATAGAATCTGTAAAACAAATCGGAATCCACACCGGATGCTGAGCGGCAACGGAAAGTGTCTACGACCAGGACAGTGGCTGTGGACATTCCTGTGGTAGCTTTGCTTGCACAACACTTTCTTTCTGTGTTGACTCTAAGGAGAGCTCTTGGGAGTCTAGGACAAAGATAGCTGTTGTTCGCGCATGTTTTCTTCTGGTTGTTTTCGTTTTTTGCGCCTCCTCGAGTTTTCAAAATCAAACAATCGAGCGTCGGAAGCGAACGAAAAGATGTAAATAATTTCATTCATAATATTAGGGTAACAATTTTACTTGCCCAATTTTTAGCTCGCAACACACAAGGATCGTGGTTCGTTTCTTTCATCGAGCCGAGAGAGCTGTGCCTCTTTGTAGGGAAAGGAGGCGCCTTGTGCCAAGATGCCGGATGCTATCGACCGCGACCTCCAAGCTGGGCTAGATACCTTATATACAATTCAGGTATGATATCTTTGCATAACTCTAGCCCTCAGTCACTCTCTCAATGATTCCTTGTCGACCTCACATTCTTACAGTCGGTTATTGGAGGCAGCGATCAAGTGAACCAGGAAAAAAGAGCACTCGAAGCATTCAAAGGGGACCCTTTCATGGAGACAAAGTATACTATGATGAAGAAACTTGAGCAGACATCGGATGTGAGTGTCTAACTCTAGAGAATTACAGGCCGTAGTGCTATCTAGTCTAACTTCGTCCTGTATTTTTTTACGTATGCGCATTTGTGCGGAGCAGGCTATGCAAGAAGTAAAACAATTAAACGCTGCATCGGGTACGTAAAGCACTGCATCCCTATCCTTTGAATGGCCTAGCGTGGTCTTCTAGCCTTGGTGCTTGACCATCTAACGAATTGCCTCGCATACCTCGCCCGAAGCCATCCTTTTTATTAAGCCTCACCTAGGAAGTGCTTGTACCTTTAGCATTTATGCAGCACTCGTGCACACGCTCAATACGTTTTACATGAATTCCAATTAACTGTTTCTCTCATTACTCTTCTACCTCTCGGTGTCTGTCCTGCCTGAACTCTACTCTTCATAAATGGTGCCACATCTCTTTAACAGCTGCCCCTGACGTGAAAATTCGCAAAGAGCAAGAAATTCGTGAAGCCTTAAAATCGCTGACTGCAACATGGGCTACGCTGGACAAACTATACCAGAAGGAAGCCGGAAAAACCAAGAGCAAGCTAGCCCAGGGAGAGCTTGTGAGCCGAGGTGAAATTGTCGCCAATTTACGGGAACACATCGACGGGTTAAAAAACGAGTTCGTCGCGGACTATGCTGGTGGTGGGGGCGGGGGACGCGTTGGACAGCCGAAAGTGCAAACCTTCAGCGAATTTCGTGCGGACATGGCGGCGAAGGTGAATTATATTGTTTCAGTTATTAATGCAGCGCTGAAAGAGTAGAGGCCAATTCACAAGTAAAGTGAGCGTTTCATGCAAAAATAAATCTTTTGTCGCTTTATCTTTACTTTTTTCTCACTTATTCTTCCGTTCTACAAATGCCTTTTATTGTACAGTCGGCCAAGTCCGGTGGAGCCGGGCCCGATTTGGTCAAGCTCGAGCAGGAAGAAGTGTCGGCGCAGCAGCAGCAGCGGCTGCAGCAGATTGACCAGCGGTCGGCGAAGCAAGACGACTTGGTGTCTGCCATCGACGAAGGCGTGACTCGGCTGGCTGCCATTGCGTTGGCCATGGGCGATGAGGTAGGAGGGGCGAGCAAAGAAGAAGAATAGATGGCAGGCTTTACATTCTACACCTTGCGTTTCAACTGTTTTTTTAATACAAAAAAAAGACATGTCTAAGATTCGGCAGCCAATGCGTGTATCGCGTCCCTTGTCCTTCTTCTTAAATTACCTCTGTGCCTCGTTGTTTCTTTGAAGTGTGACGTTTGCATGACCTCACCCTTGTTGTTGTTGTTGTTGTTGCTGCTGTTGCTCTTGTCGCAGGTCCAAGTACAGGGGGACATGTTACGAGCGCTGGACGCGGACCTAGGCCAAGTGCAGGAGCACGTGGAGTCAGTGAGCGAAACTCTGGCCACCACCCTGAAGGAAGTGCGCGACAGCGACCGCTTCTGCCTGGACGTGTTTTGCATTTTGCTCATGCTCGGCATTGCCGGCGTGTTTCTGAAGGTATACAACAACAACAAAGCCGCAGAAGCAGCCGCTGCGTCGTCGTCCTCAGACACAACGGCGGATTAAGTTGTTATATAATATAAATTTTATCCCGAAAAGCAGAAACCAAAACCAAAACCCCGCGAAAGGTAATTTTACATTTGCATGTCCAATAAGATCGTAACTTATGTACATGAACGAAGAACGGGGAACTGAAATCCATTTGCGGTTGATACCAGGGTTGAGATTCCCGTTTCCGCGGAATTCCCGCGCGATGGTCAAAATTTTCACTTCACGTGGTATTTCCGCGCGGTTTCCGCGGGATTTTCGTGCCGTATTCATAGAGGCACTGCTAAATTCCCGTCGCGGAAATCACGTCTGATTTGTAAAAATTTCCCTTTCCGCGGGAATTCCGCGGAATTTCCCGCGGGAAACCGAACCGAGGTTGATACAGAACGGTAAATTGTAAATTGGTCTGCCAGGCCAGTGTACAAAAGGCGAATAACGAGAGGAACTGAGCACGTTCGACGTTCCAAATGTATACTGCACGCATCATGTATGATGAGAGTTCTGGAATCCGAATGGTTTAATTTAACTTAAAACTTAGACCTCGCGATTTTTTAAGTGCACCAGGGCGCACCGCATGTCAAATCCATCCAGCGCGACATGTGCTGAAGAATTCGCCGTGGAGACGAGGAATAATGAATGAACAAGCTTGGGACTTGAGGACAGCTGCCAATCTTAAAGATCCTTGAGGCTTGATGATTGATTGAATTGTTGAGGAGCCAGCAGATGCAACGCTTGCGGTATCCTTGGCACTGCTACCACTAGAGCTACCGTGAGTAGTACACTTAGCAGCACATTCGGACCGTTGAAGTAGCGCTGCCGCCAGGTTTTTGGCGTCATGAGGAGTGGTGCTGCAGTTCGCACCTCAGCTGCAAGGTCCTGAAGGGCGCAGAAGTCAAGAAGTCGAGAGAATGTCAGAGTGTGAATACATTCTAAAAAACACTAATCTAGTAGTATACTTGCAGCATCTACGGCTTCCCTAGAAAAGACCAAACGAAACTTCGTTATCACCTCTTGAAATAACCAACGAACGCAACGAGTGGTCTACATCCTGTCGAATATCTCAAGTGCACTGAATCAATCGAAAAGATAGGGCATCTTTTACCACCTTCCTCTCCAACCTCGTTTCTATCTCATTTACATGATTAGATCATTTGCAATGCCAGTAGGCTTTTCCCACTCCCCATTTGGCACATGTACCTCAGGAGTGCCGTCGTTGACGAGAATCACATTTGCTCGTAATGCCTTGTCTTCAGCGCTCAGTTTCTGCGCGGCAATGCGGCGCTTCGCATCCTCTTGTCCTGCGCCATCTCGGGCCGCTAGCCGAGCGAGTTGCACTTCAGGACTGACGGCAACTACGTACACCACGTCACAAACCTTATCTAAGCCAGTCTCGTACCTGCAAAATGAAACAGCTTCAAGTCAGTGAGGAAAGACAAAACAACCTGAGAACGAGTAGGTCATCGAGATGTGCGTAATAAGGCTACCAAAATGCTCAGTTCATGCATAGCCCTTGAAGTAGGCGTAAGCAAAAGCTAGTCGAAAATCTGGTTCTAAAATAACTCACAGTAAAGGAACGTCTAGCACAACGACTCGGGTTCCCTTGACCCAGTGGAATAGAACGGCTCGAAACATAGCCCACGCTATGGCGCCATTCATGAGCTGCCCAAGCTGCTTACGCTTGGCGTCATCAGTGAACACAATATCACCTAGCTTCTTGCGATCAATAGGGCGAGGCTGCTTCGCGACTTCATCTTTACGCGAGCTAGATGCGTTACTTTCGGCAGGTACTCTATCTTGCAGGATAACCGTTCCGAAGGCCTTGAGGACTTTTGCGTAGGTCCTTGTCCCGGGCGAAAGAACAATGTGTGCGATTTCGTCGGCGTCTACGATGGGCACCTTGAATTCAGTTGATAGTAGGCGGGACACGCTACTTTTACCGCATGCGATCCCGCCGGTGAGGCCAACAATTTTCATTCGTAGGAGGAGCTTGCTGACTGTCTCAGATTACTTCTGAAGTCGATTCGAGAAAGCCACGAATCAGTGCGGATGTTTATCAATTGATAGTTGAACAAGCGTTCTCCGCGGCTTTGCACGTAAGGGATTAGTTGGGACGTTGGGAATGGGGGTCGGAGTAGACCCTCGCTAGCTAGTCGTCAGCCACTTGTCAGCGGCCAGCGGCCAGATTCCGTATCTTTTTGTGTTGTATCAGACCAAACACCGAAATGCCACGTTGCGTATTTTACGGTCGTGTTGCTTCCTTGGTTGTTCCGTTATTCTTCCTTCTTCTTTCTTCTTCATATATTCAATCTCTTCAACAACTACTCATCAAATAGCAAAAATAGCTCATCAGCACCACCTGAAATCACGCGATTGAAGGGAGTAGCACACGGACCTCACAACCGCAATGAAATTAGCATGCGTTCTGGCAGCGGCCACAACGGCCTCTGCATGGATGACAACTCCTTCCCTAGCTCCGCGCGCTACTTCTCACGTTTCGAAAGCTCGACGGCTTTCTGCTGGGCTGAAGCTCAAAATTGCAGACGACATCACCGAAGTCATTGGGAACACTCCTATGGTTCGACTCAAGAAGGTAAGCTTATCTATTCACATTCTTTTTAGATCATGTTTAGTTGATTTTTTTTGCGCAACCAGTCGCTTCGAATTGTGGTTGATTTTTTTTTTAAGCATCGCGTATGTGACACTCTCTCGCCTGCGTGCCGAATCATAGATCCCAGGAAAGGAATGCGGCGCTGAAATTGTCTGCAAGCTAGAGTCTATGGAGCCTTGCAATAGCGTGAAAGATCGAATTGGCTTATCCATGGTACACTTTCGATGATAACTGAACCTCTTCAGATTCTGTAGCTTTTCATGCTGCCACGCGAGAGAGCTGAAGTTACCGTTCCTACGCTTCAGCTCCCGATTGCAGAGCGTAGAGAAGTCAGCGAGAGCCTTTGATTCCAATCGTGAGGTCTAGAGGTTGCTAGTGAATGCAATTTGATTCATGGTACTGTTCGTGATCTATACCTCATGCAGGTGGTCGAAGCGGAGAAGCGCGGCGACATCAAACCGGGCGTGACGACCCTCGTGGAGCCGACCTCGGGCAACACGGGCATTGCGTTGGCGATGGTGTGCGCCGCGCGCGGCTACAAGCTCATTTTAACCATGCCGGAGTCCATGTCGATGGAGCGCCGCGTCCTCCTCAAAGCGTTCGGCGCGGAACTGGTATAGATTTCGTCTTTTTTTGCTTTGATGCGCTTGCGCATTCGAAGCTGCAACTTGTTCCTTTCTCCTTCTTTTGTTACCGTGATTATCCTCATGACTCTTCTCATACACATGTTGATCACATCTTTCGCAGGTGCTGACGCCAGCCACGAAAGGCATGGCTGGCGCGGTGGCCAAAGCAGAGTCGATTCTGGCTGGCTTGGGCCCGGATGGGTACTTGCTCCAACAGTTCAACAACGCGGACAACCCGAAGGTACGAAGAAAAAGAAGAAAAAAGGTCCGGTAGTGAGGGATCTTGTTTAAACATTGGAGATCCTTTTGCTAGCTTGCGCCACATACTGCAGCTCAGGAAACTTGTTGGTCTACTTTGTGAAAAGATGAGACATTGTTACTCTAGCTTGCAAAATATACTACGGTCCAGACGTTCTTTCTTTTCTCAGATCACATCTTGTTAATTTGTTCATTCGTTCATTCGTTACACCGATGAACTCAATTTTTGTCATTGAAACAAACACAAGGTCCACCGCGAAACGACTGGGCCTGAAATTTGGGACCAGTGCGATGGGAAAGTCGATTTATTAGTGTGCGGCGTTGGCACGGGCGGCACTATCACGGGTTGCGCTCAATTTCTCAAGCCGAAAAACCCTGAATTGAAGGTTGGTATAGCAATAGGTGGTTATGAAAGCCTAAAATGTCGAGAAATTCACACTGACTTGCCAATCATTCTTGATTGAATTACAGTACACGACTCCATCAGATGCAGCTTTACACTCAAGACATACCTGTGGGTTTTCCCAACTCTTACGATGGTTTAATCAGCTGCATTCGTCGTGATTTCTATTGCATCCCATAAAGGTGGTGGCAGTAGAGCCCGCGGAGTCGGCAGTGTTGAGCGGCGGCACCTCGGGCCCCCACAAGATTCAGGGCATCGGCGCGGGCTTCGTGCCGGGCAACGTTGATGTGGCCATCATCGACGACATTGTCACAGTAAGGGCAATGGCGATGCTGGCGATGGCAGAATGAGAGTGCATCGAAGAGAGAAGAGACTTTTTTCTAAATACAATGCGAATTGGCTCAAGTTCATTTCAGCTCAATATGACCCGTGAACGTGTGCATTTTTTCAATTGTTGACTTCTTTTTTTAAAATGTATTATCTACTAGCGATAACATAACTCCATTTTGCACGCGTATATATTTGTACGTATTCACGCCGCATATCATACCTGCCAAAAGGTTACTTCGGACACGGCGATGGCCATGGCGCGAAGGCTGGCCAAGGAGGAAGGCTTGCTGGTGGGGATCAGCGCGGGAGCCGCCGTCGACGCTGCGGTTGAGGTAAGAAAATGAAAAGGAGACAACAACAACAAATAGTGCGAATGATGTAATCCACACACTCTTTTGATATCATTGCATGTAATGTTGAATACTTTTTCCGGCAATATTTAATGCTTGTTGGACACATAAATTCTTCGTTGATGTGTTCTCATCTTTCTGTCCATTCTATTGTTGGTTAGATGGGCTCAAAGCCTGAAAATGCCGGCAAACGAATTGTTGTGGTGATTCCTTCCTTCGGCGAACGGTACAGAAAAGACAAGAATTGCAATCATGTTCCACCTCTAACCGTTCTTGTTTAAAACCTCGTGGCTCGCAATTATTTATTACTTTTTATTTAGTATTGTGGGTCCTGGTTAATTTCATCTTTCTCCTTGAAATCTGTCTCTTTTTGTCAGGTATCTTTCTACTGCGCTGTTTCAAGGGCTTTGGGAAGAGGCCAGCAAACAAACTGCTGAATAGAACACACGCCGAAATATGCAGAACAGCGAAATGACACAAGAAGCACGTGCAATTGGGGTATCTTGTTCATTTGATTCTTAATTTGCCGATGCCGTTGCAAATGCAAGTAGGCGCCAGGCCTATAAACCCTCTTTACTCCCAAAACACGGAGAGTGTCCATTGTTTACACAGCCGAGGCAAAAAAAAAAGGAAATGCACATGAGGTTAACTAAAGCGAGCGAATTTCCCCGCGGTATCCGCATCCGCAGTTATCTCTTATTTATGAGTAATTTCGTGTGGCTATGGCTTTTGGCTTAATGCAGCAAAGTCCTGGAGCCAGAGCCAGAGCCAGAACATTAAGCAAAAGCAAAAGGCCAATGAATTTCGGATGGTGAATGGCTTATACAGTACTTATACTTATACGGCAAGATTATACTTTATACGGCCAGTTCGAGTCAAAAAGCGAACTGGACTAAAGAGTTCAATGAGACATGCGCATAAAGGAAGTTGGCCCAGACACAAGAGCACCTACAACGTGATAGTATCTAGTGTCCAGGCAGTGGCCTCCGTCCTCCGCGAAGAGCGCTGCGTCGGTCTAGGACTCTGCCACTCACCTGAGCAAAGGACAAGGACAGGTGTGAGTGTTTCTGGCATTGTGCAGGAAGGCATTCACAGGAACTGAAACAAGCTTACATGGGTGCATGATAGAATTAAGGGAGACGAGGATAAGAATGCCATGATCTAGCGCCTATTTTGAGCGTACCGTGGAGATCGCCACTTGAAGAGTGTATGGAACCCCTGGTGCTCCTACTAGGTCCACTGCGCCATGTCTCCACGCTGCTCGGCCAAACACTCCAACACTGAGCACCTTGTAGCGGTAGGAGAAAGCGCCAGGCAGTCACATTTGGTAGAAGTATAGGGAGACAGTGAAAGAAAGTAATTTCGCGGAATATAAGTCGAAAATGGAGTATCGATAGCACGCAAAGCAACTACTATAGTAGCTTTCCGAAAGGAAGTTATTTTAGAAGCCGTTTAAAATTCTGTCGACACTGATCGAAGCACAGTAGTACCTTTCCACGGCCTGATGGTGTAGCAGGGGCGCGCATGAAGTCTTCCAGGTAAGTGGCCACTTCGATGCTATCCTAAGATAGGGGTAAGGGGTAAGTACAAGGGGATGGAACAGAGAGTGATGAAGGATATTGGATGGATTAGAGACTTGATTCCAACAGGAAATGAATCATTGTATTCTCCAAATAAGAGGGCTGAACGAGTAAAAACGATGAATCACTTAATACAGAAATCCATACTTCGGGCCCAACATCTGCTGAGATCCAGGTAGCATGATCGAAGGTTGGCCGAGGGTCATCCGTTGAGATGTACAAATCTCCATTGTAAGACGATGCCTGTCGGAGACAACAACGATACGAATGGCAATTCGAATCTCATTCAGATCAATGCTACGCACAGCATACAATTGCTTAATTATTCTCGTCCTCCTTTGTGAGCATATGCTATGGTTTTCTAAACAAAGTGGTTTTCAGATTCAAGTTCCCAGAATGGAGATGTGGATGAGAACTCCGATCACAGCTACAAAGGTTAAGGCCAAAACACTGCCTACCGATGTAGCATGGCCTGCTTCGTGGCCCACCATGGGTGTGCTGAGGTGCAGGCTGACTGAAGTGTGCTGCAGCGGGTGAATCGGTACGCACACTTGGTAGTAGTGGTACTGGTTGATTGGCACTGTTCCGCTCACGCTAGCGTTGTTTCGTAGAGCTCTCGATTTGCTTTTCATGTTGCTCTTACTGCCAAGCGACTCTGTTTTCGAGGCATCACCTGGAGTGGTGGCATACGCTAGGCCCGACGCAGCGTCGACAGCGAAGGCGACGTCGTCACAGCCTCCCAGTCCGCCGTCGACCATACCTAAGTCGTTCGCGTCGTCTGTCGCTCGGCCTTCT
>Ga0307931_1001103_pt1 | contig 17681 bp, 11 predicted proteins | sample OrgLakmetageno47_FD_201816 | JGI IMG/M metagenome (GOLD analysis project Ga0307931, IMG submission 201816) | Saline water microbial communities from Organic Lake, Antarctica - #47 | ecosystem: Environmental > Aquatic > Non-marine Saline and Alkaline > Saline | place: Antarctica: Organic Lake... | reverse complement strand
AGTTGGTGGTGAAAATACCAAAGTGTGGCTTTGCCACTTGCATTCATTCATCTTACGCTCAGTGAACTAGTATTATGACATACGCCTTCGATAATTTCTGCTTATCGAAGCATCTTATTTGTTCCTCCTCGTAATCATTTTTTAAAATGGTTCAATCCACCAACTTGGCCTTTCTTCTCCTGTAGGCGCAAGGTGTCGACACGTCAGCCCATGTGCAGCCGGGGTCGCTCGACCGTTACCTGACAGGGCGCCCCCTGTACCTGAATGTCGGCGGCGAAGTGATCAAAGTCCCTACCGTAGCGAAACCTCAGCACTACCAAACCAAGAAGAAGAAGAAGGCAAGTAGCAGCAGCCACGGCGGCGGTGCTGGTGGTAGTGGTAGTTCTGGAGGAGGCAAATCCAGCGAAGGAAAGAGTGACGACGACGAGGACGACTGGCGGTTGCCGCCTGCGGACGTGCCCGAGCACTTGCTCTTCGCCACCATCCAAAAGCTGCGCCCCAATTTAGTGGCCTTTGCCGACCGGCTGCCTTCCGAGGTTCTGGGCCAGCAGTTCGGCCTGGCGCTGGGCACCGCCCTGCGATTGCCCCACCTGGGGGTGCAAGCGTGGGTGCAGCGGCCGGGGCCTCCGTCCGCGTCCTTGCCATCGTCTTCATCGTCTTCGTCCGCATCAAGCTTTCCTTCTGCCGGCAGCAGTAGCGGCAGCAGTGGCGGCGGCGGCAGCAGCAGTACCGGTCTGGGACTGTGTGCATCAGGACGCTGGGACGCTGTAGGCGCAGAGCTGTCGGTGGATTTGCAGACTACGGAAGTGATGTGGCGCAACGACGAGCTTAAACCGGTGCCGGACTCGATGGCGCAGTACGCGGACTACGCGTCCATGTTCGGAAAGCAACCCTTGCACTGCGGCCTGGTGGTGCGGCAGGAGCACCGCCACTGGGTTCACCTCGTGGGCTCCGAGTAAGCAAATCAAATGCACACATACTTACCAATATGTGTGTCATTTTGCATTTGTCAATCTATAAATTGATGTACTGCATCGTATCCGCAGACGTTTCTTTCGTATGATATAATTCCTTGTTATTAATTTTCTCGTCCTTTCTAACTACATACATTGCATGCTCCAACCTTCGTTAACTGAACGCGGGCGTATCTCTTGCTTTTTTAGGTACGACTTGATCGAGTGGGACGTGCCCGACCCCGAGCGCCAAGGGGTGGCTTTTCCTTTAGCGGGCGAAGGCACTCAGGTGGCCAAGGCTTTTCAGGAAGCTGCAGAACAACAGCAGCAAGACACTGGCGGCGGTGGCATGGGCGTGGGTGGTATGGGCATGCCCAACCAGATCCCTTCGTCTCGCTCGTCACCGCCGTCGTCACAAGGTTCTTCTGTCGATCCGGCGTCAGTGGCCATGCTGACGTCACAAGGGGTGCCCGAGGCTCTCGCGATCAAAGCCCTGAAGGCGGTGGCGCCTCGCAATGGGTCGGTGGACGATGCGCTCATGTGGGTCTTTACCGAGGGGCAACAAGAAGGGGGCGCGGCTATGACCGACGATCAGGATACCGCCACCACTGAAGCCCCACCTCTTCCCTTTGTGGAGTTTGAAGGCGTGAAGTTCAACCGAATCGTGGACTGCTACAGCGACGAGGAGTGGAATGAGCCGTCGGAAGCGTGGGCGATTGCCTTGTTGAAACCGGTGGTCCAGGCCTTGTTTCGCGAAGACAAGGACGACAAGCTCAAGTATGATTTGCTGCTGCCAGAGCTGCTGTCGTCCGATCCTCCTACTGGAAGTGGTAGCAGTGGTGCACCAGAAGCACAGCCAACTTCTTCAAGCGTTGTAAAGCCGGCGTCAGGCCAAGATGCCAAGGCTCAAGGCAAGCGCGTGGTGCGGCTGCTGGGCTGCGACAAGGCGGGCGAAGAGTGCGCGACCTGGAAGGAAATCGTGCTCCTGGAAGAGTGGGCCACGGTGCACGTCTTCAACTTGCTGAGCCACGGGCGCCGGGCGTTCCGCGCCCAGTGCTTCACGTCGGACGCGCGCGTGTCCTTGGCGAGCTTGGACCTGGTGGGTTTGTCCTCGCGCGAGCCCCAGCCCCCCGTGCTGGCGCGGCAAGCAGGGAGCTGGAAGGACGTGCGGCAGGCGGAGGGCTCGCTGGTGGTCACCCGTTTTGGGGGGGACCAAATCCTGGTCCCAGGGCGCTTGTTGGCGGGAGTGGTGCCTGCTGCCCTCCTGGAGTCGTACCGTTTCTGGCAGAAGAGCCCACCTCGCAGCAATAGCAGCAGCAGCAGTGAAAGGGTGTCAGAGCGTGCGTCTTCGTCTTCTTCTTCTTCTTGCCCAGCCCTCGTGGGCGAACCTCTTGATCCGTTCGACCCGTTCTTCGGCGACAAGCTGTTGTTGTGGCCGGCGGAGTCGGCGCCGGCAGCAGTTGTGCACGAAGCAGCGGCCGTGGCAGGTCCTGATGGGTCTACTGCTTCTTCGTTGAACAGTGCGCTTGGCCTTGGAACCCTCCTTGTACAGCGCGTAGGCGCACGCCCCAGGAGCAGCAGCAGCAGCCGGGCTAGTCGCAAAGGAAAGTCGAAAGCAGGGCATCAAGGTACCAAGAAATCAGCTGCAACAGCCACCGCCGTCGGGTCGGCCGGCGAAGAAGAAGAAGACCAAGAAGAAGCAATCACGCCGCGGTCCCCTGGCTCCGCCTCGATGGACTCGCCGACCAGGAAAGGCCCCTCTTTGCTTCGTGTGCGCAGCATCGGCCACGGAGAAGAAGAAGGAAGTGGCAGCGCAGAAGTACCTGTTGATGAAGCGCAGGTGGCGCAGCTGGGAAACCTCGGGGTCTCGGCCACCGCTGCGAAGCTCGCGCTGCGGGCGGTGATGACGCCATCGACTACTTCGACGACATCCCGCCGGGACCCGGAGGCTCTGCTGGGGGAGGCCATGGACTGGCTGTCCCAACCTGCCAATGTCGAAGCGGTGGAGTTGGCCGAGGCCATGGCGATGAGCATGGGCCAAGACGAAGGAGAAGCTGGAGAAGCTAGTGGAGGTGCTGGCGGTTCAGAACAGCCAGCTGCTGAGTTGGGAAAGTCGATGACCGACCAGGACGCCGCGTCCTCGGCTTCATCACCGCCGCAGCTACCGAGCCTCATGAGCCAAACACACCCTGCGTGGTCGTCATCGTCGTGGTCGTCATCGTCGTCGTCAAAGAGTGGCAAAAGCATTTCGGACAAAGGCCGCCCGCGGCTCGTGCTGCTCAACTTGCTGCACACCGCACCGGGCCCACCGACAACACCGTCAGCAGCAGGCCAAGACGCCGACCGCGCGAGCAACGCCCTGCACCGGTTAGCACTGCTTTTGAGCCGAATGGAAGACTTGAGCCATGTGTTGGTCTGGGCCAAAGCGAATACTGCGAAGGAAGAAGAAGACGGTGCCGGTTCAGCTGGAAATGCCCTCAGCGACAGCAATAACGAGGGCAGCCAGGCGCTGGCTGCGCGCGTTGAGTTGATTGAGTTGCCGCGGCTCAAGCTTCGCCTCAAGCCAGTGGTGAGCCGCAACGGCGCTACGGTGAAGTTGGAGCTCTTGGACCACGCAGGGTGGTTTGTCTCGGACCGGTTCTCTTCAAAAGCAACGGCTACGGCTGCTGGTGGTGAAGCTACTACTAGTAGCACTGCTGCAGCTGCCTCTTCACTTCCGAGCACAGCAATGGCGCTTGAAGACGAGGAAGAGAAGAAGGAAAGCGATGGTAGCAGTGCTAGCATGGGCAGTGCTTCCCTGCGCTGGCTGCCGAGTTTGTTGCATGGCCTAGGAGAAGCTCTGGTAGTTGAGTCTGAAGGCGAAGGCTTGCAGCTTCTGGTCCCAAATCACGATTTGCACCGGCCAGAGGTGAGATGAAAGAGAAAATAGGAAAGAAAACGTAGAGAGGTAGTGACTGCTGATCCGATCATGGACATCTGCTTAGTTTTTTTAATCATTAAGGAGGGCAGGGGTTGATTCTCTTTTCTTAGGTGTGAGAGCTTATAGATAGCTATCAATCTTTCTTACTCCACTCTAAAATCCCTCCCTTTTGGTCTGCACCCTATCTATCCGGGTATAACTCATTTTGAATTCTTCACTTTTGCCCCCTACAGGTTCAAGGGGAGCCGTTCTCGACTCTTTTAGTTGCTGATCGTGCGAACGGGGACTGGCAAGAAGTGATGGCTACCCGCTACTATCTGTACCCCGTCCACACCAGCTTGAGCTTCTTGCACACCCCCTCTCTGGCAGCGGCCCTCTACCTGGTTTTGTGCCGGTTCCTGAGCCGGGATTACGCAGCCGCCGCGGGAGTGGTGGCGACCTGTACGGTGGACGTGCCGTTTACCCCAGAAGAAAAGTGCGTCGTTCTCATCCGACTGCCTTCTTTTTGTGTTTTTGCCGTCTACATTTTCCCGATTTCGTGTCTTCTGTGGCTGCCCACTTTTGAAATTGGCTCGCCACATTTGTCTGTGTTCGCATGCTCTTCTTTAACCTACTTCTTTCTATAAACCCTTTGTAAGTCGTTTTTTTTATTTCCGACGGCCTCATGCTTCAGGTGGATTTTCGACAAGATCGGCCAGCGGTGCGCGCAAGACGCCCACCCAGACGCGCACGCCCTACGGCTCAAGCTCAGCTTAATGGTGGCCTACAGCGACAACAAGCCCAAATGGGAGGTACGCGCGTGAACTCGCAAATGGTTCAAATACGAATTTTCGATATATTCGTTGCCGTGGCCGAAAGTTCCTGCGTTATCTTGAGTCCTTGCGCGTGTTCTCTTTGAATGTGCACGCGGCGCTTGTGCCTCAAGTCTTCTGTTTCCCCATTTTACATGTGCTAGGCGCACGACGAGATGGGGCGTTACTTGGCCAAGCTGCCTCACGTGTCGGCGGCCTGCCGCTTGAGCGTGTCTGAGGAAATCGCGGCGCTGCGCCTGTGCAAACAGGGCCCCATTGCCATTCGGAACCGGCTGGAAGTGCTGCGCGGGCTCGAAGTGAACAAGCCAGGCTCGCCCTCATCGTTGCAAGGGGGGCGAGCAGAAAGCAGCAGCGCAAGCTTGGTGGACCTCAAGGGCCCGGCGCCGCGGTGGGGCGGGCAGCCGTGGCGAAAACTGTGCGCTACAGGGTTGGGAGCGCTGGAAACCCACGCCCAGCGCATCAAGCGGGTACTTACCGCGTGAAGGAGAAAGGTTTTGTGTTTGTGCGCGCGCGTGCGCACTCCCACCGAGCAGCACAAATGATTGAATTTGCGAGTGATTCTCTCTTTCACCGCTTTGTCTTTTCTTTCTTTCTTCTGTTTTTTTTTTTTTTTTTTTTTAATGGTATGCGACAATGGCTGCTCACGTGTTTTAACTTTCCTACCTTTCTCATTCAGGTGCACTACAAGCGGCCTGGGAGGTTGACGCCTCTGGGTGAATCCCTGAAGCGCGAGCGAGCACCCGACATCTCCGAAGACGGCAGTGGCGGCGGCTACGGTAGTGGAATGATGGGCATGGGTGGAAACATGGGCATGTTCGGTGGGGGGTTCAGTGGAATGATGGGCGGCGGAGACGATTTGGAGGCTATGCTCAGTAGAGGAGGCAGCATACCAATGCCCCCACGACCACCTCCGAAACCTCGGCCAGACCCTGAAATCACGGTGCTGCTGGAATCCATGGGCTTTGGTGCGAACGCTGCGCAGCGCGCCGCCCTGAGCGTGAATAACAAGGGCGTCACCGAGGCGCAAGAGTGGGCGTTTCAGCACATGACCGACGCCAATTTCAATGAACCCATAGGCCCGAACGAAGACTTGCGTGGGCAGGCCACCAGTGCCGCTGCTGGTGCTGCAGGTGCTGCTGCTAGTGCCGTCTCCGGCGACGCTGCTGCAAGTGCAGCCGCAACAGCCGCGACACCACCACCGCCGCCAGTAATTGATGAAGCGTGCGTGGCCCAATTGGAAGCCATGGGCTTCAGTGCCAACGGAGCCCGGCGGGCAAGTGCGGCCACCAGGGGCAATTCGGAAGCGGCGCTGGAGTGGGTGTTCGCCCACATGGAAGACGCCGACTTCAACGAACCTTTCCCAAGCCCTACTGTACCGCCTCCACTGGAGGTGCCAGGTGCTTCTTCTTCATCTTCTTCTTCTTCTACTTCTGAGGCAGTAGCAGCAGGAGGAGCAGACACGGAAGTAGACACGGAAGTAGTCGCTGGGACAGCAGAGGCCGAAGCAGCAAGTGCACAGGCAGCTGAAGAAGGCGACGATCAAGAACTCGCCATGCCTGACGCTCCCGGTGCTCTCACTCGAATCACATCGGTGAAGCGCGACGCTGAAGGCGCACCTAAACCGCCCAGCCCACCGGACTTGACGGTGGCAAGTGTGCAAATGAACTTGCCTTCGGCGCCTGTACCTGACGCTGCAGCACCTGCTTCTGTCACTTCAGCACCTGCTGCTGCGGCAGCCGCTGCATCAGCAGCACCACCCGCCTCTTCGACAAGTGCAGCAGCAGTGCCAGGGCAGTTGGTGTTTGACTTTTCGCAGCTCCTTCGCACCACGTCACCTCCTGAGGCCACAGCACCAACTGCGCCCACCACCACCACTGCAGCTGCAGCGCTGCCTCCGCCTCCCATGGCGCCGACGGCTGAGGCAACAGGAGCAGCGGGCGCAGGAGCAGCAGGTCCAAGCGTTGGGTTGCCCAACGGATTAGACATTGCTGCCATCATGGCTGCCGTCACTCAATCCTCGTCGAACGCAACTGCTACTGGGCAGAGCAACAATGCAGTTGCACCTGTTTCAGCAGCAGGAGCACCGTCAACCACAGCAGGCCCTGGAGTTAGCACTGCACCTGCTGCACCAGCAGCAGCGGCCGCACCACCGCCAGCACCGCCAGCACCGGTGCCGCAAGTGCTGTCGGTAGTGAACGAAGAAGACACTGCGAGTTTGTTGTTGGAAATGGCGGTGGCGATGGACGAAGAGTCGGGGGCGAACCGACAACTCGGCGCCGCGTTCCTTTATGAGGTAAGTGGGTCTGAGATTCGGAATGAGATTCCAACGCCTATACGTATTTATAATCATTGTTTAGTCGTCAGGTTGTGCTTTTTCAGCTCTTTTCTCCGTATCTTAATTGGCCTTCCATGCTATGTCTGCCTTTCTATGTACACTCTATGAAAGGTGGTGCGCGGGCGCGTGTCCTTGCAGCTGTTGGGCCAAGACGTGAGCTCGTCCCTCGGCGACCTCTGGGTGCGCCTTGCCCATTTGAAGCATGCGCGGTGGGGTCGGGAGTCGGCGGCCGACGCCGAGACCGAAGCGCAGCCCTCGCGGCTCTTTGCCACCCTCGCAGCTCTCTTGACGGAGAAGGCCCACCAACGCAACAGCAGCAGCGCAGCGATCAGCAGCAGCAGCAGTGGTAGTGTCGGTAGTGGTGGTAGCGTCGGTAGCAGCGGCGGTGGCAACAGCTCTAGTGATGAATGGCCCGACCTCCCTGCCGACGGCAATTCCACTGCGCGCATGAACCGTGGGTTCGACTTGAAGCGGCGCGCGCCACCGCCCAATCCTCTCGACGACATGCCGCGGCGCCCGCCCCCCAAGACCCCCATCCACGTGTGGCTCGAGCACCTGGACAAGAGCTTGCGGCTGTCGCACGGACAACCGGAGCGGCGGGTGCTCGAGCAGCAGTGGCATTCCGAAGCGAGCGCGCTCGCGAATCCCGCTGCCCTGGGCCTCGAGAAGCACTTGCATTTGGCTGTCGGGGAAGTGCCCAGGCAAGAATTGCTGCACCTCGCGTCGGTCAGCCCGTCGCAGCCCTGTAAAGCGCTGATTCGCCCCGTGCACGAGCAAGTGACACCCCTCGATTTCGTGGTGGAAGACACCAGCTGCCCGCTTCGCCCCGTCTTGCCCGATGACCCGAGTGGTGCTACTGCCACCGGTAGTAGTAGCGCCGAGATGCTGGCAGCAGCAGCTGCTAACCTCAAAGGTGATGACGTCACAGCAGATGCCAATGAAGTGGCTGCCTTTAGACTCGACGCCCGCGCTGCGTGGCGGCCTTTGGCTGCACCGCTCGAGATTTACAAGCTGGTCTCCCCTCGCCCGCCTGCCGCGGAGCCGCCTTTGCAAGGCTTGCCGTTTGACTTGTCCACCCACGGGGACGCCCAGTCTGCGGTGGCCGAAGACTTGTTGGCGCGGCTGGAGGCGGACGTGGCGGGCTACGCGAAGATGGTGCACGCGGAACAACTCTTTGACCTGCAGGGTGTAACGGACAAGGACGTGGCCACCATTGCCGCCGTGCACGCCTCTAGCCCTCAGGACGCGGCGCAGTGCTTGGCCCAATTGTGTGCCACTTTGGACACCTTGGAGGACCAACTCGCGCGCCTGGCCGCCTACGACCAGCGCATTGCGGGAGCTGCCTTGGCCCGTTCCGTCGATGCGGCCAATTGCCTGGACTTGAACCATCTTGTAGGTGCATCTGAGGGCATGCAAGAAGAAGGAACAGCAGCACCACCACAAGGAGCAGATGATGAAGCAGGCCTAGGAGTTGGCAGTGAAGCGGAGCGCCGCCTTCGGTTCAGTCTGCGGCGGTCTGCACGGCAATACCCTCCCATTAGCCCCAGCTTACTGACCCGCGCCCTCATGGCCAAGGACGCTGCTAGCCACTTAGCTCGCGCGAACCCTTTTCTGCCTGCCAGCGTTGCCAACGGCCCTCAAGTGCTGGGTGGGCTGCCTGCGGTGCTGCTGCGTCTGAACCGGGTGGCGCACGCGCGCCGCGCTACTGCGGCTGTGGGGCGATGCCGCGACTTGGCCTTGAAACTGGCCAAAAGCGCGGCTCTGGAGCGAGCTGCTATTGTAGCGGTGGAAACGGCGGCTGCGTCGCTTCCTAGTGAAGAATCTGTTCTTGGCAGCAGCGGTGTTGGAGTTGGCAGTGTTTCAGTGGCTGTGGCCTTCACGGAGTCAACCTCAAAGAGCAGCAGTAGCAGCAGCGGCAAAAGTGGCAGCAGTGGCATCGCCATGATCGACAACCTTTCCAAGCGCCTCCAGCAGGCAAGCCGAGTACTGGTAGGGCAACTCCTCGCAGAGCGGCACTATCTCTCAGGCCCGGACGGCCAAGATCTTGCCTCGAACATTACTGACGACCACAACAGCAGCATGAGTAGTGGCGAAACCATTGCGACGGACAAGCACCTTAAACCTGCGGTGTGGCTGGACCCGCGCTTCCTGGTGTTCGAATACGGCTTCGACATTTTGCTCCGCGCGAGGCAAGTGGAGATGGTGCGGTCCTTTGTGGAAGCCGCGCACACGGGCGAGTCCCGCGTGCAACAAATGATCATGGGGGCCGGGAAAACCACGGTGATTGGGCCATTGTTGACCCTGTTGCTGGCGGACGGAGAGCGGTTGGTCGCGCAAGTGATGCCCTCGGCCTTGCTTGAGATGAGCCGAAACGTGTTGCGGAAATGTTTCACCTGCCCTCTGTTGCCAAAGCGGGTGTACACCTTATCCTTTGACCGGTCGGTGGAAGATTCCGCGGAATTGGTAGACACTCTACGGTTCAAACTGACCGCAGCCGCGAAGGGACGAGGCGTGGTGGTGGCCGCGCCCGAAGCTCTGAAGTCAGTGGTGCTCAAGCTGGTAGAGCAGCTGCACTCGGTCGAAGGTGCCGACTTGGCCCAGCTCTTGGCGCCCTCTACCAGCGGGCGGCACAACCGCGAAACCGTAAAACTGCGGGACACCATGTGCCGAAGGGCCACCATGGCCGACGCCCTGGTGCCTATTTTGGACCTGTGGCGGGACTCGGTGCTGGTGATGGACGAGGTGGATGTGCTGCTGCACCCGCTGCGGTCCGAGCTCAATTTCCCCATTGGCGCTAAAGTGCCGATCGACTTGGGCGCGCAGCGCTGGAACTTGCCCTTCTTTTTGCTCGATGCCCTCGTAGCGCTGGACCGAGGGAACCGCACGGCTTCAGCTTCTGGTGCTTCAACCAGCACTGCTGCTGCTGCCGCTGCTGCTGCTGCCGCTCATGTGGGTGATTTGCCCACTGAAGCTGCCGCTTTGTTGTCAACGCAAGCCAGGCAAGCGCACCTCGCCGCCCAAGCAGAGCGAGAAGCGAACCGAGGGGCAGCTGGCCCTGCGACTGCCTCCGAGACTGGCAGCAGCAGCAGCAGCGGCAGTGGCGGGCTAGCTGGCATGGCAGTGGACGGGCCAGATGGCAGCGACGACGACGAAGACCAAGGCGGCGTCAGCGGTGTGTCGAAGGTTGGCTTTGCTCCAAGTGCTCGCATTGACAAGAGCAGGGCCACCTGCACAGAATCTGAGGTGCGGCAGTGCTTGGGCACCTTGGCAGCTGTTCTGAAGGAAGGCTACGAATGCCACGCCCTGCAGCGCCAGCCCCACTTGGTCCTCCTGGATCCCCGGTGGTATGCCACCAAACTGCGCCCGGCCGTGGCCGCCTGGGCGTCCTTGTGGCTGCTGCAGGAATGCCCTCGGATTGGCGCTGTCCTCTCCTCTGTGGCCCTAGCTAGCTACTTGACCGCACCCTTGGAGCTGTTGCAGACCCAGCGCACCAACGTGGAGACCCACTTGTCCCCCGCGCAGGTGAAGCTCCTGAACCTGGCGCGCTCTTGGGTGCTGACTTTGTTGCCGCACGTGCTGGGCAAGATTCACCGGGTCGGGTTTGGGATTTTGAGACCCGGCGACCTCCGCATGGTCGATCCCAAGTCGCCTCCTTCGCGGCGGCTGCTGGCAGTCCCCTTTGTTGGGAAAGACGTGCCCAGTCGAGCGTCGGAGTTTGCGCACCCAGACGTGCTCATTGGCTTGACGGTACGATTGACGATGAGATAGATGCGTGTATGATTCCATCTTTCTTTTTCTCGGTTTTCTTTTTTTTCGCTTCAGTTGTCTTCAGTATACCTCGTTTTCATTTTCTGAGCACTGCCACTCTCACTTCCATTACCACGACTACCACCATGTCACAATCTTTTTTTCTTCTTCTTTCCCTCGCAAAAGGTGCTGGCCTACCGCTACGACGGCCTCCGGGAGTCGGACGTGCAGCGGGTGTCAGCGCAGCTCAAGCAAGATTTGAGCCGTCAAGTGGGGCCTCGAGCCCTGCGACCAGCGGCGGCCACTTTCAACGGGTGGTTGGACCAACTGAGAGCGAATGCTGGTGCAGATGTGAATGCTTCGCCGAATGGTGAAGTTTCGAATGATTCTGCTGGTGTTGCTGGTGCTGCGGGCTCCTCAACTGTGGGTGCGCCACCGTTGCCAACATTGGCGCCGCTTGCGCTGCCCGAAGACCTTGTTGCAAGCAGCAGCAGCAGCGGTGGTGCTAGGGCTCAAGAGAAGGACGAGGACGACGAGGAAGAGGCAGCAGTGCCTGCACCGGTAGCCCTCACCCGCACTCTGTCCTCGGTAGCCCGGGATGCAGTGGAGGTGCTGCCGCTGGCCCTGTTTCAACCCAACGACCCCGCGCAGCTGTCACGCTTGCACGGAGTACTCTCCACCCACCCGCCAGCTACCCACTACTACCTCCGCCAGCACATTTTCCCCGCGCTCATGAACTTCCAGGCCACCAAAATCAGCGCCTGTGGGCACGAGTTGGGCTCCTCCATTCTCTTCGGGACCCGCATTGGCTTTTCGGGCACGCCAAGCAACCTGCTGCCCGCGGACCTGGGGGACTGCCAGTACGAGCCGGGCAGCGACGGTAAGGTGGTGTCGGTGCTGACCAACCCGAATGTAGTACGCGCCGAAGCCAAGCCCGGCTGGTCGGCGCGCTCGCTGCTGCGCGACGTGGCGAACGCTTACGACCGCACGGGCAGCGCGGTGCACGCCCTCATTGACACGGGCGCCCTGATTACTGGTGAGTCGACTTTTTGACGTATTGTCTCATGTTTTATCTTGATGAATGCTTAGTACTCAATATGTGATCAGGGCTGCCCTCGCTGCTTTCTCTCCCAAGAAATGTATAGTTGTTTACATGTGCTTATGCCCTCCCAAAAAACAGGCATGGATAACGTGGCGGTGGCCGAATACCTCTTGGCCCGCCTCCCACCGCACTTGTTCGACGGTGTAGTCTACCTTGATGCCGCGGATCGGCAAATGGTGCTGATGCGAGGAGCCCTAGGAAGGCCGCGGGCGCTGGCTACCGTAGGTTTACCGCCAGAAAGGCGCTTTTCTTTTTATGACCAAGTGCACACGACCGGGATGGACATCAAGCAAGCCCCTTCGGCAAACGCGGTGCTGACCATTGGCAAAGACATGACCTTCCGAGACTACGCCCAGGGGGCCTATCGGATGCGCCAGATTGGGGAAGGGCAGTCCCTGGTGCTGTACTTGATTCCAGAAGTGGAGTCCCGCATGAAGGAAGATCTCCAAGGGTTTATGGCTGCTGATGCTGCTGCTGCTTCAACTTCATCACCTACAGTAGCGGCCTACAGCAGCAGCATCGGGAGCACTACGGGGATGACTAGTCTGCCCGTTGCAGGAATGCAGCCCAACGCTTCTTTTGCGATGAACCCTTTGACCGCAGTACCTGCCTGGCTGCTGCTCAACTCCATGCGGTTAGAGGCCCTGCAATTCGTGATGCTCAGCACCCAAGAATTGCGCAACGTGTGGCGGAAAGCTGCGCTCAAGCTGTTGTTAGCGGAGTCGCGCAGTGCGAGCCGCGTCAGCGACCCGACCTTAAGGTTGCGGCGCTTCGAGCTGGCTGATCACGCTCACGACGGCAGCTCTTCTTCTTCTGTGCCCACAGCAGCAGCAGCAGCAGTGGCGGAACCTACTTTAGTGCCGTCGCTGAGGAGCTGCGTGAATCTGTTCCGAGAGCCTTTAGGGGTGTTGCACGATTTGCCCCCTGTAGTGCCCAAGCCCGCGCTGTTTGCGGACAAGGTGCTGTGTTCTTGTAGCGAATTTGGGCACTATCTCTGTTACTTTTTGTGTGATCTGGGGCAATTTTTATTTGTGATTTGCGTGCTAATTTCTTCTTCGTGTGTACCTTTAAGCTTACGATCTATGAGCATGTGTGCTTTTGTTAACTAACTGTATTTACTGTACCCCCTTCCCTCTCTCTCAACAGGTGGATGAATTGGTAGCCGAGCACGGCATGTTTGCTCCAGACGGCAGCGACGGCGCTCTCCGCGTTGCCGCAGTGAGGGCCAAAGCTACCACCACTACAGATAGTGGTGGTTCTAGTGGTGCCGGTGCTGGTGGTGGAGCTAGCACTGGTCGAGCCGCTGCGTCCACCGAGGACATGGCCTTGGAGACGGAAGTGGTGAATGAGGCGGAGGCGGAGGCGGAAGAAGAGGCGGAAGAAGAGGCCGAGCAAGAAGAGCAGAAAATGTCGGCCTTCTCGCGGGACGACGAGCAGGCAAATCCTTGGCAGCTGGAAGAGTTGAACGCGCTGGAGAAGGCGTTCAAATTCTTCAGTAGCAGTGGTGGTGGTGGTGCAGTGGCTACCGCAGCAGGAGCATCTGCAGCAGGGACTATGCCCTCTTCGGTCGCGATAGGCACGGCAACTGTTGGGGACGTAGGAGAGCACCCGTTTTATCCTCTGTCCACTTTCCGGGCTGCTCCGACTCAGCCGACCTTGCCGTTTCCTTCGCCCCTCCTGGTATGGTACTCACTTCAGGCGTCCACGCGTGCCTCTTTTGTGGGCCTGTTTATTCGCATGTGTATCACATTGAAAGCTTGTGCCTGAAACCTGAGTTTTGGGATTGAGCCGTAAAAAGCTCCTTTACTTTTCTTTGACTGTGTTTGTTTATGTCTTTTGTCCTAAAACTTTTTCTCCACTGCTCAATTTTTTGCACATGTAGGTGAGCGACAATTACTTCCGGCCTCGGTGGGTCGGGCTCGGCGAGCGGCGCCTCAAGAACGTGACCTTTGTGTTGGAAGTGGATCCTTCGGCGATGCCTTTCTTCTCACAGCAACAACAGTGCTCTGGTGATGCTGACGGAGGACTTGGCATGGACCAACGATATGCGTCGTCGAAGGTGGCGGCTGCAGAAGCGGCTATGGCTCGAATGTCGAAAGGCGCACCTCCTAGTTCAGACCCAGGGGCCCTGATTGGCGCGGCGCACGAAATGCTGGTGGCACAGGGGCGAGATCCCAGCGGAGCCGCTGCAGAAGCCTTGCAACTGGTGAGAGCAAATACACGAGTCTTCGTCTTTTTGCACCCGATGTTGATTTATCTTCTGCCCTCATTTCTGTATTTGATTTTTACCCCTCTCTTGGTATCCAATCTTGGCTCTTGATCAGGTGCTGTCCGATGCCTTTTGTGCACAGGCCTTCGTGTACGGGCATCTCGCCAGCGAGGCCAGCCGAGCCGCTGACGAGGCTGAAGCTGCAGTCGCTGAGGCGGCTGTAAAGAAACGAGCAGCAGCATTAGCGCTGGCAGCAGCAAAGGAGGCAACTGCTAGCAGCGAGGTCGTTCAAACCTCTTCAGATAACAACGAGCTGTACGCTACGGTACCTGATTCGTCACCCTTCGAGGTGGCAGCCAATACTAGTGTAGATGCTGACGCTGACGCTGAGACGAGCATGGGCAGCAGCAGTGGCTGCGATGGAGTACTTTCTGGCCGCACGGGAGGACGAAAGAGTTGGCCGGTGCCAAAACGCTTCCTCTGCGTCCTGTCCTTGGCGGAAGGCGAGACACTGCGACGCGTGCTGCACTTGCAACAGCAACAGCAACAAATGGGAGCAGGAACGCCTGCAGCCACTCCGGCAGGTGTATCAGCTGCAGCTGGAGGAGGGTCAGCCACTGCAACCACTTGGCTTGGGCCCGGCCTGTGTTTGCGCACTTTGGACGGCGGGCCTTCTTATGCGCTGGACGCGTCCCCGCATTTCCAAAGTTTTGCTCCTAACTCGCAGGGCGAAACGGACCAATCCGCGTGCTTTCAGTGCTTGCGCTTCGCCAACTGCGAAATGTGAGTCCGTTGGGAGTGCTGTTTGACTCTTTTGCATTCTTCGTCATTGTCGTGGAAAATAACCGTCCTGATAAGTGCAGTCAGAGGAGCGTTCATTTTAGCTGTTGTAATCATGCTGATATTGATATTGTGTTCCTTTGTATTCTTCACATTTGTACGCCTCATCCTCCATTCACTAGGTACTTCACGGACGAAGAGCTCGATCTCTTGCTCGAAGGGTTAAAATTTGCCACTTCCTTAGACGACCGCATCAGTTTCTTCACCGCTGCGCAGCGGCTCCGGCGGCGCGAGCGGGTGGTTTGGAGCGACACGCCTTTGGCTCGGGCGTTCACCGCCAGCCACGAGTGGCACTTGTTGCACGCGCGGGCGCTGGTGCAGCAAATCACTTCTGCCATCAAGCACCGCGGCTTATCGGCCTGGGATTTGGCGATTCGTTTTGGCGACGTGGAGGTGCCTGTTGCCACTGCTGGTGCTGGAGCAGAAAGTGCTGCTGTGGTGCCTTCTCTTTCGTCGTCTGTTGCGTCATCTCAAATGGACACGGATATGGAGGGTGGCGGAGCATCAGACAGGAGTGAAGGAACGAGTGCTGAAATGCTGTATTTGTCGATGGCGAGCCTGCAAAAGATGTGCGTGGCCTTTCGGTTAGGCTTCACGCCTGCCGACGTCTCCACGGTGGCCGCCTTGATTGCGAGTGACAACGACGCACACGATAACAGTGGCAAGGGTGGCGGCCACGGCGCTTCTGCGGATCCTACGGTTGGTGGTGGCAGTGGCAGTGTTGGTGTTGGTGTTGAAGAATCCTTGGAGCGAGCACCACCGGTGTCGGGCTCTTGGCGGGTCTCACCAGCGCGCTTCGCATCGCTCTTCAAGGTGATTCAAAATACTTTGGGCTGCGTTTCTTGGGTGTTTGATTTGGAACTGCAGCATAGGAAATAGCATGCTTGGATTCACTGGCTTGCTGCTTGTGTCCGCTTCGTCGCCCCTTTTGCTTTGTTTGGCATCATTTCCTTGCGTACTTTGTATCCCCTCACATTTTCTCTTCCTCTTCCTTACCACATTTCCAGCTCCCAGAGGGAAGTGAGGCCGCAGCACGCCAAGCTTCTCTAGTGAGCTCCTCGAAAGCACAACTGGATGATGCTGACGCTGCTGAGCCGCGCATGTGGGACTGCGCTCAATGCGGGTGGGTTAAGATACTTTAAGTTGGTGTTTCGTTTTTTGCAATCGAATTGTGGTCTATGTCGTCGCTTCAATATTCGCATATTCTAACTGTACGCTGAGTCGGCTTCAAACGAATACTTCAATTTATCCAGCCCTCATCGGCTAAATTAATCGAACATGTGCTATGTGTGATGAAATAGGTGCGCTAACCCCGCTTACGAAGTAATGTGCGAGACTTGCGGGTTTGGCTGGAGCGGCCAGCGCGAGGTCCCACCGGACAAATGGGCGTGCGACGCCTGCTCTTTCTTCAACCCCAAGGTGCGTGTGTTAATGTGTGAATGCGTGTTGTGGTGAGGGCTTTTTATGAGCGCATTTGAATTTACTTTTTCTCATTAGTTCTTTTGTGTTTAGGCAACTACAAATATGCATCGACAGAATATTCCTCGCTTTCTATCTTCCTCTTTACATTCAATTCGATGTTTATAGTTCTTTGTTATTGGGATCCTTATTTCTTCCTTTGCCACAGTCGCACTTCTACTGTGAAATATGCAATCGGGCGCGGCCTGATCTTGGAACGGTGCGCTTTTAAACTTTTGAGGCATGCCCCGAAGGGCTGGAATTAGAAGGCTAACAGGCAGTGACAAAAGGAAAGCAGCAAAAACTCATCAATGAGCCGTGCAGAGCAGACCTTATCTTGAGACGGTCGGCCGTGACAGTTCAAATATGCCGTGCAGACCTAAGTGCAAAGGAAGAGAGAGAACCCCTTGAGTAAGATTACACAAAACACAGAGAACCACTACTCGCTAGAACCCCTCATATATATATATAAATTAGGGACCGCAGTTCGTGATTATATAAGAGACATTTTGATAAATTACGGTCCCAAGAAAACCAGTGCGTGATTATTACCTTGCCAATTATTAGCGTGTGCGCTACAGTCACCAGCTTCCCCGCATTGCCAGCGTAGTTATTCCTCGATCAAACGCATCGCTGTCTTTTTTCATAGCTACAAAGAGACTCGATATAACGGTCACCGTTATATAGAGCACACCCCAGTCGCCTTGGGTGTGAACTACGGGAACGGTCCGAAACGCATGTTCACCGTATCAAGGCTCCGTGCCATAGCAAGGTGGATTACTTGTATTCTTCCAGGGATCTGTAGATTTGGAGCTAAAGACTTCACTCAGAGCTCCCGTACCATAGATCTCCGATATGCGGCTCCGAAACGCATTTCATCCGAAAGAAATTTCGTTACGGTCCAAATCGCGTTTTACGACGCGTAATTCACACCCACGCCAGTCGCGCTTAAAACCAGAATCAGTTCGACTAGGATGTGGTATGCCATTTTAGCTTTGTCACCATTGAGTTCGGAGCGTGGTTAGCTTGGGTGGTAAGAACGGGCGGTATTGTTTTTTGTAATAGGAAACAAGAACCAAAGGTCTAGTCTAGTCTAGTGAATACTCTCCCAAAAACAAAGAAAGACAAGTACACAGCAGTCACAGAGGCACATAAAGAATGCACTTGAGCTGCAAATGCGCTAGCGAATTCGCTCCAGAAGGCCAATTAAGGCTCCAACTGGCGACTTTCCTCCGAACAAGTCGGCGGGACTGAGTGCTCGTTCATGTGTCACGTCCCAGGTCCACGAGGCAATTCTCTGGGCTA
>Ga0307931_1001101_pt1 | contig 17684 bp, 15 predicted proteins | sample OrgLakmetageno47_FD_201816 | JGI IMG/M metagenome (GOLD analysis project Ga0307931, IMG submission 201816) | Saline water microbial communities from Organic Lake, Antarctica - #47 | ecosystem: Environmental > Aquatic > Non-marine Saline and Alkaline > Saline | place: Antarctica: Organic Lake... | reverse complement strand
CTCTTGACCGCCCGCTATCCTCGGCTCGTGTACCCACGAAAGCATGAGCCTTTTGGGTAGCCGACTCTTAGGCATGCGTGCGACGTGGCCAGCCCAGAGTAGTGTGCGGCTTGCGAGGTAGTACTCTGTACTCCAGGTCAACTCCTGTCAGCTTTCAAATAACATCTCCATGGTAGGCTGCGTGCTTACACTAACGTCTCACAAGTGTAATATCACCGCAGCGTTCATAGAAGAGGTCGAGGAGGTAGAGCGCAAGCAGTGTGACAAGATACATAGTTGATGTTTTGTACCGGCATCCCAAAAGTGCTGTGTGTCCGTCAGTCAGTCACTCTGTTACATCACAGGCACAAAAACTCTTGCGTGCTTGTTCTGACACGTTGTCATATGCTAGCGCGTGCTTAACATAGGTTCGCATGCTTACACTATGGTCTCACACATGTGTGACTTACGGCATGACGATAGCGTTTGTACGTACTCCTATAGATAGTTCTGTTGCGCTGTGCAGCAGTACTTGAGATCAACCATGATGTGCGCATGTGCGCTGTGGGTACCTTCATGGCTTGAAGGTTGAGCGACGACGAGGATACCGCGAGGTCGTGCGAAGTGTTGCGCGTCAGTTGCTTGAAAGAAGCCGTCGGTAAGGTAGAGCATAACGAGTGTAACACGATGACGTGTACTTCTCTCTCATTCATCAACGAATAACGCAGACGACTAACAAAGAGATTGAACAAGGGCACAAAAATCATCGAGAAGCAAGACATACAGAGCAACATGGTAACGATAGTTAAAAAGTACTGACGAGTGAAACAAAGTGTCTACACTTCGACACGATCTCAAACTGTACACCTTCTGACACTTCTTGCACTTCCCCTTCTAACGATCGCGTCTAATGCAGCCCCACTTCGAAGGATCTTGCGCGACATGCCATTGCGCATTTCGACCTTCTTCGCGCCACCCTCTACTTCACTTCCATTCAAACTTCCTTCGCGCTCCCTCACGACATCCATAGCAAGCTATCGAGAATCGAGAACGGTATCGACATAAAAACCCTTTCGTTGATCGTGGCGCGGCGCACCCGCGCCGCTGCAGTTTTTTTGTGGAAGAGGAAGAGGGGAAGACAGGGAAGAGGCAAAATTTCCAAAACCGAAACAAACTCGTACTTAGCTCGAAGCAAGCACTACACTTACAGTAGCACCACGCCGTACTCAGCAGCAATAGAATACCCTGTGCCCTCTGTCTGCCGTGAACCGTCAACTGTCTGGAATTCTTGAAGCCAATTCTCTCGTCTCAATTGAGAGAATAAGATTACCTTATCATCGTTCATTCATAGATTTCTCAGTCATAATCTGTGGAGGCTTTGTTTTAGAGTCATCGATAAATGAAGCGATGTGTCGTAGTACCTGTTTCGCGTTCCACGTCTTGCTACCAGTAGCGCAGTGACGATCTAGAAGCACACATATTACTAGCTATAGCTGCTTAGTTTCCGATAGTGGAGCGTTGAATATCTCATACGCGTAAGAGTGTAACATACTCGAACTTATTCATAGCCCTGTAGTCGCGTAGACCATGAGCTCGAACCCAATGCCGCCGCTTCCTCCGGGTAAGTAGTTGTTGAATGCGTATCATTTTTCTCGTGTAGGATCCGTGCCAAAGCTGTCGATTCTTCTTAATGGCGCCTCCACCAAAAACATGCACATATATTCTCATAGGCTGGGAGAGAGCTGTGACGGCCGATGGCCGAACTTACTACAAGAACCACGAAGAGAAATCCACCCAGTGGCACCACCCGCTGGCTCCTCCCAAGAAAGCAGTGCCACCGGTCGCTTCTTCCACAGAAGCACCTGGTGCTAACCAGCCGACCAACGGTTCTGAGAACGAGAGCAGCGGGCAATTCCAACCGCAGCCACCGTCAAGCCCCCCTAGCGAGGAAGCTTCTCCTACGCGCCCCCTTCGCCCTCGCAAACCGTCTTTTCTAGACGGAATGCTCGCCAAAGTAGAGGGCGCTTTCAAGCTGAGTAAGTCGGACCCGGAGCCGCGCCCCCCGATGGTCATCAGCAGCCCCACTGGTTTTCAGCACGTGACTCACGTGACTAAGGACACGGAATCGGCCACTGGCTTCGCTGGTTTGCCGGACAAATGGGAAGCAGTCTTCTTGCAGAGTGGCATTAGCCAGGCGGAAGCGAACGCCAATCCAAACGCGGTACGCCTTTTGAGCGCTGTCTTTTGCTTTGCTTGTATGCTCACTTTAGCTTTCTATTCTTCCTTTTTTTTCCTTTCTTGTTTTTTTTTTTTCTCTTGCCGACTTTTCGTATTGGGCTTGCGTAAAAGTCTCAAGTCGTATCTGTTTCTTACGTCAAACAACATACTTTTGCACTCCATGGCCTTGTTTGTTATTGTAAGGTGCTGAACGCGTTGAGCTGTTACGTCGACGGCTCCTCTTCGCAGCCCATGGCGTCCTTTCAAGCCCCGAGCCCCTCGTCAGCCCCGTCGGCGCTTCCCCCAGCGAGCGAACGGTCCGCCGCGTCGGTGTCGCGATCCGTCCAATCACAGGCCGCGCTGTTTCGCGAAGGGATCGACCCCAAGGGCTGCTTCGGAGATTGGGCGAAGCTCGGCGCGGGCGCCAGTGGGGTGGTGTACAGGGCCAAGCCGTTGAACGGCGGCTGCGGAGGCCGGTCACACGTTGCGCTCAAGGTGAGGAAAAAAAGGGGTTGGGCATGGGGGTTGGGAGGGGGGCAGCTGAGAGCTGGGAAGTGTGTGAGGGCCGATGGGAGGGCGCACGAGAAGTAATGAGGCAATCCTGGATTCCTTTTCCTCTCTTTTTTCGTTTCCGCCTTGGCCGTGTCTTGATGTTTCCCTCATATTCTTGCTTTAAGCTCTTATTATTCTTGTATGTCTTCCGGGAGATACTTTATTTTTTCACTTTCTTTTCTCTTCTCGTGTCTTTCTTGAAATGCTTTGTCTACGCTTTTATTGGTGTGTCTCTATTATAGGTCTCCGCACTCGAGGAGCGGGACTACATTCAAACCGAAGTGGCGATGCAGCTGTTGTGCGCGCACACTAACATTGTCGCCATTCTCCCGCCCTGTTTCATCCACCAACAAAGCATTTACATTCCCATGGAGGTACTGTGCACTGCCTGTTTGCTTTTTGAACTAATAGAAATGGAATAAGATGAATTAGGATTGACTATGCGAATACCTTGTCTTGCTCTTTCCGTTGTCTTTTGCCATCCGAGACTGTATTACTTCTTGTGTCTTTAAATCATCTTATCTTTTTGGGCCGCGAAAAAGGTGATGAGCGCGTGTCTAACGGATTTATTGAAGACGGAGGCGATGCCGGAGCGTTCCATCGCCTATGTGTCAAGAGAAATGCTCAAAGGGCTCGCCGCGATGCACCGCTTTTTTCGCATGCAGTAAGCATCAAGAGATGTCTCTCCTCTTGTTCTTCGTTGGTTGCTTTTTTTCTTTCGTCGTCTCGTTCGTTTCTACTTTCTTTGCTTGCTTTCAGTCTTCTTTGCTTCTGCTCCTTATATTCTGCACAACTCATCTTTGTACTCTTCTCCTCCTCCTTTGTTATCCTTGACCTGTGCGTCTAATTAGCCGTGACATAAAGAGCGACAACGTCCTCGTCGACCGGTCTGGCTCGGTAAAACTTGCCGATTTCGGGTTCGCAGCCGAGACCACCAAAGAACGATCGAAAAGGCAGTCCACCGTGGGGACCCCTTTCTGGATGGCGCCAGAATTGGTGGCAGGAAAGAATTACGATGCTCGTGTGGACGTGTGGAGTTTAGGCATCACGGTGATGGAAATGTGCGAAACAGAGCCGCCATTGTTGCGAGAGCCCGCCCTCCGAGCTCTTTTGCTGATTACCATCAACCCAGCTCCCACGCTGAAAACACCTCGGGCGGGACCTTCATCATCATCTGCTAATGCCGCTTCAGCCACACCGCCCGAGCCGTGGTCTGCCGAATGCCACCATTTTTTGGCCAAGTGTTTGACCAAGGAACCGGAGCTGCGGCCTGATGTCATGGCCCTTACCTTGCACCCTTTCGTGAACGCGCCAAGCCCCAAGGGCCCCATGACGCAGCCAGAGTTTGCTGCCCTGGTGAACCAGCGCTTGGGGGCAGCGAATGCATAGAACAAGAGCGAGAAAACATCCAAGGATCCTTCGCGTCAGATGACAAGCCAAGCTCCCTTTTTCGAACGCCCCTCCTTCCATGTCCGCCACCTAAATCAGCGCATTTGTACATGAAATATACACGGGTTATTTGAGTTCGATGTTTGATATTCATTCTGAATAAAATTTTAGATCCCTAGATCTTATCTTAGATAATGCTGATGTGAGAACACAGGGGTTTGTAGTCTCCTTTAGGAGCTGCAGAGCTATACAGGGAGGGTTCCTGTTGTTGGCGATGCCTTGCTCTTACCTCGTTAGCGATACTTGGTCACTTCCCAGTCTCTCCAGATCAACTCAGGTATGGGCTCGTAGTTACGCACCCTGCGGTGGTGTTATACAAGCGGTAGATTGTAACGTCGCGTTCGATGGTTGAAATGTGGTCAAATTTTCAGTCCATTCGATTCGTAAACGAACACGTGAGGATCTTGCTCTTACCTCGTTAGCGAAGCACATACTACTCTCTAATTCCCCTCGATCACCGTGTGACTTCCCGCACGGCTCATAAGTCACTTCCCAGTCTCTCCAGATCAACAGATAACTTAGATCCTGGGGTATCGGATAGAGCAGGGCCGTGGCCGTAGCTGCAGCAGGTAGCAGCTGGACACTTGGCTGGGTATAACGATAAATCGTATCGTCAAAATTTGCCGTATTTTTCGTTATTTTGCTGAATAACGCCCGATTTCGCGCTATTTTGGCGTTATTACGTGCCCTCTTTATTGGCGAAATCGAAACGAAATCTCGTATCGTTTACGAAAGACGGGCGTAATCCTCAGCAAAGGTAGGACATGGACATGGATGACTAGAAACGCATGTTCGGTACGGGAATTAGCGTGCTGCGAAAACTAAAACTATGAACGTATAAAGAAACAAGTAAATTCAGATAGAGATAGAGCAAGATGCAAGATATATATATAGGAAAGTGGATCTTCAGCTAATTGCTTATTGCCATGATTATAAAAGCAACGAAAGGAAGGTGCAATCACTGGCGCGCACTGCTGCCAGGTCGCCCCTAGATCTGATTCAAAACGGCTTGGTGGAGTGCTTGGGGGGTGTCCCATCAGGCCCCTCCCTCCTTTCTGTTCCTGTCTCTCTCCAGCGCTTTCGGCCAATGTGATCTGTTGGTTTGAGCGTCAAATGCCCCCGGCTTACTTGGTGCCAAGCTAGTCAATTCCCGAGCACATGTGCGCCAACTACACACACACACTGTCACGGAAATCTAAAGCTCAACAGCCGCAGGGCGCTCCTCCGGTTTCATAGGGGCGGGCAGCGTGGGGAGAAGAGTGAGAAAGCAAAAAGGGAGGCGAGGACGGCAGGACGGCGATAAATATATATCAACCCCCCGCCTCAACGCTTACGCCGTCTTCTTGCGGTAAGAGCAGCCCTCGGAGAGCCGCGCTTGGCCGCCAGTAGGCGTGCAGAGCATTGTGGAGCAGTTGCTGCAATACACCACCGTTTGGGCGTGGCTAAACACGCAGGTGATTGTGAAGCAATCCAGGCACCGCACATCCATGAAGAACGAGTTTGGCTCCTGTACCAGCCTGTAGAAATAGTAGTGTACAGATAATGCCATTAGGGAGTATAGTGAGGGAGTGCGCATAGAGTCAGACTGGCAGCAAGGGTGCTCGCCTATGGGCTGAGGCATAGGTGGGGTGCAATCTCATAACACTACGCAGGTCCATAACGCACCGCTTGAGTTTGTGTGCTTTCTTTTCTTCTGCCTTAGAGGGTTTGAGGAGATCCTTGACCATGCTGGAAAATAGAGTGGCGGGTAGAACTGTAGAGCAGACGCAAAGAGGTGAGTGCACGGAGTCGGGGCAAGACAGACATTGCAAGGTAGATGGGTAAGAAAAAAGCCTGTAGGACTAAGGCCTCAAATTTGTTTCGCGTCCGAGTTAATTTCTACGTTCTAAGAAGACCACTGCATGGGCTACAACACTGTTCGTCCGACAGGCATCGCGTTTGGCTACCTTAAGAGGTCTGAAGGCGGAGAGCTGTGGTGGCACTGCGAAGCGAGGTAAAGGACGCAGGCGAGATTTCACCCAGCTTTTCGCCAACAATCGGCCCTCTCTGGTGTCCAACGGATATATTTACGGTTCCACGGATTACAAAAAATCTCGTACTGCACCACTCGCGCCATTTCTGGCAAATATCCGTCCTTCGAGCTTTGACTTGTACTACATTACTCGCCCAAAGAAAGGTAGGACGGGTGAACTCTCCTGCCACGGTTGCATGACCATTCGATATGCTTTGTTATTCTCGCCTAGGAAGCTAAAAATGCTTTTCTTGTTTTGTTGTGTCTACAGTAGCCTATTTCATCAGTCACTATCGTTCGTGCTCTTTTGAATAGCTTCAAGGATGCCTCCCAAGAAGAACAAAGGCACGAAAATCGACTTGAGCACCCTGGGGGTGCCGGCAATGCCCGGCATCGCAGCGCTCCCAAAAGGTCCTCAAGCGCGCGCAGCGGACGACGAAGGCCGTTTCCGCCGCACCTTCCCAGGAGACGACCGTGGCGGCGGTAAAGGTGGCGGTATGAGCGGCGGCGGCGGTGGCGATTTCGGCCGCTCGGACGGCGACGGTGCCTGGGGCCGCTCCGGTAGCGGTGGCAGTTCATTCGGCGGTGATCGGGGCACGGGCGGAGGCTTCGGTAGCGACCGCGGTGGTATGGGCAGCGGCGGCGAACGGCCGCGTTTGAACTTGTCTGCTCGTGGCGCGAGCGCCCCGGGTGGCGCCCCTGCTGCACCTAGCGGCGGCGGACTGAGCGGGCGCTTTAGCAGCATGCCGCCACCGGCTGCGTCAGGTGGCGGGGGGCGTTTCGGTTTCGTGGACGGCGACCGCGCTGCCGAAGGCGGTGGCCGGTTCGGCAACGGGGGCGGTGACGACAACGGGGGTGGTCGGTTCTCTCGTCCACCAGACGGTGGGTCAGGCGGCAGTGCGGCGCCCATCAATTACAGCGCAGCGGCAAAGCAGCCGACGGCGTTCTCGGGTGGGCGTGTGCCGGGCTCGGAAGTGGGCGGCACGGCAGCGCAAGTAGTGTTGGCGAAAGTAGCAGAGGACGCGAAAGAAAAGGCGAAGGCCGAAGGAAAGCAACAGCGCAATGCGGCCAAGAAGGCTGCCAAAGAGGCAGAGGAAGCGGCCAAGGCTGCCGAGAAAGAGGCCAAGAAGGCGGCAAAGAAGGCTGCCAAAGAGCAGGAGGCCAGGGATGCCGAGGGTGCAGCCAGTTTGCTGAAAAGTGGTGCGAAGGGAGCAGCTCTGGCCACTGCGGCGACGGCACTCGGCGCCGAGATGCCTTCAGCCCGAGCGGTGACGGCGTGTGTGCTCGCGGGCCTCTCCGAGCCCACTTCCGTGGAATGGTGCACGGAAGACGAGTACGGCGCATGCTTGAAAGCCCTGTGCAGTGGCAAAGCGTCTACCGAGAAAGCTGTGGGGGTATTGATTGCGTGCCAGTTGCATTACGCCAAACTAGGCTTCCCCAAAGCAGAGCCCAAAGAAAAGGGGCAACGAAAGCTCCCCTACTTCGAGACCCTGCTTTACAAGCTTTACGACGCGGAAGTGGTCGAAGAAGTGTCGGTGAACGCGTGGCGGTACGCGGACGACGACGACAAGTCGGACGAAGCCGTGGGCAAGACCGACGCCCTCTTCAACTTGTCGGAATTCTTGAAGTGGCTGGACGAGCCTCCAGCAGAAGAAGAGTCAGAAGAAGAAGAGGTGCTCGAAGTAGTGAATGTGGCCTTGAAGTCGAAGTAAAGCGCCTCTGGTGGGATATGCTGGTTGCGACGCGGAAGGTGTACGACTTGTAGCGCGTTCAAGTTTACGAGGGAGTATTAGCGGATGAACAGCCGGACATTTTTAAGACCTTCGCGGCTTCTTGCAGTTGCAGTTGAGCAATTTTACTGGGCTATTGGGAGTGTACTCAGCTTTCCTGAATTGCTTATTGGTATTGGGTTGGCTGTTGTCATTAACTGCCTTATATTGCTACATCTCCTTGAAATTTTAGAATTAATATTTTATTTTTTTAGACATGAGACAGGCCCAGGCCCAGGGTTGAGATTCCCGTTTCCGTTTCCGCGGAATTCCCGCGCAATGGCTAAAAATTTGAGACAGGCCCCGAAGGGCCGGAATTAGAAGACTAACAGGTAGAGAAGAAAAGCAAAGCAGCGCAAAGTAAACCTAAGAAGCCAATCAGGCGCACATGCCCGAGTGGCCATGGAAGTGATGAATTTCACTTCACGCGGAAATTCCGCGGGATTTCTGCGGGTTTTCCGCGGGATTCCCGTGCCGTAGTCATAAAGGCACTGCTAAATCCCCGTCGCGGAAATCACGTCTGATAGGTAAAGATTTCCCTTTCCGCGGGAATTCCGCGGAATTTCCCGCGGGAAACCGAACCTGTCGCGCTGTCACCTGTCACAGGCCCCGAGGCCCCGAGGGTAATTCGTAATTTTACGTTAGCCCCGATGCACGATGGACCATGGACGCTTCGAATCCTCGAAAGCGAAAGTTACAACGGCCAGGGTTGGAGTAGGAAGGGCAAGTGAGAAGTGAGGTTAACGACAAGAAAGTCCTTGGGCTGTTTTTGAGACAGGCCCTGAAGGGCCGGAATTAGAAGGCTAACAGGTAGAGAAGAGAAGCAAAGCAGCGCAAACTAAACCTAAGACTAAGAAGCTAATCAGTAATCAGGCGTGCTGTTTTTCGTATTGGTCCGGTATTCCAGTATTGGGATCAATTCTGAATTCTTGTCCCTTATTCCAATTTGCTTTATAGGCTTAACGTATTTAGACCACAGGCCACAGCCACCGCTCCCGAAGCCGAAGCCCCGAGCCCCGAAGGGCTGGAATTAGAAGCCTAGAGTATTTAGGTCATTTGAGTGACGTATTATTTGTGGTACTGTAGCTTCTACAGCATTAGCTTATTATTATCGGCAGGAGGCTGGAGGCGTGTGCAGCTGCATATTCGCCGGAGTGTACAGATAGATGGCAGAAGCGATAGGCACTATGAAGTGCACGACGCTTGGGAGTTTACACCCAAATTGGAAGGGTTGTCCCGACTCTTATTCAGTGCGAGATATCGTTGGTTCTGGATCGTACAGTGAAGTTGCGGCAGCCTCCTTCGGAAACGATGGCGACCTTGAGGAAGCAGTTGCGATCAAACGTTGCACAGACGTCTTCGACAAAACCAAGATGCCTCGAGGTGCTCTAGTTGCGTACCGCGAAATGTCTATTCTGCGCTGCCTTTCTAAATCGCCTCACATCGTTACCCTGCGAGATGCGTTTAGATTGTGCCCGCAGACACAAGACTTATTTTTAGTGTTTGATCACGCTGAACGCGATCTAGATTCATTTATCAAGTCACCATCGTCAAGTACTTCGGTGGAGGAATTGTATTCAATAGCTCATCAGCTCTTCAAAGGCGTGCAGCACATGCACCAAGCACACATCATTCATCGGGACTTAAAGCCACAAAACGTTTTAGTGTTTCCTGAGACTGAGACTGGGGCCGGAGCAGTTCTCAAGATATGCGACTTCGGCTTAGCTAGAGTAGTCACAGATGGAAAGATTGCTAGATTTTCAGATTCTTCAGTCATATCTACCGAGGCAACTGAAGATAGTGGCTCTTTGATGGCGACGAATAGTCTTCTGAAGCACCCTGCAGATGAGGAGTTCCTCCCAACGTCAGTACCAATGATGGGGCGGCAACTTTCACAGAACGTCATGACTCGAAATTATCGGTGCCCTGAACTCATTCAAGCCCAAGATTATAACAGCTCGGTAGATCTTTGGAGCTGTGGCTGCATTTTAGCTGAGTTGCTTGATACACTCGACGTTGTGGGCAAAATGCCAGATCAACGAAGTGCTATTTTTCCTGGAACTGCAAGCTCATTTCCACCAATGCCAGATCCATACGAAGGATCCTCCGAGAGCACAAGCTCAGCTTCTGAAGACAATGCAATTTCGGATGGGGTCTCAAGTTCTGATCACCTGAAGAGTATTCTCAAGAAGTTGGGATACGCAGACAAATCTGATTGTAGTGATGGTGCAGAAATGAGGCAATACCTGAAGTCAAATGTTGCCGAACGCAATGCGAACCAAGCGCTTGAAGTCCTATACACGCGTGCGCCCGTGTGCTTTATTCATCTACTTCAAAGGCTCTTGTGCCTCAATCCGGAGCGACGTGCCACTGCCTGGGAAGCAGTCGCACTTCTTGAGTCTAGCGAACTTCCTGCAGCACAGTCGATTCGCACTTCGGATCCATTGTATGAAGCCGAAGTTTTGCTTGAAAACTTTGACTTGCCTCCTGAGATTCAACAAACTCACTGTTGGAAGACTGATGAAGAACAACGGGAGTTCAACAGGATTCAAAATTCATGGTGCTGCATACAACTTGAAGAAATTGTAATGAAGTATCCTTCTGGGAAATGGAAATTTCAGTCCGGCCAAGGGGACTCCGCTGACGCCAACTAGATAGCACCTTGCATGCTGGCTTCTGTATCTTGCCTCTTCTTTAGGGGAGCTGAGGGAATGAAAATTCGTTTACTTATCATATGGCATTCCGAATTAAGTACCGTGCTAGTTGCTTGGCCACTTCATTCATTTCGTTTATTTGGCTTATGTCTTATGTCTTTTGTACTCTGCGTTTATGAAGTATGAAGTATAAGTACGAGAATTCAGGGAGACGGGAACTACAAGGACCTGTGGTCTCTGTGAATTTACGATCCTGTGGTCTCTGTGGCTTTACGATCTCAGCGCCACATCAATCTTCAATGCCAGGGCGCCAGGCCAAAGGCTCGGCCTTCGCTGAGGAGCAAGCCACAAACCCGACCACGATAAAAGGATACGACGCACCTCGCACCTAAAAGTTTATTTTTTTCGATTTTGCCAACGGCCAACGAGGAAAATACATCGACATTTCGCTAAATAGCAAACACGAGCTTTGTAGGAGCAGTAGTCAAGAGTCCTTGGTGATATCGCATTTCGATTTTGCGAGAACCTGCACCCCTAAAATGGATTCCAAGAAACCCCTGAGAATAAGAAGAGCTGGATAATGGCAATATTTCAGCACCCAGGTCCAGGTCCCGCCTCATTGCTCATTGGGCGACTCGACTTCCCTGATCATTGCGTCGTCTTACTGCACCACACAGCCCTACGGCGTTTGTCACTTTTAACTTTTGATGATTATGGTATTATGGTTAGAGATTACTGGCGAGGCAAAATCGACCAGAAAAAAACAATATCCATGTCCACCTTCTAGACCGCAATCCGCAGCCAAGTCCACTGGCCACCGCCCTACTGCAGACTGCAGTATATATAATCTACGATGCTTCGATTCGGCACATGATTAATATGAGAAGTGATCGAATTTTCAAGCATTGAGCCATTTGCAGCTCAAGTGCATTCTTTATGTGCCTCTGTGACTGCTGTGTACTTGTCTTTCTTTGTTTTTGGGAGAGTATTAACTAGACTAGACTAGAGCCATCACCCAGAATCCCGGCAGAATGGGGACAACCCTTAAAGCTTTGTTTCAATTGCGATAATCATAAAATACTGACACCAAAAACTCGGAATGTTTATCATGGTTAATGTTATTACTTGTTGTGGAGCAGCATAATGCTGATTCTTCCTTTCTCAAGCTATAACGACTCCCTCTCGTTCGAACTGAACCTTAGCTATTTCTGCTACTTCGGGGCAGTAAGTTTCTCTAATCAACTACTAGTAGAGTGTGTGGAAGAGGGAGCTAGTGCGCTGATTTAGACTCCGAGTCGCCACGGAGAATAGCCTTAAGGAATGGCACTCGCGTAGTTTCAGATGCGGCCATTAACACCCGTGCAGCACCCTCCACGCCCGAGAGGTACCGAGTGAAGAGCCGTAAGGTAGCTGACACTCTCTCGACAGTCAGCGACGAAAACGTTGCCCCATCTCTAGAGCCGTGGAAGCGAATGCCTGGGGCACGTGATGGGCGCCGTCGTTTGTAGAGATGGCATTGCCGTCTAGAGATGGCGCCGCTTCGGCCAATCTTGCGTCGACAGGCTTTTGAGTCGGCTTATCACTCAAAGGCCGCCGGAGAAGAGATTTATCTTTGTAGTCCCCCGGAGTCAAGCCTATGCTCACAGCACACTCGCCCAGATCCCCCGTGATGCACCATCGGAGAATATTGCACCTTTAATGTAGTCGCCGTCTCGACCCATGCTGCCATTCACCGAGACTATTCCAACATCCACCATGCCAATGCTAGTATCTTTGTCTTTGTCCATCATTTGGCGTTTTATCGGTCTGTGCGAAACGAGACAACAATTGTTTAACTAAAACTGAGCCCACTGCCACTTGATTTTTCCTTTCTAAAGCTATTAGGACTCCTTGTAGTTCGAAATCAACCTATTAAAGGTGTAAGTAGTCGTATCAATACTCCCCAGATAAATCCTATCTCCTCACGAGCATCCGCACGGAATACAGTATTATACAGAATCGCGAAGAAATAAGTACGTTATGGAAAAATTAATTCGATATCCCATCAAAAAATATTTTACGTATCAAAGTTCGTTGTGGAAGAAGCCGGACATCCATCTATACATCTACACCTAGCTCTCGTTGCGTCTAGCCAATGCCCAGATCGGCAGATCGGCAGGTCGGCGGCTCTCCGTACCCGACAACCAACAACATGCAATATAAAGTTTCGAAACGGGCCCTCATGGAACTGCTTGAGCCGATAAAGTCCGCTTTATGATACACATTGCGAATTTTTATCCAACGGACTGCGTGTTTGACTTGAAAAAAAGAAAGCTTCCGGCTTGCCAGCACCATGAGCGGAGTACGTAAAAGGACCGTCTCATATTTCAGCTTCCGACTCTGGCGCAGCTTCGTTGATAGCGGAAACTCCTTGGTACGCCATTTTCCGGTCTTCCAGCGCTTGTTCGATTCTTCCTTTGGCGTTGGCCAACAGTGGCCGCATTTTGGCTTTCAACGGTATGATGGCTCGCTCGTTGGCGTTACCCGCCACTTCAGAGAGTTTCGAATACGCAGTCGGTCCGTATTTTGCGGCGCAAAAGACCACTCCAAACAGCAAATATACCATGGAGGCCAGCACAAAGAAAGCTGCTGCAGCTGGAGCTTTGAAAGCAACGGCGCGCACCTCAGGTGTGTTAGCGGTTTCTGTAAAGGGGCCCCAACCGTTCTTTACGTCCACTGTTTGCAGAGCTGCTTGAGAGGCCAGACCATGGGTTCGACTTTTTTCGTAGAACGAAGATGCCGCTGCCTTCAATCCACCACTGACGTCGTCTGGTGAAAGCACCGAAAAGTGTTCTTTCATAGCGCTTCCCACGCCTCCCAAGGCACCAAAGAACTTCTCTCCGTCATTTTCCAGTGCGAAAATCCTCTCGAGGCGCCCACCTGAGCTCGCAGCAGTTTCACCTTCCCCAGGGATGCTTGAGTAGTCCTTAGTGTACCCAGGTGGTGGGAGCTCTTCGCCAGGTGTTTCCTGGAAGTGAAAAATCACATAGAATAATGGCATCGTGGCAGAAAAGTATAGTAAAAAGCATGCAATGCAACAAAGGCTTCAAAGACTCCGGGACCGAAGCTCGCGAATATTCTGCGTCTTAAATGAAGTCCTATTGACTAAACCTGCGTCGTTTCGATGTCTGCTTCAGTTGGTGCGGGTTCAATTGGAGCTTCCACCGCCCCGTAGCTCCCAGATCTGTCCTTTTGCGCCATTCTTTCCAGCGCCCTCGATGAGGTGACGAGGCGTATCTCTGTCAGTCAGAAAGAGAGAATGCACAAAAAAAAACGTTTTTACAGGGAAAATTGACTTTTTAAAAATCGGTGGCATCGTCGTACAGGTATTATCAACATCTTTGGTCGTATCGTCGTTGTTCCGCGCCTCCGCGCACGCGCGCCGTGCTGAACACTGAACACTGAACACATCAGTAGCATCTATTACCCTATTACACACGACGGGGTAGACGTCTCTTCGCATTCAAGCTCACGTGCGTGCTGCTAGACGTGCGGGAATTCGTTCTACAATCAAATTTCATTCACATTGCTTCTAGGAATGTTCTTGTTACGGCTCTAAGCTACGAGCGAGAAAAGAAGATCAAGTGCGAAAGCACAAGATAAACAAAAGCTCTGACAGCAACTCCATGGAAGTACCAGGTGCTTTCGCGAAAGCAAAGACTGTCCTAGAAGAAGAGTATGGCAGGCGAATGCAAGAAGCGCTCCGGCGCTATGGTCAAGTAGCGTCCCTAGTGGACCGTGAAGTTATGGGATGGCACGCGCTTGACTCGGAACAGCAACGCGACATGGACACTGTCATCGAGACCTTAAACGCCCTGTCGACCACAGCTGGAGCTGGTGGAGTAGCCACTGAAGCAGCGTTTGTCCTAGGCGTGCTCTACCAGGAAGGTCGAGGGATGCCGGGACCAAAGTGCGCGCGTGCTGCGGAATGCTACCAGCTAGCAGCTGAAGCCGGCCGAACTGAGGCTCTTTACAACTTGGCTTGCATGACTCGCACTGGGTTCGTTGTCATGAATAATAGTCTCATTTTATTTCGCATGAGTTATTCGATAGTCCCCGTCGTACATTTTTAATCCATTAGTGGCCAACGGTTAGTTAGTGTGTTCGATGTCCGAAATTTCCGTAATATATGTGTGTGCAATGACGCGTTTTTTTCCTACGTTTAGGTGCGAAGGCGTGGAAAAAGATGCCAGCTTATCGTTTTGCATGTTTGAAGTGGCCGCCAACCAGGAGCACACCAACGCGGCGTACAACCTCGCTGTCATGTACGCCCATGGGGAAGGCGTGGGGGTTGACCCGTATAAAGCGCAGCACTACTTTCAGGTCGCGGCGGAGGGCGGGCACCCACATGCCGCGGCCTGCGCGAGCAAGTTGAACAACAAGAGCCAACTGTACCTTTTCCTCGTGGCGGCATCTACGATAGTAGTAGGCGTGGCGGTCACCTGGGGTGGAATAGCAGTGGGCAGTAACTTTCTGCGCCGCTGGGGATCGTCAGTGCCGATACCTGGAGGGAGCTTTTTGGTGGATTCAATTGACGACGACATTTCCCGCAGCCGCTGACGCTTTCTGGACCTTTTGAACTTGTGGTTACTCAAAAATTAATGGCATAGAAGCCAATGCTGCTGCTATTTCAGTCCGGTTTGTGCAGATATCCTCCGCTCCCCCCCCCCCCCCCAGTTAAGAAATAAAAATCGTTTAGAATTTCGAATTTCGAACTTAAAGAAAAGGGACGTGCTAATTTCTATAGCTATAGTTATCTTCGCATACACAAAGACATATACAGATACGCATCCACCCTGTATATCCCAGCGCACTCGGGATTTCACGGGGCCCTAACAAGTCCCATTCTTTGTCATTCTTGCCGACGCAGTCCTGATAGTTTTTTAGTGCGAAGGAAGAAAAACCCTTTCTCTACCTCAGCTGATTTCCACGACCTATCAGCACCCGAACACCCAAATCGGTCAGGACGCCAGGACCTATGCAGCTCATGTTTCGAACTACAGACATCCCAAACAAAACACTATCAAGAGAACTCATCTACTTCCACTCCTGTTCCTCCCGCTGGCGTTCCGGCACTGTCACTTCCTGTAGCACCACCACCGGCTGCCACCGACGCAGTGTTTGCTTCTGCCGCTGCGGCTGCCTCAGCGGCTGCTTGAATTGCAGCGTTAGCGGCTTCAGCGAGCTGAGGACCAGTGTGGCAAGCGGTGTACGTCATCGTCCACGCAACGAGAAAGACGCCAAGGGCGGGCGCTAAGCCTTCCGACATGAGATTGACGGAGGGCAAAAAGCTGTCTTCCGACACCTATCAGAAACAGTTGGCGCGTTCAAACGGTTGAAATGCGTGGCTGCCAAGTTTTTGTTTCTGCACATGATGGTGTTGCATGAGATCACGTTGGACTAGCTACTATCTTTATACCTTTGCAAAGCTGCTGTAGTAAAGCATTCCGCCACCCACAACAACGAAAAATCTGTTGGATCAATTTACCAAATCGATAAGGGAAAGGCGCGCATTACAAATGAATATCAAATCCCACGCACGCCAAACTAAAGAAAGCCAATGCTTGCCTGGTGACGAACAAACTGAGCACACCTAGCTAGACCTCACCCAGTAATGCCGATGAATCCCTTCACTGGAATGAGACCAAACAGCACTCCAACAACGAGTGCGAGAACCTGCCTAAGCCAGTAAACCACCTGGCCATTACAAAATTAGTTCACACGAACACACAAAATTAGGACAGAGAATACACACCGAGTGGCTATACTCAATGCACTAGACTTGGTTTCAGCCGCGCCTAGCCCGGTAATTAGACACCATAATCAGGAGTAAACTGGAGATAGCACACACATCTGGAAATTCGGGGAATGTTTCCTTGGTCCACGCCGCTCCTGGTCTCAGTGCTTTGGCCCATATCGATGCTTTCGGCGCTGCCGGCGTCGGAGTTGCCTGCTTCGTCGAAGGATCGTTCGACGCAGCCCCGCCTTTCTTTCGACGCTGGGCTACATAAGGTGAGAGTAACGCAGTTTTCTCATGAATATTTATAATTTCATAAACGATGCGTATTCATATTATCGTAGGCTGTTCATAAAAAATGTACGTAGGACAAAGTAGGAGAAAGACGCGAAAGCAAAGGCAAATTGCAAAAAAGATTTGAGAAGCATCCAGAGACGATACCGTTGGACATAGCGCAATTCGAGGTTACTTTCTGTAAGTTTGCAAAATTGTCGGCGTTGAGATGTAGAAGATGAGAGGCCTAGCTGTGGCAAGCCTTCAGCTATGCTACGTAGCAAGCCAGTTAGAAACGCTAGCTAGTACACTGTAGTACTGTAGAGCCCGAGAACCGAGAACCCGAGATCCGAGATTAAGATAAATTGTTTCTAATGTAGTATAGAAATAAATATAGGGCTGTCGAAGTCTCTGGACTCTGGACTGCAGACAGACTGACTGACTGCATGAGCATTTAGCTTTAGCTTTTGGCTTCATTGGCCGGAGTGCACGGCACGGGGCCTGCCTCTTCAAAAGGACATGGCTTAATCCAAGGACCCCACCGCGATGTGCTAGTCGAAATAAAAAATTCCCGGCATCACACGCGCAATAACGCGGGAGGTTTAAGCCAAAACCAAAAGCCAAACGACGATCGACGAAGAACAGATAAAAGAAAGAAGCGAAATCGAAGTGCTAAATCGAATAGCGCAACTTAACTTTTTAGTTGCAGTTTCCCTCAGAACTAGTGGGTTATGTTCTAGCACAAGCGCATTGTATACTTCCAGTATACATCTACTTCTACTTCGATTCAAGATTAGATTAGATTAGATTATACTCCCCAATTGCAAAGAAACAACAACAAATAGCATAAAGCTGCGTTTTGATGAATCCTCCAGATCAAGTCTGACTGGGCTGAGTGTCCTTTTGCGCAATGCAATATTCATCTTTACTCTCATGAACCCCGTAGGATCAATTCTCGGAAGGAGGCATAGGTTTCGAGTACGTCCGTGATCTCCACTCCGACC
>Ga0307931_1001094_pt1 | contig 17762 bp, 14 predicted proteins | sample OrgLakmetageno47_FD_201816 | JGI IMG/M metagenome (GOLD analysis project Ga0307931, IMG submission 201816) | Saline water microbial communities from Organic Lake, Antarctica - #47 | ecosystem: Environmental > Aquatic > Non-marine Saline and Alkaline > Saline | place: Antarctica: Organic Lake... | reverse complement strand
GCGTATTTTTCCAATGTGCACCCATATGAGGAATTTCGAATATGCACCCCCCCACATGAGGAATTTCGAATATGCCCCCTCCCATATGGGCCCAAAATGAGAATTGCACCCCCCCTTATGTGAAAAGCCCCTTTGTGGAAAATTGTGCCGAGAGCCGAGAGTGCCAGTGTCGGCAGTAAAGTGGAAAAAGTACGGTAAAAAGGGATTTAAGATATGGCCTATCGTTCGTAAACCTACCATTAATATACGCCCGTAGGTTTACGAACGACAAGGACTGGCTTAGAATCTTAGAATTCTGAGAATGCTAAATGAGAAAGATGTCGAAGTGATGTTGAGTCATCAGCGCAGCATTCTATTGTTCTAATCCTTTATATTAAATGGAATTTCGTTCGTGGTTCGTGGTGGTCGTCGTTTTTTTGTACCTATACAGTACAGTAGTACAGTTCTGTTGTACATGTGCAGATGTGCAGTAAACAAAACACCAGGCGGACCACGGGCACAAGAAGGGACACGCACCACGGGCAATACAAGGGCACTCACCCACGGGCATCTCAAGGCCGTGCACTGAGGTGGTAAGAACACGAACGTACTCCTCCGCAGCAAACACATTGCTCCGAATCCGCGCATCGCGCGGGCACCTGAACTTGTATTGTTTATGTACGAACATCACTCACATTTCCTTGGACGTGCTGCGCCCCCGAAATCCCCTCGTCACGTAACCCCTCCGACGCCCTACAAATTATCTTAGATTTGACTGGGAACTCGATAATTGAAGGAAAACCCAGTATCACCAGGAATGAGGTCTAGTCAATTGATTTGTCACTCCGCCGTGATTTCAGATGAGAAGCCTTTTCAGGTCAAGGTGCAGGGTTGTGCCTCGGACTCTTTCCCTGCCCTGCGAGAGAACTCAATAGAACGCCTAACAAAACTATATCCTGGAAAAAGTTCATTTAGTGGCCTGGGAGGTGACCAGGCATTGTTCCGGGGGACCTCCCTTGATTTGCCTGCATTGCCCACCACAAAGTGAGAGCTGCAACGACGAGGGCGATTCTGACAGCAAGAATTCTCTATTCATGGTAACAATGACTTCATACGACTCGCCCATTACAACGAGTCATCTTTCTGCACGCTTACCAGACAATCAGGCCGATTCTGCTCCGAAATATGGCGCCAGTAAAAGAAGCCGCCACCAGTCTAAACCACCTCCTAGGCATCCTGTCGTTGTAAATGGTGAGTCATTGTTATTGCGAAATTGTGGATGCCCTGGCAATGATGTGCTAATGTTTAATAGACGCGTTTTAAACTTTTTCTGCTGGTGAATGCTCAACAGTCAACAGTGATGAGCTTCATTGTTATCATTTGAGAATTATCATCATTGAGCGGCTCATCACATTGATCCTACGTACAAATAATTCTATCGCAATATCGCATCTTTTAACATGTTACATGTTCTGTGTAGATCCGAGGAGGGAATGTGGTGGAAAAATTCTCCTTCTGCGACCATTGCCACAGCAGGATCCTCGAATCAAGCGCGCTGGCACTCCGCATCCTTCGACTTCGCTTGGCCATCATGCCCGGTCTCCAGGAAGGTGGCAAATTGAGAAGAGCTCAATCGAAGGTGCCAGTACTTCTGAACCTAGGGGTTCACGTTCGCGAGACACGGGCATCGCTCTAAACGACGCGTCACTTCGGCCGACTTTGAGCGTTGAACACTCTTGCGCAAGCTCGTATTCAGTCAGAACATCTCCATCTCGGGGTGGCTGAAAATTTGCATTTCAAATTTGGTTGCATCATTCCGGGCTTCCGGGCAAGTCAGACTCACAAGAACGCAGTTTTCTCAACTTACCGCCTCTTAGTGTTTCGTTTCAATTGGGGAGTGGCCCAGGCGGTTTGGCTTGCGCTTAAACCACAACCTAGCAAGTATGAACCAATATTTTCTATCAATTTCCCGCCTCTCGGGTCTACCGAGATCAAAACGCCTCAATGCCGGGCAATGCCCATCCGAAAGTGGCAAGTTTTTCCTATGGCGCAAAGTGCAGGCTCACATGAGCTCATCTAGATTTGAGTAGAAGACGACCCAAGTACTCTCAAAATGAAGCGCGATGCTCAAGCTGAATGAGTTCTAGGGATTCACGTTTCACATTTTATAACTTCCTCGCCGTAGTTCGGCATAAAAAAAGAAGAAACGGCACGCATCTTGGGAGGCTCGGAATAGCACCAACCATTTCATGGTTGTCTTAATAGCTTCTAGAGAGAGGAGGGATATCAAGAAAGAATACGTATATAGTATCCAGCACGCAACCTAAGATTAGGCTTAAATAAGCCCTAAACAAACACTGGAACACTATTATTCTGCCTAAATCAGTCTCCTACTTGTAGAGGCCTCAAGTCTGGCTCAGTAAGGGAACCCGGGGGTGCTTAAAGTAGACCTTAAAATCCTCCACCGGTATTTTGATTGTTGTTTCGTTCGTTCGTGGTTCGTGCCCGCCGTTTATTTTTGGTAATGCACTACAGAACAATTCTGTGGTACATGTGCATAACGGGCTCAAGAAGGGACAGGCACCACGGGCACTACACAACGAGGCAGTCATCCACGGGCACCTCAAGGTCGCGAACAAAAGTGCTACGAACACCGGCCTACTATGCGCCGCAGAAAATCAACTGCACCTCAACTGCGCATCACGCGCGGGCACCTGAACGTTTAGGCCTTAAATAAGCTTTAAAAGCTTTATATAAGCACCCACATTCTGCTTAAAAGAGTCCGGTGCTGGCTGTCTCAAGTCCGGCTTAGTTTGGGAACCCGGGGGTGTTTAAGACAAGCCTTAAACCAGGCCTTAAAATAGGCCTTGAATAAGCTACCAGTCCTTTATGCTATTTAATGAACGGTTCGTTCGTTCGTTGTTCGTGTCCGCCCTTTTTTTTTAGGCAGTCCCCGAAGGGCTGCAAAAAAAGTCTTAGAGTTATAGATAAGAAGGAAAACAGCGCAAACTATATCTAAGAAGTTGATCAGGATGGCATGGCCGAGTGGCCATGGAAGTGATGTTGGTGGCCGTGTACCCACTGTACTACAGCACATCTCACAGTTCTATTGCACGTGCACAGTGCTAAATAAAAAGCGGACAACGGGACCGCGGGCACAAGAAGGGACACGCACCACGGGCACTACACGGTACACGGGGCACTCATCCACGGGCACCTCAAGGCCGCAAACGAAGGTGCTACGAACGCGGACCTGCTGAGTTTCGCAGTATATAAATTGCGCCTGAACCGCGCATCGCGTGGGCATTTAGATTTGCCTATTAATTGTTGAAGTGCCCGTTCGTGGTACGTTCGGTGGTGTATCCTTTTCCCTGGCCGTACAGCAATCGCACGGCACTACAAAAAGGACACGCATCAAGCCACAAAGAACAAAGACCTACTGCGTGCTGCAGCGAACTCTTAGCGCCCCTAAACTGTTTATCGCGCGAGCACCTGGACCTGTTCTCCTTTATGTGTGGGAATTTTGATGGAATGCAGCACACATCAGACGTGACAGCACGCCACTTTCGTTGTGGCTTACTCAAGGCAAGGAGGCAAGTGCCAGTCGTTATAGAGTGCGCCTTTTAAGATCAGAAGGCAAAGGCAGCGAAGAGCAGCAGGCAGGCCTATCGTTGATGATAAGCCCGGCTGGCCTGGGTGTGTTCTTGCCTTATGTGATTCGCATATTTGCTCTCGAATTTGCTATCAGTTCTCGAGCTTCAAGCGGAGGTGAGAGACATGGGATATGGAATTTTAGAATTGAGAATGATATGAGTATAGCGGTGAAGGTCGCAGTGAGCTTTGTGCGCTCTCAAAACAAGTTAAAGAAGGTTCTAAAGTGCAAAGGGCTACCGGCCAACTTCAAGGAATGGCGTGCCAAAGCAGAGGGTAGTTCGGAGTGGAGATCGCGGACGTACTCGAAAACTATGCCTCCTTCCGAGAATTGATCCTACAGGTTTCATGAGAGTAAACATGAACATTGCTTAACGCAAAAGGGCACTCAGCCCAGTCAGACTTGTTCAGGAGGATTCACCAAAACGCAGCTTTATGCTATTTGTTTGTTGATTCTTCGCATCTAATCTAATATAGGCCATGCCGCTTTCGGACGTGAGGAGCGCAGTCGGCCAGAAGCGCCAGTCAGCTACCAGCAACATGAAGCAGTATTGTTCTGCTGTTCTTTGAGACAGGCCCCGAAGGGCCGGAATATGTTCTTTCCCTGGTGGATTCTTCAATTCCCAATTCGAATCTTTGTTGACGAAATCAGCGTTAATACCGACCGGTATTCGGTATTCCGGTATATATTGCCAAAAATCCCTGTCATCAGCACGTATTTGGATTTCATTCAACGTGATATACGAGTACATTCCTCAACACGTGACTATTGGCAAAATGTTTTGCTCAGCGGTGCTTGAGCCGAAAGGTCCTCCACCTAACGTGGTTTCCTGGCGAAAGCGAAGTGATTTCGTTCGCAGTCACTCGATGATGAATGGCGTCATTGCTTCGGACGAGGACGCCAAGTTGCCCAAAGGCACTTACGATATTTCCCACACTTCAGGACGCAACCCAAAAAGCCCGTTTGAATTTAACCCCGATGACGACTTTGTTGATGTTGCGGTGAATAAGCAGGCGCCTACCCGAGGAACTCCTCTTGACCTCCCAGAAGAGAGTCATTCTATGTTGCCGATTTTGAATAAAACAAATAGTGCACCGCAAAGCAAAAGTAGCCTTCGCGAACGCGGCACGGACAAACTCGACTGCTCATTCTTGGCGACAAGCATTTCCCGCGACGAGCCTGTAACAACGAGTGATTTGTTTGAGCTCTTACCTGTAAATCATAGTGGTAGAGCTGACGTGAAGCGTGCCCCTCGAATTGCCCGCCCTTCGCGGCCACCCACGCGGCGTGACGTTGTAAATGGTACGTTGGGGTTGTGAAGATGTAACAGTGAACAGTGATAGAGCCCAACAAATCAATGTGTACAGCTTTTGGCCTACGGACATTGTGCAATACCCTACGAATGTTCAATTTTCCTCACGGATGCTGTCAAAGTGTCGGTTCTATTGTGCGCTGCTCTATTTTGCCCGAACACACTCATGTTATTTGAACCGTGATTCTCACATTGCGCTACTCGTCTCTTGCCTCGTGACTATTCATAGATCGCAAGAGAGGAATCGAAAGCCCTCCGATTCTTCATCCGCCGTCGCCACTGCGCCCTATACTCAAGCGCGCTAGCACCCCAAATCCAACTTTCCGCACCCGAGGTCGATCTCCGGGCAGGCCGCCAACAGCGGCGTCAGCCTACATCGTCGAACGCACCACTACTCCAACAACGACCCCGCGAAATTCAAACTCCATTGAACGCACCAGTATTTCAACCCCTCGTACCTCGAGCATGCGGGATAGGAGTGTGCCCAACATCAAACGCCGGGTCGCGGTGCCTAGTGCTCGTTCGAGCAGTTCACCTCGGCCCACCTCGAGCACGGGCCACTCATTCGCCAGTCCAATTTCAATTACGGCAATTACGGCCTCATGAAGACTCTGGTGGGTATCTGGGTATCGCGATGATTTAAGCCACTTTCGCTTGAATTCAGTATTCGGTGGCCCGTTTGTTTGATTAATTCTACTTTGCACTATCCTAGTGTCTCCGTCTAAGCATGGGGATTTTTAAGCACACCATGACACTAGCACCAGCACCTCTAGGTTCTGATTTCCGCATAAATCACGCCCAAATTGCAAGGATATTGATTCTTCTACGATACTGAAGTGATTATCGTAAGCCATATCGAAGTGACGCCAGCAGAAGGCCACAGAGGCCCCCTCCTATGTGCTAAGTGCCCTTCATCGACATTTTCGCCGCGCAGGCACGCCCAGACCCACCCAGCAACTAGTAACCAGTAATGAGCAATGTTTCTGAGTGCGTCAAAGCGTATTATGCCAGCAAGCAGCAAGGTTTGGAACGAAAAATTTGGCCGTGCAGCTGGAGTAGCGACGTGGGCCGCGTGAGACAGCAGAGAAAGTGATGCACCGGAAAGCACAGTTAGGCGCAAAGCTAAGACGAGACGAGAAGAGAAGACGAAGACAAGAAAGTCCTGCGCCACTTCCGCACGATGAACACCATCAAATAAGACTCGATGCCATACTTCCGTATTTTTACTATATGTACACGGCAATCAAGCGCGGACGTTAATCGCAACCTCGTAGCACTTGGCCTGGTGAATCTGTACATAAACGGCTTCAATCGGAGACGCGCGCCTTAAGCCCTCAGCCCCAGTTCAAGGAAAATCAGGCGGACATCTTTTCCGTGCAAGCCGGTGGAGTCTAAGTGATTGCCTTGGCTGTGTGTATTACGTATTACGAAATTTCGTTTCGCCTGATACTTTTTTGCGATTTCGGGGGTTTTGCTTTTGCTCCTTCCGGCCTGCTCTCTAGCGATCTAGTCACTGACATAACGGTATCGGTATTTCATATTCATGAGTCAGAGCGTCAGAGCAGCGTTATGTAGCGCAAAACAACTGAAATAGACTAGACCTAGACTGAGACCTTGCCACTGTGAGGTGTTTTTATGGTAGTTAGGAATTTGATATTGAGCCTGGTGATATCGGGCGTCACGGCGTCACAGAAGTTTCCGCTACGTACCTCGAGGGGAGATTTAATGGAGCGCTAGAGGATAATTCCTTTGATCTGCTATTGCTTGTTGCAGGGTATTATCTTGTACCTAAAGCCAGGGAAGGTAGGCACATAGGCCATTGCGCCTTCCTTAGATCTTTAAGGCCAGTACCTTTTCTAAGAATTTAATAATTCGCAGGCCTAGTGCTTACGATGCACGTTAAGCTGGACTCTTAATACGGTAAATTCCTGATGGGCGCGGCCCGAAATATAAATTGATCCTAAGCTTCCGTGCCTTTTGTAATTGCGGTCCGCAATGGAACTTTCCCGAGAAACATTCTTCAGTGCGTACTAGGAATGCTTTTGCGGTCTGTGTCTATGATTCGTACAATTCGCACCCAGCACCAAGCAACAAGCAACAAGCACCAGAACCCATGGAAGTGTGGGGCTGTGGGGGTGTGGTTTTGAAAAAGGAAAACAGGAAAATGGCATTTACAGAAGATGCGAATTACGTATGGAATTTTAATCGTATAATTGATGTTATAAAAATAATATTTCGGTTTCGGACTATACTTCCGAAGTCGAAGTACTTCGGACCTTGGGTGCGATTTAAGGTTACGGTCCGAAAAAAACATTTCAGAAATCTGGACTTCGCGGTCCATCAGAATACAGCCCACTTAGCGGACTCTGATCAAATTGAGTCGTGATTTCTTCTTGGAAATTAAGTGGTTGTTTTAGTTATCAACATTCACATGTCAAAGAATATCTGGGTAAAAAGGTGAATTATGAAATATGAATGAGCTGAAAGAGCAGGTGGTCCTCACTAGCTATGATTTCTCCTTTCCTGGTTCAGACTACACAACGCCCATCGGCCAAGAGCTCCACCTGGTGATAACACTCCTTGCATGAAGTCGCCTTCTAATGGGACCTGCCCAGCTTTTGGGCAGTGAAGTCCGTGAAGAAATTTGTTGGAATGAGGCGCTTAATCGAACCCACGGCCAGACTAGTTTAGAGGCAGTCGACACTTGAGCTCTCCCGATGCCAGCAGAAAACCGTGTCGCTCTTTGGTTTTGGCCCGGACGGAGAACGGAGAATGATACACTGGCCATTTTCTTTTGAGCTGCACTCTCAGAGCACGGAGGAGCGTGCCACTTTATGGACTGCTATCATCAATTCCATGGCTACTTGGGCGGGCGCCTGATTAGTTTCTTAGATTTTACTTGCGCTGCTTTGCTTTTCATCCCTACCTGTTAGCCTTATAATTCCGGCCCTTCGGGACCTGTCTCGAAGTAAAGCTAATCATGGCCGCCGCGAACTTAAATTTAAGCCCTGGAGTAGGCGGTGCTGGTTCATCTAAGTCCGATACTATTTCTGGCCTTAGTCCCATGTCTAGTGATCTAAGCCGAGTAATAGTTAAAGGGATGTTTCTAGAACTTATCAGCGAGAATAATGACTATAACGAGCTCTCCTGGTGCTTCTGGCTTCTGGTAATGCTACAATTATGAAATCACTTCGCCTCTCTCAATTACTGTTTGACTTTAACACCTGCGCCGTGTATCTGTTTCTAAAGTGAAAGCAGAAGTGCAAGGGAATACTTTGGGAAAGCTGAGAGGTCCACTTTGGAGTCGTAAAGGGCACGTAGGGTCCCCAAAGGGTGCCCTATTATCTACTTAGTATGAAGATATAGATATAAAATAAACCCCTTCCCCCTTAAACTCCTCTCAGGGGGAGCTATACTATGCATTACGCGGCAGAAAGATCTGAAATTACGGTCCGAGACATCGAGATATCTACTTCCCGATTCCGTAAAATACGGCATTCTTGTCCGGACTAGCGACCACCAAATATTTATTTTGGCCGCAATTCGCACCAGGGCTTCAGACTGAATCCCGACATCGTTTTTGGACCGCAGTTTCGGACTTGGCTGCTTTCTACGGCGGCCATCGAGATATATTACATATTACATATAACGCAATTCCGTTATTCCATTTTCCATTGACGAAATTTCGTTTGCCGAAATCCACCAAACGCTGAAGAGAGCCATATGCAGCCGAAATGAGAGGAGGGGGGCGGTTGAAAGCATAGAAAGCATAGAAGGCACAGAACGAGGGGGAGGTAGCAACCAGATCCTAGCCCCCTGCGCCGCAGTATCTTCTCGAGGCACTTCCTTGCGATACGTCCAACTCCTTAATGGGCCTCGTAGTTCGTCGCTAGTTATGTCGCTGTCGTAGTCCGTCGTCGCTGTTGTCGTCGTAAGCTGCTGACTCAACAGTCAACAGACAACAGGTCAGAAGGAGCACACACAAAGCCGAAATCGCGAAATGGTAAGATTAGGAAATATGGCGAAATCGCGCTAAGCGCTAAGTCGGCAAAGAACCGAATTCGGGATTCGCCCATTCAGGGAGCCGCAACGAAATCTCGGTTAATTCATAATTCAGACGAAACGGAAACGGGAAACCAGTAAAAAGTGGCCACAATTCCAATTTCCGGTCGTCATGCAGTTATAGTTATTAACTAATTAACTACAAGAATTAGACGGACCGCCGAATCGAGAATTTATAATTTATTGTATTTCACAAGAATGTATGTTGAACATGATTCTGATTCTGGAAATCTGAAATGATGCCGAAGAATAGTATATACTATTCGAGATATTCCCCCTTATATTGCATGCCATGTAATTTATGTCAGGTGCATTAGATCGTGCTATTTCTTCAATGCCAAGTCGCGCGATGGGCACAACACAGAGAACACAAGCGCGCTTGTCATAAATAACGCAGTTTGCTTTGTCTTTGGCTTTGTGGTGAAATGTTTCACCAGTGGTGTGGTTGGCACGTCAACTCGTGCCTACAGAAGAGAGGGGCGGAATGCTTTACTTCTTCGCAGCGGCCTTCTTGGGCGCAGCAGCCTTCTTAGGAGCCGCCTTTTTAGGGGCAGCCTTCTTGGGAGCGGCGGTCTTCTTCGGGGCAGCCTTCTTCTTCGGGGCAGCCTTCTTCTTGGGCGCGGCCTTCTTCTTCGGGGCAGCCTTCTTCTTGGGCGCGGCCTTCTTCTTAGGAGCAGCCTTCTTCTTCGGTGGGGCCTTGGCCTTGTCCTGGAGGCAGATTTATGAATTCAACACGGCGGTGTTATGTGTGTGTGCGATTGCGGTTCACCACGGGTTGTTGGCTGAGAATGGAGTTGGGGGATTTAAAAATAATATGAATTTGCGCGCTCGATTACGTACCGAGAGCTTGAAGGAACCCTTCACAGGGATGAGGGTGCCGTTGGCAACGCCCGTCTTGAGGGCAAGCTTGAGAGCGTGCTGGAGGAACACCAGGCCAGTGTTGTTGGCGATGATGTACTTCTTGATGGCCGCCGAGGAGGAGCCGGTGCGGTCCTTGAGGGCCTTGATGGCCTCAACGGACATAGCGAGGTAGGACTACAACATAACAAAAGAGTCGCAAGCAGAGTGAGATGTGATGAGAGTCGGCTACAGCTTTAGGTCAGTGAGGCAAGCGATGCGCGGGGCGGAGGTGCGTGTATTCTCACAGGAGCCATGTTTGAGGAGTCTTTTTCGGGTTATATCTTATGGCCAAAGCAGTTAAACAAAGTTCAAAAAAGTCTTCCGCCCCCCAGTCCGGCAAAGTCGAAAATAACGCCGTCCAATCATAAACGTGCTCATAAATGGATCGGACCCTGACAAGAATTTTCAAAACCTGGCTCTCTGTACCTGATGATTGATGATTCTTCCAAAATTCAAACAAACCGACGGACACACAAATGTGAACAGATGGAGCAGACCTCTAAGTATCACACTGCTGACTGCGGCCCAGGGATGACAAGAAGAAACAGGGGCATCATGCGGAAGTGCAATAGTCTGGTCTAGTCTAGTTAATACTCCCAAAAAATACCGAGAAACACCACTGTGGCATATAGCAACAGAAAAATGTAACCTTCAGAACAAGTCTGACTGGGCTGAGTGCCCTTTTGCGTACAGGTAGTTCCGGGTGTTAAGAGGTTGTCACGTTAAGGGAATAAGGGTTAAAATTCGGTGCTTCCACCTGTTAGAAATCGATTTCCTTCTTGTACTGCAGTACTAAAAAACGCTAAGAGAGCGAGTGCTGAGGCCAAATTCCCCCACCCTTATTACCCGGAACTACCTGTAATGAAATTGTAATCATTTACTCTTGAGGTGCCCTTCAGCCATCAGGCATCAGAAGGTTTGGGAATGGAGTGAGTCAGTTGTCTCCACTTCGACCTGTCCTTGGCAATGGCGATCCACTCATCAGAATCCTTCGAAATGCCCTTACTTTTGAGCGCGTTCTCCAACACTCGAACTGTAATAGTCCGGAGGCATCTGCGGTAATATTTCACGTCCTGAAGTTATGGTGCTTTGGCGTTGATAGGCTGGATGGATTACTACAAACAAATAATCCAATGGTTAGCGGGCCGACACCTCTGCTAGATACTAAACTCCTGAGTTGCAGTCAGATCCGGATAACACAAGGCTGCCGCGTGTCGAGAACAAGGGTTCCAGCCGCAGGTAGAATTCGTCGCCGATCGCCTTAATGCGTATCCCTTTTGAAAACTACTCATAAAAGAGACCAAAGGTTCGCAGCAGAAAATGAGGGATAAGCTAGTAGAAAAAAAGGGGAGTGGCATCCCCCACTCTTGTTTCCCGGAACTAAGTGAAAAATTTCTTATCAAGCCAGAGCTCTATCAAAACAAGGAAATGCACTTGAGCAACATATGCGAAAGCAAGTTCTCTCCAGAAGGCCAATGAAGGCAACTACTACCGTGCTTCCTTCGAACAAGCCGGCGCGAGTAAATTTTTGTCACCATAAACACGAGGATTTACAAGACCCTCGCGCGATGCAAGGCCCACGACGTGTTCCTTCTTTGCAGCGAACTCCCTGGCGAACGGGGTTTTCTGCGCCTGTAAATCTACGATGGCGCCACTAATTTAGGAACAGAATTTCTGTGCGGGAACAGTATTCAAGGAATGGCGCTCATTTGGAATAGGACACGTGAACCTTACCCCGGCGGATGCGTGAACGCAGTTTCCTCGTAACTTTCCGATAGAATGCGCCGCAGCTCCCTCTGCTCGTGCGCCTGTGCCCGTGCTTACTGTGCCTCTTGGGTGCTCGGGTGTTGGGTGCGAATAATCGGGCGTAATAATTTTCACAGAAAGGCGGGAAACGGACCACAAGCTTCGGACCGCGTTCGCGTTTTTGGACGGTTCCCTGTAGGCGCCTTCTAACCAGTTCTGCTCGCTTCCTACACACACAGCCCCTCAACTCCAGCGCCTGCGCGGCGAGCTAGTGGCTGATGTGTGTAACAGCGCGCGTTTATGCATAGTCCAATTAGATTTTGGGCTATAACAAACCCAAATGACATAGAATCCAGTGCCGTGGGCATAAGCTAGAATGCACGTGCGCAGCGCAAACAAACCGATTGTAGAATAATTCGTGAGAGAGAGAGTTAAACGAGGAAGGAGCGCGAGCGCATTTCGTAAAATTCGGAACATGAAGTATTACGCAAGGGCACTTATTCGCCTATAGCTCTGTCCCTGGGCCGTGAGAAGTTCCTGGCAGGTCAGGGGCTCTTCTTTGCCCAGTCAGACTTGTTCTGAAGGATTCATCAAAACGCGGCTTTATACTATTTGCTGTTGTTTCTTTGCAATTCGGGAGTATAATCTAATCTAATCTAATCTAATCTTTCTTCTGTAGAGGAGCAGCAAATAGAGAGGCCCCGCCACAGAAATATACGCAGCTACTATTCTGGCAGGTATCCGGTGGTGTCACTTGTCACTTGCGCTCAAATAGGGGCAATGGCGCAATGGCACTAACTGGCTTCACTGTTTTCTGCTGGAATTTTCTTCGCCTTTTAAAAGAGTGTATTTCTCGTGTTGGTCTTTCGTGTCTTTCAGCACAGGTCCAAGGGGGGCGGAAATAAGGAGCTCTTTTATTTGAGCGCTATGTATTTTATTTTAAACCCATTTTGACCCTGTTTTGATATGCCGTGGTGCAGGCGCCGTGACAACGACTTCGCGGTTGAATAGAAATTCCTCAGCTGACTAGGCCTCCGATGGTGGCTTGAGGCTTGAGTCAGAGCGCTTGAGCACGGGGCTCCACGTTGGTGTAATAATGTAATTCTACGAAGTCCGAAAAGGGTTTGTGGAAATCTAAGCCTGGTTAGGCCTGCGTTGGCCACCTGTAGGTAATGTCGCATATGCATTGCACTGCCACAAATCAATGGAGGGTACCCAGATGGCATATGCGACAATACCTACAGGTGATAAGAAGTGAAATTTCGACACAGGTCCCGAGGGGCCGGACTTGTAAAGCTAACAGGCAGTAGTCCAACTGGCATCTAAAGGGGGGTTACTATTCGCAAAAGCGGAAGTTCTGCGCATTATTGGCCATTTCGTATCATAGCCGTGATTTATTTATCATCCAATGCACAGATAAGCCGTATTTGGTATACCTGGTAGGACCGCGACGTTAAACCACGAAAAAAATGTCCGTTGGGCGATGGGTACCGTTATTTCTTTTTTTGTGCTCATCTAGCACAGCCAGTGCAGCTCGGCTGCACTGCGGATTTCGAGCGATTTTGGCCCATTCTAGGCCCCAAATTCAATAGAGTATCGTGCTTCTCGGTATCGGGATTCCCCCTCGATATTGCCAAAATACCGGGCCACACTGGCAAGACCGCATGAGCTCGGTTAGGGGGGATCCCGCCTCGATTTGCGTATGCTATGGCTTAGCCTTGGCCTGTATTTCGCGATTTTTTTCGCAAAATTTGGGGATAATTCGGGGAAAAAAAACGCGCGAAAATTTCTTACGGGGGGGTCGAAATTTTCTTGCGGGGGGCAGGTCACGTGCCACTAACCGTTCCGGTTCTACTCCTCAGCCACCAATCCAGCGCCTGAATTCATACAATCGCTTTATATGTAGGCCATTTTGCCATTTGCAGAGCTCTACATAGACGCATATACGCAGCTCTACGTATACTGCTTTAAGTACTTGTTTCTGGTATCTAAAAGCTGCAAAATTTTATGAAATTTTGCGAAATGCGTTTTATACATAACGAAATTTGGGCCTTTTTGGAGCGAAATGCGAAACGAAATTTGGTCCATTTCAAACGAAATACAGGCCAAGGCCAAGCTATGGCCAATAAAGGTGATATTTTAGAAGTAACCCCCCTTTAGCTGCCAGTTCGTCAGTAGAACTAACAGAAGCAGCTTATACTAGGAGCGGAGCCTACACAAGAAGGGGAGCTAACCGGGCACTACATTCATCAATTTTTGGAGCGGAGTGCCATTGTTTTAGGGAAAGATAAATTGGATAGAGAAATTCTACTTCTACTCTAACCTCACCAATCAATGCGTGATAACTAAAGCGCAGAACTCAACACCAACAAGAAGAAACTGCGTTTTGATATAATTCAAACCAAGCTAAATCCAATTTCCCCCTTCGGCTTTAAATCGGTCTTCGGGTGCTTCTGTGGACTAACCGGCAGCCAAAGAGGGGCCATTTTTACAAACGCGGCCAATTTTTCGGGGCCCGGGGTTCTGTCACTATAAGCTCGGTTAGGGGATTTCCCTTTAGCTGTAAGTTGGTCCGTCGTATGAGCAAATCGAGTTAGGATTCTCCCTACCCGAGCTCATATGGGCATATGGGCTTACCACTTTGGCCCGGTACTTTCACCATATCGAGGGGGGATCCCGATGCCAAGAAGTGCGAAATATCTTGAATCTATGGCGTGGAATACGCAGAAATCGCTCAAAATTTACAGTGCAGCCGAGCTGCACAAGTTGTGCGAAAGGATGACCCAAATCGAGATTTTGATGTCCAACGGAATAAGTATCTTTGGATTTACGCAGCGGCCTCGTACATAATTACTATGACCAATATATCGCGACTACGACGTAATATTACGGAAAATGGCCCTCCTTTAGGTGTCAGATAGAACTTCCTATTCTGGCCCTTCGGGGCTCGGGGCCTTTCTCAAGTGGCACCGAAGCCAATGCTACGGGCAGATGTGCATGCGCGTACGTTTTTCGCAAGTCATAACCATAACCACTCCTCACCATTCGTAAACTTACGTCTCAGGATCCTTCGGCTATGCCGCGAACAGTGACGGGGCTATATGTAGAGAGCAGGAACGAAGTCAGAAGTCCATGCTCCCCAGATATTACGCATTATTCAGTTATTGATCGGTTTTCTCAAGGATGCCTTTTGACACAGCAGGCCCCAGAAGGCTGAAACAAGAAGGGAGCTCAACGGAATCCGGCAATACGCCCAAAGAGTCAAACCAAGACTTGCCTCAACTTATAAGGCAATTGGTTCGGTGACAGTGATTGGGCTTGCCATCAGAACTAGGTGGGGATTCCCGCGGGAAATTACGCGGAATTCCCACGGAAAGGGAATTTTTATCCAATCAGGCGCGATTTCCGCGACGGGGATTTGGCAGTGCCGGTGCCTTTATGACTACGGACTACGGCACGGAAATCCCGCGCAAATGCCGCGTAGAAATGCCACATGGCGCGTGAAGTGATGAAGTGAAAGTTTTAGCCACCGCGCGGGAATTCCGCGGAAACGGGAATCGCAACCCTGCATCAAAATATCCCTTCTTCCCTACTCAGATAATACATTCAAGCGCAGCGCGTTTCATTACTGTAAGTATAGCATGTGGAAGGCCTACAAAAAGCAGTAACAAAATCACATGGCATACGCCCTCGCCTTTGGCTCTTGTCTGATTTCTGTATTCCTATGGCCTCAGAGCGCGGCTTAAAGGCGAGGTCTTATACACCCGAGGGTGGGGATATGTGAGGGGCGCATGCATTGGGTGATTGGGCCAAAGCTGATTATTTCTTCACCGCCGAAGCATATTCAAGGCAGACCCCGCTAGGACAGCAGTGAAGAGTTTTTTTAGAGCCGCATCGTCGATTTCGCCCAAGTACCGTGAGGTCAAGCCGCACGCGCCCAAGGCTACGCCTGCCAGGACGCCACAGCTCCGCAAGTTCACGCGGCCCGCGCGCCAGTGCACCAAGGTGCCGGACAAGCCAATGGGCAGCACCACGAGCAGCGAAGTGGCGACGATTTCGTGCTGTTTGCGCGCACATCGGGCGGCGAGATTATGAGTGAAAGAAAACGAAATTCAAAGAAGCGAAGTTCAGGAATCATGAAGGCTGATGCACAGTACCCTAAGGTCTATTCCAAATGAGGCGCGATAGAACGGAAAAAGAAACAGAAGAAGAAGATGAAGTAGAGTACGGCACACCTGGGGCATGTCGGTGAACACCCCCATGTACATGTTCATCACGAGGCCGCCACCGATGCCAATCAGGCCGCTCCCAACCCCAGTGCCAAGGCCAAGGAGCACGAAGTCCCAGTGCTTCGCTACAAATTGGCCCTAGAATGGCAGTGATATGGCGAAGTGTGATTGAAGTGTGTTCACTGAACATCAACCCGTACAAACAAATAGGTCTCATTCAAGTGAGACATTGTTTCTGCATGCTCCAGAGGTACGACGAGAAAGGCTGAGAAACAAAGCAGGCTAGTATTTTCCCCAACTAGATGGTTTGTTTTTGAATTTGCATTACCGCATCAGCTACTGCCAGAGCGGGGTTGTGCGTGAAGGCGCGCCACTGAATTTGGTTCCGCTCTCGGAGGGCTTTTAAGCTTTGTTCTAGCTGTGAAGCCTGCGGGTCAAATACTTCAGCACTGTCTTTCGAGGCTGCAGCTGGATGGGGCAACGACTTCGCCTTCTTTTCAGCACTCATCCAGAGGACTGGTGCTGCGCAAAGCATCACGGAAGCAGTGATCCGTTTGAGCAAAGGTCCGCTCACTCTTTGTGCTAGTTGCGCGCCAATGGCAGCACCGGGCACTGACGTGAGCATGAGTGTTAGGGCTAAAGGCACGTTCGTAAAGCCCTGCCATAAGGTACAGCATAGTATGCACAGCGCATACGATATAATTAGGATTAGAGCAAAACCTCGTGTCCAGTGATTACAAATAACAACACCAAGTGTGCCAACGTTTCCACAACGAGTGCCACTCCTGAAGCTCTTCTTGTTACCACTTCTAAAAGCCACTCTTGCTACAGCTCAAGGCGATGCTTAAACTAACTCAAGAAGGCAACCTAGATGACTTACTTGTTCTAGGTAAGATGCTGCACTCGTCGTGGACGCTATGGATACGCAAAACAAGGATGAGGCTGCCACTGCGTGTGGGCCCATTGCTGAGAAGTTGTTTAAGCTAGGAATGATTACAACTCCACCGCCAATCCCGCACAATGAACTAAGAACCCCTGCTACTGCACCAGTAGGTACGGCAACGGATACAGGAATAGCACTTTTATCGCTAGGGGGCGTACTGCCCATCCTCGCAGCAGAACGCCGTAAATGCATGAGAGCACGCTGGTTCGTGAGAGAGGATCGAGCGGCAAACATCCTAACTTAGCTTCCCGCTCTACAAATAATTGGCTAGATGACACCTCACTGCGCAAAAGTTATGAAGCTAGTGATGAACAACGGCGCGTTGGGGCAACAAGCAGATGCCAGAGCCGCCAGAGCTGATAAGCCACGAGCTATTGTACGAGTGTACAGACATGTACGAGCCACTGTAGTAGTCGTCTACTGTCCTATGTCCTATGGTCCTATCGTCCTATCTGTAGCTAGCTACTACTGTAGTATGTACGTATGTACTGTGTCATGCAAGTGTCATGTGGTCATGTGGTCATGCGTGTGTACATCTCCAAAATTATCTCCTCTACAGTACGAAGTACTGTTAGTAGGACCCTACCCGATTTATATGTAATTAATTACTTGTCGTCGTCGGGTTTTTATCTGGGTAGTCAACTTTGCTGAGTACAATGGTGCAAGCTTGTAGACGAGCAGCCTTCTTCATTGACTGCAGTGTAGAATTTCTAGCAAGCATCGCGCCCGGCGATGAGCATGCTTCTTGTACGCTCTTACATGAACAGCTTTCGTAATTGAATTCAGTTCAGTATGTCTGGTAGCATGCTTACTTGTTACTCGTAGAATCGCATTCAAGATGCCTGCAAATGATTATGCCCGGTGATGAGCACATTTCTTGTGCGCACGAGCTCTCATTGTGGGCCTTACATACTGTTACCATAGCCTCGCATTCGATCG
>Ga0307931_1001093_pt1 | contig 17773 bp, 14 predicted proteins | sample OrgLakmetageno47_FD_201816 | JGI IMG/M metagenome (GOLD analysis project Ga0307931, IMG submission 201816) | Saline water microbial communities from Organic Lake, Antarctica - #47 | ecosystem: Environmental > Aquatic > Non-marine Saline and Alkaline > Saline | place: Antarctica: Organic Lake... | reverse complement strand
TAAGATCTACTAGGGCAGGAGCAATGAAGTCGAGCAAGGTCCAAAGGTGACGGTGAAAGTGAAAAAGATTGAGGGAACAGGGCAAAGCATCCGCGCATTGCCAAGGCAGACACAGCCACAATTCGAATCTGTATCGGGTTACCAGCCACACAATACGCAGCAGCGGCTCGGCCACAGGGAGGGTTCACTAAGCTCGCTTGCTCCTTTTCAATGGCCGCTGTGCGCCACGCACACACCGACGCACGCGCCGTTGCTTCACGGAAAGCTTGACTGTCGCCCGCAGGAACACCTGCCGCCTGAAGAAGAAGAAAGGTGATGATGGCGGTTAGTACGAACGCACGAGTTTCACGAGGTTATAGAATGCGACAACCCAAAGGTCGCTCAACCGTTATTGCATAGTTTTAAATCTTTCATTCATTACGTCTTTCTCACTCTCTTGACTCTCGCTCTCTTTCTTTCTTTCTTCCTATGCAGAGTATGGAAAGCAAGGCCCACCTGGGCCCGTGCCTTCAAGTCTCTCGCGTGCCTTTCCGCACGTCGTTCCGCCGCTTGCGAGGCCTGTTTGGCGGTCTCCAGCCAGGCCGGTGTTCCCTCAGAGGGGGGCTGGCACCATTTCCAACGCCCCGTTTTCATGCTTCGGCGCCCGGTCAAGGGAAAGGCAGCGCCCGTGTCCAAGACGTGCACCTTCCAAAGAAGAAAAGGGGAGAAAAGAAATAGAGGCGGGAGGAAACGTAAGAAACATCAAAACGAGAATGGGGAAGAAGTTGGCTACTGTAAGTAGGCAACGAGCAAAGAGGAAGGTAGAAGAAATGAAGTAATAGCAGGTTGCATCATCGATATATGGCCATGAGCACACTATGATCTCGTTGATATTTTTCTTTCTCGCACGAACAAGACCGCACCACAGCAGGTTGATTGTGCCCATCGACTAAATCCGCGTTAGGCCTTCCGGCTTGCACCGCTCGGTAGTCTCGAGGCAATTGGCCTCCGACCACCAGGACTCGCCCCCCAACAACGCTGACGCACGCGTGGGACCGGGCCGACGGCCAGGGGCCTTGAGCTTCGAGGGGACTGCGCAATGAAGAGAACGATATTAAATCAGAGCGCACAACACGAGAAAGAGTGGACAGAAAAAGAATAAATGGGCTTGATATTCGATGATTCAACCTGGGAAGGTCCCCATGATTTGTTCGCACGTTTTGATCATCAAAACATACCATTGGAGGAAGACGGAAAATAAAAGGTACAATCGCTACCAGACTTGACACCTCACCTTATTTTGACTCGATAACATATAGTAGTTCCTCTCATGCAATGTAGTATACCTGAAGGTGCGTGTGGCGAGGTCAACGACTACCCCATCGATTGTCCCCACCCCTCCACGCAACCCCTTGGACCTCGCCACGGCCCGTGCTGCCAGGGCTTTCTCCACGCTCGTGCGGCTGCCCCCAAACGCCCCCAAATGACGCCGCGACGACGACGACGACGAAGTACCGCCACTGCCCCAAGGGCGGTTTCTAGTCCTCTTGCTGCTGTTGCTGTGACTAATGTGGCTGGGGTGCCCCACGATTGCCTTCTTTTCTTCTTCTTCTTCTTCTTCTGCCATCATCGATTCGTTGAGGGCTTGGTCGTGGCCGCTGCCCAACGGATCAATTTCATCGTTCACCCAGTCCTCATCTTCCTCCTCATTGGACGAGCCGCCAGCCTCGAAATGCGCCGTTGAAGAAGAATGGTGCCGATGACGATTGTGGTGATGGTTGTGCTGATAGTGGCCGTGTTGTTGTCTATGGTGCTGGTGGCTGTCAGGTGATGACGTGGCGTGGTGGTGATGGCCAGCGCGGCGGTGTTGCCGGAGCCGAGTCCGCGCTTCCCGAGGGCCGAGCGCTTCAGCTGGTAACACCGGCTGGGGAAGCACACGGTCCGCCTGTAGACGAAGGGGGGGGGGGGGGTTGCAATGGTAGTAGTAATTGCAGCAGAACACGTGAAGAAGTGAAGAAATGCCCTGAACGCACACTCTTGCACTTTGATGTACGCGACCGAAGCGATACGACATCTCTTACATAGTGCGTGCGTGCGTGCGTGCGTGCGTGCGTGCGTGCGTGCGTGCGTGCGTGCGTACATGTATATGCTTGTATTCAGTTACCTGGGTCTCGGCCCAGCGCAAACGAATGTCTTGTTGGTTCACCAAGCCTCTTAAGTGGGCTTCTTCGCGCTTCGTTGCCATCTCCCGCTGTTGCATTTGCTGTGCTGCAGCGGCTCCGTCGCGCACCGCGCCTCGCCATGCGCGCACCTATTGAGGTTAAAAGGAAAGATGGAGACACACTTAAAAATGAAATGAAATCAAGAGGTAAATTAATCCCTAGTTCCTTGAGGGCTGCATTTTACACTACAAGCATTGGAAGTGTATTCGATTCCCAGAGAGGCAACATCGATAGTCGACAAGAACTACAACACCGTCTCTTGAGGTTAGAATGGCTATACAAATAACTTTCTCTCTCTCACCACGTTGGCATGCCCAGTGGCCAGGGCGTCAGCTCTCAAGGCCGCAGCCGCTGCTTTGGCGGTAGCGACTTCGAGGGCATACGCGTGCGCCACCCGCTGAGCCGACAGCGACAGCTCCAAATCCACTGCGTCTTGGTCTTCGTCACCGTCGCCGGCACGGCCGTCGGCCTGCGAGGGGCTCGTAGCGCAGCCCCCGAGAATGAGCAGCTCTTGGCCCTGCGTGCCAGGCAACAACACCAAGGAATGGCCGTAGCGCGGGGCAGCGGGTACTCCCACCTGAGCCAGAAGACAAAAGAATTCAAAAACAAGGATCAAATAATGCAGTGATATTATGTGTGTTCGCATACGTACATATATGTATACACATTGCTTGTTATTGTGCATTAGCACGTGCAAAAACAGACACATACGTACCAGCAATGGCTGCTCCCAGTGCCGGCTGCTCCGGGCATAGAGCCAAAAGTCGCCGTGCAAATTGCCGCCGAGCGTGTCTCTACCTCCCGACAAGGCCACGTACTTTTCTTGGGTGCCACACGCGACTGCAGCAGCGTCGTAGCGGGGGGGCGGCCACGCTCGCGCGTCCAAACAGTAGAAACTGGGCTTCAAACCCATCAGCAGTGCCGACGTCGAGGGATCGGCCTTGTTGTCTTCTTGCTGTTTCAAGATGGCTTCGCTCGGGCCTACTTTCTCCCACATAGGGGAGCCACCGCCACTACCACCACTTCCATCGTCGCTCCCCGGCCAGTGCAGGAGCCAGCACTCGTTGGAGCATTTCCCGCCGCGCAGCCGCCCTCCAAACATCCACATGTCTCCGCCCGAAGCGATGGGGGCATCGGGCAGCAGCTGCGCTCCGTAGTCTGATCCGGCGCCACTACCACTACCACTGTTGTTGCTTCTCTTTCCGTTTTGGTTACCGTTGTGAGCAGTACCACTTATTCCTGCTCTTGCTCCTGCTGCTGCTGTCTCTGACTCGTTGCCATACACGTGACTCGTGTTGCCCACTGTAGAGGAGGTTCCCAGCCACACCGCGCAATGCCCAAACCTCCCTGTAGGGGCACCCCCCGCTAGGGGGCGTTTGCCTCCATTGGCGACGGTGCGCGCTGCTTCTCGTGCCACCCGTTGGGCTTCAGCTACGGCGGCGGCCTTCTTGGTGGCCTCCGCTGCGGCGTCAGCTTTGGCTTGCAAAGCGGCGACTTCTTCGGCAGCAGTCATGGGCCGGGTCTGGTTGCTCTCACTGCTGCTGCTCTCGCTGGTGGCTTCGGAGTTATCGTCCTGCTCAGCAACATTGTGTTGGGTGCTACTGTCGCTGCGACTAGCACCCTGCGCATTCTTGTTGCCCCCACCATCACCACCGACATCGTCATCGTCGTCATTGCCAGCCTCAGTGGGGTTCACAACGCCTGGGTAGACAATATGCCACTCCTGGCTCACGCAATCGTAGACACTCAAGTCCGCAATGTATTCTGCACCATCATCAAGCACCTGTGATGCCATCGACATCGAAAAAGGAAAAATAAGGGGGGGGGGGCAACATTACGATAGCCTTGGGTGAATGGCATACTTGCGTAATTGGCCACACATACCAATTATTCGCGACGAATGTGAAAGCAAAATGTGTCAAATTGAACCTTGGGGTCGTCGAGAAGCGCAGTCGCAAAATCATGAAAGGGGCGCCGTTCTCCTCCAGATTCCCAGCGGCAAGAATAACCGCCAAAACTGAGCAAAGTGTCCGTTGCAGCAGCCACAAGGGAATGGCCACCGCGGCCGCTGGGAGTCGACAAATCGACCACGGTAGTTCCCACCTAGATGCAATGCATTGTCGCAATTTACAAACGATTGAAAAAAAATCACAAACAAGAATGCCAGTGCGTGTTTGAAAAGCACTATCGTGCAATACGGATTGTATGAGGCCATTCTAGGCACTGCTTCAAGGCAGATATTGATAACGCGTGCGAACGAGAGCAGCCACCTTGTCGTGAGCGTTTTGCTCCGGAAAAGCCCAGCGGTGTGTCCGCAGCGGAGGTGGCGGCAACAGACCCGCACCCGTAGCGCCACCAGCTGCGCCGATTTCCCACGAGTCCATCCCTCCGTGCAATGGCTGCCCACCGGCAATCAGCTGCCGGCCTCGCTCGAGGGTAGGGTCACCAGCGGACGCATGTTGGTGGTGCGATGATGAGGAACTCGAGTGGTGGTGATGGCTGTGGTGGTGATGGTGGGATGAGCGATGGTGCTGGTGCTGGTGCGGATGACCTTCTTGGTGCTCGTCAGGGAAAATGTTTTCAGCACCGGCACCAGGATCACCGCTGCTGTTTGTGCCATCACTAGTTTTAACTCCATTTTCGAGTCCATTGTCGCCATCATCGCCGTACCCACTGTTGTTCCATTCTTCTTGCGACTTTGTGGCGCCACCGGAAGCATACTCAGCATCAGCCACTCCTTTGAAAGCAGCTGCCTCCCTCGCTGCTTCTGCGCCATCTGCTACCCCGAGCACGTCAATTAGATCGGACAGCTGTGCATCCACCTGGTCACAGGACAAGTAGCAAATGTGTTGAGTAGGATGCAGGTATGACATTTTGTAGCTAGCACCATGGACACGCTCGCCTCTTTCGCCTGTAATCTAAATCTTAAGCTACTGATTATTTTGAAGCGTGAAATCGTGGCATGCCCAGCTAGAGAAACTGCTGATTTCGTACTTCGTCCACAGCGCCAAACACATTGTCTCCTCCGCCGCCGCTCCGCTCAGAGGGCGCCAACAGCCGGCGGCTTTGCGCCTGCGCCCACGCATCGGTGTGCTCGCAGGTGCCCCCCGGCAACGTGCACACCACGCAGCGGTAGTGCTTCGGCGGGCGGTTGGGAGGCGGCACGGAGCGCAAACGGTCGTCGCGTTGCTGCAAGTCCGAAGCTTCCCGCACCGCGAAGTCTATACGAGGCCGAACGGCGAAAGCATTCGGCGGCACCCCAAACTGCATCAAGAGGTCGTCATCGAGCTCGATCGAATCCATTATTTGCCTTTTGCTGTTGCTTTCTAGCTAGTGTAATAACAGCGTCCTAGCCCTTGGGTAACTGGTACGTCAAATCAAGAAAGTGAGTTGGGCGACTGGCTAGAATGGAAGTCGCTCTTGTTGGATGAGTTCGATCTTTCATGTAAACTTAACCAGTGCGCTAAGGCGAGATTCTAAATGGTGTTGCCTGACGAGAAGGAGGAAGCAGCGCTGTCAGTTGTTAGCGCTGCTACGTTCAAGCCTGCATGTTTTCATGTCCTGCATACAGTACGTATACGTGAGCAGAACAACTCAAATACGCTTTTAACATCACAAATGATCCCTGAATGCTTTATGCTGCCATGGACGCGACTTGTTGAATTGGATCGTCTGATTACTGACAAGGGAGGAGGTGGCAGCGCTAACAATGGAGTTTATTTCGCCTTCCTAGGGTGCTTAAGTTTTTTCTATTTACCGAGGGAATTCTTATTCCTTTCCAACAAGAAATCGACCTCGAACTCGAACTAATACAAACCCACAAATGACACAGAGGCCAATGCTTCGGGCAGAAGTGTACGCGCGTGCGTTGCGCGAAAGTCAATATCGTAAAGAGGATAGTGTGTAGAGGGCAAGAAGCATAATACTTCCACCCCCCTAAAAAGTGGAAACTGTTCATGGAATTATTTTGAAACCGGACTTAAGTCGTTTCTGCGTCTGTCGTCTGTTTCTGCAATGAGGAGAGCACGCCGTTCGCCGTTGTTCAGTCTCCAGTCTCCTGGGCTCCAGGGTACGCCGCGCCAGGAACCTCCGCTTCTCCTCTGGCGTCTCTCTAGTGTCGCACCGAGGTGGCCGCAGCAATATTTCGGCAAATCCCTCCTAGCTATTCATGGAAACGTGTCCCCTCTCACAGGAAGTTTAGGACAGGAAAGAATGCATTGGAGATGTACATAGTACGGGGCATATTACAGAAAAGTTCGAGCATTTAGCGCCGCCGAGGCACGGGAAACCGCAAGTATGCGCGGTTGCTCTCGACGAGGTCGCGGATGTTGGCGTAGTCTCCACCGCCGAGCGGGATGTCCAGGTTCAACGCCCGCTGCAGCGTCATGCGCCCAGTGGCGGCATCCCGTGACACCAGCAGCGGCAGGTACCGTAGTGTAGCCGAGGACGAGGGCAAACTTCTGCCGCCGCCACCGCTACCATCTCCGCCTGGGTTCTTGCCGCTCCCACTGCTGCTGATGCTGCTGATGCTACTGCAGCTACTAGCACGGCTACTGCTGCTACCGCTGGCGCTGCCGTTGTGCATGACGTTCACGTCGAGTGCCCATAGGCCAGGCCTCGACGACTTTCTCAGTAAGAAATGCCCTGCTGTCAAATCTTTGAGCAAGAGTTTGCTGGTTTCGCGATCGATGTTACCGTGCCACCACGAGAACTGCGACCAAATTTCACCTGACGGAGACCCATCGACTACGGCGGAAGCAGCAGCAGCGGCCCCAACAGCCGCCGTCTTGGGTACTGAAGGTGGAGGCGGTGTTCCTTGGTTCGAATTGTGGTAAGGTAAGCCTAACGCAGCGACTATCGCAGCTCCAGCGTCTCGATTTTGCTTCATGCAGGCATCGACGTAGGCTAAGAATTCGGCCTCTCGGTTCACGAGCTCTGGCTCTGCGCGCCCCCCTTGAGTGCGAATGGGTGTCACGAGCGAGGCTGCGTTCACGGCAGTGCGGGCATGCCCCTGCGTTCTATTGCACGAAGAACAAAAATGTTTGGGCGGGGAGAAGGAGTGAGGCGTGAATGTGAGGTGATGAACGTTATGTTGGGCCGAAAGTTCAGCCTTGACAATGGAAGAATATCTCCTCTGAAAAAGAAAACTGAAACAATACGATGCGGGTGTAAACATCACTTTCTTTCACCCAAAGCACCTGTGAATGATGGGGTGCATCGCAAACAGCCCTACGGCGTCCAAGTCCGCTGACTGCATCAAGTGCTTAAATTCCGACGAGGGGCCTTCGAACAAGGCTCGGTGCTTGTACTCCTTGGGTAACAAGCCCCGCCGCGCCCATTTCATGAACACCCGCGCTGTGTCGTGCATACCGAGCCCCGCCACGTTGATTTGCTCGTGGGGAACCTGTGTGTGGGTGTGTGTGCGTGTAGGATCAGGACAAGAGATGTGAAACATGCAATAATAGAATAAAGCACTACATTGGCCACATTTCCACTAGAAAATCAAACAAAAAACTCAGCATAAAGGGAAACTGTTTGAGTGAACAAAAAAATAACAGGCAGTAGGGTGACTCGCGTGCACATGTATGAAGATATATTCTTTCGAGCACATACCTCGAGCAAGCCGGGCCATGGGGTATCTTTGTTGCCGCTGCCGTGAGCTACGCTGATCAGAATCCGCAGCCGCTCGCACTTTTGGGAGAGCTCGCGCACAACAGCGGCAGTTCGACAGGCCACTTCAAACCCGGCACAGCTTCCAGCACCACTGTAAGGACCGCCAACAGTGAAAGGTGTTCCCGCAGCGATGGCAGCTGCGTGAAGCGCCCAGAGGTGCTCTGCGCCGTCTAAATAAAGCACCGCCGCTCGCCTGCCCTGGCGGGCCACAAACAAGGCTATGGCGTCGGCCGCGGTCAGAGCACTCAGGTCGTCTGAGGACGCTGGTTGCCTTACAGAGGAAGAAGCAGAAGACGCGCCTGTCGCCCCTGTAGTAGGGCCCAAGACGCTAGCGTCTACGTGTGGCACCTGTGCTGCTAGAATAGCCCTCGCTAAGGGGCCCGCCATATCAGAAGGTAGTGAGCTACTGCTCTCACTAGACGTGGCCCCAGCTGTAGCAGCAGCAGCAGCAGAGCCAGCAGTAGCAGTAGCATCCGCGATCGCCTGGGTAGCCACGTCCTTCACACTTACGGACATGTAGGCGCTGAATTCCGCGCGCAACTGGGAATGCTGCAGCGCTTTCAGGCACACTTCCGTCTTGCCGTAGCCCAACTCGCCCGCGACTGCACAGACCCGGAACGCCGGGTGGTGCAAATTGCGGTAGACCGCGCACACGTCCATGGCCCGCCCCACGAAACATCCCGTCGGGAGCTGCAGGAAGCCCGTCGGGCGCTTGGGGCTGTCGTCCACGAACCGCACACCACCCCCAAAGGGAGCCGCGAGACCGCCACCGTTGGCGGCGGCAGTGGTGGATTGAAGCAGAGAAGGGTGCTGTCCTAAAGGTCGGTTGTGGTAGTCGGGTGCACGGTCGCGAGGCAGCAAGAGGAACTTTTCGTGCTCTTGCAGAGGGGCGCTGCTGCTTCCACTCGAAGATGAAGAAGGAGAAGAAGAAGAGCTACCGGAGCCACTGCCAAGGCTGCTAGACGGGCTGTTGCTACTAGAGCTAGTGCTAGAAGAGGTACCATGCTCTGACTGGACCCGATTGCGCGCCTGCGAAAACGCCTCGCGCACCGTGGATCCCCTAATATGAAGTACAAGTTAAAAAAAATACTATCGAGTTACAGTGCCATGCACACGGTTCAATCAACAAAAATATCAGATGCCACGTGCATTGCCAAGCAACGCGTGTGGAAAAGAAGTTGAAATAAACAAGGTATTCGCGGACGAACAGAGCAATGGGATGTTGGCGCGACGTTGTTACATGTGCACGTATGTGTACCTGAACAGGGCGTCGTAGAGCACGCGCGCGAAGAGTTTGCTAGCAGTGTCGAGCACCGGTTCGCGGCCGTCGATAGCGACCACGTGCCGCACCTGCATTATGATTGTATGAGGGGTCATATCACAATGGGTGTTCAAGTTTTTCACTCAGTTCGTTGGGGAGCGCTCAATGCAATGGTAACAAATTGCCGCGAAGGGAATGGGGTTGGAAGGAAGAGAAGAAAAGAGTGAACGAAATAATAATCTAAAGTACGCCAGGGTTGTATACATTTGTTCCAAAAGTGCCGCACCCCGCAATCAACGAAAGCCTGCCCTAGATGCTCGCTGTGACACGCAGAAAGGAACGCAAACAACGGGCGCGGTGGTGCCTCCGGCGACTCCTGGTTGCAGTCAAGAGGGTGGCGAACGGGCCCGCCGGCCAGCACTTGAAGTTTGTCGGCAGTTAAAATCCGCGCACGCCCTAGGTCGCAGTATTCGTCTAGGCAGACACAGCAGCAACAAAACAGCGAAATCAAAAACAATTAGAGCACCAGAAGGAAAGGAGTTGAGACGAGATCCCGTAAGTTGAGGCCAACATGTGCGTGATGTTTCTGGACTGTGCTAACAAAATCGAACCACGTGTAAGGTGTTGCGAGTTTGGTGTAAAGTTAAGTGAACGAATAGTGATTGAATTCATGGGCTCTTATTTTAACACGCTAGGTACACGTATCACCAAACAGCCGGTGTTGCTTACCGTCGTCCCATGCGTGCTCTAGGAGGAGGCCGTTTTGGCGGCCGTGCCCTGTGAAGTGCAGCACGTTGGCACGACTCAGCATGCGCTGCAGTTCCGTTTCAGACGCGACGGCTGATCGCCATGCCCACCCAGCGCAAGGAGCTTCTTCTAGTATCTTCTCCAGGGTATCCCTAGGGAATCGACGTGCGGCAGGTGAGTAAATTCAGATAAAAAACAGTACGACACCATTTCTAGACTGAGGAAGAGTCCTGCATTATATGTGCTAGCATGAAAGCAAATCAAAAAGAAGATGCGATATTTTGAATTGGCGCTCTTCTTACCGTTCCGCAATAACATCAAGTTCGTCCACTGCTGCCTTCGAGGCTGAGTTCTCTTCCAAAAGCGGTGCCGACCACAAGTGAGCAAAAACCAGATGAGGAGCAGGTGGTTCACTGGCCATCGGACTTGCCGATAAAGGATTATTTTCAAAATGAGTTCAACTCTTCTGGATATAAGCGCAAGTAGTCTGATTGATGAGGTCACTCAGTTGTTAAAGCTTCACAACTATTGATATTGAGGTGAGAGGAAGGTTATAAGTAAGTACGGGTGCCAACCACGAGCATCATTCCAACACCTCGGATAAAACACTGGTCACACGTGTGCAAAAAGTTCTTTGGTAGTTAACGATTTCCACCAATGAGTGCAAATCGGCAGTATTGTCACCGGCAAATAATCGTACTAATGTGAATATAAGAATCAATTACAAATCGAATGGGGCCATGCAATCATGCAATTGCGTTGTAGTGCGCGGCTCATCTTCGTGATCGGCTGAGGAACTTCGTCGCTGTTCCCTCCACGGCAAATGGATTTCATTCCAGCGCGCAACTCCCAAAGCAGGCCTCGAAGTATTACTAGAAATAACAAAACCCAAATGCCACTTTTCTCCTTAGGGGTGCTTAAGGCACACACTTGTTGAATTCCTTTGTGCTAGCCTAATAATTCCGGCCCTTCGGGGCCTGTGTCGAATGCCACTTCGGACCGCTAACATTATTTCCATGGCCATTCGGCCAATTGCGCCTGATTAGCTCCTTGGATTTAGTTTACGCTTCTTTGCTTTTCATCTCTACTTGCTGGCCTTCTAATTCCGGTTCTTCGGGGCCTTGTCTCAAACAACACAGAAGACACCGACGCCGAGCTGAAGTGGGACTATGCGATGGTGCATAGATGGGACCTCCCTAGTTTGAAGTAGGGACTTCTCGTAAGATACCCGGAAAATATTGATGAGCCATACAGGAACAATAATCGCAACTGCATTCTTACAGGCAATGAGGGACCGGAAATATTTCTTTATCAGCCAAGGGAGCTGCCTTATTCCTATTAAAGGTGTTTAGAGGGCAGGCAGTTAAAGAATTTCGACTTCCACTAGAGTTTATTCTTTTGACGTAGACCCGCGCTCAACATTCCAAGGCATAGAAGTGCAATTTCGTAACGTGGAACACCAAAAAGGGCTAGTTGAAGTAAGAGCGCCCGTTGAAGAGCGAATATGCCGAATGGAAGTGATAGTCCCGAGCCCATGCCAGAAGCGACGCCGGTCACGAATAGAGACCACAGATTGCAGTCGGCGGGAGGATTTTCTGAGGAAGTTTGAAGGGACCATAACCTGGTTCCTCATGCATTAAGGCCTATAACCTAGTTCAGGGGTTAGCAATCTGTTGATGTATGTGGGAGGTGTTGTGTTATTGAGGAATTTCCCCTTTGTGGGGGAGGTTCGACTTACAGTATTAACGAGATTTAGAGAGCGGGCGATACGTTCTTACCGGACAATCGACAGGGTGGGCCCTAGTAAACGCGACTTCACGTCGCAGTCTGAGATTATTGTGTGGTAACTATGGGTAAATTAAGCGCAACAATTTGTGTGCCATTTGGTGCAGAAACCGTGGAGAACGATCCATGTACCGTCGGGACGACGAGAAATTACACTGCCGGGACGGGGAACAGGCAGAACACTTCAGCGCAAGCCAAGGAGCGGAACAGGCAGGCTTTTCAGCGCAGGATGGCTCAGAAGACGTCGAGGATTCATGTCGCCGAGCGGGAGACGTCCCAGGTTTTTGGAGCCGAGCCGAAGTCGCCAGATATTTCTGGAGCGGAGCCTCGGCTCCGGGTCGCGCTTGCTGCTCTCGAAGAGATGAAGGTGCTAATGGCTCGCGTCACGGCCACACTCCATGCACTTCAGTTCCCTGTGTAACCACCGAGGTGCCCGCTGCAACCATCAATGGACCCTGTTCTCGCGGACCTTATTGCGAATTTGGCGAGAGAAAGCTGTGTCGATTGTCCGGTAAGAACGTATCGCCCGCTCTCTAAATCTCGCTAATACTGTAAGTCGAACCTCCCCCACAAAGGGGAAATTCCTCAATAACACAACACCTCCCACATACATCAACACAATCTCTACATACTGGTATTCCAATAAGGAGTATAAAGACTGATGGAGGCATCGAAATAGTAGCAAGAAAAGGGCAAGCCACGGCAAAGGCAGTGCAGGAATTCGTGGCGCCGCACCTCCATGGAAATAAATCTAAGGAATGGTGACTAAACCAGAGTAACTAAGATAGAATAATACGGAAACACCCGCGAGGTAATACTCATGGTGGGGATGGAAACACCAACCACCAATGCACTCAGTGTCCCATGAGGCGGGGCGTGTGCTGAAGGCAGGGCACGCCTGATTAGCTTCTTAGGTCTTGTTTGCGCTGCTTTGCTTTTCTTCTCTACCTGTTAGTCTTCTAATTCCGGCCCTTCGGGGCCTGTCTCAAAAACATGCCAACTTACTGGTGAATGAGGCTTTGGTCTTCTTCTTCAAACAGAGCAGCAATATGGATTGGGCGAATGTCACGTCAGTACCTTGCGATGTCCACACGAATGTAGTACACCACTGAAGGTACCCATCGACTGGTTAGGGGCGTTTAGAGGGCAGGGGGTCAATATATTCCGACTTCCACTAGAGTTTCTGCTGGTTTTAACTGCACCCAAGACCGGACTTAGAACCATTTTTATTTCTATATATATATATCTGCATTGGGGGCAGCGAGCTCGCCGTTGCTCCGGCGCTCCGGCTCATATGCGCACCGATCCTGAAACCTCCGCGAGCCTGGTTTACCTGCGCTCCCCACCCCCCACCCCCGATCCAGGGAGGGAACTGGATTTCATAATTAATAGGGTGGATGCCATCTAGCCGGCATCGGTTATTTATTCTAACCAAAGGACTCCGTAGACACCGGCTAAATGATGCACTGACTGTTAGTTGCTAAATCCAGTCCACCCACCGGGGGGGGGGGCTCAGAAATACCTACGTTGATCCCCGGGCGCGCCCCCTGGTCTAGTCTTGTTAATACTCCCCAAAATACAAAGAAGCACCACTGTGGCAAATAGCAACAGAAAATGTAACCTTCAGAGCAAGTCTGACTGGGCTGAGTGTCCTTTTGCGTAATGCAATTGTAATCATTTTCTCTCGAGGTGTCCTTCAGCCGTCGGGCATCAGGAGGCCCCTGGTCATGGTTTAGCTTACAGCCAGCCAGCCAGCCAGCCAGCCAGCCAGCCAGCCAGCCAGCCAGCCAGCCAGCCAGCCAGCCAGCCAGCCAGCCAGCCAGCCAGCCAGCCAGCCAGCCAGCCAGCCAGCCAGCGCTGTATTTCGCCAGAGTTACCCATTCCGAAAAGGCGATCACTAAACAATCATCATCTACAGGGCTGAAAGTACTTCAGATCCCGCTCGAAATGAAATTTGACGTCAAAAGTAGGTCAATAAATTAGCACTGAATTAGAAGTAAAATGTAGGCTTAAACAAGCTCAACATTAGTACTAAAGTTCCGTTAAATTTAAGCCTCCGGGGCTTCCTGGGTCGGCTGTGTCTCGGTGGTGGAATTTAGTGCCAATTTAGTGGGTTTGAATTGGCTAAAAGTATGGTAAAATCTAAGCCCCCGGGGCTTCCTGGGTCGGCCGTCGGCCGTGTCCTGGTGGTGGGATTTAGTTCCTTCCATTTAGCACTGAGAGCACTAAATAAATTCAAGATTTAAGCTCCACTGGGGTGTGCTTTCACGTAACGCCCATACCGAATATAGTGGACATCTGACTGGAGGGCCTCTCCTGCTCCTGCGTTAAGATAAAAAATTGTAATCGCAATGAACAAAAGCAAGATGGAATCGAATTGCCAATAACTCACTGGCCCATTTTCTTTTTTGCAAGGGCCTTTATAAGAGCGGGAAATTCTCGCATGCGGCGGCGTATGTCAGGCGGCAAGGGCAACATGCTCACAGAAAAGTCCTCTTCTCTGCCCCCGCTGCCAGAAGGCTGCGGTAAAATTTGCTGAAGTGAATAAGCCTTCCAAAGAGGGCTTATTGTCTGATGCGCCTTCGAACCGTTCGGTACTGCTGCTGGTGCTGGCAGTGACTGCGATGGTGCTGGTTTGTGGTACAGCAGGGTGGCGGCTGCGTCCATGCGTAGTTCAGCGCCATCTGCAAAGCGCAGCCAGAGGCCGCCAGAAGAGTCTCGCCGCCCCATGCTCGACGCATTCAAGAAAACTTCTTCTTTGTCGTCGTCTCTTTCGTCACCCGCGCCTAAGTCATTGCCAACGCCGCCAGAATCGTGGTGGTGATGCAGAGCTTTATTCGACGACGGCGGCAGTTGTTGTTGCGTTGGCTCCCCTGGCGACGGTTGTTGCCGCTGCATTGGAGACTCAGGAGTTGGCGGCGCCCTCGGTTCAGGCGGCTGCCCTGGCTGATCGTTGTCAGATGCGGCATACGTGGAAAGATCTAACTCTTCATCAGTCAGCAATGGCATTTTCGACGAGCCTTTCATGTGATGGCCAGCCCCGCTCCCTAAGAGGTACTGATCCATCGCGTCGCCATTAGGTGCAGCTGTCACCGCTACGTCTTCAGTGAAAGTAGAACGCCGCCTGTTTCCTGCGCTGTTAGAAGGTGGCCACACAGAATGCTGAGAACGAGCGCGTGACTCAGCAGCAGTGGTAGCAGCGCTATGGTTCTGGCTGAATAAGCGAGCAGCTGCCTTCGACGCTGCTGCATCCGGATCTCTTTCAACTACAGCAGCAAAAGACTCGTGCGCAGTAACTGGAAAAGGGCTCCTGCCGTTTTTACCGCCTTCACACTTCGTGCTGTCCCAATCCAGTGGCTGATGATCAGCCATGAAGCGAGTTGCGCAGCGTTCGAGGGCTAAGCAATACTGCAGCGCGCGCTGCGTCACTGCCAAATGATCGGCTGCTGCCAGGGGTACTTGGCGAGGCCACGCACATGACGCACCACCTTTGCCGCCATGAGAACCAATGCCATTGCCGCCACCTCGACTACCGCGGTAGCCTGCAGCGTTACTATCGTTTCCTCCATTGGTACTGCTGCTGCGCTTGGCTTGCGCCGCCTTGTCTCTTCCTACGGCTGCGTTATCTGCTTTACCACCGTCCCATGCAAAGGTGCTGCCATCGGCTAAAGAAAGTCTTAACCAAGTACCGCCGCTATTTGATGCCGCTGCGGTAAGTCCATGGCTAGTGCCAGAGTTACCACTAGCCAGAGCGTAATGCAACACGCTGCCATCAGCCCAGCGCGCCGTCAAATCAGGCAGCGGTCCATTCTCCATCATCGATACTTTCACGATGGGGCCAGTGTCCTCCTCTGCCTCAGAAGTGGTGGAGGCTTGCCTTTGTCTGGTCTCACCGTCCCCGAAACGCTTTGCGTAGCTCGAGGCCGAGTACAGCAGCAGTGTGACTTTCGGGGTGCGAGCGCGCACGGCCGCGAGTGCTTCCGCCAACAAGCGATAAGCACTCCACCACTCGCGCGGCAAGTGCTTGAGCGCAAACCGGCTGACCACTTCAGGCACGGTGAGGCGTTCCTGGTACAAGCTCCCTTCTTTAATTGGCATCTCACCAGCACCGGAGATAGTCGTAGTAGTCACTGTTGTGGTTGTTGCAGTGGTTGTGCCAGTGGCATTTTCGGAAGCACTCAGCGGACTCCGGCCCATCGCAGCAGGGGCGCCGCCTGTCGAACTCAAAGGAGATGCGCTGAAACCTGCTGTACACGGCACTCTTGCAACCCAGACATCGTACCCATCTCCAGATACCCCCATCCACGTTGCCATTTTGTTGGTTTCTCCCTCAACATTGTTACGGCCAGTTCTTCTTGCATCTTTTCTCACGTCTCGTTGTTGTGCGTCTTGATTCAAGCCGCTGCTGTGCCAGCGATGTGCTCGCCTCCGAGTCTCGTTTTGAGTGGCTTCGTTTACTGCTGCCAACTCTGGAGTCTTCCTCGGTGCAGACGATCGTGGGGCTAGCCAGAGTAAAGCGCGGCCGTCAGGCTGAATGGCAACACTGTAGCGTTCTGCATGGTGTTCTAACGGCCGAAGCCGGCGAGTGTGCAGCGGGCGCAGAGGGCAAAGGTGCGTACCTGTAGTGGCTTGAGGGCCGTCTGGAGCTGTTTCAGACTTTCCTGCGCTCTGCCTCGCACTCGCATCCACAACTGCTGCGTCTTTTCTTCTGTGCGGTGGGTGCTGCAACCGACGGCGATGCCCAGTGCGCTGCGGCGACGTGCTGGAACAACTGCTACTCCTGCTTTTACTCCTGCTATGGTCGTTGTAGCTGCCCTTACCGTGGATGGCTTCGTTCTCAGCAGTTTGGTTGGACCTGCCGGACCTGTTGTGTCCGCTGCTGGAAGCATTGCGGTGCTCTAGCTTCTCCTGCTGCCGCGAATCCTCCTGCTGCTGCTGCTGTTGAGGCGACCGTTGGTCCTCGGGGCGACGGCGGCGCCTATCACGAGCCTGATCACGCAGCTGAGAAGCTGAAGGCATCGGAGATGCACCGTGGTGCAGCTGCTGCACTGAGGAGGGCACGGAGGGGGCATCCCCGTGCCAGCGCTCCCACGGCAACGCAAGGTCCAACGGCTCTCTTGTGGGATTTGGACCTCCGCCGTTCAGGCTTCTTCTTCTTCTCTGTCGTCTGCTGCTGTCGTGCTGCTCGTGGAAGCGCTCGCTTGCAGCACTTCTATTGTGATGGCCCTCGTCGCCGTCATCATCGTTACCACTAGTACAAGCGCTGGCATAGGCACCGTCACCGCTATTGCCATAATGATTGTTAGCCTTGTTGGCTCCAGTTAAGGAATGCCGCCCTGTGGTGTGCGGCGGTGGTGGAGGCGTCGGCAGCGGCGGCGAAGGCGTTAGAAGTGACCCCCGATCTGTTGGCCCAGGAGGCGGAAAGTGTGGTGCCGCCTTATGGTGTGCTGTTGAGGAGTGGGCACCAGAATGGCGTGCACTTCTTGATTGGTGCGAATGCGATGTATGCCTTTCCGCCGCCGACGAAGCCGCTGCTGCTTCCTGCACGGGTTCAAATGGCAAGAGTGGCACTACGCCATTGCTTTGGTGAACGCTGCTCTGATGGCCGCTGCTATGGCCTTGATTCCTCTGCTGCCCTTCACTTGCCACAATAACCACTGGACGGCGGTTGCTGTGCGCTTTGCTTTGAGCAGCAGCTGCTGCCATCGCAGCCGCCGCAGCGACGGGCGAAGGCGTCTCCTGTAGCGATGGCGGCGCGTTATTGCCTGAGGGAGAAGGTTGGAGCAGCTGCTGTGGCTGCTCTGGTGGTGCCGCCAAATTCAAGCTTCTTGCCGCCAACTCCGTTCTTCCTTTTGCGGTTGGAGGAGCAGGCCAGCGCTGCAAGAGCTGAGTGCCTGCTGACGTGGTGGCAACTGAATGCGGCGCTTCGTAAGGGGGCATGGGCACAGTGGACGCTGTGGTAGCGCCCGTGGCACGGTCCAGCGGGCTCCACACTGCTCTTGTCTGATCGTTTTTTGGCTGCTCATTAACGGTGTTGGGTTGTTGTTGCTGCTGTGCAGAACGAGGCACTAGGACGGCGCCAGGTGGCGGCACCGACGAGTGCATT
>Ga0307931_1001085_pt1 | contig 17836 bp, 12 predicted proteins | sample OrgLakmetageno47_FD_201816 | JGI IMG/M metagenome (GOLD analysis project Ga0307931, IMG submission 201816) | Saline water microbial communities from Organic Lake, Antarctica - #47 | ecosystem: Environmental > Aquatic > Non-marine Saline and Alkaline > Saline | place: Antarctica: Organic Lake... | reverse complement strand
CAATGCCCACGCCGCGCACCCACGCCCGTTCCGTAAGCACGTGCGATATTTTGTCTCTCACGCCTATCATCCACGACGACGAAAACAAATAAAGCTGTAGCGCCCTCTACGGCTTTTTGGGGTGCTTTGCATGGCGTATATGTCACGTGCGAATGATGTTTCGCAATCTGCTTCAAACCAGAGCTGCAACGGACGCGATGGTGAGAAGTTAGAGCGGAAAGAGTGTAAGAAGGTGTAGAGTGTTTGATCGGGAAATGCTCATACATGCTTGATAGAATTGGACATCCTACAACACATTCATGCAATATATGATGCACAGGTTGGATGACGTAGCACTAACAACAACATGATTGCAAGAAGAAACCAATGCCCACGCCGCGCACCCACGCCCGTTCCGTAAGCACGTGCCATGTTTTTTGTCTCTCACGCTTATCATCCAGTACGATCGGACAAACAGACAAATAAAGCTGTAGCGCCCTCTACGGCTTTTTGGGGTGCTTTGCATGGCGGGTATGTCACGTGCTAATGATGTTTCGCAATCTGCTTCAAACCAGAGCTGCAACGGACGCGATGGTGAGAAGTTAGAGCGCAAAGAGTGTAAGAAGATGTAGAGTGTTTGATCGGGACATGCTCATACATGCTTGATAGAATTGGACATCCTACAACACATTCATGCAATATATGATGCACAGGTTGGATGACGTAACATTGAGAACAACATGATTGCAATAAAAAGCGATGCCCACGCCGCGATGATAGATCGGGACATGCTCATCGTGCTTGATAGAATTGGACATCCTACAACACATTCATGCAACACATGATGCACAGGTTGGATGACGTATCACTAACAACGACATGATTGAAATAAGAAATCAATGCCCACGCCGCGCACCCACGCCTGTTCCGTAAGCACGTGCGATATTTTGTTTCGTGAGAAGAGTGGACTCCGGGTAAGCACGTGCCATGTTTTTTGTCTATCCGAACCTCTGTATTCTGAGTTACGTACGATGGACAAACAAATAAAGCGGGTAGTGTCCTACTACCGTACTACGCACCGTAGAGGAGATAAAGCGGGTAGTGTCCTACTACGTACCGTAGAGGAGATAAAGCGGGTAGTGTCCTACTACCGTACTACGTACCGTAGAGGAGATAAAGCGGGTAGTGTCCTACTACCGTACTACGTACCGTAGAGGAGATAAAGCGGGTAGTGTCCTACTACGTACCGTAGAGGAGATAAAGCGGGTAGTGTCCTACTACCGTACTACGTACCGTAGAGGAGATAAATTATTATATTAGTGTTGATTGCTTCTTTTCTTCCCAGACCTTTTTTTTGCTCCTGACGTCGATTGTCAATGTCAAAAAAGTATCTTGTGCTTGTATCTTTGTTGGTTGTTTCAAGAAGATCAAGCCGCGAATGCTTCAAGAGCACTTTTTCGTAGAGAGCGGCCTGTCCACCTCTGCTCCTCGTCATCAAAAGGTCAGAAATCGTCATATTCAATTAGCGGGTCTTAGTTCATCAAAAGACGAGCAGCTCGGAAGTCATAGCCAGTCAAAGTAATCAAGAAATGTGCGCCTTGAAAAAAAACGCGTTTATGATTTTAGGATTATGGGTTGGATTAGTGCTTGCCCGTAGTGAAGCCGTGGAGATATCGATGCGCAATCTCTGTGGCGAGCCGGTACGTTCTACTCTACTTTCAGCCTACGGGACAACTATGAGTCTTGTTCGAGTCTTGAAGGAATGTGTGTATAATGAGGTTGCACGTTTAGATTAATGATCAATGTATACGCAGAGAAAAATGCTTGACGCCCGTGACTTCACTTGCCATTCAATTCTTAATTTAGCTCAGGCAAGAAATTACTCAGGTTAATGTCTATTGGATCGGGTTCGACCTAGAACTGGTCCCACAAACCACGCTTCCATTGAAAAACACGTCCTCGTTATCTTTCATCTCTTTTGAAACGCACCGCTTCCTCATATGGTATGCAAAGCCTTCCATCAGCGAGGAGCAAATGCGGGCCGAAGCATTAGATCGAGGCAAAACTTACACCGTGGGCGACACTAACGATTTTGTCGCTATCGAGCAAGGCCTCAAATTAGTGAGTCATGATGCATCTCAGCAAACGTTAAAAGCTGCCCGACACGCGATTCAGGTCTGTGACAGGCTACTTATGATTCCTACTGCCACATCGGCTGATGTAATGACAAAAGGATCAATTGTGAGTGCCAATGCATACACGCCTCATACACTGGATAGCTCGTGCCTTGTAAATGCACTAAAGCAACTGTCTCAGGAAAAGCGAGATACACTCGACTTCGAATGGACTTTGTATCGGAACCTCAAAGCAGGCCTAATCAAGTATAAATGCGATCGCAGTACCGTTAGTTCCCTGAATATTGAGATTCTAGACCATTGTAAAGACGGAGTAGCCGACAACATAGCAACGTGCGAAGGGGTGGAAGTCTTCGACAGCAGCGAAAATATTTGCCTGAACTTGGCGCCAGAGTTAGCCGAAGGTGACCAAGAGCTTGAGAATTTTGCAAGACAGGGCGACCGAGCCATCAAACGACCCCCAGTAAGCACGTAATTCATTTCTCCTTTTCTTTTTTATAATATTTCACATTCTTCACTTATGATAATTTCAGAAAGATCCGCACGGTTCTTTCATTGGATTAAGAATGATTTTATCAAGGCAAAGATCTTGCTCATCATTTAAATTATTGAAATGTAATTGCATTCAAATAGACTGAATAGCAAACGAATACCTTGATCTTGTTAAAATGGGCTGGATTTCATTGGTGTTGACCCAATAGGTGGAGGAAATTATTTTGATGGCAGTAAATCAATGTAAGCGCGAGCTTCAGGAAGCAGCCGTTGAGTCACAGGAAGCTATCGAGCGAAATCATCACGCGCAGCAAAGCTCAGCCGACTTCACTGCGTTGCTTCCCTCAGGCCATTCACTGGCCAAATGCCTCGCAGGTGCTGGCCTCTCACACGACTTTAAATCCGTGTCTCATGAACTGAGCCGAATACGCAACGCAAAAGGCCAGCTAGCGGAACCACTCCGCAATTACACATGCGGTGATGTTGCCGTGGGCACGGTGGCTGTGCCTGACGATGACGTTACTTTCAGGTGGGTGGCGCCTGTGGCAAACGATTATGCAGACAGCTATGAGAATGCCACAAGCACCACTATGGCAACTCAAACAGCAGCGGCTGAGGGCACAAGTGTAGAGTTGCGGCGTGGGCGCGCGCGTTCAGTTCAACAGCTACTCAACCGCAACGATGCTAAAATATTCCTGATTGACAACTTCGTGACCGACCAAGAGTGCGAGCACATGATCGAAACTGCAGCGCCAGGTCTACAACGCTCCACGCTGCGTGATAAGGATAATAACGAATTCGTGTCGCAGTATAGAAACAACCAGGTGCAATGCCACTCTATTCAACTCTAATGCATTAACTTTCCCGCTTTTGTTTTCTTTTGAACTGATTAAGACCCGCATCACTCTGAGCAGGCCGCCAACGTGATGGCGAATTGGCGTGATCCCGATGACCCGGTAGCACGAGTGGTACAACGAGTCTTTGCCTTTGCTAATGATCATATGCCGAGTCACGTGGGCAATAGCCTTACGGTTGATGGTCAAGAAGATTTCAATGTAATTCAGTATAACCCAGGCCAAGAGTACAGGCCGCACTGCGACGGGAGCTGTGATGGATCTCCTCACTTGCATGGTGGTCGCGTTGCAACAATGCTCATGTACTGCAAGGTAAAGATGTGACAATATGACTGCCTCTCCGTGCACTTGGATGATGGTAGAAGCTTTAAGAAGAAAATAACATTATTGCCTGCTGCAGCTGCCTCTAGTGCATGGCGTCATCACTTTGTACTGAAAGACATTTGTAAGTAGTTCCCTACGTTGTTTCTCTGTTTGTGCCCGTACTGTAGGTGGCGGATGCGGGTGGCGCTACATCATTTACTAAGGCCGGAGTGCATGTGCATCCGAAGCGAGGCCAGGCCGTCTTTTTTTCTTACATAGGCGAAAATGGTATCATGGATACGGAGCTGACAGAGCACAGTGGGTGCCCGGTGCTTGACGGTGAAAAGTGGGTCGTGACACAGTGGTTACGAAGAGGCGTTGGAAATGAGGAGCCATGGTCCAAATTTGACGCTGTCGGATGGCGGCAGTAGTGCAACTAAAGTATGAAATCATGGGGTATCGCATGTAGCATGGTGTGCATGTGTGCGCCCACTTCCATGATTGACCAAAACCCGTACTTCATCAAAACTTACCTATACTGAGGAGTTTGCTAAATGATCCTAAGGCGCGAAATCTATGTTAGACACCACCGCTTAAAAGCGTTCACTGTGGAAAAGCATGTATTCATTGCAATTCGCCTGTTATTTTTAAACTTCCAACCTCTCCTCTATTTAACATGTTTTTTTCGTGGTGTTTCGAGCCTGGCTTACCTTAGAGAGCAAGATAGTTCATATCTTTACCGTTGATAATCTAGGAAGGTTTAGAAGAAAGATGCGGCCATGTAGCCATGTAGGACAGTCGGTACTCGGACCTTGGAACCTCGCACGTCCGTTCTTAAAATAGCACAGGAGCTAGTACTGTTGAGAGATCTATACGCGCACGCCATACACCATATTCAAAATTACTTGCTTGAATTAGAATGAGACCAAACCAGGGACCATGGCCGCAACACGCACTCTCAACGGAGAAAGCAATTGAAACGCCCTAATTTACCTACTGTAAATTATGTATCCATTTTAGTTGTTACTAGGGCTACCGGTATCGGCTTCTTGGAATGTATATGGACATTGCATAACGCAAGAGGTCACTCAGCCCAGTCAGGCCTGTTCTGGAGGATCCATCAAAACGCAGCTCTATGCTGATTGGTGTTTCTTTGTAATTTGGGAGTATATAATTTATACGTATAATCTAGTCTCATCTTCTTCTTCTTCTGTTTCAATTTTACAGACAGGGAGCGCAGATTACAAAGGGTGATAGACACCGAGAGCGCACTTGCTGGTGTAGTTCCAACGCGCCGGCCACTGAATTATGTAGTTTTCCTCAAAATTCGACCTGCGGCTTACCTCGAGGCAAGCGGGCTCCTCTTGTCTCTTATCCTTCTCTCCTCTCATAGCGGCATATGTATATGAACTAATCGAACTTTTGATTGTCACGAGCGCTGTTTAAAGAAACCTCGTCAGGGCAAATTATAAAGCACTGGCATCGCCAATAATTGTAAGTATACTCTTCCTCATAACTCTTCATGGCCGAATGGCACTGGCAGAACACTCCACACGGACCAGCGCCTCGGAAAGAAACGCATGAATAACACGGCAGCTGCGAAGCTGAACACTACTGCCATGAGCATGCCCAATCCACCACACGCTGCTACCAGCCGGCGCCGAAAGTGGGCGTGAAGTTTTCTCACTTCGCCGCCGAGTTGAGTTGACGTGAGCTCTGCAACTGTAGACAGTTTGTCCAAGTCTTTGTTTTGGTCAACTAAATGTGAGTTCAGTGCACGAGCTTCCCCTTTCAGGGCAGCGGCCAAACCAACCAGTTCCTCGAGAAGTTCATCTTTAGAAGCTTCAGCAGCTGCCAATTCTGCTGCAGCCACCGCTGTCGGGGCACCAAATGATGGTGGCGCCAAAATATTGTCACCAAAGAGCTCCTCGGCTTCGCTTTTGGCAGCCAAGCCATGGGCATAGTTTGACGCTCCAGAGCCGTTCACAGGACGCGACATCACTTGAGCAACGCTCGTGCTTGTCGAATTCACGCCCCGCTCTGCACTCGACTCAGCGACATTTACGCCCTCCATTGATGGTCCATTGTTACTCATAGAATCATCGCTCTCAGTACTGCTGCTATCATCGCCGCTTTCAAGCTCCTCTCCCCATTCACTGCCCATCCAAGGCTGAGCTGGAAGAGTCTTTGCACTGCGCTGGTTCGCAGCAGCAGATGCAGCAGTAGATATAGCAGCGAGCGACTTCACCCGACGCGTGTAGTCCGAAAACTCTTCATCATTCAGATTTGCGTCGGGTGTACCTCTTTCCATCTGCACACCAAAATCATATCGTGGTACATTAGGAGAGTGAAATGAAGGTGGGAGTGAAGAAATTTGAGCGGTTGTAAGGCATTGAACCTAGTCCTCTACCTCCTGAAGTTGTAAGTGAAGCTCATGAACGAACACCCGCAACCTCTCATGGTTCGAAGCGGAACGAGGCCCATCGCTATCTATCGTTGCAATCTGGCCCCACGACGCATCAGCAGAAGGTTCTGTGTTCGACTCTGCGTCAGCATTGGCTAGCCGCTCAGCTGCAGCGAGGAGGCGCGTGAAAATAAGCAAGCTTGTCATTTGATGCGACAATACTTGAATTCGTCAAGCTAGACTACTTCCTTCTTAAGTGGTACGAATTCTGAGCTAAGATGAGTGAACAATGTGTCCTTGGTCCTGAAGTATCAAGAGTCTAGCTAGCAGTCAAATAGTAGGAGCACGCAATTGCGAGGCGTTTTGGATGACTGAATCTGCGGCTACCTCTATGAAATTTATAGCGGCAAGGCTTGAAAGCGCGCACACACGCAACTAGAGGCAAAGGGGATGGGAGGGAACCAGAGTCGACGACACAGAGTCAACGAGTCTCAACGAGGCCAACGAGGCGACCAAAAAGTGGCTGGCTGAATATGAACAACTATGCCCCTACGGGGTAGTTATGCCAAGTGCGCCTGATGAGCTGATGAGCTTCTTAGGTTTAGTTTACGCTGCTTTCCTTTTCTTCTTTACCTGTTAGCCTTCTAATTTCAGCCCTTCGGGGCTTCTCTCAAAATATTTCACTCTTATCTCATTTTGGGGCTCTTTCAACAATACACTTCAGCGCCGTTAATCACTGTTTATGTGGCCCAGCCAACACTTAGCTTGTCCACAGATGACTTGGGGCAGGACGTTGGAGAACGCGCTCAAAAGTTAGGGCATTTCGAAGGAATTCGGTGAGTGGACCGCCATTGCCAAGGACAGGTCGAAGTGGAGACAGCTGACTCACTCCATTCCCAAACCTCCTGATGCCTGATGGCTGAAGGGCACCTCGGGAGTAAATGATTACAATTGAATTATGCAAAAGGACACTAAGCCCAGTCACCAGTCAGACTTGCTCCGAAGGTTACATTTTTCTGTTGCTATATGCCACAGTGGTGTTTCTATGTATGTTTGGGGAGCATTAAATAGACTAGACTAGCCCATCAAACCAGCAAGTAACAACAAGCATCAACACAAGGAACACTGCGATTAACCGGTATAAACCACTTCAAAAGAGATAAAATGATAAACCCGAGGGAAATGAATTTTAAATGCCAATAGCGCTAGCACTACAGTCCAATGGGATATTTTGAATCAAGTGGCTTAAGTCTAACGTCCACGTTGCGCGATATCAACTCAGAAACCAGCTATAGCTATAGCCCAAACGTATTCACACAAGGAACAAGCTAGGGGTATCAGCTTCTTTCACGGGAGTCGCGGAGCTGTTGTTGGAAATTGGCGACCTTTTTGTTTTTGCGGGCCGAATGGAAGCCAAACATTGAGGTCTTGCCCAAGCCAGCCACGTCGCCACGCCGCACCATTCCCACCAGAGCTACGAACGCTGCTTCGTCCACGATCCCATTGTCGTGGCCGGTTGCGAGCCGAAACGCTTCGTCTAAGTCCGCGTCGCTCGCCAACGCCCTGTCCGAAGAAGAAGGCGAATCAGCCGCCCAACCCGAGGAAGCTTGCGTTGATGAACCGCCTCTGACTTCGCGGAGCAGTTCCCGGAGCAAATTTTTGAAGGGCTGCCTCGGCAAACCCGCAATGGTTTCCATGTCGCTGTCTTGCTGCAAGTGCAATAGCGCGTCGCAGTACTTTTCGTGGGCTAAGCTGCGCACCTCACGGTTGCTCAGAGGCAGGGCGGCATCGTGCGAGGTGCGCAAATCTTCGGTGACGTTGGACGAGCTGCGCAAGTACTTCATCACGCTGAAATTGTTGTTGCTACTGGTGCTGCCTGCTTCTTTGCGAGCCAACGACGACGATGCTGCTGCTCCTTTTTGAGGCGACCGGCTGTCGTGCATGAGAGGCATGTTGCTGCTGCTTCCGCTGTACGAGCTGTAACTGCAGCTCAAGCTAGAGCCTAGCAGAATGTTCGTGGTCACTGGCCCTTCCAGGACGGCGCCTTCGAGCGACATCATGTACTTGCGCTGCTTGGTGAGTTCAGCTTGAGCGCGCGCCAAGAGGGCTCGCAGCTCCAGAGGGCTCTGCTCTTCGTTGAGCTGCGGCCGATTTTTTATCGCCTTGGCGCGGTTGCCGAAGCGCAGCGTCGAGAGCGTTTCAGCGGCATTGTAAGCCGACGGAGAGCAGTTGACCAGTAAGCTCGTCATTGCGTTGCCACCCAGAGAGTCCTGCAACACCCGCGTGAGTTTCGAGTCGCGGTACGGCACGTGCGCCGAAGCCTTGGAGGAGGCCTCTTCGCCGAGCGCAGCAATCACGAGGCCGAGCGCCGACAAGGACTTGTTGATGGTTTTGGCTTCGTCCAATTGCCGGCCCGTGGCGCTGGTTTTGCGCACCATTTCGCTGCCGGCCAAGTCCACCAAAAAGAGCTTCCCGGTGCGGGTCGACCCGTGCGAGTTGGCGGAGGACAGGGTCACCATGAGCACCGAGTGCGAGCGGCTGCTGCCTTCGTTCATGAGCGTGGCCGCTTTGGCCCGCCCGCTAGCCCCTGCGGCGAAGACGCGCGTCAAGTCCGCTTCCGTGGCGCAGTCTTCGGCGGTGCACCCGTCGACGAACACGCCGTGTTTGGGGTTTTCGCGCACCTGCAAGTTGTTGCGTGCACCGGAAGCGTCGAGCAAGTCGCGAATGCGCTCGAGGTAAATTTCAATGTAGCTCACCGACACTCGCACCGAGAGATTTACTGCCCCTGAGCCTGCACCTCCTGCTGCTGCTACAGCAGAGTTGGTGTCACCACCACCACTCGGGTTCACACCACCTCCTCCGTTCGCACCAGCGCGCACTGCGTGCACGTGCGCGAAAATGTCAGCGGCGGCGCGCGGAATTACTCCTTGACTGGTGGGGTCCAAAATGGAAGGCCCTTCCATGGTGTGCGTCTGTGTGAAATATAACCAATGAAGCGGGTAAATGAGAGAAAGGCAGGAAAACATTTTAGAAATGGTGTTTACGAAAGCGCACGCATCAAATTGTGGGAGGCGTAAGGAGACGCCAACCGAAAACTACGGATGGAAATAACGTCTAATGCGTTCATGTAAACATACTAATATAATACCTTTCCGCTCGCGGTTTGTCCGTACGCAAAAATCGTGCAGTTGTAGCCCGTCAAGAAAGTCGAAATCACAGGGGCGGCAGCAGCTTCATAGCATTCTTGCTGCGTCGACGATGGGCCTAGGACCCGGTCAAAGGTAAAACGGTGCGCTTGCCTCTGCCCCAGAGCGGGCGCGTTGGCCGCGATCCCATTGCTAGCAGCCGCCACGGGCGCAAACGAAGTGCCCTCGGTGAAAGAAGCATTGCGCCTTCCTCGGCTCTTGCTAGCCTTTGCATCGCGGTGCGGTTTACTGCTGTCCGACTTTCCTCCGTTTCCGGCCTTGCTGTCCTTCTTATTTTCTGCAGGAGCGTCTTCAGTTCCATCGCCACCTCCTGCAGCACCAGATTGGCTATCCACGGGTGCCAGCACTTCGACTTCGTTTGCGCTGAGGATTTTCACTGCGCCTCCCCCGCTCCGCTCGCGCTCTACGGTGTTTTCCGGCCGCACCCGGCACACCACTCGCACGTGCATGTCTTCTATGGACAAGGGCGCGGCTGCTGTGCTGACTGGTGAAGAAGCGTTGCTGCTGTTGTTACTGCCATGAGTTGACGAGTCGGGAACCACTAAGCTTGACGCGTGCACTGGGTGACGCGACGACGACGACGATAATGACGCACCAACGAGGCTCGAAGAGGTTGAAGCAGAATTGGACGTCTTTCCAGACGATGCAGATGAGGAAGATGAGGAAGACGACGATGAAGAAGTGGAAGATGACAGAGACTCTTCGAGTTCCTCTCCTAAGCCACACGAACGCCGCAATTCAACGAGAGCTGCGAAACGGCTCGCTCGACCTGCAGCCACCGCTTCTGGAGAGACTAGAACACCCTCGCCATTGCTACCGCTCCTACTGCCGCTGAACCACCCGCCGCTATTGCCACCACCACTACCACCACTGCCGCTAGCGTCAGAATTTTCACCGCTGATGCGTCGCATACGGCCACCAAACCAGCTCGTATTGCCAGCACCGCTACTGGACGCGGGTCGAGTGTCAGCAGAGGAAGGCAAGGAAGTAGCACCCTTCTGACCACTCCGACTGTCGCCAGCGTTGCCACCATTACTTACACCACCACCAGTGCTACCATTACCACCGCCATTGTCCTTCTTGGCTGCTGCTGCTTTTGCTTTGAGCTCTTTGGCAGACGCTTTCTTCTCAGCTTTTGCTGCGGCAATTCGGGCTTTTTCGTCGGCTTTTGCCTTCGCATTGGCGGCTTTCGCAGCTTGTTGCCTCGCTTGTTTCTCCTTTTCCAGGAAAGCTTGCCGTGCGGCCACTGCCTCACGGCTCTCAGCAAAGCCTGCGACTCGATAAGCATCTACTTGAGATGGGTCCACGAGGCACAAATCTACTTGCCGACCGTCACCGCTGCTGCTGCCAGTATTGTTACGATCTGCTGGTGTGGAATTGCCAAGTATAGACCCGTTCAGGATACCAACTCCGCCATGCCGAGTATTGCTGTTGTGGTTGCTCTTTGCGCGGTATGCATCATTACTACTAGAGTATAAGGCAGCGCGGTCACGAGGCGCTAGTTGAGCATAACCCAGGCGAAGAGCTTCCAAAGTGAGCCGAGGCCATTCTCCCACTAACGATTCGCAGGCTGCTTTGCTCCACGCGCTGTCATTGCTGTTTTTGCTGCTCTTGCTGCTCGAGCGGTTGACGATGGCCGATGGCAGCTCAATGGGCGCGAGGCGCAGAGTGTGGCAGTCGGAGGTTAAAAAGGCGCCCAAAATGTTCCGATAGCAAGCGGCCAGCTCTGCTAACACTTCCGCACGTGACCATGAGGACGAAGATGAGGATTGCGATGCTTTCGATTGAGTAGTAGCACCACCAGAATGCCCCAAAGCGCGCAAGAGTTCTTCACAATTGACCTAAGAAAATGCAAGCAAAGGAGACATAATGGGGATTCAATGAATTGTTTTTAGAGTTTGAATAATAAGATCATAGATGGCATGTACATGCAACCAAAGAATCTGCACACGCATACCGTGCCGTCGCCATCGACATCCGCTACTGACACCACCGCCTCAAGGCAAGCTTGAGAGCAGCCCACGACGTTCAGCTTGGCTAAAAAGCCCCAAACTCACTGACTTCTAAATCGCCGCTGCCATCCGTGTCCATTTCCTGGAACAGCGCCAGGATCTTGGTCATGCCACCCCGGTCCTCCACGACTTGCCGCAGCACGCCCCACACTAGCCCAGCTGCGGCCTCCGGGTGGTTCACGAGGGTAACGTTCAACACCGGTAAGCCAAGCATGTCGACGAGCTCGTTGTAGTCCACCACGCCGTCGCCGCTGCTGTCGCCAGCTTCCACAACTGCCGCCAGGGCCTGTATCGAATGACGGCAATGTAGATTAAATAGGAGCACTTAATAAACACACACTCACACATAATTTTCGTAATGCATTCAAGGTTTTGTGAAGAAATAAAATAACTGCGCGTAATCTGCACCTCGGGAGTAGCGCCATATAGCTCGAGCCGCTCTAAGATGCCCCCAAACTCTGTGGCTGTTGCCGTGCCGCTGCCGTCCACATCCAGCTCTTCAAAGAGGTAGCGCACTTTTGCAGCGCCACCTTCCATCGCTGCCAACTGCCGCAGCCGCCCCCACACTAAGCCCGCCGCAGCTGCAGTCGACAACGATGCCAAGTTTAAGGGCTCAACCAAACCAGACAACCCGTCGCTTTCTTCAAACGCACTGTTGCCTCCAACCGCGGACTGCGACTTCGCAGCAGCACTCAGAGGAGTGCCGAGCATCTTCAAGAACTCTTCGTAGTCTACCGCACCGTCTCCGTCAAGGTCCGCGGCCGCCACGACAGCCGCCGCCGTAGCCGCATCGGCGCCCGCAATGTGCAGCGCTTCAAGAAACGCTTTGAATTCGTCTGGTGTGATGCTGCCGCTCAGGTCTCGGTCCAGTTCCTGAAAGAGTTGCAATATTTTCACCAGCCCCCCGCGTTCAGCGGCCACCTGCCGCAAGCGACCGCAGATCAGGCCGGCTCCCGCAGCGGGCGATAAGCCGTGCACGTTGATGCGCTTGCTCCCCAGCACGCTCAGCATTTCCCCGTAGTCTACTGAGCCATCCCCGTCGGTATCTGCCACGGCCACAACCGCTGCAACTATTTCGGGAGAACACGTCCGCACTTGGATCTTTCTCTCCAAGAAATCTTGAAACTCGTCCACGTTGATAGCACCACTACCGTCTGCGTCAAGTTCTTGGAACAGCGTCAGCATTTGTGTGAGCCCTCCGCGCTCGGCCGCTAATTGGCGCATTCGCTCCCACACTAACCCCGCTGCTGCAGCCGGCGCAAATGCCGAAACATCTAAAAACCCAGTGCTCGCGCTACTGCTACTGCTGCTGCTGCCACTGGGAATGGATGCTCCTGGCGCCACTGCTGCTCCACCTGCTGCCACTGCTCTACTATTCGAGATCGCGCTGCTCAAGTTGGGCCCTTTGGCATGAACCACGTGCACCGAGACCGCCGTGCCCTGCGTTAGCAAGCCTTTCAAGTAACGGTGGTGGCAGGCATCGCCAGCGCGCGTGAGCTTCGGCGCAACCATCGGTGGGAATTGGGTCGCAGGCACTTCGAGGCTTAACCAAGCATACACCGCCGCTCGTCGCCGCGCTTGCTGGTCCGATGTAGCACTGCTGCTGCTGCTGCTGGTAGCAGTGGCAGGTCCCATTGCAGCGCTGCTCAACCCCGGGCTGCTCCCTGGCTGAGTGTGCGGTACGGCTTCATCTGTATCTAGCTCTGCTGCCGTGCAGTCCGTGATGCAGCAGCTGCCTACTTGCAGGGGATCTGACCCACCAAGCACGCCAAAAGGCTCTGCGCTGATGCCACGCGCAAACGCCAACGCGTCTCTTGCAGTTTGCTCTTGGCCGCTGCTGCCACTGCTGTCAGGGTCTCTCACTTCTTCACGCCCATAGCTAGCAGCCGTAACGTCAGTGCCTAGGGCACACAGCGCAGAAAAGAACTTAGCGCAGTCGCTGAATTCAAACCGGTCGACACTGCCCTTCTTGTCGTAATCGAAAACTTCTAGAATGCGCAACAAGGTCGCAGGCGTCAGTTTCGCGTCGTCTCCGGTAGTGGAAGCGTTTGGCAACACAGCGGCAGAGGATGCATGACCCTCAGTAGCAACCCAACTAGACACCGCGCTTGCGGCTGGCTCGCGTTTTCCCAAGTCGCGGGCTAGGTCGTTCAGGACTGGGTGCATGGCTTCGAAGATAACGCCAGCGGTATCGTCTTGCTCTGTTTCACCAGCTTTGTACGTAGGCTGCTGCTGAAGAAGCGCGTCAAACTCGAGGTCGCAGCGCACCAGGAAATCATCACCCTCTAAAAAGCTCTGAAATTTTGATGGGACTTGTTGCACAAGGGCTGCTAACATCGAAGGGTCGCGCGTTAAGCGGGCCAAGTGCACTTCCACAGCACGGCTAATTGCCGAGCTTGAAAGCGCAGCGGCTTCTGTTGACCATCCTGCGCTGTATACTTTGGTTGCCAAGTAGTCGTCAGTCCATCCGGTTTTCGCCGCCCGCGCTGCATTGCCTCGTGCACGCGCTTGGAGCTTCACTGCACTGTCGTGACATTCGCGAACATGCTTACGGCCAGCACGGCCCCGAGCCGTGGCTCCAATCTTCACTGCTGCGCTCTGTCTTTGCGCGTGTTTCTGACGCGTTTGTACCCCACGAGCACGAGCCTGGATATTCGTGGCTGCAGTTCCCCCTTTGCGGGCGTTCAATAATAAAACGTGAGGATCGTACAGCCGGCGAAACTCGACTTCTGACATCCAATCACGGTCTGTTTTCGAGTCGTCAAGGGCTTTGGTGTTTTTGATGGCGCCAAGAACTGAGCGACCACTCAACGCGTCACCTTCTCCGACCAAAGCCGCGAGTTCATCATCCGCAAGAATAATTTGCCAGCACTGCGAGCATTCAAATTTGCTGCTGTCATCTGTTGAAAGCTGTTTCCACATGAGGTCCACTTTAAATTGCAACGACACGCGGTGTTCTGCTGCAGCAAACAAGGCCGGTTCCGCGAGGCACATAAATTCGTCCTGAGTAATGACCCATTCAGCGGGCGCGTTCGCTGCCATGAGCTCTTTCATGGATGCAAGCAACGCCTTGCCTCGAAACAAATTGGAATTTCCCAGAAGAGAAGCGAATTTGTCATTGCCCTGGACAGTGTCCCAGCACATGAGCCACTGAGTCCGTCCGTCGGCGCTCTTGGGTACAGCAGCCCAAATTTCAGCCAGCATGGAGGCTAAACCCATTGATCGCACCGCTGTTGCATACGTACCCGAATTGAACAGTAATTGGAAGTCTTCTACACTTACACTTTCGCCTGAACTATTCACGAGAGCCCACGCTGACCGCATCGCTCGAAGGGTTTCTTGACCTCTCGGAATGTCCGAGTGGCCAATGATATTTGCAAGCTCATCATCTGCTAAGAGATTTTCCCAGACCTCTGCCTGTAGTACACGCCCTTTCTTTGTCTTTTGAAAACCATCCCAAAGCGTGCGGACTTTTTTATTGAGAGGCTCTAGCGCCTGTGCCTCTGCCGCAACAAGCACTGACTCGTCACACAGTCGCATTACTTCCTCTTTAGTCATTTTTTTATCTCGAGTTTCATTCATTGACGCACGAATTGTCTCGAGCATATTTTGACCTTTCACAACATCTCCACTACCGATACGAGATTTCACGGCCTCATTTGCGAAAAGTGCATCCCAAGACTTGAAGCGGTCAGCACGGCCCCTGTTGTCCTTCGGCATTTTATTCCAAACGTTGGTAAGATGCCGAGGTAACGCAGCTTTGGCGTGCGCAGCGGCTATAAATTGAGGATCACAAAGTCGCCGGAATTCTTCGCCATCAATATTTCCAGAACGATTGGCTCGGCCTAAATTTATCTCTTTCATGACATTTAAGCAAGCCACTCCTTCAGCAACGTCTCCACTACCAATAACACTGGCAAATTCTTCGTGACCAACGATGATTTCCCAACACTCAAGGCGACTAATATCTCCGTTTGCATCCTTCGCGAAGCTCTTCCAAAGATTATCCACTATATAGGGCAAAGCTACTCGAACTTCCGCAGATTGGATGGCTATTGGATTATAGAGTCGACAAAAGCCGGCTTCAATAACGTAGCCATCTCTCAAAATGTCAAGAGCGCGAGCTTCTTTCATAGCAACCAATAAATTCTTTCCTTTTGATGGGTTTAAGTTACCAATGAGATCAGGCATCTTTCTGTCTGACAAGATGAAGTCCCAGCAAGCTAGCCGTTCGACCCGGCCTTCAACAATGTCATCTTTTGGAACAGCTGCCCACATCTCGTGGACGTGAGTAATTAGCATTGCTCGCGACTTCGCCGACGCAACCACTGTAGGATTATACAATCTCCTGATTTTGTCGACTGTGATAAAACCATTGCCAGAATAGTCGAGCGCGCGCGCCGCCTTCATGGCGTGCATTATTTCAAGGCCCTTGGCCGCGTCGGATTCGCCGAGCAAGGTTGCGAGTTCGCTGTCCTTTAGCAGCACGTTCCAACACTCCAGGCGCTCAATTTTACCATCCTTGTCCTTGCGCATTTTGTCCCACATCCGTTCGACCTTTACTATCAAGGCTACTCTAGACTCTGCAGCGGCGAGGACTTCCGGGTCATTCAAGCGTTTAAACTCTTCCTTCGTAATCTTTCCATCACCAGACGTGTCCAGCGCACGGACATCCTTCATTGCCTGAAGAATTGCAAGCCCCTTTGCAGGATCTGAGTTACCTATGAGAGAAGCGAGCTGTGTGTCCGCTAGAAGAACATCCCAGCACTTGAGGCGGTTCACTTCGCTCTTTTTATCTTTAGGCAAATCACTCCAAAGCTGGCTCACTTTTTCCGGAAGCGCCATCGCACTTTTTAGTTCCCCCGTCGTCGACACCGCCACCGATTTATTCTCAAGCTCTACCAATGCATCTTTCACTGCCGATTTTGTTCGGCCATCTAAATGGTTGAACACATCTTTTGCCTGAGTTGGAAAGAGTGCGTTAAATTCCGCAAAGGTGCGCCGCGCAGCCGACCGAACTTCGGCACTCTGGTCCTTCAATATCTTTTCTAGCATCTTGCCAATGAGATCTGCGTCCTTCTTAAGAAATGCACGGCCCCAGGTAGCTAAGATGATTCCCAAGTGCTCCACAAGCACCCTCTTTAGCCTGTTACTTCGAGTAGACTCAATTTGCTTGAGAATAGCTGGCACGCCTTTCTTAATGCGTGCTTTGGGAAGTACCTTCCGCATTGCCTCGTCAATGTGCCCGAAAATGATATTGTTCCCTGAGTTTAGCGTTTGAAAAATTGAGGGTAGCAAGAGAAGCAAAAGGGGGCTCGCCTCATCACGTGCAGCGGTAACCAGTGCAAACAGAGTGTCGCCAATTTCCTTGGTAATGCCGCTGCGCAGGTCCAACAGCTGAGCCTCAAAGGGCTTGAGCATAACGTCCCACATACTTTTCGTCCATACAAGACTACGCTCATCATCGTTGCCATTCTCCGCTTGAGCTAAGAACAAGTCGCGAAGCTCGCGAAGCGCCTTCACACGATGGTCCCACAACTCTCCTGGGTTGGCTTCAAGAACGCCACATAGCTGAATGACTTGCTGCTCTAGCTTGGAAGGCTTACCAAGATTCATGCTCTTCTTTGAAACTTTGATATTATCGTCATCAGAATAACTACGCATTGGGCGCTGCGAGGTGCCGCTCGTCGTGGTCGCAGTTGCTTTCGTGCCAACACCTCTGTTCGAACTAACATCATCAAGAGAGACACCTTTACGAGTATTTATGGCACCCGAGCGTGGCCCCATCCGGCTATTACCATGACCCGGCCGCTGAAGTGACATTTAATGTATGAGCTCTGCTGCTGGCCTAAGATTGGGAGTGCGCGACACTTGATATGTTCACCATTTTCACATTTTCACTTTCCGTTCCATGAACCGGCTAAAATTACCGGCTTTTTTTCTATTCTGTACAGGGATGCATTTTAATAAGTGTACCAGCAGAGTCATCACGCCCTTCCCCTGTATAGCTACTAACACCAGTCCTCCCCTCGGGGGAGGCGCGAAAAAAAAAAGGGACAGGGGATTCCTATGATGCCGCCTAGATGGCGCCCTTCCCCTGTATAGCTACTAACACCAGTCCTCCCCTCGGGGGAGGCGCGAAAAAAAAAGGGAGCAGCGCACAAGACGAAGAAACTGCGTATGATAGCTACACGAACCCCGAGCCCGGCTTCCGAGCCGGGCCAGGGGACTCCTATGATGCCGCCAAAATGGCGCCCTTCCCCTGTATAGCTACTAAGGGAGGCGCGAAAAAAAATCGCTACCGTACTACTACAGTACAGTACTGTTAGGGAAGAAGTTGAAACACGGAAAATAGGAAGAAACGAAACATGGACTTTTCAGGGATTGTTTCCCAGGTGCACCGAAGTGGACGAGAAACCGGGGAAAAAGCACGACATAATTGTTTCGTTTC
>Ga0307931_1001083_pt1 | contig 17841 bp, 15 predicted proteins | sample OrgLakmetageno47_FD_201816 | JGI IMG/M metagenome (GOLD analysis project Ga0307931, IMG submission 201816) | Saline water microbial communities from Organic Lake, Antarctica - #47 | ecosystem: Environmental > Aquatic > Non-marine Saline and Alkaline > Saline | place: Antarctica: Organic Lake... | reverse complement strand
GTGTCTACTTGTTCCCGTCACTTCACCCACGCGCTCGCAAGAGCCAAGTGCCAGTGTATGCTCGCGGCCCTTTGACGTCCAGTAGCTGTTCTTGTTCGCGTGCGAGCGACAGCCAAAGGACACCAATGAATGCTGGAGCTGGTGCAGACTCTCTGAGACAGGAGTGCTGCAGCGACAACAATGGCAACAATGGCAAGATCAACGGCAACGCCTGTTCCTATGACAGGAGAGACCGCAACTTCGCCCCGCATTTCTTGTCGTTCGTGCAAAACGGCACCTGGTTTGGTCCGAACCAAAACCCCACTCCGCTCGAGCGACAGTTTCCGAAATTCGTGCACTACCTCCGCACCGGCACCTGCGACTTGCCTGCGGGTGGATTTAGTCAAAACGCCTCTTCTCATCCCATCGAAAGGTCTACATTTGCTTCATCGTTTGCGGCTCGAGGCAGGCAGCGGCCGTGGATCGTGGTACTTGAGCCTGGTGATGCGTTGTACATCCCGCCTCTGTGGCTTCATTCCGTAGAAACTCTGGAGGCGTCTATCTCTGTGAACACCTTCGCGCCATCCATTGAGGTTAGTCATGCAGTGATCCAAACCAAAATCCACAGTGCATGTGGTAGTCGCATCACCATTCGTTTACATTCGCTGTGGTATTTTGACGTCTTGGTTCTTTCATAGTGTAATTCCCGTATTCTCAACCTCATTTTTGCTGCCTTGTCTCTCTTTCTGTCTTTCTCAACTGTCTGGTATGCACAATGCGTGTTGGCTTTTATGACAATTTCGCTCAGGACAATGAAGCAAGCAAGGCGCTGTACCAAGTGCCGTTGCCCTTCGAGCCCCGCTGGCCGCTGCGCATGCGTGCGCGCGCCACTGTTAAGTACTTGACCTTGCTTGCCAATGAGTTGGACTTGAACTTGGGCTTCCTTGTGCGCGAGCTCTTGGCCAGCCGTTACCGCATGGCAAGAAGCCATGGCAATGATGAGGGCCAGACCAGTGCTGCCACCGCCGAGGACGACAGTGGTGATGTAGATGGCGCCAGCAAACTTGGAGATGCCATTGTGGCCCCTGATAGTAACAGAAGAAGAAGAACCAGCAGTAGTACAGCTACCGGCAGGCTCAGCAGCAGTGACCGTCAAAGCAGCAATGCTTGCGACGACGATGACGACGAAGAAAGTAGTTTAGAAGAAGACCTGATGCGTGAGGAGGAGAGCGTCGACCAAAGCGAAGAGCTTGATGCTAGAATTAGCAGCGAAAGCGCGAGATTACGGGAGTGGTTGCCGTGGTGCCGCGAACCGGCGGCAGACGACACCTTGAAGCGCACCAAAACACGCGCGTTCGTGGCCGCAGCTCGGGCCCACACCAATGTGCTGGGCCGCCTCAAAGACCCGGCTCTGGTCCAAACCACCTTTGAGGACCTGGTGGAACTGTCCATATCGTCAGCTTTTGGCCCTAAGGCCGTGCCGCTCTTTTTGTGCGCTTGCTTTTCGCCGGCGCCCACGCGGGCAGTACTGCTCGGGCCTCAGCCGTTGGACCTTAGCACGTGTGTGGCGCAGTGGGATTTTTACAACTGAATGGCACCTCTCAAACGAATCATTGAAGCACTTGCATTAATATATCATTGTATAGCACAGTTACACGCTACACCTGGTTTGATGTTCAGTTATGCATCGGCCATCGGATCGGCGGTTCCCGTGGAAGCGTGCGGCATTAAGCATTAAAAGACCAAACCACTACGTTCATAAAAGAAGGAAAAGTCGTACTTAGGGAAGTACATTATTTTTCATATTCTTGAGCATTTTCGGGTGGCTGCTGCTGTTACTTCTCTAGATATAGATATACAAATTATCAATGTACAAAGAGCGCAACTTACAATATAAGCACTCGCGTTCCCTAGCACCAGGGCGCGTAACAAGTAGGGTTCACCCAGTCCTAAAATCATCCCGAGAGGAAAGGTCTCTTCGGTCTGAACCCCTCGTGTTGCGTGCAATGCAGTCATGATCCAAGAGCCAAGAGCGGACATTGGGTACGGCGTTCAAGGGTAATGTCGATAAAGATGCATCGAACATCGCAATGCTCTAGTCACCAAGAATCGGGCCGGTTTGCTTGGAGGCTCCGAGCCAGCGCAGATCACAAACAGAAACCAACGCACAGAGGAAACATCACTCCCGGCATCACTGCGGAATCGTCAGGAAGGAAGCTATTCGTTTTGGCGAAATTGCTGCACATAATACAGCCCACAAATTCTAAAACGGCCGCAAATTCGTTGCGCTAGGGTGACCGAAATTGCGAGATTAGAACAAAGTACTCCATTTCATGCCAGGAATATGGCGTATCCAGCAGGTCTGTTCTTAGGCGCCTGTGCCATATCTTGTCGCAGTCGCACTGCTGCCATCGCCGTGGAATCAATGTCTGTAGTAGCAGTTACGCAGTTTTGTCTTTAGTATCACCGAAAGATTTTAATGGCTTCGTTGCAATAGGAGTTGCATCTTTCGTTTTTGAGGGACTTGGCCTGGCTTCTTGCTTGAGTCCGCCCCGAATTATCCAGATCCCAACGATGATTTGAGTCAGAGCTACTGCAGCGCAAACAATCAAAAAGTTTGGATTGAGCAGGACCGCCGAGTCAAAGAAGGAATCGATATCCCAATCATCATCTGAAGTAGATGCGTCTGGAGGTGGCTGAGGAACACGTTCAGTGCTCCACCAGCCGTCTCCAGAAGTCCGGACGAAGTTGTTAGGGTCAGGTGACATTTTCTTCTCTTTTTGGGGGTGCTGGGCGCTGGGCTTTCGACGGGACTCGAGACCCGCCTAAAGGGGGGGGCTGGAGTCGAACGAGGGAGGTTTGTTCGTCACTCGGCCTCTTTACTGTATGCTCTAATGTGGAAGCAGGGTCCTTGGGGATTTCCGTGCTTTGAGGTCAATTCCGGTGAGAAGCTTACAGTGTAGACAAACCCGCCACAACCAAAATTCGGAATCATACGAACCCATTCAACACAGAAGTCAATGCCGAGGGAAGACTGGTACGTACATACATGCAATGCGAGTGTAATAATTTCGGCCCCCACTGAAGTGGGATTCTTTTTTTTTCGCGAGGCCAGGTGTGAGGCGCTGAAGTGGAGCGGCGAGAGCACCGTGATGGCAATGGAGCTGTGCCAGTGTAGTGCTAGATGCCCATCCAACCAGCCCAGTCAGACTTGTTCTGAAGGTTACATTTTTGAGACAGGCCCCGGAGGGCCGGAATTAGAAGACTAAGAGGTAGAGAAGAAAAGCAAAGCAGCGCAAACTAGACTTAAGAAGCTAATCAGGCGCACATGCCCGAGTGGCCATGGAAGTGATGGTAGCGGTCCAAAGTGGCGCGCATTTTCTGTTGCTATATGCCACAGTGGTGTTTCTTTGTATTTTGAGACAGGCCCCGAAGGGCCGGAATAAGAAGACTAAGAGGTAGAGAAGAAAAGCAAAGCAGCGCAAACTAGATCTAAGAAGCTAATCAGGCGCACATGCTCGAGTGGCCATGGAAGTGATGGTTATTTTTGGGGAGTATTAGCTAAACTAGACTAGACAGCACTTGCAATCAAGAGGCCACATGCGGCAGTTATATGTTACGTGGGCATCGAGCGGCCTTCCAGTTCGGCGAAGAGGATCATGTACATAATTAATCCGAAGATCGTTTATTTTCTGACTCAGCCCTAGATCAAACAAATTTTAGCCCTGTAAATTACTTTCGAATCCTGTATCCACGGAATTCCTGCGCGATGGCTAAAAATTTCACTTCACGTGGCATTTCCGCGGTATTTCCGCGGGTTTTCCGTGCCGTGATCATAAAGGCACTACCAAATTCCTGTCGTGGAACTCACGTCAAATTAGTAAAATTTACCCTTTCCGTGGGAAGTGGGAATTCCGCGGAATTTCCCGCGGGACTCCTAACCTAAGTTTAACCTAGCACCCCTTCATCGCCCATATTATATATCATGGCATCAATTATACGTAGTTCTCAAGTCTATAATATCGCCGACCGCGTCATGTAGTAACGAGCAGTATCATCCAAACTTTCGTGGGAGCTCTGTAGGAAGTCATGCCAGCCGTCTTCCTTATGACTTTCACATTTACCTCTCGAATCCTGGACGGGCCTCTCACAATTTATCTCGCTGCAGCGCCAACCACCTCTATGGGGTTTGCATTTGCCACCTTTGCTCCATACTATTGTTTTACAATTCAAGTCACTGCAGCACCAACCACCTCCATGGGCTTTGCATTTGCCACCACTGCCCCAGACTAACTTTTCACAATCCAACTCACTGCAGCGCCGGCCGCCACCGTGAGTTTTGCATTTGCCGCCTGCAATCTTACCCAACTTTTCACATCCCGGCACAGCACAGCGCCGGCCGCCTCCGTGAGCACAGCATTTTCCATTTGCACCTAGACTCAACTTCTCACAATTCGACACGATGCATCGCCGACTGCCACCGTGGGCACAGCACTTGCCGCTTGGGCCCTGTCTTAACTTCTCACAGCTTGGCTCATCACAGCGCCGGCCGCCACCGTGAGCATAACATCTGCCACCAACAAGACTCAGTTTCTCGCATCCTGGCTCATCGCAGTGCCGGCCACCCCCGTGGTTTGAACATTTGCCGCTTGCATTGAAAATCAATTTGTTACAGCCTGGCTCATCGCAGCGCCGACCGTCACCGTGAGCTTTGCATTTGCCACATGAACCCTTCCTCAACTTCTCACAGTCGAGCTCATCGCAGAGCTGGCCACCTCCGTGAATGAAGCATTTGAGACGTCCGCCCGAGCTCAATTCAGAACAGCCCGCCTCATTACAGCGCCGGCCGCCGCCATGAGCTAAACATTTGCTATCTGTGCCCCAAACCACCACCTGGCAGTCCAACTCACTGCAGCGCCGGCCGCCGCCGTGGGATACACATTTCCTACCTGCACCCCGAATCAACTTACCACAACCACGCTCGTCGCACCGGCGGCCGCCTCTGTGGGCGCAGCATTTGCCATTTGCACCCAAGCTCAACTTCTCGCAGCCCACCTCATTGCAGCGCCGGCTACCTCCATGAGCGCAGCATTTGCCGCTTGAGCCCTGGCTCATTTTCTCGCAACCCTGCTCACTGCAGCGCCGGCCGCCGCCGTGGACAAAGCATTTCCTACCGGCACCAATCCGCATTTTCACGCATCCCGCTGCATCACAGGGCCAGCCACCGCCGTGGGCTGCACATTTGCCGCTCGCACCAATGCTGGACGTCTCGCAGCCCAGCACATCGCAGCGCCGGCCGCCTCCATGAGCTTTGCACTTGCCATTTTTTCCCGCGCGCAACTTCTCACAACCCGGCTCGTCGCAGCGTCGTCCGCCACCGTGAGTAAAACATCTACCACCGGCGGGCAGGCTCAATTTCTCACAGCCCGCCTCGTCGCAGCGTCGTCCGCCACCATGAACCAAACATTTATTGCTTGCACTAAGGCTGAACTTCTCGCAGCCCGGCTCATCGCAGCGCTTACCGCCACCGTGAGCTTTGCACTTGCCTCCTGCGCCTTGAGTCGACTTTTTGCAGCCTGGCTCCTTACAATGCCGTCCGCCTCCGTGGGCTTTGCACTTTCCTTCTACGCTGTGGCCCGATTTTATACATCCCGGCACATCGCAACGCCGGACGTGCGCTAAACATTTGCCGGTTGATCCCCGGCTCGGTTTCTTGCATCCCACCTCATCGCAGCATCGACCACCACCATGGGCATGGCATTTTCCGCTTGAATCCACGCTCAACTTTTCGCAATCTACTTCATCACAGTGCCGATTGTCATCTTGGGCAAAGATTTCGCTGCTTGCTCCTTGATATTTAAAAGAAAAAAAAGAGAGAAAGGAAAATAGTTGAATACGTTGAAGTACGCACATCAACAATAAGCAAAGCTTAATGCGTTACATTTTTGTACAGATTATTTCGAAGTCCAGCGACAAGCTGGCGCTCCAAGTTGGCAATTTTTATAGTGGGCATACGCTGCTATGAGTGTACCACATACCTTTGCATGTCTTTTTTGGAACCGCGTGAGCTACATCTTTGTCGTATTCCCTAGCGCGCTTAGAACGCTCGGATACAGGCCGCTGCGAAACTTCGACGTGTAGCATTTGAGTGCGTAGACTAAGCCCCAATGATGAAATAACACCACGAGAAATATACTGTTCAGCCATCTATCCTCGTTTTCCTGCAAAAGTTTCTTCCCCGATCATCGACGCACAAACCTCAGCTCCCTGCATCACACTCTGGATAGACGAGGACCGAACTGGTAGCTAATACGCATTTTAGTACCCACAGAGTAAACATCTCGGTAGCACGATCGCCAATCCTTGATACACCTCCAATGCTTTCGATCTGTTGCCAATACAGCTGTAAAGCACTCTTGGCTTCTTCGTCGCACTAAGCATATTATCTTGCTAAGATCTCGCAAATGATGCGGAAGATCGGAACCGGAAGATACGAAGATACTACGGTACTGTACACACAACAGTAGTACACGTAGATACAGCTTGTAAGTAGACTTTAGAAGGCTTTGAAGGCTGTGTTCGTGGTGAGGTGCTACCGCCTGCATGTTAGCCTGCCTGTCAGCATTCATTGGTTCGAGAAACGAATTGACTTTGGAATCGAGCGGCTTTGACGAGATGGCCATAGCTGGCGATTTTTCATTCCACACGGTGGCACAGTATCCTAATCACGCCCAACCAGTTGATCCGGAGCTTGTGCAGGCGCGAACAGTCTTCACCAATGGTATTCCCGTAAAAATGAAAATGAACTGCTCATTTTGCTCATCACAAACTAGACTTATGTGCGTGTTTCACCTATGTACCTTATAGGTCGCCCGTCTGTTGTGCATTTCTACAACGGCGGCTGAGGGGGCTGTCGGCCGTGCGCAGCACAGATGGAGGTGTGGGCACGGGGTTCATTGGGTGCCGCTGCTGACTTTCTCTGCATCTGTGTCGACGAACGGTGCGTGTGGTTCTGTTCTTACTACGCAAGAAAAAGTACCTCGAATGCCGTGCTGATATTCGACGTATTGCCTTAAGTAGGGGCATTGTGGGTACAGCTGTACGAAGTACCAAAATATCCAATCTTATTTTAAGACTGCGTGTTTCTTGTCTTCTACTAGGCAAGTAGCTCAGCAGTTCGGGGGCATGTTCAAGCTTCAGAGCTGCATTAATGGCTGGATTCCTTCGCAAGCTCACATGCCTTCTTACGGGCAACTCGGGTAAGTCGCAAAAGCCATGGTGCCAGGCCTACTGCGACCGTGAGGAGGTGTTTCTTTGGCTCATGAAGCGGAGCAGGATATTGATGTTCATGCTTTCAAATGAAATTGAGAGCTCCCAAAAGCTCTACCACGAGATGAAGACCACGACAGCTGATAGTGGAAGAATCTAACCCTGCACTTCTCTTTCTCCCAGGTGTTCAGGTTTTGTCGTGGTGGATGGCCAAGGCAAGGTCGTTGCTCCCAAAACCGCCGCGTTCCTGCAAGCGGGCCCCGAGAAAGCGTTTGCAGACTTGGAGCAAACTTTGCGCCGCGCTCTCGCGGCTTCAAGTACAGAGAAGAAGGGCAACAGCGAGACCAAGCGCAGCCGGGGTGCTGCTGCTGCTGCTTCGAATGCTCCGCCTAGTTTGCAAGCGTCGGGGCCAGCTGAGTACCCGTTCGGCGCGGGCTGCACCGCGCAGCTGGACGGCTTGGCAAGCCAGCCTGCGCTCAACGGGTGCCGCGTCGAAGTGCTTGGCTACGACACCTCCAAAGGGCGCTTCATGGTGAAGCTTTTAGAGGGGCAAGGAGACCGTGATGAGGACGGTGCTTCAGGCGCAGCACCCAAGAGTTCCTCTGACGGCAATGAGAACAATCGCAACAACAGCAGCGGCAGCGGTCGTGTGATCGCCGTGCGGCCGTGCAGCCTTGCGCCGTTAAGCAGCAACGAGAAGGACGGTGACAGCGTTAGCGATGCCACAGCAGCTGAAGCTTCTGAAGCTCTCTCGAACCTACAGTCGATTGAGGCGCCACCATCGGTAGGATTTTTGGGTCAAGTAACGATAAATTACCATTGTGGACTTTTTTCTCGTTGACCTACCTCAGCACTATTTATGTGTGACACCTGACTAGTGAGCTCATTTACACACCCCATGAGTTTGAAGTTGTATAGACAGTTTCATTTTGCTGCCGTTGCTCGATGCTCGATGGTTCCATGGGTCTACAGGTGGGAGTAACATGCATGGACGACGAGCATGAGCGCTGCACTCGCGTGCTGAACGCTATGCTCCTTGCCTGTGCACCTGCGCCGCTGCCTGAAAGCGCGCACGTCGAGGTGTTTCAGACTACCTTCAACCGAATTTGACGTACCTACATTGCACTTTAGATCTCACAATTGTGCTGAATTCTTCCGAAATTTACCCTCCGTGCTCATGAGATAATATTCTGTCATTCGGATTCACACTTTTTCATGTTGCTCGGAACTCTTAAAGGTGATTGACGAAGACGATGGTAATGAAGCTAAGCGCAGTGAAGACTGTCCCGCGGAGCTCTTGAAGGCTTGCCTTGACGAGTTGGAGGTAATTAATTGTTCCTGTCGCATTAAAGGCACACCTGTAATGTTTGGTCGGTAGCGCTGTTTGTCCGTTCCCGACTAAGCAGCTTTGCTTCATCTTATTGATAGTAGATCTGAAAGGAACCGCATTACGTTCGCTCGTTTGTGCTTTTTTTTTGTGGAATCATCGTTGGCTATCTAAGATATTTCCGCTCATCTACTCATGCTGGTGGGGTATTCCAGGATCACTTCGCGCACGAAGAAGACTTACTCAAGAGTTACCGCTTCGGTGAAGGAGGTGCCAGCAACAAGCAGCGCCGCATGCTAGGGCCGGGAGCGCTGTCGGTGCAAGAGGGCCACGCCGCTGACCACGCTCGCATTCTGGCCTTGGCGCGCAAGGAACTGGAAAGGGCGGCGGCAGCTGGGGCTGCTGCTGCTGCTGCTGGTGCTGGCGCGTCCTCGTCGGACTCCAAGAGCGGCGCTAGCGGCAGCAACAGCAGGACGTTGCGCGTGCGAGCGAGCGTGTGCCGCCAGGTTGCAGCAGCCTTTGTCACCCACGCCGAAATGTTTGACGCGCTCTACGACTCACACATTCCGGCAACTGCGCTTTAACTAAAAAGCCATGCATCGGCTCATGGTCTTGGAGGACTGAAATCAATTGTGCTGAGAAGCAAGATGGTTGACTAGCAACAGCTCAAATGACGGACCTTTGTTGTGCGTGAAAGCGCTCACGAAAGATCTTGATATCAAAAAGCAGTTGCGAGTTAACTCTCTTGCCTATTGCCGCAAAATCTTTCTTTCTAAGAACGGTTCCGAATGTTTGTGTTTCGAAATTCTCTTTTTGAGGGAATTCAATGTTCGATATCTCTAAATAAATGAGTTCCTGCTTGTTTGTTTATGTTTTATAACGGCTATGTTCAGTACCCCACTACACCCCACCCACCAACACCAACTCCACTTCTTTTCTCTATTCTATTCGTGCCCTCTGAGGACCATTTGAAGATATATGGCATTCACGTGCAGATGCGGAGGCGCGCGTATACTTCTGCCCGAAGAATCGGCTTCTGTGTTAATTTTGAGACAGGCTCCGAAGGGGTTTGTATTAGTTAGAGTTTGAAGGCAGAATCAGCAGTGGGTTCGCCGAATTCAAACCGCCGGTGCCACCTGGATTTAAAACTCCGAGCTTTTTGTACTGCGTCCAGTGTACTGTTGTAGTCAGCCTGCTGTTGCTTGTTGCTGTTGCTGAAGTTGCTGTTGCTGTTGCTTGTTGCAAAAAGGCTTTTTGTTGCAAAAAGGCAAAAAGCAAAAGTAGTTGGAAACCTATATTGCATATTGCACGAACATGGTACAAAATGAAAATACAACATGACGTCATGCATGATGCAACGTTTTCCAAAACGCTGATAATTTTTAGCCAAAAGCGTTCTCGATTACTTGTGAAGAGCGACGAGCATACCTCCCGCTTCATCGATCATTTTGCGAGCTTTCGTCCTCGCGTTCTGCCTTCCTTCGAACGTAGATTCCGTTAGCCTCCCTCGGTTACCCTCGCGCTCTACACGACTCGCCGTTGATCACTCTACAATACCTTCGAGAATGTGTGAGTTTGGCCCTACCTCCCCACAGTACCTATGCTGCACTGGCCCTCCTTTCTCGATAACCTTTCAAGCTTTTCTCATAATCAAGTTAGTCCGTCGTAAACAGGCTACTAACATGTTCTTAATGCTACATTCACGATCACTGTCACCCTAGCGGACCCTTCGAAGTTGTCTCGTGCGCCCTTCCCCCCAGTGCCTGCGCACTGCGTGGTCACCGGCTCCTCGGGCTTTGTCGGACAGCGCCTTGTTGAAATGTTAGTGGAGCGTGGTGCCAAAACTGTGGTGGCATTTGATATTGCACCGAAGCCAGGTAACATCCACACCTTGCTGTTTTTTTTTGGCATACATTACGTTGGTATTTGTATGCACCTTGGCTCCTGGCTGTTGAGTTGGCTATTGAGACAAACGCTGGATGTATTGTGAGGGGCAAGGGTAGCTATTTTAGGCCATAAAACATTAACCATGCTCTACTTTGACACTGTTGCTATTTTTTCTCATTCGCTCTACATTCTACAAACCAATTACAGCGGACGCGTGGACCCACGAGGCCATCAAGTACGTGCAGGGGGACATCAGCGACCGGGCCACGGTGATGGACGTGCTCAAGGGCGCGGACTGCGTGTGGCACTTGGCGGCTGCAGTGGGGCCTTACCACCCGGAAGAAGTCTACACCAAGGTTTGCTCCTAGGTCGTAGGCGAGGCGAACTGAATACTCACCTGTTATTTTTGTGCCGTCTTCGTTTCGTACTACTGAAGTTCCCCATCAACTATCACGATTGTTAGAAAGTGAATGCCTCACTGCCGAAGGTGGAATTTATGATGCCTACGTGGCCGTATAATTCCATATCATTCAATGTTATTATTCTGTGTTTACTTATAGGTCAACTACGAGGGGACTTTGCACGTGATTGACGCTTGCCTGGCTCACGGGTGCAGCAAATTGGTGTATTCCTCTTCGCCGTCCACGCGCTTTGACGGTAGCGTTGTGCATACATGCATTAGTGATGTGCTGCGCAAAAAAAATCTTCAGAAGTCCCTTCAAAGAGAGAAAGAGCAAACGGATATCATCTGTTATCTCCACGTTACTTTGGTGCGGTGTATGTGTATGTTGTATGCTGTATTAATGTAATCTTTACGACGAATAGGCCAAGACGTTGACGGATTGACCGAAGCGCAAATGCCTTCCATTCCGCAAAAGTCTTACCTCGCTGATTACGCCAAGACCAAGGTAAGACTACCTTGTCCGTGAGTGGGTTATATGGGGGGGGGGTAATTTTAGCGCTCTACTAGCATACATGGAGAAAAGCGAAAAGGGGGTCTTTCGTTGCAATTATGAATCTATTTTGCGATCGTCATGTTCGTTTGTTCACTTCTTTACTACTGCTCTTGTGCCATCAGGCCATGGGGGAAGTAGCGGTGACCAAGGCATGCTCTGACAAGCTCATGACGGTCTCCATTGCGCCTCACCAAGTCTACGGCCCGCGAGACAACCTTTTCTTGCCCAACATTCTCGAGGTAACAACATTTCTGCATCACTCAAAAGTGATGCAATTAGCCTTATTGATGTAGCCTTCAATTGAGCGTCTCTTTTTACGCCACTTCTCAGCAATTTTGATATTTTACACCGCATACACCTGCAAACACGTGTGTGGTTTCAGGTCGCGGGGCAAGGCATGTTGCGTATATTTGGCAACGGGTTCAACCGTATTTGCTTTTCCCACGTGGACAACTACGCCCACGGCCTCATTTTGGGCGCCCCCGCCCTGTACAAGGGAAGCCCTGCCCTCGGTGAGCACATATCACTAAAGTTTACAGCATATACAGACTGAAAAACAGTCGCTGGAAATGAGCTCACGAAGGTTCAGGAGGTTGTGTGCGAGTGCAAGGGAGAAAGAGCATTTTAGAATGAGCATCACATACGAATATCAAGTACTCAACATTCATTTCAGCTCCTTTTTCATACTACCATTGTATCCTTTACGGCCTCTTTCCCCCCTCCTTTCTCCTCCTGCGCTTAAACATGTTCACAGGCAAGTTTTACATCGTAACCGACGGCGACACTCACCCCGACCCGCGCGGCTGCGTGTCCTTTTGGCATGCCCTCGACGAAATGGTAAAATAACTTGTGTATTTTCGGGGCTTTTTTTTTTGCTGCACGCATTTTTATGCCGCAATGTGCTTGTGAAACGTGGTCTTGAAGAGGTGCAGCTGTTCGAAAGTCTTGGACACGGCTTCACGTATGCGTGTGGGGCGCGTGCGTGCCTGGATGTCTTTTTATCTCCTTTCTTCACACGTGTGCTTTTGCAGATCTTGGCGATGGGCTTTCCATCGGTTTGGGCCAAGTTCAAGCTCCCCTACGTGATGATGATGAGCCTGGCTTACCTCTGCTCCGCCATTGGCTGGCTTCTTAACATCCGGTACGATAATTGGTGCTCTGTGTGGTAGTTGCGCGCTCCATGGCGCACACTTTGTAGCATGTCTTCCTTCTTTTAAAATTTTCGACCATAGCATCCGCCATCCTTATTCTCCATTGCATATTTCCATCTATATTTTCTCTTGAAAGGGATATTTTATTGCTTTTTTTTGTCCCTACCGAATACAGAGAACGTTTTTAGTATTGTTGTGTGTGTAGAAATATGCATGAGAAACACCTTTTTTTTCTTTTTGACATCTCAATTTCTCCCTTTTTTTTTCGTGTGGCTATCTCCAATACGTGCGCGTCTCCTGGGTCCAGCATCAAGTTGAACCCTTTCTCGGTGAAGATGTTGACCATGCACCGGTGGTTTGACATTTCTGCAGCGGAGAAAGACCTCAAGTACAAGCCTGTGATTGGGTTCAAAGAAGGGTGAGTTCATCACGCTTGACTGGCACCTGTAATTCAAAATTAAATGCCTTCAAATTACGTGTTTCAATCCTTTTCGTGTTCCTTCTGGTGCACGTATTGGTTTTACGCCATTCTTTCGCGGATGAAGTTATGTCATCATCATCTTCTGTGTACGCTTGTGTCTGCTCGCACAGGTGGGACGAAACCAAAGTGTGGTTCAAAGCCAACTGGTTGCCGAACTTCAGCTCAGGGACCGGCGTGCGGCTAGCGGGCATTTCCAAAAAGACCGAAGACAAAATTGACTTGTCCACCGATGGCGTCGCAGCAACCAAAGCGAAGGGCAATTCGTCGAAGAAAAGCAATTAAATATGCAGCGCGCCTGGAAGTTGCTGGTGTTGAAGCATAGTTCCACCTTCCGAAGGAAAGTGGAATTAGAAGCGAAGTAGATAGAGCACTTGAAACGGGATATTGGCATCCACCATTGGCCATTATTTCCATAGGAATTATGAATCCACAGAAGTACCAGGGGATTTCAATTTCAATTCGGCCTTCATTAAGCAGGTGCTCGCTTCAATCGCTTCATGTGAGCGGGGAGCGGTTCATAATGGGAATTAGCTAGAGATAAGTTTATAGGTAAGTGCCATGTGCATGTGGGCCTTTCTGCCTTCTTACGATTCTTACTTAATTTCAGTTACGAATTCAAGATTTTATAAATTTATTCGTTAAGGCGATTCCATTTAGTGCATTATTCAACTGCGACCCTGTGACCCCATGTGATTACCCACTTCCGAATTATAGGGCTAATGTCTGAATCTGGTTCCTCGAATTAGGGCGACTATTTCGTGTCTGTGGCACCACACTTGCAGTAAACGGCGAGAAACGAAGTTTTGAGGTCCGGCGTGCAACTCATTGAGCTCATTAAAGGGGCTATTGAAGCGCGAGTTCCGTCGACTTCTTTGGCACACTCCTGCCATGCTACTCAGCGTAGTAAAGTAGCCTCAGAGGTCATCATAATCGTTCACCGCAACGTTGACGCCACTTTCTCGTAATGTTTCTTCAGTAACCGAGCCCATCGATGACGTCCGGCCAGAAAACGACCCTTCTCGGCCGGGTTGGAAGGCCTAGGTTGGTGCAAGTAATAAGAGGAAACACTCAAAAGGAGTCTGAAAATCAAACATAATCAAGCATTCTCTCTACATACGGGATGAGAATAATACTACCAGCGTGAGCTCTTAGCTACAAACATACCGGTTCTCCAGGAGGTTTCTCGAAGCCAGACGCATTTTTGACGTCAATTGCACCCGATCTTTTTTCGCCATTGCCCGCAAAGTTCTGGTCACAAGGGGGAACAAACAGCAAAAGAGAAAATTATTTACAAGCGATGCAACATCGCACAAGCAGCATCTCATCGGGTGGGAGATGAGAGCGACTCTGCACTGAAACCCGACATAATCGAGCGAGCACAGCACGTGGGTCTAAGTTAGGATTAAAGCGTACTTCCAATCACGATAGCATGTCGTCACTTGGAAATACTCTCTACCTCACTGTCCGCAGTCGCGTCTGGGTCGTTGTGGAAGCTGGATCGTGTGAGATGTGCGGGTGGAGGAGGGGCTGGCTTTTCAGGAGTTGCAGGGCAGAATATGTTACCCATGCTGCCCTCGACCAAAGGTTACGCTAGTTGTGCCACGAAGGATATCAAACGTCGTCTAGTTTGTTGATGTTGGCAACGACAAAAGAATGTTTAATACGCGATAATTGAGATGATGATATTGGATACTGCTATTTGATGCTACGCTTTTATGCTGCTGGAAGGAAGGCAATGGGCAAGCAGATCGTTGTCGACACGCTTGCACGCTTGCCACGCCATGTTGTTTGTTGTGAAGAAATATCATATCAGAACATTGGATCGCAGAAGACATGCAGATATGCTGCCAAAAATGGCTTGAGCTTGGTCAATACTATTGCGTTGATGCGCAAAACTTGCCGTGGCATCAAGGCCTCTAGGGATAGTCATTACTAGGCTCATCTTGACTCGATTGAATGAGAAGACTCGCTCGAAAGTATACCATGATCCCCGAACTGCCTCCTGACGGATTGGAACTTCAGTCCAACAAGTTGGCAAGTGGTAATCGGCGGCTTGTCTGGCTCGCAGTAGCACTGTTGACTTTTAGCTCAAGTACCACGGGTGCTGATGCAGTATGGGCAAACGGGCGCGCGCAGGATGCAGCGGCTCTGTGGGAGTTTTCTCGTGACGACTGTTTGGCTGGTGTGTTCCCCAACACGGGGACTCTCGACGGTACTGGCTTAAGCACAAACTCTAGCAATGCATTTGGCGCTCTGCGGCGCAACGCGTCGACCATGACAGGTTGTCTGGAGGGGATTGGCCTGCAAGCTAATCCAAGCATCGCTTCGGATGCGGGTGTGCTAGTTGAGAGCTACCGCGACGTTCACGAGCTCAGTGCAGCGGTCGCGTTGAGTGGCGGTTTTACGGTCGAAATATGGGCAGGTTTCAACCAAAGCACCGCTGCCAGCTCGACTGGCGTCGCTCCTATATTCACTTTGGGCCAAGGCAACGGTGGCGGCAATACATACTGCAATGCAGTGGATCTTCCTGCGATGAGCATGAACCTTCAGCTCTACCAAAGTGGGCAGTATCTCAGCCTCGTGTCAGTGTACGAATTCGCCCAAGATAGTGTCGCATGCAAATACTTTCCAGGGGTAAGATGCCCCATATCGATCACCTTTAATTCTATCTCGCTGTACATCTTGGACGCTTAAGTAGAGCCCGTTTTATGATAAACTATTTCACGTAACTGATTCGTGTTCGTGGCGAAATGGTATTCACATTTATGGCTGCTTATTCCTTCCTCTTGTTTCCCCTCGCATCCTCTTTCTCTGCGCAGAGTTCATCGAGCAACGCTGTGCCATTGAACCAGGGCGAATTTGGCGCGACTCACGTAGTCTTGACGTTGAATCGAACGACCCTCACGTTTTTCGTGGATGGTGTGGCGAAGTATGAAGCAGCGAACACGTTTCCTGACACGGCGTCGCTTTTTAGCACCGTCTTTGAGCAAGGCTACAAAGCTCAGCTGCTGTCGGACCATGCGCCTTCTAGCCTTGCTGAGCACGTGCCCTTTGACGCGCCAGTGTGGCTCACCTCGGTCTATGCCCGCGCGCTGTCTTCCCGTGAAGTGGCGCAAAACTACAATGCCAAGCTGCCCAACAGCCCGCCCTCCGTAGTGGACGCCTCGGCTACCATATACGAGGACGGCGAAGCAGTGGCTGGTGCGCACTACTCCACGCCACTCTACTACTCGAGCCCCGTGCCGGCAATGGACTTAGGGCTCGTTGCACTCGACGGTGCCTCGGACCAAGACGAAACGCTCGGCTACCCCAATTACGATGCGCAAGCGGTTCGCACGACGCCAATGCGTGCATTCGTGGCTGCAGTCAGCGGCGGGACTGAACTGTTCGACGTTAATGGCCATGCGCTCACACCTTGTCCGAAATACGACAAAGGTGGAATATATGAGGGTACAATCCCTCCAGCATCTGCCAACTGTGAAGTGCGACGTTTCGTGACTGATACTCAAGCGCCGCTTAGCAACCTTTCAACCCCATTGTACCTCCGAGCGCGACCACCTTTCAACGAGTATTCTTTCTCAGCTTATCAGGGAACGGGCAAAAACAACAAGCTGCCCATCGGCAATTTCACTTTCTGGGCAGTGGACGGAGTGACGGGCGAAAGGTCCACTGACTCTGCCACGCATTCGCTGATCGTAGCTGCTGTAAACGATCCTCCCGTGGCTCACAGCTTCACCACCCGTGTCGTGGGGGATTCAGTGGCCGCCATTGCCCTGAACGCGACCGACATCGACGGGTGGGGTGGCGACGCCAGTTTCGCATGGGGCTACGTCAGCAAGCTGCCGTCACAGGGGCAGTTGGTGCGGCTGTGGCCGAACGGGTCACTGGCTTCCGGCACCCAAGGCGGCGCACTCAATGCGTCACTGAGCACGAACTCCACCGAAGGCCTCGCCATTTATGCAACCCCCCACGACTACACCGTGAGCAAAACCACCGCCACACCTGCCATTGCGTATGTCTTTACAGGCAACCAAACGGCGCCAGCAGACGCCCGTGGTGTCATTGCCACAGACACCTTTGCTTTTTACGTGGTTGACATTTGGGGTGCCAAATCGTCGGTGGCCAACGTCACGGTGGAGGTCACCAAGGGCATCTATGCGTACGCAAGCCTAGACGGTGCCACAGTTATGCCCACGGCGGTAGAGGGCGAGTGGTCGCCGTTGCAGCTTTATGGAGACGACCGCACTTTAAACCCCGAAGACTTGAGCTTTCGAATCACCAGCCTGCCAAGCTTTGGAGAACTGCGGGACCCTATCACAAAAGCTACTTTGACTGTAGGCAACGTTTTGACGCAGCAAGTCGCTTACCCCTATGATACTGCAGCGGTGGTTGAGTACAGAGGGGTAGGGAATTACTTCAACACCCCAACGGTGATGTGGAACGGCACCGCAATTCACGCCTCTTCTACTGCTATCGACACCGACCACTTTACGTTTCAAGCGTTTCGATCCACGAAAAAGCGCTTCAGCAGCATCAACGCTGACCTGGCCGTCACGGTGGTCAACGTGAACGATTGTCCAGTGCTCGGTGTTCGACCACCAGACGGCAGCACGTACGAAGCAACCGTGGCGAGCAAGGGCGACGGTGACGATAACGACGGCAGCAGCAGCAGCAGCAGTGGTAGTGTCAGTGCGAACGCGACAGTAGGCTACACTTGGTCGGTCTTCGCGGTTGGAGCTGAATCTAAAGCTTATAACGACTGGGACGACCCCAACTATGAGCCGCCAGACT
>Ga0307931_1001082_pt1 | contig 17843 bp, 13 predicted proteins | sample OrgLakmetageno47_FD_201816 | JGI IMG/M metagenome (GOLD analysis project Ga0307931, IMG submission 201816) | Saline water microbial communities from Organic Lake, Antarctica - #47 | ecosystem: Environmental > Aquatic > Non-marine Saline and Alkaline > Saline | place: Antarctica: Organic Lake... | reverse complement strand
GCAGTCACAGAGGCACATAAAGAATGCACTTGAGCTGCAAATGCGCTAGCGAATTCGCTCCAGAAGGCCAATTAAGGCTCCAACTGGCGCCTTTCCTCCGAACAAGTCGGCGGGACTGAGTGCTCGGCCATCCTCGTAGAGTAGTCCTATCCTATACTGTGCATATACATCTCCTAGATCCGCGGCCTTCTTGTACCATTGTGCCGCCTCCTCGTTGCTTTGAGTCATGCCGCGGCCAAATTCACATGCTAGTCCTATCCTAAATTGTGCATCCGAATCTCCTTGCTCAGCTGCCTTTTTGAACCACTGCGCCGCCTCCGCGCTGCTTTGCGCCACGCCGCGGCCTTCCTTATACACGTCGCCTAATTCGCATTGCGCACCCGCATGCCCTTGGTTAGCGGCTTTCTGGTACCAAGGTAACGCCTCAACGTCGCTCTGTGCCACGCCGCGGCCCAGACGGTAACGTTCTCCGAAACGAAATTGCGATATGGCGTCACATTGCTCAGCGGCTTTCTTGTACCACTGCGCAGCTTTTTCGTCGTTTTGTGGTACGCCTTGACCGTCGTCAAACATCATCCCCATTAAAACTTGCGCTGCCACATCTCCTTGTTCAGCTGTCTTCTTGAACAACCGCGCTGCCTTTTCGTAGCTCTGAGCTACACCGCTGCCGGCCTTGTACAACGCCCCTAGCGAATGCTGTGCCTGTGCATAACCTTGATCTGCTGCCTTCCCATACCAGCGAACCGCTTCTTCGTTGTTCTGCTCTATTCCATCACCGAGCTGAAAGGCGAGTCCGAGATGGAACTGCGCTTGATCGAGCCCTTGGTCAGCTGCTTTCCTATACCAACGCACTGCCTTCAGGTAGCTCTGCGGCACGCCACAACCACGTGCATGAAGCAAACCCAGATTCAATTGTGCGTGTTCGTGCCCCTGATCAGCTGCCATTAGGTACCAGCGCGCTGCGTTTTCATCGCTCCTCACCACACCAGTCCCCTTCTCACACATGATCCCCATGCGACATTGAGCCCAAGAAAGTCCATGGTCTGCTGATTTTCGGTACCACCGCGCCGCTTCCTCGTTGCTTTGAGCCACACCGTGGCCTTGCTCATACATCGTGCCGAGTTCATATTGCGCATGGTCATCTCCTTGCTCGGCTGCCATTTTGAACCACCGAGCCGCTTCATCGTAGCTTTGCTCGACGCCATGGCCACACTCGTACATGCTGCCCAATCTGTACTGCCCATTCGGAAGACCTTGGTCTGCTGCCTTTCTATACCACCTCGCCGCCTCCTCATGGCTTTGTGCCACGCCGTGGCCAGCGTCAAAGAGCAGTCCCAGCATACTCTGGGCACGCGGGTGCCCTTCGTCGGCCGCGGCCCGCCAAGCAGCCAGCACTTTATCCATGACGTGCTGCGCTGAGGTTGGGAGGTTAGACCACAACACCTTGCCGCACTCCACCATTCTTATTATTTTCAAGTAATGATCAAAGCCCTCAATGCAACTCCTTTGAGCTCCAGGAGGCAGCGGGGTCCGGCACAGAGGGCACACTTGCTCGACTCCAAACTTCCGCAACTCCGCCACACATGCACCATGAAACATATGGGCGCATGACAGGGTGGTGGTTGACGATGCAGCCAGTGCATCTAGACAGATGCTGCACATCCCGGCTTTGACGGGCGCCTCAGAAGCATCGTTTTCGGTAGCACCGGATAGACGCTGTAGGTGTGGCGAACGGTCGGCCTTGGCAATGCAGTGCTGCTTGTGGTTAGATTTCCAATGGGCCTATTGGCAGTCCCTACTACAGTACGCAACAAGGCCACATTGAGCGCAGGCTGATAGCTTGGGCACGCTTGCACTCCCTTCAGGAGCAGCACAGTTGGTGCAAACCCTACCTTCGGGAGCTGAATCCTTCTTATCCTTGTTCATCAGAGACACAATTTGTAGCTATTGTTTGGCAAAATTGTTGACATGAAGAACTCACACTTCCTAAAAACAAGCTTGAGTTCAAGTCTAACTGGTTCTCAGGACAGAAAAGAGCACCATCGTCGTCCTTGCCCTTCTCAGCAAAGTAATAATTAGGCAACCATCTTTGGTCCTGGCTAGATCAAGCGTAACAGTAACAGTACTAACAGTAGTGTGTACAGATCTGTAACAGTACTGTAGTCGTCCGTCTTAGTAACTAACAGTTAGTCTAACAGTAGTATCCACCCCGTTAGGGGCGTTAGATACTCTCACATCACACATCATACTCGCAGTGATTGCAGTGTCTTCGCATTTTCCACCAAAACAAGAACTCGGAGCTGCTCGCTCTCCGCTCTCCGAGACTGCTAGCAAGATGTCTGAGCCAGCACTAACTTATCTCATGCCAGTCTATAACTTGGCTGCTTGGGCATTGCTTTTGAAGCAGCCTGACGATTTTGCTTTCCCAACCGCTTTATTTGGAGCTGCGTGGGCCCTTCGAAACACCCTTGTGTGGAAGCGCCTTGACGGAGGTGTCATCAGTATGGGAATAGTGGCCGCAGCAGCGGGAGCTGAAAGGATTTACTTTGGAGGAGCAGATGCTACCATGATTTTAATCGAAGTACGTTTCTATTTAATTCCAGGTCGCGGATTACGATGTCGAATAACATCATATCCCATAATTACCATGATTGCCTTTCGTGTCAAATCAAAATTTACAGGCTGTGGGAAGTATTATGGTGTGCCTGAACTACCTGATTCCTCTCGCCAAATGGAATGACTTCAAAAAGGTGCTATAGGGAAGTAGGCTGTCCTAATTTAAGCCTTCGTGCCTGATCTCAAAGCCTGTTGCATTCGTAGGTTTTCAAGAAAGGCAAAAAGTCTTTCCTCTGGCAAAGGATATTCTTTTGGTACTGCGCCTCATTTAGTGTCTTCTGGGCCATCGCTGCCTACAAAACTCTCCAGCGAGACTCGCTGGATAAATTTTCATGAGTTTTGATGTTCCCTTGATGTATGACTATATTTGTGTCTTGTAGGCTGAAATACTTACGCGAAGAGCGAAGAAGTTACCAATTTCTCAACCTAATTTCGAAAGGGCAGAAACCCATTTGCACCCTGGCGGGTCGATATAATTCACCGAGATCTAATAGCTCAAAACAGGGCGATAAAAAGCCGAGGATACTTATGCTCATGATGGGTTGAATGGCTTCAACAGATAGCACATGGCACATAGCACATAGAGCTCCAATATTTTATAATCCTCGACTTGCGATCAAGGAAAGTTTGCTAGGCCCCAAAATAGCCATAATTGCAAGTGAATTCTAGACCATCCTCGGGTTGGTCAGATAAATCGGCACCAAGGCGCAGCTCTTTTCTCCGTAACTCAGCGATTTGCCGTGCTGGAGAGATAGCCGACCACCCACCAAGCACAAAAAGACATCAGTGCGTTGGGCTCCAGTTTGAAGAGTACGCAGTTGCCTTCTTGCTTCTTGCACAGCAATAGCACTGCTGTGGTGGTGGTGTCCAAGGCCGCCTTCATCATCGCCGTCAAGCCCTCCATTATCCTCGTTGTCTGACCCTGAGTCCCCATACGTGCTGTAGGTTATGCTTCCACTCCCACTGCTACTGTAGCTGATAGTACCCCATTTCGCGAGCACGTCCTCGTCGCTGTCACTATCCGCATCGCTGTCTACATCAGCCAAGGCAGCAGCAGCAGTAGCAGCAGTTGTACTACGTTCAGGAGGAATGCGTTTGCTTTTGTTTGGAGGTATCTTACCCGATCGATCTACCGCAGCATTCAGTTTGCGCTCAAGTTCAATGATGTCCTTCACCTGGTGTGAGCGATCACAAATCAGACACAAGTTAGTACATTCAACTCAAACAAAGCTCAAATCCTTTTATTCGTTTTTAAGTAAACACTTGTCAATGAGGATTAGCTGTGCGTACAATGTCGGTGTATTCATGCTGCTTGATAAACATGCAAGTAAAAATTACGCATAATTAGTTTCACCTGGTGGTGTTTGAGGTCGTAAGGGAGCAGAGGCAAGTCTTTTGCCATCATCTCCGCGCAACGACTGAGCGCTTCATAGAAAGCCAAACGATCCAATCCAACTCCATTACCTGGGTAAGCTCCGCTCGCGAAAGGGCGCACCTCATGCCTATTACAGCCCTGTGCATCCTTGTCGACAGTCCTTGCTGCACATTCGCTTTCATTGACATCATTACTACTTCGAGCAGCGGCACTGCCAACAGGATAGACACCTTGATCGCCAACCATCTCCTTGCAAGGAGCTCTTGAGTAATACAAAGGCGGCTGCTGCACATCCACTCCATTTGCGTCGACCACCACTCGTTTCGCCAGGCACCAAGCAACTCGAGCGTCGCGGCTGCTGAGCTGGCGGCCCCACGGCGCTTTGCCTTTCCCGCAAAGGCCTGCGTCATGAAGAAATTGCATCCATCGGTCAAGTCTCATTCGCAAGCCGGGCGGTGGCCATTCCCCTGGCGAAGCTTCAGATTTTTCAGGCGTAGTAGCAGCTGCAGCCTCATGGACAGCAGCAGCAGCAACCTTGGGAGCCACCGATTCCGCTTTGCTCACTGATTGGTTCTTGTTCCTTGTTGCTTCGCGCATCTTGGCTCGTCGCTTTAGCACTCCAAGCTTCGTGCCCACTTTGAGACTAATGTTATGGGCACCTGCATTTGATTCTTTTGTCGCAGTGGCTTCTTTCTCTGCAGCTAGTGTTGCTTCATGGAACGTCTTGTTAGCATCTCTATCAAGGGAAGAATTGTTTTTGTCATCGCTCGAGGTCACAGTAGCAGTAAATTTGACACTATGCAAATCCTCGTTTTTGTTGATTTTACGATTTTTGCCATCCATTTGATCTACGTCGACACCTCCAGTTGCATAGAAAGCGAAGGCTACGTCAAGCAAAGAGCGGTGCTTTCGCAGCACTTCATCCATGGCTTCAGTGTACAAGACCTGCTCATTAAACAAACAAGGAACATGAAAGGGTAGTCACGTAGAAAATTAGTAGACGCGCCTACAATATTTGTAACAAAGCAACGACCCGCGTTATGCTCGAGGTCCGTTCTTAATTCAGACAAACAAATACATACCAACACTCTGAAAGCCCATTTATATTGCCCTTGTGATATGCTCTTACGCTTGTCCCCTTGCAACCCATTCTCTCACCTGAGCTCGCCATTCGTCGGCAAGATTCGGCACATTGAGCCGTTGCGACAAGCGTCCAGCTGGGCATGCGTTGAAGACGGCAACAGGCTCAGCAACGTCTTTCGTTGCATTTACTGAAGCAGTTGCGGAGGCTGCGGTAGCTGCTTCTGCACTGCTATAAGCATTCTCAGCCGTCTTGTGAGCAGTACCTTCATGTTGTTTTTGTTTTTGATTTGGGCCTACCTCTAGTGCTTCGAAAAGCATCCGGATACGAGCAAAGAATCGCCGCAATATTGCAGCACTTGCAGGCCCTAACTTCCAAAGTCCACTTGGCGAGGTGAGTTTTATACCACTCCCGTTATTACTTCCACTTCCGTCACAACTGCCACCGCCATTTCCGTTGGTGCCTTCCACTTGGAGATGATGTAGAGTAAATCCTAATCGAAGCATCGCTTCGACCAGCTCGAATCGCCTCAGCCCCCGCGCTCGTGGCTGCCCCTGTCGTATCGGTGCTGCACCACCGCCACCTCCTTCGGAGCGCCCCACGCCCACTCGATCATCGTCGACAATGGCTGCAAACACATTGGCTACATCCTGCGGAGCCAGCAAGTGGTGTGAAGGCTGACTAGTTGTAGTTGATGAAGCTGTTCTTGCGTATTTGTCATGTGATCGTGGATCAGCAGTAGGTTGATTCGGGCCCACGAGCTGAAGATCTACTGCGAGCAATTGCAGCGCAGCTTCACAAACGACCCATTCACTCATTGAGCTGTTGCTGCTGCTAGTACTGCCGCGGGTGAGGCTGTGGTGATCGCTGCTCCAGGTGCCAGCAGCGCCGCCGCCTCCGAGTCCGCCACCACCACCGTGTTCCACCGCCACAGCAGCAGCGACGGCGCTGGCAGCGACAGCACGGCGAGGAGCTCGGATGCCTGCTGCTACTGCCGGGAGGCTTACCGAAGATGAAGGAGGAGAAGAAGAAAAACTTGGAAATTGCTCGGGCGCAACGGGTGGATGCGAGGACGCGTAGTAGTCGAACAACCGATTTAAGAACTGAAATAATCGAGACAAGGAAGAGAGAGACAATTGAATGAAGACAGATGCTGTATCATAAATGAGCAATGAAAGCAGGAATGGAATGTAATTTATATTTTCAAGCGTAAACATAAAACAGCCTGCACAAAATACTCACTCCAGCATTATCCACCACTGCGTCCTCTAATGCCTTCAGCTGTGCGGAAAGTTTGACGCGCGCCGTCAAAGCTTCGTGCGCCGAGTGTTGCTGAGATAATGATGATGATGATTTCATTCGTTGGCTGTTCTCCTTCGCTTCCACGGCGTTCCGAGGAACTGGTGGGGCTACACACGGCGGCGGTTCGAAGCATTCGTAGAAGCGCCGGCTGGAGAGAAGCCGCCGCCAGTCGAGCCGAACGGCCCGGGCTTCTACTCGAGGGCCGTCAAAGAGACCTGCCGGTGCAGCTGCGGCGTGCGCGGCAGCGGACATGAGCGCTACTCCGGTGCTAGCGTCACCACCAATAGCACAGATGGTCGGAATCTCCTCGGGCACGTTCTCTTTCAGCCGTGGTGCAAAAAGACCGTCGTCAATCAGGCGCCAAGGTTTTGCAAGAGGTTGCTGCTGTTGTTGAAATTGGCCTTGCTGTTTTGGTGCCGGTTCCAAGGGAACTGGTGGACCTACATTAGCCTCGAGGACAGCCGCAATAGCGTTGCTGCGAAGCCATTCCTGTGGAGGCGTACGTGGTCCGCGCATAATCACCGAGATCGCGCGCGGGGGTAAACCCCCTCTAACAGTGCCCTTGCCCACTGCAACAGCTAAGAGTTCCGTGTCTTCAGCGGATGGGGCGCTCTCTGTGAACGCTGACGATGAAGAAGGTAGTGGTCTCTCTGCAGATGATGTTGGTGGAAGCGACGCCCCTTGTCCTCCAGCAGCTCCAGCTCCAATTCCTCTACGTTCACTACTTTCACCTTTCCCTTCATTTGCCTGCGTGCTGCCGATGGATTCATGCCCCACCAGGGCCCATGCACTTGCAGCAAAGTCCATGACACCTCCCGAATGCAAGGTCCAGTCTCCAACTCCATGCCCATCCGAAGGCCACGCATGGTCCCAAAGCTCTGGCGTGAGCACTCCACAGCTCGCTAGACCGCCTCCCGGAGGCATGACTGACTGGTACACGGAGGCAAGGGACCGAGGCGGCACAAGGGCAGGCAGAGGCGGCGGCGAGAAAGGATGAGCAGCCAGGGAAGGCTTGTGAAAGAAAAAGTAACTCTGCCCGTTTTTTTCTCCTCCTTCTTCTCTCTTCCGCTGCACGCGTTGGACGTCTTCACCACTACCATTTGTAGTAGGAACTCTCATCGTATATTTGCTGGATGGGGCTCCTGGCGGTGGTGGTCCAGCTGCAGGTACAACAAACGGCGTGAGACCTGCTTGAATGGAGATCGCTGAACCAGGAATGTGCTTCCACATCCAAAGCCGTTGTGGTGGCAGTGCACCGGACGACGATGCTTGTTGTTGTTTTAATAAAGACACTTGTGGAGTTGTCTTGTTCATCTCGCTCGCTGCTCCACTTTTGCCACTACTTCTTTGGCGCATGACAGCTGCTGCAGCGGCAGAGAAGTTCTTCGCATTGGCCACAGCAGCTGCATCGTGTTTGGCTCGGCGCTCTTCTTGAGCAACCTTGAGAGCGCGCCGCCTCTGAGCTTCCTGCGCTTTGGCTACCTTGGCCGCTTTGCGCGTAGTGGCTTCTCGGACTCGGCGCTGTTTGCTCAGAGCTTTGCGTGCGCTGGCATTTTGCAGGGCTGCAGCGAGTTGCTTGTCGGATAAACCACCGTGCGAAGCGTCGTCGCCATCCTCACCGTGTTCACCATGTTCTCTACCTCCACTGCCTGCAACACCACCAGCAGCAACATTACCGATACCATCGCGGATTTTTCCTTTTTTAGTATGCGCAGGTGTGGCGAGGCCCTCTTCATCCGAAACGGCCGACTCTAGCGGAACGAGTACAGTGCGCTTGGGTTCCGGAAACTTGAAATGTGAAGACGTTTGGTTCACCGGTGCAACAGACACATGCAAAGCACCCCGATTGTCGCCAGCTGACCCCATACCAGGTACCTATGCACAAACAACGAGGAAGAAATCGTACTTAACGTGCACAGCTTCAAATTGAAAACGAAGTTATGTACTTGAAAACAACCAGTGATGCCGCAGGAATTCATCACGAGTGAAACATTCAACGCTTCTTCTGCGGACGCCAAGACAATAAAAAACAGATGAACAACAAATGTCATCCTTCGATATAATAAGTTTGTTTGTGTGCGCACCCGTAATTTTGCCAAAGCTCTTTCTTCCCTCAATTGTTTCTTTCCCGCTTCTTTCTCTTCTTCAGCCGTTGCCAATGCCTCCGCTGCCAAACGAGCCATCTAGTTGCGGACATGAACAAGAGCCATAAAGATGCACCTACGAGGCCTTGCTATCAAGCCGATCATTTACGTTGAAATTCTAAGAGTTGATAGATTGATCGATAGAGTCTACCCATTGAGCTGAATTTATAATTACAAATTCAACTATGTGCATTATTTACCTCGGCCATATCTTGACTCCCTAAAGGATTGTCATTAAAGACTTCATTCCCATCATCAATTTGACCATCAATCAATGGAGCAAGTAGGCTGTTGTTGCCATCTGGTATGGTGCTTAATCCTACATCAAGATTGGCTGTCCCATCACGAATCTGCTGCTTTAAGCCGCGTAGAACCGACATTCTACGCTTCTGGCGCCCGAGTTGCACCTAGAATCAATACCCAGACATGAAATGTGTTTGAATGAACTTTTTGAGATCAGCATGTAGCAAATCAAGGCAAAAAGCAAATCCATTGATAATTTTAGGTGAGCAGCTGAGATAAGATAACCAGCACCTGCTCTTGCCGCTTCGTTTCTTTGGAGCTCAGGTTGACATCAAAGGCTTCGTCGTTATCTCCTGATTTGCCCTCTGTGCCATCCTGGTTTAGATCAGTGGCTATACCAAGTGGTTTTGCCGTATGATTATTACTACTGCTGTCAATATTTGATTGCTTCATTTCAACTGCGCTTTCGATTTCAGGGTGCCAAGCATTTGCTCCGTGGGGAAAGTGGTCATTTCGTTGGGCAACTGAACTTGTAGGCTCAACAGCAGGCAACGTCTGGTCGAAAGGTCCTGATGTGAGGCGGAAGGTAGAGCTGATGGTTGGCTGATCTGAGGAAACAATTGAGCTGTTTCTGCCTTGGTTGTAATCATTTATCGCAGGTGCAGTTTGCATTCTTGTGGCAGCATCTTCACTCGTCCCATCGTGCAAAGAATGCATTGGAAGCACTGTATTCTGATTTTGCTTGGCGTATGTACATGTAGGTGTCGGTGGAGTCGAGGTGGCAGGTTGAGATTGCGCGATGGTAGGAACCATGCTTCGATTAGGGGCTCCAGGAGGAGGTTGGAAAGTTGCCAAATTGAGCATCCAAGCGTATACACTGGAAGGATAATGCAGAAAAAGCAGACAAAGGTACGCTTTTGAATAGAAAGACGCAAAACAATGCATCCTCTGAGAATCGTTTGTATTCAACATGCAGCCAAGCAGATAGCATTAATTGATTAAAAGGTGAACATGCAACCACTTCACTTTGCGACATCGATGAAGTATACCCATACAGTATGTAGCATTAATTGTCCTGTGTACTTTAGATACCTTGCGACATGTTCTAATCTAAAAGCATTATCATTGGATATGACATCGCCGTCGCCAGCGGCAGGGTCATTCTCGGTGGGCGAAGTCGGAGAATCTAATAGTTTTGCTGGAATGTTCTCCGTGACGCGGTTGGCAGTATCTCGCAACAATGACACTGCTTTCGGTTTCATGGATTGAGTGAACACCGTGCGCCGGCAAACAGAGTGTTGACTCAAGTTCGCAAGAGTGGCATATGCGAGATGCCGCTCCAAAGCACCTTGAAGTGAGCATGATAGCCAAAGAAAAGAAATATAATGTGTCGTCTAATTACACTGAACAAGTTGAGTAGTTCTGATTACAACTATAATAATCGTACGCGCGTGGCACAATATCTTGTTCTAAGAGACAAAAAAGCTTCACAGTGCTGTATGGGCATTAGCGTGAGGAGGTATAAATAGATAAGCGAAGGCTTAACGAAAGTAAATTACCATCCGCATGGTCGTCAGGTTTGGTGTATGTCGCTCGAACCAAATCATGTAATGCATGCGAGCAGACGGCAGGTTGCAGCTCGGGTAACGCTGAGCAGTTGAGCAAAAGGTGCAACGGCCGCGTGCGCTTCCATGAGTCGTTGTAACCATTATACACGTGCTTTCTTCCATCACCCTGTGACTGTGTCGATGGATGCATAGCCTCAGTTACACGTTTAGCCTCAGTTACACGTTTTGGTTGAGGTTCATTTCCTTTGGCACTCTCAATGGGCGGTGCTTCTCGCAGCAGGTTGCATGCAAGCTGAAGCCCACCTTGTAGACTAACCACTCGCCGTGCCCCATCCCCGTGACGCCCAGTTAAAGCGACAAGGCAATGCAAAGCCAAAGCACGGAGTGCATCCCGCTCAGATCCTTCGTTTGAATGGGGGCTAAATCCAAAGACAGCTGCTTGCCGCTCTCGCTTGTTACTATCTGTAGTGTTATAATTCCTATCGTGAAGACCGACCAATGGGGCTATTCTTGAATTCTTGCGTGTTTCAATTCCCTCCTCTTCTTGCAAGATGCGCAGAAAGAGGCGCTCAAGGGAGTAACGATTGGGAGAGCGCACGTGGCCTTGCCCTGCAATCGATGCCTCCACCACTGAAAGACGCTCCAAAGGGGTTGATGAAGTCGTCGTCGTCGAGGTTTCAACCGCTTCATCATTAGCAGCACCAGCAGTGGGGTTCGCATCGGCGTCGTCTGCTACTCCTGCGCCTGTAGTTATGTCTTTGTCTGGCAGCTGCGACAACGATGAAGGCGCTCTTGAAGGCTCGAGTTCTTTATCGCAAAGAAGAAAAAGCAAATGGGCAGCGAGCCTCCGCACACGACGGCAAGATGGCGATGTCGACAACAGAAGTCCAAATAAAACACCTTCCAAAGGACGAAAGGCTTTTTCCTGTCCGGGTGTACCATCTCGGAGGGCTGACAAAGATGGAGGGTGAAGCGCAGCGAGTGTAAGCAGGCCTTGTACGCAGAGTGCTACTAATCGTTGCTGTTCCTCTTCAAGGGCAGTGTATCCTCCGATACCATTCATATGGATGCTGTTGCTACTACTGCTCTCGCCACCATTGTCTTGGTTTGCATCACGCTTGCAACCTCTCGTTGGCGACTCAGCAGCCTGCGAAGCGCCGCCGTACATCCGTATAGCCGCGCGTGTCGCGTCGATGCCCTTTCGAAAGCGCACTGCAGCGGCAGACCTCGGTAGTTTGCCGTGTTCCAGAAGCACAGCGACCAAGCCATCGCGAATGTTCTCCACCAGCAGTGGCGGTGGTTGCAGCGGTGCAGGCAAAGATTGTTGTGTGGGCAGAATCTTTGTGCCGTTACCCACACTAGTGCTAGTGTCTGCAGCAGCCGTTGGGTTTGTGTCCATTGACACAGCGAAGATGTCTGATAAGGAAGAAGCTTTTGGTGGCATCGAAGGAGTACGAGCTGCCAAGGAAGCTTGCCCGTTGAGGAGTGCTGGCTCATGCAGTAGGATGCACACAGCTCCAAGCGCCCAGCTCCGTAGACCAAAGGACGCAGATCCTGTTTCGGCAGCCCCGTCATCGCTGAAAGCACTACTGGTTTTAGGGTTGTTGTTAACGCCAAGCCCGAATGGAGCTGCACTTGCGCTTACATAGGGACCAGGCCCTGCGTTACTGACGCATGCTAAGAGGCGAGCTATCAAAGGCCCAGGTAGGCCGTATGAAAGGTCATCTCCGTCCTCTTTGGAATTACCCTGGGCAGCTGAACATTTCGGCGGAGTTTTTGAGAGCATTGGATTGGTTGGCGCGTTGATGTTTGTGGAGTTGAACAGTTTACTCATTGAACTCATCTAAACGATCCACAAAAACAAGGCACCCAGACAAAACAGCGGATGAGGAATTCACATATAAATATTAACAAGGGTCCATAAAGTGGTAAAAGTTGGGCACAGTATCAGTGGAAAGAAGTAGATGCTAAATAAAGGGAAAAAAGGAAGCTTTGTATATGGGTTGGAAACTACTCGATAATAAAGCTGAGTTCCTCAATTTCTACAGACAATTCTTCACCTTGAAACGCAACGGTGCTGGTGGCCCGTCAAATTCTGAGCTTTCCCTTTCAATCTCATCCTGTAATCCGCCTGAAGCTGCGCCTTCATGTGGAAGTTCTTCAGGTTGGAAACAATGTCGATTGCTGTGGCCTTGCTTCTGGTGGTCATTGCTCTTGCGTGAGGCAGCGAGTGAGAGTTCCACCAGAGCAGCTCTCGTCGGAGAGTCTCGAGCTAAGCACCAAAGGGAAGCACAAGCCTGCGCAGCAACGGCGCGATTGCGAGACCAGAGCCCCTCGGCTACAAGGGCAAGGCGTGAAGGAGGGAACAAGTGTTGCCCGATCGGCTGAATCAAGTCCATTTCACGAGGCGGTGGAGCGAATCGGATCACCGTCTTCGCCATGGCTTTGAAAAGCCGTTTCGAGGAGGGCCGATTCATGGTCTTACCTTCTTCGTCTTTTACAGGAGCTGGACTACTTGTTGCCTTGTTGTCGACTGCCGTTGCTTGTGCTGTTGGAGGTCCTGCTCTTGTTGTATCTTTTGTTTGATTGGAGTCTGTAATCAGGGCAGTCAAATGCATGATGCTCAGCGACGCTGCTTTGGCCACTCCCAAAATGTGCTTTCTCTTCCGTTGTTGTCTATCAGCATTCTGACTTTTGTCACCTGCAGCCACGGTCGGCATGGATAATGCCTTGACTTCAGCAGACGCACGAAGGCGTGCGAGTCGTTCGATAAATCGAACACCATGCACGACGCAACCAAGCATAAACTGAGCTTCTAATGCTGTTGTTCGACGCGCTTCCTTGGTAACAACTGCTAAGACTTCTGCGCCAGCTCTCGAATACGAAGCGTTTTTTTTCGCGGTTGCTTCTTTTGCTGCAACTTCGACCTTTGAAGTCTGAGTCAAATTTGCAGGCACAATCGCAGCTTTTGTTAAATGGGCAAGAGCAGCAATAGCACTTTCCTGCACTCGGGTCGAGTAGACAGCTACTTCTGAGCAAGACGATGCAGTAATGAAACGTGCATTGATAGGTTGCGTGTCGGGAATCGATGACGACGCTGCACCTGGTGGATTCAAGGGATGTGTCGCCAGTGGTAGTGTCGGATTAAGCTGAGATTGACCGCAAGGCTTTGCACCGCCGTCTTCAGCAAGGGCTAGCAAGCGGGCAACTCCACGACAGCCGAGGCGGCGCACCATTTCTGCGGGGGCAATTCCTGCGAGAATAGATAAACAGGCCACCGAGCAGCGCACTTCTACTTCAGAGAGTACTCCTTTTGCACCTGGTGTGCTTCCACTTTTTTGCACTCTAGTGATAGTTGTAGCACTACGTTGAGATGGAGTCGCAGTATTACTTCTTTCATCACTTTTTCCGTCACCCCTTCCTGTCGCTCCATCTCTTGCACCGCCATTTGCTGCATCGTCTCCTGGCAAGTCTTCGCCGTCTGACTCACCGAAGTCGTCTTCATCTTCCACTGGATCATAAGCATAGGCAGGGGTAATTATGTCTCTGCTTTGGGAGTCCTCGTCCTCGTCACTCTCCGTAGAGTCATCAAGGATCGCGTCGTCACTAAGCGCCCCGTTCCGCCGTGATTCTATCCTTTCTCCGGAGTTGGGAGGGAGTGCCGGTGTATGACGTTTGGCCCAGGCTGGCTCTTTGCGGCGGCTGCGGTGCCACGCACAGAGACGCAACACGCGATCCAAAAGACTTCGCTCGTCGTAGAGAGCGGTTGACGGAACCAACAAGATGTTACCCCTTCGGCGCACAGTGGGAGCAGTCGAAGGGGTGGTGTTTGTACCTGATGCCTTAACATTGGTAACACTGCGGCCATTACTATTAGTAGGCCGATGGGCTGTCTTTGAAATAGGGCATTTGCTGGCATTGAGATTGACACCAGAAAGAGCTTCTTGACACATGTGGACTGGGGGTGCAAAATCCATGCCTTTCTTCAACAGAGCAGCCAGAGCACAATTTGCTGCTTGAGGTGTTATTGTCGTTACTTGTTTCGCGTCATGACCGTTACTACCTTGATAACCTACACCATTACCGCGTCTAGCAGCAGCATTTGCAGCGGCAACTTCGTTTTCTTCCGTGGCATTAGGCCCCGCAGACTCTGGCACGCGCCGAAGCACAAGAAGGAGGCCCCACACAGCCACCAGTGCATGCTCTAGCGGTGTTGAGGCTCCTTTGCTTGAGTGAGAGATACTGCCATCAAAACCTCTCGATCTGTCGGATCGAGTGCCTTCGCCATCGGCGCTTTGATATGGTCCTGAAACATGTTTGCGATTACCATCGCTGCGACGAACTTCAGTTGAAAGTTGCTCTGCAAAAGCCATTGTTGGCGCTAGCGCAGCCTCTGCTGCGCTCTTGGTCATACGTGCACGGTCCGCTGCCGTGCTTACTAAACTCGCTAATATGGTGACTCCACACAGGCTCAGGGCCTCGGGCACGCCTGAGAGAGCGCCACTGGAGTTATTGGGCGTCGCAGCACCAGTGCTTGAGGTGGTGTGACCATCAGCAGTTGCGGTGACACGTCCAGGGCTACGGCGTCGATCAGTACGGTTAGGGCTGTATGACCTCGACGGTGAGCGCTGCGGAGACAACCCACGGCTTGTTGTTTTGTGATGCTGCCGTTGTTTGTTCCCTGCACTCACACCACTACTACCAATGTCAACACCGCTACCGCAACCGCCACCACTATCATTGCGACTCCTCTTGGCAACAACTCGATGCCACAGCAGCGCTGCTAAGCCTCCAACAACGCGCTCCCCCGAGCTTGCAACCCCACTCCGCAGCTCCGACTCGTGCACCAATAAGAAACAAGCCAAGTGCGACGCCAGCCACCGTACGGTTCGCGGCTCGGGTACTTCACTCTGGGCTCCGGCGGAAGGTGCACTCGCAACATCAGCAGCAGCAGCAGCAGTCGTAGTACTTGCAGCTGCAGTAGCCCTTGCAGCAATTCCTGATGCCATGTGCCTATTCGTTGATCTAGACCCCTTCGATTCCTCGTCTTCCTTCCCCTTCGAAGCAGCAGCAGCAGCGGCAATGGACTCCTCTGAAGCGCCTCCATGCACTGCCAACTCCACAGCACAAGCCAAGGCTAACGTACTATGCCGTTTACGCGTGGTAGGGCAACGTAAGTTGCTCCAAAGAGAGCCAAGGCAAAGAAACACCATGGCGTCAAGAGCTTCTGCCGAACAGGGAAGCAACCAGTCGTCTTCGGTAGCTGCCTCCTTTTGGGCTTCATCTGTGGCAGTACACGCTTCCACTGGAGGATCAATGGACTCCAGAGCCACCAACGCTTCTGGAAGTAATGCACCGTCTGAATTGATCTCGTCGTACTTCGGAGCACTTGAAGGAGAAGGCACAGCACCTGCAGTGGTGGCTGTGGGTACAGGAGCGGCAGTGGCTTCGTGCTTCTCGCGGCGGCGGCGCAGTGCATCGCATGCCCACTGTAACGCGCGCAGCAGGGGCAAGGTCGTGGGCGCATCGCTACCATCTGCACCACAGCAAGCCTGGAGCTGCTTGTACCGCGCGTTGGAGTGCGCGAGGCCCCAGTGAAGGCGTGCGCCCGCTGCGACTATCCACGGCGAAGAAGACCCTGCGCGAACCTTCTTCTCCGTTGAAACACCACCATCGCCACGTTTGATGGCATGGGTGATGGCCGCAGCGCCCTCAGAGTCAATAGCAGTCAAATCGCGTTCAACGCTGGTACTAGCATGCGACTCGAGTAGATCAATCACAGCGCTATCTACTAATTTCCAGGCGCCCAGTCGGTCCAAGGCAACTTGATTCGCGCTCAAAGCAATCAAATTGGCGAGTCGTCGCGCAGCAAAGAGAACTTCAGGAGCACCGTGCCGTGGCCCGTTCAATTTCACTGCACGGCAAGCCTCCCGACAGTACTGCAGCAAGCTAGCATCCCGCCTTACGGCTGCGCCCAACGCCCATTCTTGACGCAGCTGCGCCCACGCTTTGTCGTTCGAGATGCGCTGCAACGGCCACGGGGACTTTTCGTGAGAATTAATTAAGCTTGAGCTAGATGGCGCGAAGACCTGCACGACGTTGTCGTGATCGTCATCGTCCTCCACCATTTCATCGTACGACCACAGAGCGCGAGCCTGGCGCTTCAACTCTTGCACGGTGACGGTATGGGGCAGCAGCACAGTTCGCTCGTCGAGCGTTACTTCGTCAAGGAGAGTCACTGAAATGAAATCTTTGTTCTTGTTCTTGTAGGTTGCCAAAATGTAGGCGAGGCCTACTTCGACTTCGTTCAAATGGTCTCGAAAGCATCGGTACTTTTCCATCGGCGTATACAGTAACGCCGATTTTCTTCTGCTCAGCGCTATGAACTTTACGCTAAACGCACTGCATTTTAGAGTCGCTAGACTTTGCCATCATCTCCCTAATTCTTCTGCTAGGTGATATCACCAAGTACAATGTGCTCTGAAGCCAACTCAACTTTCTACTTCTACTTATACCACCCTCGTTAGTTTTGAGTCCTAACCGTCGAAGAGTCGAAGACGCCGAAGATTTGGTATATGGTTCGTTGGTTTGGTGTTTTGGCGTTTCGGCGTTTCGGCAAAGGGGAAACTGTACTGCACACTGTACAGTCAAGGGGATTACATCCGATTAGCTGTTACGCTGTTACGATATACGCGAAACAAAGTGGCAAATAACCGGAAACCGTAAATGAACCCACCACATCTCATATCTGACTCCCCTCGGGGCCTGAGTTTTGGCGAAGGATCCCCACCATGGCCAAAAGGACACTCAGCCCAGTCAGACTTGTTCTGGAGGTTACATTTTTCTGTTGCTATTTGCCACAGTGGTGTTTCTTTGTATTTTGGGGAGTATTAACTAGACTAGACTAGACTAGCCCTCCGACCGGAGGGTCATGGTGACTCGCAGGGTGGCCTCCCTGATGAACGGAGCATATAATTTCACCATATCTATGTACCAAATGGCCTACGGCTACCATTTTTCGCACTCTAATGCCCACATTACCACCATATCTTCGTTTACCCATTCTTCAACAGCATGCCCGGTCGGGGTTCAGTTTCTACCGTGGAAGAGAGGAGGCAGTGCATTACGATCGTCTCCGACGACTCATCGTGGAATGCTCTTGTGGTCGAGAGAGCATCGAAGCAGTTCGACCATTTGCATGCCTTCCATCGATCAACTTCCTCGGTAGGGCTCGCGGGTGCTGACTGTGAGTTTCCCGTCACCCGTGTAGCCACTGAACTTATGCATGATTTTCGAAGAAAAAAATCCACTACGATTTCCCCTGCTTTGTGGCTTCTTTCATTTCTTTGTTCATCCTAGTGGGCCTAGGCTCGCAGCTCCTCGGTGGGTGAAAGCATCCTATCGGTGGAGTGGGTATGACTTTGGACTTGGAGGAGAGGAATTCGGTTCAGGATGAGGGTGAAACCCCCCCACCAAACTCGGATACATGTGAGTCTGAGCCTGAACACAATCGA
>Ga0307931_1001079_pt1 | contig 17871 bp, 14 predicted proteins | sample OrgLakmetageno47_FD_201816 | JGI IMG/M metagenome (GOLD analysis project Ga0307931, IMG submission 201816) | Saline water microbial communities from Organic Lake, Antarctica - #47 | ecosystem: Environmental > Aquatic > Non-marine Saline and Alkaline > Saline | place: Antarctica: Organic Lake... | reverse complement strand
GAATAGACCCCTGTCGATTCTTTTCGTGAAAAATGAAATTGTAAGCGCGCACATCGAATGCCGAGGTATTTGGCAGTTGAAAAAGTGATGGTAGAAATAGTCTGCTCACCTGATAGAGCATCCCTTTGGTAACTATGAGCGGCAGAGCGCCTTTCAGCAAAGCATCTAGCCGCAAGTTGCGGTTGTTGCGAATGAGAGCGTGTAGAGCCTGTTAAATTTACAGCAGTCGCCGAACAAGTACATGGAAAGTTAAAACAGGCGAAGTATGAAGAGACTATCAAGCGGAGCTCGCGTTAGAAAGATGAAAAGTACGAACACGAGAGGAATTAAAGATGAGACTCCTCGCGGCTAAATTGCAATAAGCAGAAGGCCTGCACCTACAAATGCTCTATCGCACACGCCCACAAAATAAATGTACCTGGAGTGCGGTCGCCACCGGAGACCCGAAACTTTGCGATTGCTTTGACGCACTCCCAGGGTTTGCTCCCACCAGTAGCTTGGCCGCCGCTGCTAGCGCTTCGTTGGTCGCACTCCCACCCTTGCCACCACCGCCACCACCGCCACTGCCACTGTTGCCACTCGGTTGGTTCGGGCCTGAGTCACGGATGGTCGCGAGGACCAACTCCAAGCCTCCTTGAGCTGCACATGCATCCTGAGCCTTGGGAGTATGCAAAGAAAGGAGGAGGAGGAGAAGATATAGTCGGGGCAAAAAAAAGATGAAAAAAAGCATCAAAGAATATCTTTCGAATCTCTACAAAGTAATCTCATCGTGAACTCTTTTACGCTGATGCCTCTCTCTTTCGGTGCTATCAACTAGTAGATGCGTGGCACATGCTTACGTACCTGAGCCAAGAGCCAAGGTGGGTCTCCTGGGCGATTGCACACATTCAGCATCACGGCGACCTACAGTGCACGATAGAGTGGGCAAAACACCAACATAATTTTGAGGTTGGGAAAGGCAAAAAAAAATCGAAACCCTTATACGTAAAGAGAGGGTCTAGAAGAGATGTGGTGAAGACACACATTCATTCTATCCCTAGCCTTCAGCTTACTCCTACCTCATAATTTTAATTCATTGGTAATACAAAAACAAATCGTGACTATAGTTAGCAGGTTGCTGATATAATCAAAATCTTAGATGCCTTCCAGTCTTTTCTTTATTCTATGCACAAGGTTTGCTTACCAGCCAATGGCTTCCATCCAATGCTCTCGCAGCAGCTTGAGTCGCCACCAGGTGCGCCGCTTGCGCTTCCTTTGACGCAACAGCCGCCGCAGCCACCGCAGGTGGGGGTGGTGCGTCTGCGGCATCAGACGTAGGTAGTCCTGCTGTTCCTGCCGTCAGGCCGCCGGCACCGGGCCGGACCGAGCCGCGCCGACCCGACCGGCCGCTGCTGCCGCTGTTAATATTGTTCGCACTGCCACTCTTCTGGCGAGCATTCGAGAAAGAGGAGGCTTGAGCAGCAGCTGCGGCTGCTTCCGCTGCGCGTTCGATTTCTCGGCTCGCTGTGTAAGCGGCCACTTTGGCGGCTCGCTGGGCCGCGATCGCCGAATCGGCGAGTTTTGAGGATTGGGTGAGCAGAAAGTTGCGGAGCTCGAAGGACCGGTCTACACCCTAATATATCGAAGGATAGCATTATTGCAGCAGTGATACAATGTAGTAGTAGTGACAGAGAAATCGAACCAATATAGGAGCAAATAAAGGAACAATGCTCTCTTATTTTCTGTTGGTTCTTTGAATACTCTGTAAGTAATCAACCATGATACCAGGAACAGTCTCCAGGTCCTCTTACCCCAGCTTCGATGAATTGGTCAGTAGGCATAGCTCGAGCAAAACGACTCAACCCGCGAAGCGCTAAGAGCGCCACCTGTAGAGTATAAACATCAAAACGAACGGAGATGAGGAATGTGAGTCGAAAGGATGGCAAGAAAATAAATTTATCAAAAAGTCCCCCATAAAATAAATGGAATATCTTATCTCTCACCGTATCCTCGTCCAAGATCTTGCGCCCGCTTCCGGTGCACACCAGCTCCCCTGATTCGACACCTGGCTCAGCTGCTGCGGCGATATCTGTAGCTTCCTGAGAACATGAAAGAAAGGCAGATGAAGAGGGTCAAGACGGAGGCACATGCAAAAATAATTACTGCGGTTAAAAATCATAAGTCAAGGGGGGTGGGGGGAGCATGTCATGTAAAAAAAACAAAGGGGAATGTACCCAAAGAGATGCACTATTCGTAAAGAGAAGGGAATAAAAAGCAGCGCACAAGAAGGCAGCACACGTGCAATACCACTATAGTAAAGCCCACAAATACGCACTAGCTTCCTTAAAAACGCCATGGCCTGAAACAGGCCTTCCACGCTGTCGGGGGAAATGATGTGCTGCACGGCGGCGTCGATCCTTACACCCGCCCTTTTTGCTTTGCGGGTGCGCCTTTCGGCCTCGCGGGCGGCCACGCCTTTGGACACTTTGGCAGCGGCGATGGCGCGCACTTGAGCCGCGGTTTCGACGTTGTCTTCCGGCTCCACTGTGGTTGAGGGTATTGGGGTGGGGGTGAGGATTGGTACGGGGAAGGAAAAGTATGCGCGACGTAAGGAAAGGGTAGAAGGAGATGGCGGGATAAGGTTGAATGACTAGGATTGAAATAAGGAGAGAGAGAGGTGCGCAAAACATCGAGGTAGAGTAAAGAATGTGCTAATAAAGATGCCTCAATGTACTCCTTGTAAGTGCATACCAATCCAGGGCATCGACACGGTGTCGTCAATTTGCGGCAAAGGTCCTACGGAGGTTTCGTGCATAGTTATGGCGGTGGCAAGCGTTGCTCGTGCAGCACGCCCCCTAGGAACAAGAAATACAAGAAGAAATAACACTTAAGACAAGCCATCAAGGATATAGATAGCAATGCAAGAGATGAAAACAAAGAGAACTGAATCCAGGTGGAAGAGAGCATTGGCGGGTCTGACTTTTGTTGAGTTGTATTTTAAAAAAGCATAGTCTTCTCCTAATCCTCTCCGCCATGCATGTTCCTTAAGAGCATCATAGCATGCCTACCTATCAACCACATCCCAAGCGGGATAGTGGCCCGCTTTGTCGATGGTGAGGGATCGCGTCAGAGCTGAGTTTTCTGTGGGGCGCACCAGGTACCTGCCAAGTTGGAGCGCATGGGAAAGAGACGCAGAAGAAGGATATCACACGTAAAAAACACGCGTGTTTTTGCGATAGAAGGTATAGCGAGATCATTTTGGAGAAGCTTGAAACATCAGATGCTGGTACTATTCATGATAACTAGGGCACATTGCTTGTGAATAGATGGACAACAAAGAAAAGTGCGACTCTGTTTAGTAATACCGGGCGCCGTTAGCCAACGAAGTAATGCGGGCAACGTAATAGCCTTCGTTTTCCGTGTAAATGCCGTCGAGTGTCGGTAAGTCCAGTGCTTCGCTGACGCGCCGCAAGAACGAGCCCCACACGGCTTGAGGTGCATCGTTGGAGTACTCGACCGTAATGTCCGTTAGCGTTTCACGTGCACCCTCCCGGAACACCGACACAACCACGCGCGTGAGCGCATTCTCAATGTTCAATTCGAAGCGCCGCCCGCCCGTTAGCATCTTGAATCTCCTAAATTTTTGCTTGTGTATAGAGTCTAGACAAGTTTATTTAGAATTTAGCCGCCTCTTCTGGCAGCAAGTTGCGTGACCGTTTCAGACTCTTAATTTTTTAGAATAAAAACCCAGCCAAAACCTAGCTCAGGAGCTACACTAGCACAAACGAAGGTAGTGAGAGCATGTTTCCGTTCATATATACGCCAGGTCTACCGATGACGATTCCCCGAGTGGCAATTGTCGTAGCTTCGTAGCTTCATGGCCTCGTCCTCCATTGTCTTTCTACGCTCGGAACTCACAAGCAACTGTGCTGTACACAAGTACTTTTTGTCGCACTATGATTGGCCAATTAGTCAGTAAACTAGTCGTTTGGTATTTTTTTTCTGGTTCTTTGCAAGAAGGCCATACGGGACGGACGGGGGAGATAACGCGACAACGCCGGCAAGTTGTTGTTATTGTGGAGTTGCCTTTGTAGACGAAGCAGTCGCCGAGGTTAGGAAAAAAGAGCTTGCCTGATCACAATAGACCTCATTCAGTCATGATCTCATCTTTCGTCTTTTATTTTTGAGTAGCCTTATTAGCGTTCAGATACTTTCATGATCGCCGCTAGAGCTTACCCACGCCGGATACACTTTTCCAACTCTGCAGGTGTACTGCACTGACGCGCTCACTTCGGAGCAAGCAAGTTATCCGCTAGAAGCTCACCTTCCCTAGCCAACATGGGTGCTGCCGCTTCATTTGATCGCAAATTTGACGAAGCTACGGTGAAGTCGATTGCAGGTCCAAAATGGGACCAGGAGCTCTTCGACTCTCTGAAGGATGCTGACGCGTGCATCACGATTGACCAATTTTTGCACGCCGCAGCGCTAAAAGATGGCCGCTTGGACGAGTAAGTAACCTAATATTACTCTAGGAAACATTGTTCGCATGATGAAATCATGCTTCGATGTTTTGATGCGGCTGCTACGGTAGCGCAAGTCTACAGATATACCAGAGATTTCCCCCTCTTTTATCCTTAGACTCGATATTTCGCTCTCAACGACTAGAGCTGCGCCTAACTAGAATAATGCAGACTATCTGCCCTCACACTTTTCTTTGGTGTTGCTTCCTTTGATATGATGTACTAAAACTTCTACTATTTGCCTCCCCTGCTTTTACACTTCCCATACTACACCCATCTTTGGTAGGCCTACGGTACGGCTGCTGTCAGGAGGCCTGTTCGACGAAGATGCGTACACCGGTCTCAAGGACAAGGACGGCTGCATCACAACGGAACAATTTTTAGCCGTTGCGCATGGATCGGCACCGCAGCCAGACCCTTCGCTAGGTCAGTGTGCGGGCGTTTTTTTTTTTGTTGCTGTTCATCGCTTTTGAAATGCACGATCTGACGAGACTAGGCACGGCAACTGCTAAACATTTGTCTAATATCACTTCCTCGTATTTTTCTTGTGAAAAAATGTTGAGATAATTCCTCGCGTGTAGGATTTTCTCTTGCTAGCATTGTCTGGGGCGTTCCTCGTGTTGTTGTTTGCCTGCGTCTATGGCCGACTACTAACACATCTACACACATTTCCTGTACTACTCCTGCTCCGCATCCTCCACCTACCCCCTTCTCTTTTAGACCAATTAGTGTCGGGCCAGCCGGTGTCCGACGACGAGGCGACCCGCCACTGCTATTTGGACGGCAAATTCCTGCAGCACTGCTCCGAAGCGCAGCGGGACAACTTCGCCATCTGCGCGGCTGCCGTCACCAACCGAGGCAACGCGCTGGAATGGTGCTCGCCCGCGTGCCAAGACAACGAACAACTGGTAGGTGTGTGTGCCAATAGATTCGAATAGAACATGACAAAAAAAATTTGGTTTCTCGTACATAAAGGGATTCCTTCTCTCCTTCTCCCCCCCTTTTTTCTTTACTCAACGTTTCATCGATCGGCCACGGGCAGTCTGTATTTGTGTGCTTCTAATTTATTTTTCTAACGTACAGGTCAATTTAGCCATTCTCCACGACGGCACGCCGATACGGTGAGCTAATCCTGGCAAGAATAATCAAACGAGTAGATCGAAATAATCGTGTGCAGTGTAATTGACTGAGTAAATATTCCCTCTTTTCATCAGTCTCGCCCACCTTTTTTTTACCCTTTGAGAATCCCTCTCTCGCCAACAATACAGTTACGCGAGCCCCCGGCTGCAGGCATCCCCCGATCTGGTGGGGAAAGCTCTAAAAAACCTGCCGAGCTACTCTTTGAAATGGGACGCCGTGCGCCTCGCGGTATTTACAATACAGACACAAAGAAAAAGAAATAGAACTAGAAGAATACCTACCTGTAGTACGATTGCTCGTTTCGATGTGCTCTTGTGTGCTTCCTTAAATATACAGCTGGACCTTCTACCTTAATTCTCCTACTACTCTATTTCCTTCTCTTCCTACTTTTCCCTCTTTTCCTCTCATGCACTCCCTTTCACCTCTCGCCCACCTCCCAATCCAACAACCACTTGCTTCTCCAGGCGGACCTCTACGCGAAAGACGGCGAGTTGTTCAAGGCCGCCCCCCTCGCGATGCGGGCTGACAAAGGGGTGCTCCTGAGGGTCTCCGCTGGAGACGGCCTCCTTCTTGCGCTCGCCATGCCGTAAGAGAGACAATAGAGAGAGAGAGAGAAGGAAAGATAGAGATGTAATGTCCCTGCTGTGCTCTTTTGTAACGGTCTATTTTGCCCACGTGTGCTTTTCCGCAGGAAATACTCGGCTGTTTCTAGAGAGGGTAAAAGTAAAGAATAAAGCCCTGTGCGATGCTTATTTGTTGTAGTGTTCGATTACTCTCATCTTTCCCTGTCTCATTTCATGTTACTCTTCTACTTCCTTTTCTCCCAGTCTGGTGCGGCGAGAACGGTCGGTGCTGAAAGTGGCGGTGCAGCAGAACGTGCAAAGCGTGTTTTTTGCGGGTCAACATGCGCTCACGGCCGACGGCTCTACAGAGGGCCCACTGGACCCCGACTTTTGGGTGGAGCTGCAAGAATTGGCGGCGGCCCAGAAGGCCGAGAACAAAGGACTGGGGTGGTGCCCCGACGCGCAGGCGGTGGCCAAGCAGGTGGATGACAGATAGGAGAAGAGGGAGAGAGATCGGGAGTGCGTGCGTGTTTGTTCGTGGAAGCTTTTTGAGGGAGAGAAAGAGAGAAAGAACATTGAATTTTCGGAAAGAAGAAAGAAATTGAATGGATGTCACTATCTCATCAAAACTTTCGTTTGTTGCATACCTTATTCTCACGTTTTTTGCTTGCTCTCGCCTCCCATTTGACGACACGTCTCTGTCTCTCGTCTCTGTCTCTTCCTTGCATAGGTGGAGCGTTTCCCCGAGCTGGCTGCGCTGTCGCCGCCCGATGATTGGCTGGCCGAGTGCGCTGCCCGGGCGGCTGAAGAAGCGCTGGCAGCTGAGGCCAAGAAGGAACGGCTGCTGGCGTCGCAGGCGGCCGAAGAAAAGAAAGCCAGCATTTGGGGGGCAGGCTTGAAGGCTACTCCTGGAGATGGCGATGAAGAAGCAACAGGTGGTAGTAATGGAGGTGCAGGAGAAGCAGCTGAAAAGGTGGTAGGAGATGCTGCTGCCACAGGAGAAGCAACAGTTGTGCCTGTCGAAGAGAATGGCAGCGAGGCGAAAGAAGAGCCAGCACCTGAAGCAGCTGCGCCAAACGATGCAAAGGAGGCGTAGATACAGATATGAGCTGGGCCTCATTGGCAGATTTTTAAGCACGAAACGGGGGTGGGGGAAGGCTTCATGCGGTTGCTCTTCTCTCATCGCTACAGTGCAGGGTATTTGGCGGTTAAACGAAATCCACAGCGAGTATAGGCGAGTCTAGTATAATGAGTAAAGTAATAGCTAGGCTTAAGGCTTCGTAGTGAGTTGGCCACGTGTATGTTTATGTACAGGAAAGGTGATGGCAGGTGCGGTAGCGGTAGCTGCCCCTCCTAATTCATAATCATAGTTCGTGCTTCGCCGGGCACTGGCAGATCTTCTGGAGCCGCTGCTGCTGCTGCGCCGACACCTCTTCCTGCTCCAGCTTGACCAAATCGGGCCCTGCTCTACTGGACTTGGCGGACTGGACAAGAAAAGGGGCGTTTTAAGTATAGAAGGAAGTGCCGTGGCAATTCTGGAAATTAAAAAAAGATGCATAATATAATTCTCATTTATTTCTTCGCGATATCGGGATGCATAGTCACTCGAAGCTCGAAGATCTGTCCAGCCTTCAGCCACCAGGTATTTGGGGAGTATTAATACGACTGTACGACTGGGCTATACCAAATACCAAGTGGTTTAAGTATGGGTTTGGAATTGAAGTTGGATCTACTGACTCCTCTGTAATTGCAATCTACTCACCAAACTCATTATAGAAGCCTTTACTCATGAGCGCGCTGCTGGTCGGTTGGTGTGTGATTTATACTACGAGACACAAGACAATATCGTGGTAAAAATGATAACCCCATATCACCTACTGTACCAGAATGCATTGACCATGGTAAAGAAGGCAGCATGGTAACGTACGCAATTAAAGCGCGAACACTGCATTCACACGTACATTCCTAATTGTTTGTTGACCCACGTTTCACCGCCACGACATGAGTGCTCTCGAATTCGCCTTTCTGGCGTGCTGTAAAACCCGCTGGATATCCCGGGTGGTCCCCAAGACAGGCCACCTCGATCTCAAAACCTGCATCAACACACGCCTGCCGGAGCTCTCTTGGACCGATGATATGAATGTATTGAGGAAAACGTGCAATTGCTTCCTTGATCTCTGGAGTTGTCGTGCGTTCGATTTCATCTTTGCACAATGCATTCAGATCGAATCCATCGCTCCCAGGCCATTTCAATCCTTTTACGAGGTTTGCTTGGTAGGTGGAGCGCATCTTACTCCGAGCAGCTTCATTGCCAAATGGCTTGAAATTGAAACTAACAGTACTCAAGACCAACCTGCCTCCTGGTACAAGCAGATCGTATGCTGACTGAATTGATGATTCAATTTCCTTTCCGTGAAGGAAGTGAAGCACTTCGCTAATAAGAATTGCACTGGCACTTCCGCCGACAGCTTCTTTAGAAGGAAATTCATCAGGTAAGCGGCCAAACATTGTTTTGATGCCAGGAAGTCCCAATGCTTCCACTGCTTGCAAATGTCCATGGTCGCAGTCTACAGCCACGATACGAAGAGCTCTTGCAGCATGAGCTCCCATACTACTGTTGAGTTTTTTGTAGAGCTGCTTCTGAACTCCGCCCAAAAGCGCACTCAATATCAATTAAAGGATGTTCACCATCATAGCTTTGAATCCAATGGTCAATAAGAGGGCTATTTGCACCCATTTCAAAGCCAGAACGATTCAAAGTCACCTTGGACCCACCAACTACTACTATTACATCATGCTGGATTGTTGAGAGGCGCAAGAAAGAACTGCTGTAATCGCACTAGGAGCAACAAAGAGCACCAGAGAGTTTTGAATGCTTCTGAATGCTTTTGACTTCGCCCTTCAAATAATTGATACAGCTGTGATGATGAGTTGAGACATTCTCATTGATGCCTGTGAAAACAAATGGGGTCTCATTTTGGTGGTGAATTTAAAAACTCTTTTCACTACCCTTCGAAGCAGATCTAGATCTAGGATTGTTAGTACGATGGTGATGTGGTGCCATCATTGTGTTTTGAATTCGGAGAATTAAAAGCCAAAGTGCATTGCGTGTAAGTGGAGCAGCTGAGCAGCTTCTTAATAGGGAAATTTATAACGCTTATATGGACCCAAAACGTTTACACATGGAGGCATTGGCGATGATGCGTATTTAGCTCTTAGCTCTTGCGCTTACTTAACCCGAGAGCCAAGGGGCGCATCTACCAGCCCCGTGCCTCTGGGTGGAGTATGCCAGTAGTTAACGGCTTCAAGATACGCAATATTTCTACAGAACCCTCGAAGTGCTCCCTAAGAAAACCTTGTTTCAAATAATCATGGGTCTATTTGTGGGCGAATCTGACTTGGAGTGGCCACTTTTTAACGGTATCTTATTTCGCCGTTAGTCGCATGTTCACAAGAACATTCTCAGCCCAGTCAGATTGTTCTGGAGGTTCCATCAATACACAGCTTTTCACTACTTCTTGATGTTTCTTTCCAATATGGAAGTACAATCTAATCCAATCACCAGCAGCAAGGTAGTAAAGGCACCTGCTAAAGCCATGCAGACTGTTCTGAAGGCCCTGCGCTCTGAACGTTTTGTTTATCTAACGGGCTCCTTTCTGTGCCGTAAATATGCATTTTTTTCTCAAGGGGGACTTTTGCTGGGTCGATCCAGCATACTGTAGCCTCGTCGTCAGGACATGGATATGCGCTGCGCCTTTCACCGTGAAGATGAGAGTAGTGCTCATTTCTTATGAGCTACAACGGAAGCATGCCGAAACAGAAGTGAAAAAGACAAGTGACAGGATATCGTAGCAAGAAGATGCTTCAAATACTGTAGTCTTACCACTTTCTCTTTATCGTCGTACTTCAGCTTGTGATACCAGGGCTTGTACCAAAGGTTGATGGCTGCAGTCTTACCATCTTCGTCCGGCTCGCTGACTACTTCATGCCACCAGCGACTTGGAACAAATAAAAGGTCACCCGCTTCAGCCCGGCATGTAACCTAGGCATCAATCAATAAGAGGAAACGTGAAGATATATCGTGAAGGGTTGAAGATACAAGTACATGTGTGTACCGATGAGGCCTTGGAAAAGTCAGGGAATGATTTCAAGTCTGGTCGACGAAGGTTGATGGGAGAGTAGGAACTTATATTGAGGGCCATCTTCGCTGTCTCAGATGCTGGTAGAGATTTTAATCTTGTCCGATTCAATAGTATTCGATTGACTGCAATTGAAAAATTGTTGCCTATGTCGAGAACTGTTGCATTATACTGGGAATGTTCGAGTGGAGTTCCATGATATAAAATTGAAGATTGAAGCGGGTCGAAAAGCTTGAAAACTTTTGCGCCGCGCACAACAGCCATCAAATTTTCCTAAATTGGCGAAAGTTATGGAGCGAATGTTAAATAAACACAGACAAATACGATAAGAAAGAGAAAATGCGTTACCTTTCGATCGAAGTGGAGGTTCCCCACAGTTCCACCTGCTCCCAACCACAACAAGCGAGTTGACGGAACAAGGAAATCTGCGAACCGAAGATCGGACATACCCGCTTCAGTTTTAAGTTTGCTCTTTCGGTCAAATGCAGGCCCAACATCTTTGAAAAAACTTTCGAAGGGGTCAAGCTTAGCTTTCGCAATGTCAGCTTTGATTTGGGCAAGCTCCGCGTATTCAACGTAGACGTACGGTTCATTGCTCACATCAGGAACAGCACAATCCCATTCTTTTGCACTAGTATTCGAGTGATCCTCTTCCAGACATTGCGACTGCGAAGCTGGTTTTCGGTGCAAAGCCTGAAAAAGTTGCTTCGTTGAGAGCTCCACTTTCGCTGGGCGGGCTAGTGCGTAATGAGCTCTGAAATCTGACTTCGCCTCTGTCTCAATGATAACTTCCCCCGATGGATCAACTTCAGACTCAACCTCATGAAGCTGATTCTTATCATCTAAAGGAGGCAGCCACACTTGAATTGGCTCCACGGAGTCAAATTCACCGTTATGACTGACTGCAACGCTCCAAGTAACGTTCGGCAGGCGTTCTGCGAGACCTGCCGTGCTCCATGACTTCACTGCAGGCCAATTGCGCACTGCGCCCTTGAAAATCACCGGCTTTGATGCAGCTACCAAATTCATAAATTGAATAGCAGTGGGAACGCCATTAAATTCAGAGCATGCTTTTACTGATGGCAGCTGCTCGTGCACGGCCTTCTCGGTAGCTGACCCCTCGAGGTGGCCGTGGCTGAAGGATTTGTCATACGGCAGTAACATATAGTTGACGAGCCATTGGTAATCTGACCACGAGCAGCGCAAACCCTTGGCAGTTCTTTCAGCTTTACAAAATGCCTCGGCGTAATCCTGTGCAGCTCCAACTTGAAAACTTGCTAGCCATGCCTTGTTTGGGTCGATTCCTTCGCTATCGACCCATTGAACGAACTCAGCTTCTACATCTGGCGATTTCCACTCGTAATCTTTAACCTTCAGGGCTTCATCCCAGGTGTATGCGATGTCTTCAGCACAAACTCTGAGAGTAAAGAGAGGGCAACTTATTCCAAGTAGGGCCAGCATATAGTTCAGCGGGCTTCTCATAATGGATCTTGGTGCTGTGACTGCTACAAGACGCAGTCTGATAGCAAGTTGAAAATTAGGACGCTTATAAGTATAAAGTCGGCTCGGACGTGCTATACGTAACTTCAATCAATCCACTAAACGGCTGAGCTCGTTCCACCAAGCTGTAGTTCCAAGGGTATCTACATCCTTGCTACTGTTAGCTCATAAGCTTACTCAAGGTACTGTACTTGTAAATACTGTTGTAGCTACTTACTAAAACCGTACATCTGTAATCTGTACCAAGTCTGTACAGTAACTACAGAGCTACGGACTTGACTGTACAGCATAAGTAGTACTGTACAGTGTACAGTAGAGAGTAGAGAGTAGAGACGCGACGCTGGCTATCTGTGCTTGCACACAGAAATAAAGGGGAAAAAAAAAAAAAAAAAGAGATGAGAATCACTACGTTTCTACCTATGGACTGTTTCTGTACCTACCCTAACTACGTTTGGGTATATCCAGGGGCAAAGCGAAGCGGAAGAGGCTCTCGTAGGGAGTGAGGCTAACCCCTTCCAAAGGGCATAAATGAAAAAAATACCGGAGGAAGAGGGTTCTTGGGCGTCTCGGACAGAGATAGCACCTCTGGTCGGCAAATTTGCTGTTATGCAGGCGATAAGGGATGCTGAGAAGGGTGTACACCCCACGGCGGCTGCTCGGAAGCTGCTCGCCCCAGTTGGTTACTCCTTGATTCGAGGAATCGATAAGCGCCGAAGTCAGAGTCGCTTTGCGGGTTGCAGATCTAAGGATCCTCGATTTTCCAATCAGATGAGGGGCGGTACTCCGCTCCGGCTGGCAATTTTCCCAAGTGGGGTTTGCTTGCTCGCATAGTGCACTCTGGCGCACTTGGCAACATCTTTCAAATCCCGCTCACCATTTATCACCAACTATAGCAATACCTCGTTTATCGGGCGCTCATAGTACTTTGATCTATTCTTATTCGTTACGAGGAGAGAGAGAGAGAGAGAGAGAGAGGGAAGGGGGGCGTTGGGTGAAAGCCTGTGCCTGTTAGGCCGCGATTTTTTAATTTTAGAACTAAAACGAAGAACAGGCGAGAGGAAATGAGGAAAGAGGGCCATTTCCCCTTCCCCAGGTACGTCATCAATTGGATTCGAAAAAGAAGAGAACCATCAAATCCGGATTGCTAATCAGAACTGAATCAGAGGTAAAGTCTGTGTGTCTAGTATAGTCGAGGTGTTATTGGTAGTAGGGCCAAATAACAAATAAAATTAAGATTATTGTACATTTTCATCCTAGATCACAAGACTGACTTTAGGGAAAGCAACGAAGCCAGGCACCAAGAAGCCTCCGCATAAGAACAAAGAAAACAAGAACGAGCAAGGAGCAAGAAGTGGGAGCGGGAAGTAAATAAATCACTAGAAGGCCTGGATTAATATTAGACCAGGACCGAAGCCAATCACAACGGGGAATGTCAACACCGAACCCAGCTCTTCGCTTGGAGGACCAGAGTCAACGCCGATGGAGTTACCTCAATCGCCACCGCGGGCAATAAAAACGAAGAAGAGAAATAGAGCCATGTATCTTCGTTCGCCAGTTCTTCAATAGCGCTGTGTTCAGTTCGCGGTTTCTACTTCAACCGACGCGAGCACTGCGGCACTTGAAGTGACACACCAGCCCATATCGTCAATTCGGGAGAACAAAAGAGTGTGTGAAGCACCCTTACTCGCTTTTCTTTGATGGCGTCTTTGCCTGCATCAAAGTTCTGGTAAATTTCAGCACCGGTGCTTCGACAGCATGATGGAACACTGTGGCAATTACCAGAGAACCCACAGCACCCATAGCATACAACTTCAGCATGTAGAAAACCCATGCTTGCGGGTCAGAAGGAGTCTCGGGGAGTGGCAACAAGCGGTGGTTGAAATTCAGATATTCCAAAAGCCGAAAGTGAATCAAGTAGCTGGCATAGGAAACGCGCCCAATCGGTGCGAAGATTTGCAGAGAAAAGAATGCTCGGATCCACGACGACGACCAATCGTGCGATGCGGGCACCAGGGCACGGTACAGGAACGTGCCCGCAGAAGCAGCAGCGAGGAGGCGCAAGGCAGCTGTAGCAATAAATTGAGCCTCAATGGGCGCTTCATCTTCTGGTGGGATGCATGGAATCGCTAAATTCACTCCAGCCATGACCGTGAATAGGAGGCAAGCAATTGAAAAGGAGGACCGACTAGAATTCTTGTCGGTTTGTTTTGACATCTGTGCAAGCAGCACGTTTGTGGCCAAGAAGCCTCCAGCCGCGAAAGGCCCGAACCGAGTGTAGGTGGGAAGGTACATGCCGTTCATGAACACGTGAGCAAGGGACGCTGCAGAATTGGTCGTGTGCCAGGTGTGGCCGTACGTGTCAGCGATCCACTTGTAAGAATTGTCGGTTTGCAACAAACCGTAGTGGCTGGATTGCCCCAGCTTGAATATGTTCAAGGTGTCTTTCTCAAACAAGGCTCCACAGATCACGATAGATGTAATGACAAGTCCAAATAGAACAAGACGAAGTGCTTTGATGAGGCCTTCTTTGTCGCGATCTCCACGGATCTGGCGCATCAGTCCCACGAGCAGCACCAAGACCACCGAGCATTGGAAGTCCACAGAGTTTGACCACATCAGACTCACAGTAAAAGCACCCCACTTGGACACGTCCACGCAGTTTCCAACGAAGGCAAGGTTTGCCAGGATTCTCTTGTAGGTGGGTACGCCGTCGTTGTAGGGAGGGTCCCAGTTGTCGCCCATGCAGAGGCCGACGATGATAACAAAGACCATTGCAGGAAGCATCCGCATCGCTCGCTTCACTACGAATTGTACAAGCGTTGGTTGCTTCTCTGATGGAGCTGAAAGTAGCCGATACGTTAGCAGAAAGCCTGAGAGCAAGAAACAGATATCAACCTGCGTGCCGCCAGCCTGTAATACGCTGTAAACTGGGTTCTTGCGAAAGCCATCCCATAGTGTTCCCGCTGAGGGCAGATGAGCTGTCGAATGAAATCAACAGCCAGGTACAGAAGCAAAAAAGCAATGTAAGAGGAGACGACACAAAGAAGAATTGTGAACAATGAAGCAATGCTGCATCCCCTTGGCTAGAAATTTTGCTACAAGCTAATTAGTTATGAAATTTGCACATCGCACCGGTGGTCATCATCGCAGCATGAAGGCCGATCAATGAGAGGTGCGTTAAACCTCGCATGCCTTCCACAGGTCCGAACCAAACATCTGACCCTTTCTCTTTACTCATGAGCCTTATTCTTTGTGGTTATGTTGCGGACGAGTCTTCAGTGCTTCAACTGGCGTATATATGCAGGAATGCAGAAGGTGGAGCTGCTCAGCTGCTATGCTCCTCGTTGAAATAAAATTCCGCCGGAACGATTCAAATTACAGGGTTGATTTTACAGTACCCGTATCATAATCGGCTCGTGCTCAGGATTCAGGATGTACGTAATTACGTAAGTAGAACAACTTACTCTTGAACAATAGGCAAATGCGAGAACATTGTGCTCCTGGTTTTGTTTTGGTGGGGTGTTCCATCACGCAAGCGACCAGCGACCAATACGCAGCTCTGTGCTATTTGCCGATGTTTGTTTTACAACCGGCGTGAATATTTTTATCGGATCTCCGGGGAGCATCCGAGCTCCGAGGGCGTTCTCGATGTAGAAGTTCCGCCATCGCCATCGAGCTTTCTTCGGGGCAGGAAGAAGGACACGTAGAACCTAGAGGTGGAATGGAGGCGGTGTGCGATGTGCGAGACAAATATTACGTAGACCACCAATCGTTTCTGTGCGTAAAGTCAATGAGAAATTTAGCTCCAATGTCCAATCCAAGATTCCCTACTAGACTACCAGCACCATTCAGTAATAAGTATGTTGTTAGGTGAGGCCAATCGAGGAGGGTCATGCACATGCGAAGTCAGCGCAAGGCATAAACCACCGGATAACCCATATAGACGTCGACGTGATTCAGTCTCGCGACACTTAAGATTGCTTTGGGAATGTAAACACTGCGGCAAGGGGCAAATGGTCCGAGGGGCGGGTCGCCGAAGGAAGGCCGTGAGATTGAAGAACCGGTAACTCGTGGGCGTCAACAGGGAGGCGCACAGCTCTGCGCCACACGTAAGTTTGAAGAGGACAAAACGATCATAGCAAAAAAGAAAACAATACAAAGAAAGATGAAGAGTGGAAGAAATTCAATTGAATGCAATAATAGAATGCGAGAACCATAACGAAGCAGTGCATGAAAAATGGGTCGAGCTTGACTGGATATGAACGGGGTTGCTGCATGTCAAAGTGCCAGCGTGAAGAAAGCAGTAGCAACAGAAAAAGAAAACAACAACGAAGAAAACAACGAAGAGAAGAAAAGCCCCTCAGAAAAGAACACGAGATAACATTTTCGAGAATGGGCGTGGTTGGGGGCTTGTTTATTTCTTACTGCAGCGTGAGGGTGCCTGGCGTGTACAACAAGTGATCAATGCAGCTGAGCCGCTTGCCCCGAGCCGAGGTTACCCCAGCTCCTGCGCCCATCCCCAGCTCCTCTGCAGCATTTCCCGTGGCACTTTTCAAAACTTCGGCGCCTGCAATCGCTGAGGCTTCGAAAGATTCTCCTCTTCTCTTTGCGCCGCCAGAATGTGCTCCAACGTCGTCGTCGCATTCGTCGTCCTCGTCATCGATATAAGCCTTGTCTTCTCTTGTGCTCTCTGTGTCTGTTGTACTCAAACTCGACTCTTGTCGCAGCCGCGATGATGAAATCCGAGGCAGCGCCTTCCGAGAAGGCAGTCGAGGCACGGGCAATCCAACGTAAGCGCACGAAAAACGCCACGGATGCGCACAGGCCTTGCGATCGAGGCCCTGAAATCAAAACGATCCAAATAGAAGATAATCAAGCGAATGATGTCATTTGAAATGATAATATATCCTCGATCACAGCCAGATTTAAATCTATCAATCAGCAAGAAGTCCGTTGCTATATTGCCTGAAACAAAGGGCTTCGTATAACTTAAGGCGACGTATACAAGGACGCACAAACGCACAGATACCATCGTCATCTATCGAAGCCCCACCTTCAGGTTGAAGCCGCGGTCCGAGACTTTCCCGCTCGGGAGCCGCCCCAGCTTGAGCAATTGCACGGGTGGCGATTTCGGCCCACTGTTGAAGTCGCCACACACAATACAGGGGGGCAACCGAGGTTTCATAGCACTGCTGCTACCGCTGCTACCGCTGCTGCTGCTGCGGCGGCGGCGGCCTCCTGTCCTTGATCGTCTTGACTGGCTGCTCTTGCTAGGAGGAGCAGAAGAAGCACCACTTGCAGTACTCGCATCCGAAGCGGTAGCACTCAACGTAGCTCTTGTTGTTGCAGCAACAGTGGCTGCTCGGTGCTCTACACTGCGCAAGGCGCCCCGCAGTTGTTCTATTCTAGCCCGCCCCGCGCCCCGCCGCCCCTCGAGGTGCACGCAAGCGACTGCGAGCCGCTGCGTGCTGTCTCCACCTGGCAAGTCCTTGCATTTTCCTCCGGCTGCTTCTGCAGACGCCTGGAGTGCAGTTGAAGCAGCCGCAGCCATGATGGGAGTTGATTCCGCGATGCCATTCTCATCGCTGCTACTAGTAGTACAGGTATCAGGAGCTACCGCAACGCTTGAAGTTGGAGAAAGTTCAAACTCGCACACGAGTGCACGCGGCTGTGAATCGCTCCAGGTCAAGTGAACACCGCGGCTTGGGCGCCACAGCACAGCGCAGCCTACAGTGAAAGCAGACCGGCGGCCTGGTGGGTCATTCCATAAGCCAGCATAACCAGCCGCCGCTACCTTTGGGAACAAGTCTTGCTGCCAGTGCTCTAACTCCACTTCCTAGGTTGCGACCACCAAAGCGAGCACATCAAGTCGTCAAATGAAGTCGATATAAGACTTCAAGTGGAGAGGAAATATTTGATGAAAGGTTGATGAAACTCTACTGAATTGAATAGACCATTTTGACGATACTAACTAAAGCCATCTCTATCCCGCTCTGCACCATCAATCTAGTTTACCTGCAGGCACGCAAT
>Ga0307931_1001078_pt1 | contig 17873 bp, 15 predicted proteins | sample OrgLakmetageno47_FD_201816 | JGI IMG/M metagenome (GOLD analysis project Ga0307931, IMG submission 201816) | Saline water microbial communities from Organic Lake, Antarctica - #47 | ecosystem: Environmental > Aquatic > Non-marine Saline and Alkaline > Saline | place: Antarctica: Organic Lake... | reverse complement strand
AAAGTGTGCCTTTCAGCGCGCAAGGCGCCTATTGTTCTACCCCTGAGCCATAAAAGGCTTTGACGGGGCAGGAACTCCTTCCTCGTTCGCAGAGTGGCAGTGAATAGAAAAGCCCCCCCTCAAAAATACAAACAACAACATGCAAGCGGGCCGCTTGTGGCCTAGTGGTCCCTCCCTATCATAGAGCTAAACCCATATACCTTCCATCAAACGCCACGGACGCTAGCCGTGGCCGTCCTCCAGCGTTTTTCGAAACCCTCGCAAGGCCCTCCACCTTGAGAGCAAGTCGACTGCGTATACCCCGAAGAGTGCAGGTTCCGCGCTAGTGATCGGAATGATCGTGCTGACAATGCTTGTAGCTGCTGCCAAAATCAACCAATCCTCCATTGTGCCTGCCTTTGATCAAACGAGAGTCCCACGGATAATTCAAGTACCAAGCGGTTCTGCAAATTCATAACGGAAGGGTTCATCATCTGTCGGTGGCCCGAAGTTCCTAGGAATCCGTTCCCTCCCCTGATGCCCACCGTGCATGACTGTGTCTCAAAGACGGACCGTGGGATATTGCCGCCACTTTTGAAGTCCTACAATGCGATTCTGGATTCACAGCCATGAGCTCCGGTGTCAGAGTTCCGTCGGAGTTTACAGTCCATACTGTCCTCGAAATCATCCTGGACAACCACTCACTCGAATTCTTGTATTGAGTGCCCGTTGTCATGTCGACGACAGTGCTGAGTCTCAGCGCCGTACCACAAGAGGTCATCGAACATATGAGAGAAACGGTTCCTTAGCTAGTGGCGCGCTCCTCAAGGCTACATGCCCTCTGGTCTGAACTTGCTGAAGATCCAGCGCCTTACTCATGACTCATGGCAAATAACTCGCAGGCCTCTGGAAACTTTAACAGGCCCGCGAGTGTAGAAAGCGATTACTTATTAAAGCACCTTCTTATTGAACAACTAGCCCCAAACTTCATCCATCCATCCAGCCAGCTAGCCGACCCGTGCTACGACGCTACGTAGGTACGACACGTACGTCCTAAAAAAAACGCTTCGGAGGATCGGGTCTGCAGTGCCTGAAAAAAAGAGACGTTGAAAACGAAAATGGCTGTGTTCTCGAGTAGTCGTCTAGCTAGCATGCTTAGGTCGTAGCCTTGGCCATTGTAAAATACTGGGCCCGTTGCGTGCTAGAAGCAAGTGGTTGTAATCTAAAATGATTTCTCTCCTCACGAGCTGAGCATGAAGTAGACGCATCTCTTGCACCATGATGCCAAAGAGTCCATTACATGTAACGAGTCCGACACCACGGGCGCCCCGAATCTTGATCCGCACCAGGCAAAATGCAGCAAAGGGCAATGCAACGGCTCGAGCAAATGCGGCAGCGAAAGGTTCAGACGATCCATCGACACGCAATGGAGACCATGGCTCACTGCTAGGAGGCACGACTCGGGGAAGTGGCCCAGCTGTGCTGCCCTCGACAGCAGCGGCGTGGGCGGCGTGGGAAGAAGGCGTGCACTGTGTCCGGGTCTCTGACCGCCGAGGCGTAGCGCACAAACAATGGACCTACACACTTGACCGCTCCGCCAATACTCTCGTTGGCCGCAGCCCACAAACAGCCTCGGCCACGGCATTTGTCCATCAGACCACCACAAGTGCGTACACACGCCCCTCTGTAGGAGCTCATTGTTTGATGGTTAGCATGCTATGCCAGCTTCTTTCTGCTTACAAGATATGTTGTGGACTTCAGATTCAAATGCAATGTTGTTTAATTTAATTGATTCAAGAATTTACTCCCCTCATTGTGCTGCCTTGTCAACAGTCCACTTGGCGTCAGTAGTAGGAGTGGAACGAGCTGTGACCACACCCGGTGTTCGGGAAGCTCTGCTGCATGAAATGTACACTCAAGAAGTCGTTTTGCCGCATGCTGAAGATGGCGATGAGCCTGAGTCTCGACCCCCACCGCCTCGTCGCATTCACTCGGAAAGACCTGCGGCTTCTAGTGTTGCTGGCCTCATGCCCAATTTGGCAGCAGGAGCAGCGGGTGCGGTGGCTGGTGGTGATGCAGCAACGGCGGCAGCTGGAGTCGATGCCAATGCCTTCATCAGGCTTGACTTGATTGCTCGGAGCTTTACCGTTTATTATATCAGCGATGACGAGCGGAAGACACTCACTTTGTCAGTGCCGTTCCTACCTTCGGCTCCATCGACAGCTTCGAGTAGCCGCAGTCGCGACCGCAACGACCGTATCCACGGCGGCCGCCTAGGTAGCCGCAACAACACTGTCCCACACTCACCTGGTACCACGAGTGGAGCCGCAGTGGGACCAGACGCATTGTTTGCTGCCTTAAGAGCCCAAGTGGACTGGCTAAGAGCTCCCGCCGCAGTGCAATTGCAGCGTGTAGCGCGTGGCTACTTGAGCAGGGAAAAGCTGCACAGATGGCACGTGGCAGCTGCGAAGATCCAAGCGGCCGCCCGAGGCTGGGCAGCACTGTTGCAATACTGCTTTGCTCAGGTATACATATGTGCATATCAAGATTGGTGATTCGACTGGATTATCTTCACCGTCAACAGAAAGATATTGGGTGTGTGTTCAAGATCCCTGTTGCAGTGTCCATCCCGTCTCTCATTTCTCCTTTTTCTGTGCAACGGTTGAACACACACAGGCTGACATCGCGCTCGTGCAAGCACAAGCACGGCGGTGGTCGGCTCGTGTACACTTCACAACCGCCAAGGAAGCAGCACGCATCTTACAGGCACAAGCGCGTAGTTGCCAAGCCAGACGGGCCTTCCTCTTTGTCAAACGTGCGATCACTGTCATGCAATCTTTAACTAGGCAGCGCACTTGCAAAAAAGAATGGCAGATGACCTTGCAGGCGTGTGTGAGGCTGCAGGCCTGGTTGCGTGCTTTGAGCGCTGTTCGGCAGGCATACGTGCGCTCGTGCGCTGTGGCAAGACTGCAAGCAGCAGCAAGACGAACGGTAGTGTACATTGCTTTGCGACAACAACAATCTGCTGCTACAAGGCTCCAAGCGTGGGTTCGCACAAGCCAAGCGCAGAGTAGATTCTATGGTCTAGTGTGGGCTACGATCATGGTGCAAAGCAAGTGCCGATCTCGCATTGGGCGCGCGCAGTATCGTGCTACTCGAGCTGCCGTCATCCTGATACAGTCTATGGTACGAAGGATAGCAGCTCAACAAGCCATGGACTACGCGTTAGCTACCGTCACGTACACGCAAGCCATATGGCGTGGGTGCCTCGCGCGGAAACACATGCATGCGGTGGCCATGGTCACGCGGCTACAGGCGTGGGTTCGCACCGGCCAAGCACAGGGCAGGTTTTACGGCCTCGTGTGGGCTTTGCTGGGTCTGCAAGCTGCGTTACGCCGCCGCCGAGCCACCCGTGCCTACGCCACTGCTCGAAGACGCATCGTACGACTGCAAGCATTGGCGCGTACATGTGCAACGCAGAGAGCATGGAGAAGAACGCGCCAGGCAGCAGTGACGTTACAAGCGTGGCATCGGGGATGGGCTGCGCTAGGGCGCTACTGGAACCTACTGTGGGCCACCATGATCGTTCAAAGCCAGTGCCGCGCTCTCAACGGTCGTGCGCGGTTTCTTGCTGTCAAAGCTGCGGTGCTCTGCGTACAGTCTACGGTGCGAAGGATAATCACTCAGCGAGCTTTCAATTCCGCCCTAGCGTCGATTACCATGATGCAAGCATTATGGCGTGGGTGCCTGGCCCGCACTCGCATCATGCGCTCTTTGGCAGCCACCTGGCTTCAGTGCATTGTCCGTAGGTTTAAGCACCGCAGCATCTACCTCCGCACCCGTGCTGCCACCGTGGCGATGCAAGCCTGGGCGCGTCAACGAATTCATAGGTTTACGTACCTCGAGCAGCGGTGCGCATGCATAATCGCTCAAACGTGGCGACGGCGCATGATAGCACAGCAACACTGGCACAAACAACAATACTCAGTGAGAACCTTGCAGTCTTCAGGACGGGGATTAATAGCTCGACAAAAAATTGCACAACGTCACGGCGCTGCAGTAGTCATTCAGAGCTGGGCCCGTGAGCTCGATGCTCGCTGGCTGTTTGCTTTAGCCCGTATGGCCGCAGTGATTCTGCAAGCAGGAGCTCGGCTAAAGGCGGCTCGCGTGCGATATTTGAAGCTGCGTGCAGCGGTGCTCGTAGTTCAGGTATTTGATTGCAGTGGCAATCCAGCGTGTTGTAGTACTTTTATTTCAGTAGTTTGCCTTGCTCTCGTGTACACTGTGCAAGCGTACAGATTCGTTCCTTTTTGAGTCCAATGTTCCAGAATTGTCATCAACCCTATCCTGTTTATAGGCAGAGTTCTAATATATTGGCTACTCCCTCGTCAACTCTGCCCCCTCCCATTCTCATATATTAGGACGCATGGTTAAGAACTCTAGCGCGCTGGCGTGCTCATGCTGCTGCTGTGCGTTTACAAGCGACAGTTCGCGCCAAAATCGCACGGTCTCACTTTCGCGCGACCATGACCGCTGCGCTGGCACTTCAAGCAGCTTGGCGTTACACGCTAGCTCTTCGGGGCTTTGTTAACGCTGCCACTCAACTCCAGCGCTACATACGAGGGTGGGCTGGGCGAGTACGCGCTATTCGCTATCAAAATGCTCTGCAAACTCTTGCTCTTAGAACGCAAGCTCATGCGAGAAGAAAGCGCGCGAGAAAATTCCTGCACCACGCCAAGGCTGCAGCCGTAGTTTTGCAGTGCTGGCACCGTAGTCAAGTCGCCCAAAGAAGAGCGCAACAGCGCAAGACCGCGGAGGCGTCGATGGCAGCGTTTTGGCGGAGCAGCCGAGAAAGGCGACTGTTTGAGCGCAAGCGCCGCGCATCCACGAGGCTACAGGTGCGACTTTTTGCCTTTTCTTTTTGTCTACTCGTTCACACTGTTATGTTAACAAGAAATTGGTTTGAGGTTTATGTGATTCTGTGCACATGTATTTAACTACTTCTAAAGGCAGCATAAAATGTGCCCATTGTGTGCTGCAGGCGTGGGCGAGAGGGCTGTGGTGGCTTCAAGAATTCAGATGCCGTACCGCTGCCGCCACACAAGTGCAAACCGCCTGGCGAGCTTACGTTAGCCGTTGGAATTGGCTTGCTCTCAGGGGTGCAACGGTGTGGACACAAGCTAGATGCCGTGGCCAATGCCAACGTCGCAAGACACAGATTTTGCTCCAGGTAGCCAACCAACTCACAAGATGGGCCGCAAAAGTCGTGCGCAGTGGTGCATTGCGAAGGAAATACCACACTAGGCAAGCACTGACCTTGCAGCGCCATTGGCGCGGTGTACAGGGGAGAAGAGATTGTGTCGCTTTAAGATGTGGTATTGTGCGCTTGCAGGCAACTGTGCGCATGCGGCGTAGAATAGTTGACTTCCAACGCACAAGAAGTTGCATAGCACGGGCGCAAGCACGAGTGCGCGGTATGGCTGCAGTCCGCAGATGGCGAATCACTCGGAGAAGAGTGATACTTCTGCAAGTAGGCATACGCAGACTCATAGCACGGAGAAGAGCTGAAGTAAGGCAGCGTGCTGTACTGCTCTTGCAAGGAGTTGCTCGTGGGTTTATGGTGCGCCACTACCGGCAGCGGCTACAGAAAGCAGCTATTTGTGCACAGGCACGAGTACGACGGCAACAAGCGCAATTAAGACGAAGGCATGCCCTGCGAGCTGCTGTAGTGTTGCAGTCATGGGCACGGTGCATCGCATCGAGCGGGCACTTAGCACTAGCACTCGGCGCAGCCATAAGAGTGCAAGCGTGGGCGCGCACTCGTTCTGCTCTAATACAATGGCGGGAGGTGCAAAGATCAGTGCTCTTGCTGCAGCGTGTGAGCCGTCGACGTGCCGATTGCTACCAATATCGAAAGACCAAAACTGCGGTGTTGTTGCTTCAAAGGGTTCATCGTCAGCAGTTAGCTCAAGCACATTTGCGACGTTCTCGAGGAGCCGCAGTACGATTGCAAGCGTGTCAACGGAAGTTGGCTGCGCAGCGAGCCTGGCGCTTAACCCTAGGAGCAGCTATACAAATTCAAGCAGTGGTTCGGCGCTTGCGAGCGTCATCATTAAGACGCTCTGCGCGAGCAGCGGGAATAGTACTGCAGGCCAGCATGCGACGATATTTAGCGCAAGCACACTTGAAGCACGCGAGAGCAGCAGCAGTTCGCCTGCAAGCTTCTCAGCGAAAGCGAAGAGCAGTGGCGACTTTCCACACACAACGCCATGCACAGGCAATGCTAGCAGCACAGTGGCGTGGTGTAAGCGCGCGGAAACGGTGGCGTACTTACTGCAGGTCGGCTGTTTGCAGTCAACGAATGGTCCGAGGCTGGCTTGCTCGCAGAAGGTGAGGACTCATTTTCTCCAACTTCTACGAAATTCTTTCATGCATCGAAAACCTGAGAGATATTTCTTTTACATTTCTCCGTATAAATTCTGTCCATTTTCATACCATTTTCTCAACATCAATTTTCTTTTGTATTCTCATCAAAGCCTTACACGACATCTTATTCTCTCGAATCAGATTTGCTTGCGCCCTTCGCGCTTCCACAATCATGCAAGCTTTTGCTCGAAGCTGGGCATCAGCGGATCGATTCAGATTAGTGGTGGGGGCAGCAGTCGCCATACAAAGCACAGGAAGGCAACTGCTGGCACGAAAGCAACTTCACAGAGCCCTAGTGGCGGTGTGCAGCCTTCAAGCGTACTTAGCGAGGGGGCCGCAGGCTCGGGCAGTAGCCCGTCGGCATTCGTCGGCCCGCCGGCTGCAGGCGGCTCTGGGCCGAGGCATGCCCCCGCGACGGGCTTGGCAACTGTTGCGAGCTACGGTGGTGGCTACACAGGCACGGGCGCGGCGGCAGCAGGCACAGGTGATGTGGAGGTGTGCACTGCGCGCTTCTGTAGTATTGCAATCCTGGGCACGGAACATGGCAGCGTCGAAAATGTTGGCTTCAGCTTTAGGTGCAGCCATTCGTGTGCAAGCGTGGGCGCGCACTAGGAGTGCTCTAATACAATGGCGGGAGGTGAAAAGTTCAGTGCTCTTGCTTCAGTGTTTGAGCCGTCGACGTGCTGCTCGTTGCTGGTTTATTCGAATCAAAGCTGCTGGAATAGTACTGCAGGCATTTTTTCGTCAGTTGTTAGCACAGGCACACTTGCGATGCACAAGAGCTGCAGCAACGCAGTTGCAATCTCATCACAGAAAACAGGCCGCCGTAGCTACTTTACGCAAACAACGCCATGCTCAGGCAGTGCTGGCAGCACACTGGCAAGGTATAAGCGCGCGAAATTGGTGGCGTCACCTGACTAAGTCAACGATTCAAACCCAAGCGTGGGTGCGCCGTAGGCTCGCCGTTGTCTCCACGCAAGCAAGGCGAGTAGCCGCCACGCGGCCTGCCACCACGCCGCGGCACAAGAAAGCTGCGACCCGCTTCAAACAAGCCGTGCGAAGCGCCAAGGAAGCGCACGCTCACTGTAATACTGAGGGAGAAGGGGGCAAATGCAGTGGCAAAGGTAGCAACATGAGCAGCAGCAGTGGTAAGTCACGGGCGATCAATGCACCACCTCTCTACGCGTATTCCGTAGCGGAGGTGGTGAGCCCGGGCAGTGCAGCTGGCTTTCGCCGCCGCTTGAAACAGGCCACTGCTGCGCTGGCACTGCAAGGTCTCGCGCGTGGTGCCTTGGTGCGCTCCAGGCTCAAGCAACAGCACAGGGCTGCTTCAAGCATTCAAGCACGCTGGCGCAAGCATGCAGCAATGACGTACTTCACGACCGCCAAGCGGGCCGTTTGTGTGCTGCAGTGCTTCGAGCGCAGTCAGCAAGCCAAGCAAAAGTTAAGGGTGGCACAAGCCGAGAAAGCCGCGGCAATTGAAGTCGCAAGAGCTGCGCGTGCGGCGAAGGCGGCGAAGGCTAAAGCAGCGTTTGATGCAAACATTGTGCGAGAAGCCGCCAGGATGGAAGCGGCCCGGATGGAGAAAGCTAGATTAGAAGCTGAGAGATTGGAAGCTGAGAGGTTGGAAGTGGAAAGACTCGAGAATGAAAGGTTGGAAGCTGGGAGGTTGGAATCGGAAAGATTGGAAGCACTTCGAATTGAGGTTGACAAAGTTGAAGCTGCGAAAAGTGGTGCTTCAAAAGCCACTGCACCAGCGGCAGCTTCAGAAAGCGCCATCGCAGATGATGCTGCTCCCCGTCTCATCAAATCCAATGATGGGACTTCAGTCGTTGATATCGATGACGCCTTGACTACCAACAACAATGCCCTGGGTTTGCACGCGGTCTTGCGGTTGCAGGCTCGTTTGCGAGGCTGGTTTGAGCGAGAAGCGCTGCTGTGCTACCACGCTCTCGCAATCGTGGTGCAAGCCGCAGCTCGGGGTTTTCTCATTCGCCGACGGTATCTTTCTCTTGCCGCTGCTGACACAGATGCAGTTTCACCATGGAGGAAGTATGGAGCAGAAGAAGCCGAAGATACTGACCGTGTTGAGAGCTTGTATGCGAATGACGACATCAGCAGCCGCGGTGGCAGTGGCTACGACGGTGGTGGACACTCTGCGTATAACTCGCTTGACCGCTGCAGTTCCGTGGGCAAGAGCGAAGACGGCTACAGCCACGACGGTGACGAGAGCTACCGCAGCGAGAACGAGTACGCCAGCATGTGCCTGCCCGTTGCTAGCTCGGACGACGAAAGCTCGAGCATTGGCGGTGGCGGCGGCGGCGGCAGGGTCTCGTTGTCTGCGTTGTTTGAGGCTGAGGCAGCCTATGAGAAAGCTTCTGCATCTCTTCGCACCGAAGCAGCTATAATCTTGCAGCGAAGTGTTCGGCATCATAGGACAAGGCGTCGCAAATTCGTCACTGACACAACAGATACCACAGCCCCTTTTGATGCCCCGTATTCGAGACGTAGCGTTGAAAAAGCAGAATATGATGAATCATTGAATACTGAATTTCCAACCAGTCAGGCAACCTCATCTGTGAACTTGCCACCAGCTGCGGAAGCGAAAACGTCTCAGAACGTGCAGCATTCACTTTCATCGTCATCATCAATTTCTACTACTAGTACTTCCACCGACGACGCTTCCAACAATCAACCAATCAATTTTGGCGGTGAAACAAAAGCTACTCGAGCACGTCGGAGCAGTGCTAAACCATCTCAACCGTCGGCACCTGCGCCTCCTGCTCCTCCTAGCAATAGTGCTTCAGTGCCTATTTCATCGAGCACGGAACCGCTGCTGGAAGTGGCTGAAGCCAAGGACAGTGATTATGGCGGCGGTGGCAAGGCAGCAGCCGCGAAAGAGAAGCGCAGCACTCCTGCTGAAACCAAAGCTGAGCGTTGTCTCAAGCGACTCGGCAGTGGCAGTGTTTTGCCGTTGAAAAACTCGACTGCTGACCGAACGGCACTATCTTCCTCTAAGACAGCTCCTACTTCGGCAGTGACTACAGTTACAGTAGCTACAGGCACTGCAGTTCCGTTGCAGCTTCGCTCAAACTCATCTCCTGCGGCGCAAAAGGGCAAAGAGGCTGTCGGGCGACGACCACCCCCTCCACCACCACCACCGCCGCCTCCACCGCGGAGGAGCTCAAGCTCGGATTCCTCGGGTGATTCCGACGATACGTCTGATTCTGATGCATGAGATCGCTCACACGCGCAACGAGTAAACCTCGGGTATTATTCACGTGAAAATTGAGAGCGTTTGTTCTGTACTTATATATTTTTATATCATACGTTTACATATAGAGATAGACAACCAAGAAAACAGGAAACTTTTGTGGATTGGAGTCAAGAATGTGGCGCATGACGCCAAAAAGACATCACCAAACTATTTCAAACATACAGCACATGGCATGTAGCTATAGTATAGGCTATAGCACAAAAATCGACAAACGGCGAAAGTAAAAAACGGCTAATTATATACTGCTATATGCCGCCCGAAGAAAAAGTTTCTTCTGAATGATAATGCTGGCTATTAATACAAATATCGATGAAAAGGAAGTGCCAGTTGTAATACATTCCGCTTTCACGCCAAAGTCGAATGGGCCTCATAAACACGCACAAGTTCATAAAACAATCCACAGTCCAACTACCAATCAAGCAAAGAGGAGACTATCAGCTAGGCAAATGCCCGAACTGTCCAGTTGATCCGGCGGCCAGTCGGCAGATCCATCGTTTTGCGCAGCTTTGGAACTTCGTGCTTGTGGGTTTTCTGGCATGTGCCCCCCATCACCAAGAGGTCGCCATCGCGCAAGACCAGCTCGACCTTCGCGCCTGTTGCTTTCATGGGCGACGGCTGTGGAGAGTCAGGTAGATATGCTGGCTTGGGACGGAAGAGAAAACGGCGTGGCCCTCCCCAGCTGAGGCTGAAAATAGGAATTCCAGGCTTCATGGCTCGTTGATCGTCCGCATGCAACCCAATAGAATGCTCTGGCAGGTACCAGTTCTGCAAGCAGCCATTGTATGGCTTGCTATAGCTATCTGAGCTGCTCTTGCTGCTGCTACTGCTGCTGCTTGATTCGCTCTCAGTACCGTGGCTTCCTTGAACATAACCGCCAGACAGTGGTTGTTGCGCTATGGCTGAGGTCAAGGCATTGGCGCGGGTAATGAGATCTGCTACCATAGCGCCCTCCTGCTCGGGCAGAATAGGGCGCACAGGGTTGGTCGCACCAGAATAAGTGTAGCTGCGGCCCCATGCCGTAGACCACCGCGATTCCGGCAACGTGCGGCCAGCAATAGTCAGATTGTGAAATTCCTCCGGGTGAAGGTCCCACTGTTTCAGATGCATGAAATAATAGTGTATATCACAGGAAACCAAAATGTGCACTAACGCATCTTTGGCAAACTGATATCTAGCAATATAAGCGAAATGGGAAGGTTAAGTTCTGCATGCCTGCTCGTCGAAGCTGGCCTGATCTGGCGAGGGCCAGTATCCACGCGCCAGAATGTACCAGGAATCACCGCCATTGGTCAAATACGTAGGTTTGACCGCACCAGGAGTGGCACTCCCTGCTTCTAGTGCAGCAGCCAAGGCTTCAGCAGCGGAGTTGAGTACATTCGCTGACCCCTGCGACGTTTTTGGCGCCAGATTTGGGGCCAAGCCTAAGGCAGTGGCCGAGGATTTTGTTGGAAACTCCGTGGGTTGAGACAAGAATTCACGTACCACAGAAGCAACTGAATCATCGCCTCGAGGCGATTGACAAACGTCACACGCAAGACTCATTGGAGCATTTGAGAATGTGCATGCTGAACACTCCCACTCCTTGGATGAGGAAAGTCCTGAATGATCAGCGGCGGTATGCTTCTTAGCGCGGAAGAAGCCAGGCAACGCTGGAGACTGAGCCTTACGTTTCAAGCTGGACATCGAGTTACCAAGTGCAAATGCCAAGCACGGACGCATTCACCGCAAATGGCTGTATCTCTTAGACTTGAATTTGACTGAGAAGCTGTTGTGCTTGACAATAGTAGTGCATCAACCCGCACCCACACTGCACCAAATCTGTAGAAGCTAAAAGCTACAACAGGCAAGCTACAAGTAGATTGATTGGGAGCCTGCACCCGCCGCTTTAATTTCGGCCTGTATAATCTTTCGCTCGATTGCTACTAGCTACAATTATCGCAGTAGAGCTAGCTAGGAAGCTATTCAGAATTGATTTTAGCACGCAGACCGCGGCGACATTTTGACCAGAACAAAGAAAAGTGAACGAAGTGGACACTCTCTCAACGCATTATATTAGTGTATAAATGTTTGATGGTGCTTGAAGCAGGAAGCCTGAAGCCTAGCCAAGCAAGTTACAAGCAAGGGCATATCAACTGCTAATGCTACTGTTACAGCAGATTCGAGCTGCGTTGGCTTTATTTTTACACGGGGGAATTTTTCCTGCTCTCTCATCTTCCATGAATTATGCATCTCCACCTCACAGGATGCCGGATACAAAGCAAATCAAATGGGCCACATCGTATCCCTGTTCATTATCCCTGTTCCCAACTCAACAACCCAACACAAAAACCCAAAACCAGATGGCGAGATGTATTGCAGAGACCGAACCCAGTGCGCTCCTATGCTTGATAACGCCCCCCCCCCCGAAGGTCCCTGAGTCGGTGTGCCTCAAATAGCCTCACGGAATGTCACTCATACCATACAAGTAGAGCTTCCATGATGTGCAAATCAATATCCATTTCCGAAGGTAGAAGAGCCCAAAAAAATCTGCACTTCAACTTCAACAAAACGCTCGTATTGTCCAGTTGATCCGGCGGCCAGTCGGCAGATCCATCGTTTTGCGCAGCTTTGGAACTTCATGCTTGTGGGTTTTCTGGCATGTGCCCCCCATTACCAAGAGGTCACCATCACGCAAGATCAGCTCGACCTTCGCGGCTGTTGCTTTGGAGGCTGGCAAAGACGATTTGGAAGCAGTATCCACAGAGCTAGGTAGATATGCCGCCTTAGCTCGGAAGAGAAAACGGCGTGGCCCTCCCCAGCTGAGGCTGAAGATGGGCACATCTGCCCGCATACATTTTTCATCGTCAGCGTGCAAGCCAATGCAATGCTCTGGCATGTACCAGTTCTGCAAGCAGCCATTGTACGCATTGCTAGGATTGTTCGCACCATTACTGCCGCCGTGTGCTTGACTTTTTGCGTTGTTATTTGCATTGCTGCTACTTTTACTCTTCCTATCGCAAACTGAACTGCTTGTAGAAGGATGAGATGTGGCCGAGAGTAAAGTGTTAGTGCGTTCAAGGAGAGCTGCCACCATAGCGCCACCTTGTTCAGGCAGAATAGGGCGCACTGGATTCATGGTGCCAGCATAGGCATAGCTGCGACCCCAAGCTGTTGACCATCGCGTTTCAGATACGGTGCGACCAAACATGCTGATTTTGTGAAAGTCCTCAGGGTGAAGTTCCCACTGATCATAAGTTCGGGAAATATTGAAGTAAGCGGTTCGGAAGGAAAATTAAGTAGAGATTATTCATCATACCTGCTCGTCGAATCTGGCCTGATCTGGCGAGGGCCAGTATCCACGCGCCAGAATGTACCAGGAATCACCGCCATTGGTCAAATACGTAGGTTTGACCGCACCAGGAGTGGCACTCCCTGCTTCTAGTGCAGCAGCCAAGGCTTCAGCAGCGGAGTTGAGTACATTCGCTGACCCCTGCGACGTTTTTGGCGCCAGATTTGGGGCCAAGCCTAAGGCAGTGGCCGAGGATTTTGTTGGAAACTCCGTGGGTTGAGACAAGAATTCACGTACCACAGAAGCAACTGAATCATCGCCTCGAGGCGATTGACAAACGTCACACGCAAGACTCATTGGAGCATTTGAGAATGTGCATGCTGAACACTCCCACTCCTTGGATGAGGAAAGTCCTGAATGATCAGCGGCGGTATGCTTCTTAGCGCGGAAGAAGCCAGGCAACGCTGGAGACTGAGCCTTACGTTTCAAGCTGGACATCGAGTTACCAAGTGCAAATGCCAAGCACGGACGCATTCACCGCAAATGGCTGTATCTCTTAGACTTGAATTTGACTGAGAAGCTGTTGTGCTTGACAATAGTAGTGCATCAACCCGCACCCACACTGCACCAAATCTGTAGAAGCTAAAAGCTACAACAGGCAAGCTACAAGTAGATTGATTGGGAGCCTGCACCCGCCGCTTTAATTTCGGCCTGTATAATCTTTCGCTCGATTGCTACTAGCTACAATTATCGCAGTAGAGCTAGCTAGGAAGCTATTCAGAATTGATTTTAGCACGCAGACCGCGGCGACATTTTGACCAGAACAAAGAAAAGTGAACGAAGTGGACACTCTCTCAACGCATTATATTAGTGTATAAATGTTTGATGGTGCTTGAAGCAGGAAGCCTGAAGCCTAGCCAAGCAAGTTACAAGCAAGGGCATATCAACTGCTAATGCTACTGTTACAGCAGATTCGAGCTGCGTTGGCTTTATTTTTACACGGGGGAATTTTTCCTGCTCTCTCATCTTCCATGAATTATGCATCTCCACCTCACAGGATGCCGGATACAAAGCAAATCAAATGGGCCACATCGTATCCCTGTTCATTATCCCTGTTCCCAACTCAACAACCCAACACAAAAACCCAAAACCAGATGGCGAGATGTATTGCAGAGACCGAACCCAGTGCGCTCCTATGCTTGATAACGCCCCCCCCCCCGAAGGTCCCTGAGTCGGTGTGCCTCAAATAGCCTCACGGAATGTCACTCATACCATACAAGTAGAGCTTCCATGATGTGCAAATCAATATCCATTTCCGAAGGTAGAAGAGCCCAAAAAAATCTGCACTTCAACTTCAACAAAACGCTCGTATTGTCCAGTTGATCCGGCGGCCAGTCGGCAGATCCATCGTTTTGCGCAGCTTTGGAACTTCATGCTTGTGGGTTTTCTGGCATGTGCCCCCCATTACCAAGAGGTCACCATCACGCAAGATCAGCTCGACCTTCGCGGCTGTTGCTTTGGAGGCTGGCAAAGACGATTTGGAAGCAGTATCCACAGAGCTAGGTAGATATGCCGCCTTAGCTCGGAAGAGAAAACGGCGTGGCCCTCCCCAGCTGAGGCTGAAGATGGGCACATCTGCCCGCATACATTTTTCATCGTCAGCGTGCAAGCCAATGCAATGCTCTGGCATGTACCAGTTCTGCAAGCAGCCATTGTACGCATTGCTAGGATTGTTCGCACCATTACTGCCGCCGTGTGCTTGACTTTTTGCGTTGTTATTTGCATTGCTGCTACTTTTACTCTTCCTATCGCAAACTGAACTGCTTGTAGAAGGATGAGATGTGGCCGAGAGTAAAGTGTTAGTGCGTTCAAGGAGAGCTGCCACCATAGCGCCACCTTGTTCAGGCAGAATAGGGCGCACTGGATTCATGGTGCCAGCATAGGCATAGCTGCGACCCCAAGCTGTTGACCATCGCGTTTCAGATACGGTGCGACCAAACATGCTGATTTTGTGAAAGTCCTCAGGGTGAAGTTCCCACTGATCATAAGTTCGGGAAATATTGAAGTAAGCGGTTCGGAAGGAAAATTAAGTAGAGATTATTCATCATACCTGCTCGTCGAAGCTGGCCTGATCTGGCGAGGGCCAGTATCCACGCGCCAGAATGTACCAGGAATCACCGCCATTGGTCAAATATGTAGGTTTGACCGCACCAGGAGTGGCACTCCCTGCTTCTAGTGCAGCAGCCAAGGCTTCAGCTTCAAAATTCCGTGGAAGTACTGTCGATTCAGGCTCCTTGACTAGAAGTATTTCCGTCTCTAGAGCGGTGTCTAAAGCTTTTGCTGCTGGGATTGCCGAAGGCTTAGCCAAAGATTTGCGTGCCAATGAAGATAAAGGCGTGTGACACATCTCACATGCAAGTAACGGCACAGCATTCAGATAGGTGCACGTTGAACATTCCCACTCCTTCGAAGTCGATAAACTAGAATAATCAGCGATGGCAGCCTTTTTAGCCGGAAGGAAGGCAAGCAATGACGAAGATTCTTTGCGTTTTAAATTCGACATCGAGTTTCCAAGCACAAAAGCTAAGCCGGCGCGCATACAGAGGAAAATAGATCTCGCTGTCAGCGACTCAATATGATTCCTGGTTCATGCCGCCAGGACTCAATGAGTGATCGCGACGATGCTCACTATTCTGAATGCGGCTAGCTCCTGATGACGGCCACAACACGACACCGCACCGCGCTTGACACGACGACACGACATCATCTGAGCGAACAACCAACAACATCGACATCCAGCCAATATTTTTTCAAAGCACATTCGTGCAAGAGTGGGAGAAAGAAAAAGTAAAAATGGCGGAATGGCACGGCGGCATCACTGCTTGCTTTGTCGGCAATAGTTGCTGAGCTTAGCTAGTTTTGAGAAGCCCGCGTGTAAACAGTTCTACATCCGTGTTTTCAACACTCTTAATCAGAGAGCCTGACGATGTCATTTTCATTCAAAGAGTTATTGAAAGGCTACAAGAAACCTAAGAAAGGGAACGCAAAAAATGGAGACAGCAGTAGCAGCGCTGGCGCAAATGGCGGGGTAGCAACAGAAGCCACGCCAGCTGAATTGGGCGTATTCCCAGCGTCAGTGCACAAGCTCTGGTCGCGTCGGCGCCGTGGCTGGGAGCCAACGCCACCACTCACGCCGTCCTGGCCGCCACCACAGGCCAGTGACGGCGGCGGCGGCAAGCTGGCAATTTGCTTGACGGTCGTGGATGCCTTGCCCCACGAAGGGCTCTGGCAGCGCTGGCTAGAGGGTGCAAGTAGCGATCCGTTGAAGCGGTCAGGCTGCCTACATGTGCACGCCAAGTTTCCAGACAAGCTAGCGGCGAGCCAGCCCTGGGCGAGCAGCCGTTGCTTGAAACACAGCTTTGTTCCAGAATGGAACGACATCAAGGTCACCACCCTATACCTATGCTAAATCTATGAAGTTTATATCCTAGCTGCCTTGAAATGCTTTCATGCCTGCCTAGGTTTCTGCCATTTGCTTCTTACTGCTGAGCTGGTTGTGTTTTATTCGCTAACTAGGTGGCGCGTGCGATGCTTGCCTTGCTGACGAAAGCCTTGGATGACCCTGCCGTGCAATTCATCTACCTGGGGACCGAGTCATGCGTGCCGTGCCGTAGTTTTACGGACACCGTGGACGCGCTGTGGGCCCAAGGCCCAACCTCGTGGCTCGACATGTGGCAAGAAGACCCGCCGGAAGGGTAGAGATTCATATTGTGGCGCCTCGCTTGCTTGTTTGTGTCGCTCTCTTTAGTGCCGTTTCACTTTCACTCATTCATCGTGACCCTATTGTAGCTGCTATTTCAAGTGTTTCTATTCTGTGCAAGCGCATATGTTCCTCGGTGAACTTTATGGTATCAGATTTAACCTGCAAAAACATAATTCACGCATAACTGAATTCTTGTCGCTTAGGTCGGGCATGAAGCGGGCCTCGAAGTTTGAAGCCTCGTCTCAGTTTCGCGTGGTGGACTCGAAAGTGGTCCCCTTGGGCGCAGTGTGGAAGGCTTTGCCGGGGTGGGTAGTGCTGGCGAGGCACCATGCCGAGGCCATCGTGCGCTTAGACGCTAAGGTGAGGCAAGGGGAAATAAGACGATTAAGAATGGTAGATGATTTGGGAGAGTCCAGAGGAGTATAGAAGAGCATCGTGTTGCTTTGACTTTCCCGGAATTTCTCGCTTCTGCTTCTTTGTCCATAATTGCGTCCCTGAGTCTATTTCTTTTTAAAACTTAGACCCTTTCAAATACAAGTCGTACTCTTTTTTTACTAGCGTTGTCATCCGTTGAGTGTTGACTCCCTGTCCCTGTGCTCACAGGTGGGCGGCGAGCTTTGGCCCGCTTTTGAGCAAGTCTTTGCGCCCGAAGAAATTTATTTCCCCACCTGCCTCGCCCTCGCAGGCTACGCACCAACTGCTGAGAGTTTACCAGCGCAGCAAGAAAAGAAGAAGGAGCAGCTGTCACCTCAGAGTGCTGACGGTTCCGCTGGTTCTACTAGCGAAGCAACGACGACTGCGAAGGTTGTTCAGGGTCAAGTCATTCTGCAAGCTTTGGTGTTTGCCCAGTACCCTACTACGGGGGACCAGCGCGCGAACCCAATCCCCCTCGACGACCTTTTCGACGCGCGTTTCTTGGAGCAGCGCAGGCGCCAAGGTTACTTGTTTTTGCGCAAGTTCAAGCGTGCGCTGCCCGAAGCATCGCAAGCCATGTTAGTGGACCCACCTGCGGCCGCTGCAGCTATGCCCACTGGTAGCAGTAGCAGTAGCAAAATAGAAGACCAAAGCCAAGGCCATGACAAACGAGAAGGAGACCGAAAACGACAGCGAAGCAAGTCCATGTCACCCGTTTGACAACATAAGTATGTTAAACCTTCTTC
>Ga0307931_1001075_pt1 | contig 17904 bp, 20 predicted proteins | sample OrgLakmetageno47_FD_201816 | JGI IMG/M metagenome (GOLD analysis project Ga0307931, IMG submission 201816) | Saline water microbial communities from Organic Lake, Antarctica - #47 | ecosystem: Environmental > Aquatic > Non-marine Saline and Alkaline > Saline | place: Antarctica: Organic Lake... | reverse complement strand
GTCCTGCATGGTGAACGGTATGCGCCGCCCCCGCCCCATTGAGATTTCGCTTGCGGGGGAGTTTCCCGGCGCGTTCGGTTGACGTTTCGCCATCATGAGCGCTCAGAAAGAGCTCACTGGGGACTCCCGGATGAGCTCATTGTGAGGGGATGGGGGCCGCAGCGTAAGCCCATGGCATCAGCGCATCGATATCCTTGTCGAGGTGGCCGCCCGCCAGGCTGGTGAAGAGATCGCGCAGGTAGGCATAGGGTTCCACGCCGTTCATCTTGCAGGTGGCGATGAGGCTGGCGAAGCGCGCCCAATTTCGGCCGCCCTCGTCGTGACCCGCAAAGAGCGCGTTGCGGCGATTCATGGCCGGGCTGCGGATGGCGTTCTCGACCAGGTTGGAGTCCATGTCTACATGGCCATCCTCGAGGAAGAGCCGGAAGCCGTCCTGGCGCCGCAGCATGTAGGCGAGCGCTACGCCGAGGTCGGATTTGCGCGAGATGCGTGCGGCCTGGGCGGCCAACCAAGCAAAGAACTGATCCACCAGAGGGCGCGACAATTCCTGGCGGACGGCCTGGCGCTGATCCGGCGCGGAGCCACGGATGCTGTCCTCGACCTTGTAGAGGGCGGCGATGCGCACCAGTGCCTCGTCGACGATGGGCGAACCCTTTTTCGGCTTGGCCTTGATCAGCTTGCGCCGTCCATGTGCCCAGCAGAAAGCCAGCTGCAACGGCTTGCCGCCCGTGCGTTTTGATGTGGCCAGATGCGTATAGCCCCCGTAAGCATCGACCTGGATCGTGCCGTTGAAGCCGCTCAGGATCTCGGCGGCGTATTCGCCCTTCCGGCCAGGCCGATAGTGGAACACCACCCCCGGCGGCGCGGGGCCGCCCCATCCCCTGTCATCGCGCAGCACGGCCCAGAGATAGCCGGTCTTCGTCTTGCCGCGCCCGGGGTCCAGCACCGGGGCGGTCGTCTCGTCGACATAAAGCCGGGTGCTGCCCTGTTTCAGGGCCATTGCCATGTGATCAACCACCGGCGCGATCAGCGCCCCGGTCCGCCCCATCCAATCGGCGAGCACCGACCGGTCGATCGGCACGCCGTGCCGCGCCATGACCACGGCCTGGCGGTTGAGTGGCATGTGCTCGGAATGCTTGGACACCGCGATCTGCGCCAGCAGCGCCTCGGTGGGCCAGCTGCTCTCCAGCAGATGTGCCGGCGCCTTGGCTTGCACCACACCCGCGCGCCCCTTGGGGCAGGCGTATTTCGGGCGGATCGTGACGATCACCTGATAGCTTGCCGGGATGTAATCCAGCCGCTCGGTCTTGTCCTCGCCGATCCGCACCATGTCGCCGCAGCCGCAGGGACAAAGGAGGCTCTCGGGTTCAATCACACGCTCCACGCGCGGCAGGTTTTCCGGAAGGGCGCGCGCCTTGCGTTTCTTGCGTGGCGCCTTCTTCTCCGGATCGGTCGCGCTGGCTGCGATCTTTTCCTCGACCGCTGCGATCTGCTCCTGGGTCTCGGCGATGGCGGTCTCGAGATCCTCCAGCGCCAGTTCCAGCTGTGCGGGATCCAGCTTTTCCGATTTCGGCCCGAACTTGGTGCGCCGGTAATCCTGAACCTGGCCTTCCAGCTTCTCGATCAGCGCCTTCAGTTCGGTGATGAATGTGTCTTTTTCGGCCCCAACCGCCTGTTCATGCTGGCGGGCCGCACGCTCGACCGACAACTCGAATTGCGCGCCCTCAAACGCCTTCACAACCTCGGGCGGAAGGTCCGGAAACAAGCTGAGATCGAAGGACTGTGACATGCAGATTCATAGCCGATCCGAACAGGAAAGGCCAATAAAACAACGCCAGAACAGCCAATAAAATCATCCCGCTGCAATGGGTGGAGCGACCCGCTGCGCAACGATCCGGCGCCAGTCGAGACCTTCGAACAAAGCCTCATACTGGGCCCGCGACAGCCGCATTGTCCCGTCCTGAACTTTCGGCCAGGCAAAGCTGCCTTGTTCCAAAACTTTGTAGACCATCACGAGACCTGTTCCATCCCAAACCAAAATCTTCAACCTGTCCCCGCGTTTCGAACGGAACACGATCGTCACCCCGGAATGCGGATCGAGCTTCAGTTCGGTCTGCACGATCAGCGCCAGCGCCCGATGGCCGCAACGGAAATCTACCGGCCGCGTCGCAATCAGGATCGGCTGGCGCTGCCCCGCGACGATCATGCCGATCCTCGCAGCGCGCGCGCAACCGCTGCTGCCCGCTCTGCCGGAACATCGCCCGGCACCCGCAGCACGAGATCGTTGCCGATCTCGATCGTGATGACACCGCATGTCCGATCAGCATCCGCTGGTGGACCGAGGTCCTCAGGCTCCACCGAAACCGGCACAAAGGCTGGCAGAGCGTCAGACGCCACCCCGGCCATGGCTTCCGCTGGCAAGACCAGTTCTCCCTGGCGGGCTCGCCGTCGCCAATCCGAAAGCTGATGCGCAGCCAAGCCGTGCCGCCGCGCCACATCCACCACCCGCGCACCTGGCTGAAAGCTCTCCGCCACGATCCGCGCCTTCACATCATCCGGCCAGCGCCGATATCCACGCGTCCGCTGCACAACCTCGATGCAGCCGTCAAACCCGTCCCCGCCATCCGCCATCGTCATCTCCTTCTGAATGCTCAGAACGAGAATCGCAGTTGGGTCAGGACAACGGAACCGCAGAAATCAATGGGACGGGGACGGCGCATACGTATAGCCCCCGTAAGCATCGACCTGGATCGTGCCGTTGAAGCCGCTCAGGATCTCGGCGGCGTATTCGCCCTTCCGGCCAGGCCGATAGTGGAACACCACCCCCGGCGGCGCGGGGCCGCCCCATCCCCTGTCATCGCGCAGCACGGCCCAGAGATAGCCGGTCTTCGTCTTGCCGCGCCCGGGGTCCAGCACCGGGGCGGTCGTCTCGTCGACATAAAGCCGGGTGCTGCCCTGTTTCAGGGCCATTGCCATGTGATCAACCACCGGCGCGATCAGCGCCCCGGTCCGCCCCATCCAATCGGCGAGCACCGACCGGTCGATCGGCACGCCGTGCCGCGCCATGACCACGGCCTGGCGGTTGAGTGGCATGTGCTCGGAATGCTTGGACACCGCGATCTGCGCCAGCAGCGCCTCGGTGGGCCAGCTGCTCTCCAGCAGATGTGCCGGCGCCTTGGCTTGCACCACACCCGCGCGCCCCTTGGGGCAGGCGTATTTCGGGCGGATCGTGACGATCACCTGATAGCTTGCCGGGATGTAATCCAGCCGCTCGGTCTTGTCCTCGCCGATCCGCACCATGTCGCCGCAGCCGCAGGGACAAAGGAGGCTCTCGGGTTCAATCACACGCTCCACGCGCGGCAGGTTTTCCGGAAGGGCGCGCGCCTTGCGTTTCTTGCGTGGCGCCTTCTTCTCCGGATCGGTCGCGCTGGCTGCGATCTTTTCCTCGACCGCTGCGATCTGCTCCTGGGTCTCGGCGATGGCGGTCTCGAGATCCTCCAGCGCCAGTTCCAGCTGTGCGGGATCCAGCTTTTCCGATTTCGGCCCGAACTTGGTGCGCCGGTAATCCTGAACCTGGCCTTCCAGCTTCTCGATCAGCGCCTTCAGTTCGGTGATGAATGTGTCTTTTTCGGCCCCAACCGCCTGTTCATGCTGGCGGGCCGCACGCTCGACCGACAACTCGAATTGCGCGCCCTCAAACGCCTTCACAACCTCGGGCGGAAGGTCCGGAAACAAGCTGAGATCGAAGGACTGTGACATGCAGATTCATAGCCGATCCGAACAGGAAAGGCCAATAAAACAACGCCAGAACAGCCAATAAAATCATCCCGCTGCAATGGGTGGAGCGACCCGCTGCGCAACGATCCGGCGCCAGTCGAGACCTTCGAACAAAGCCTCATACTGGGCCCGCGACAGCCGCATTGTCCCGTCCTGAACTTTCGGCCAGGCAAAGCTGCCTTGTTCCAAAACTTTGTAGACCATCACGAGACCTGTTCCATCCCAAACCAAAATCTTCAACCTGTCCCCGCGTTTCGAACGGAACACGATCGTCACCCCGGAATGCGGATCGAGCTTCAGTTCGGTCTGCACGATCAGCGCCAGCGCCCGATGGCCGCAGCGGAAGTCTACTGGCCGCGTCGCAATCAGGATCGGCTGGCGCTGTCCCGCAACGATCATGCCGATCCTCGCAACGCGCGCGCCACAGCTGCTGCCCGCTCTGCCGGAACATCGCCCGGCACCCGCAGTACGAGATCGCGGCCGATCTCGATCGTGATGACACCGCATGTCCGATCAGCATCCGTTGGTGAACCGAGGTCCTCAGGCTCCACCGAAACCGGCACAAAGGCTGGTGGAGCGTCAGACGCCACCCCGGCCATGGCGTCCGCCGGCAGGACCAGTTCCCCCTGGCGCGCCTGACGCCGCCAATCCGAAAGCTGATGCGCGGCCAAACCATGCCGCCGCGCAACATCCACCACCCGAACGCCGGGCTGAAAGCTCTCGGCCACGATCCGCGCCTTCACATCATCCGGCCAGCGCCGATATCCACGCGTCCGCTGCACAACCTCGATGCAGCCGTCAAACCCGTCCCCGCCATCCGCCATCGTCGTCTCCTTCTGAATGCTCAGAACGAAACTCGCAGTTGGGTCAGGACAGCGGAACCGCTGAAATCAATGGGACGGGAACGGCGCATACGAAAGAGCGGACCTACTTTATTAGTAAGAGAGCATCGGACGTAACCGAAACCTCTTGAGCGGTATTTCCAAAGGCTGGAAAGGATGGTTCTAGGGTAGGCTTGGTGGGTTAGAGACCTGCGCTTAGCGATTTCGCCGACGGCGGAGTGCTGCTAAACCCGCCAAGCCGGTCAAAATGAGCACGCTGCCCGCTGGTAGAGGAACAACGGCTGGTGGAAATAAACCACCTTCCACATCAACATCCACTTTGAACAGGGCCAGAGGCGCCTCCCCGGAAAAATCGAAGAGGGTAAGTTTATCGGCAACGAGGTCACTGTTGAAAAGCTGTGTCTTGATGCCCTCATCACCTTTAATACCGAAGGCCAAATCAATCATTCCGCCCTGACTACTAGATCCGACAATCGAATACTCGAATATGTCCCAAATTTCGAAAGCAAGAGCCCCATCATCAGTCCAGAGGGAATTCAGTGAATGCAGAAATGTACCTTCCGAACCACCTGTGGACGTTTTCAAGAAAAATTCTGTTTTTTCTCTGAAGCTTGGTCCGAAAAATGTTTCGAAGGCCTTCATTCCCGCAAAACGTACCACCGAAATAGCAGGATCAGAACCAATACCAAGAACGTCAACGGAGCCAATTCCGAGGGCACCATATTCGGCGACCAGGTCTCGGTATGATTCATCAAGTGCAAAATACCGGGTCGCAAACTGGGCGTTCTGTGTGAGTGCATTAAACAGAAGGTCACTCCCGCGCGCTGGCACACCGAGAAACGAAGTAGCGTCCGGACTACTAATAATCTCAGGCGTTTGCATTACGCTAGTTGTGCTACCTCCGAAAATGTCAGTATCATTCGTGTGTATCAATCCGAATCCGTGACCAACCTCATGTGCGATTGTCTCGGCGACATCGTCCAGCAGAAGGACATTGGGAAATACGACGACGGTGCCTCCTTTGTTGAGATCAAAAAGGTCTACGCCACTAAGGACGCCAGTATCATAAGCCTTACCCTCACTGAAGCTATTTATGGGAGCCGGATCACCAAATTCGACCTCATAAACTGTCTTTCCTTCCGGAATAGCCAAGCGATCGGTGACGACTACAATCCCCTCCATCCTCGAGTTTTTGAATATTTTCTCAACCTTTTCCGTCAGAAATTTCTGCTGATCCACAGTAAACTCTGCCTTGGGGTGCGTGCCACCATCAACAACCTCGAGAGCTTCTCCTCCAATCAAGGTATCTTTCACTCTGAACCCGGCACCAACCTCACCATCAAAGTCGAGAAGGACGTAAATCTTTGCTTCATCTTCTGAAACCTCAAACTCTTTTTCATAGTTTGACCGCCGCTGATCAAAGAATGGAAGTTCATTTAGCGTGACGAAACTGGACAATACTTTGCTATCAGAGCCAAGATCCGTAATTTGTTCAGCACGGCCACCCGAAACTGGAATTAAGTCTCCTTCTGCATCAACCAATTCGATCCTGACCGTGGGGTTCGAGAAACCTGAAATATCGGGAAGCTGAATTGAATTCTGAGATAAGTTTGCGGTGACTGCGGCGTACGGAATATCGAAAAGATTTGGTCTATTATCGATAATTCGTGCGCGAATATAATCGACGCCTAGTGAAGCAAGGTCTGAGGCAGTTCCCGGGTTTGTCCATGAGACAGTTGGGGTGGTGCCAGACCCAATTCTGACGTTTTGAACCAATGGCGGATAACGCAATTTTTGGCTTGCAGGAACGATGGCTGATTCAAAGACTGTATCCGTGCCGTTTTGATCACTTAATGAAAATCTAAGGTCTTGGCGTGCAAGCGCGTCGGAACCTGGTATCAAAATGCCAAACTCAGCTTTAAGTTCACCATCTGGATGACGTGAGGAGTATGCGGGCAGAGTTCCACCCTCCGAAAAGGACACGGTCGACCAACTGGCGGATGCTGTGCCCGAGATTTCTCGGGGATCAGTGGCTATGCCTAAATACATTTGTTCGCTCGTAGAGCCGTCGGCATTGCGTTTATTTTCTATGTAAAAGTAACTGTCTGTTATCGTCGCGGCATGAGCAACGCCTATGGCAACAAAAATCGAATAGCCCACGCACAGCGAAACCGCAAAATCAATCTTCTTCTTCATCATTGCCCCAAAAAATTCCCAAAGAACATTCGCCAAGCACCCGGACGTTTGAGCTTAGCTTTGTCTGGGCGTATAAATTGAGCAAGCGTTTTTCTCGAATTGTATCCACGATCAGCCCCAAAGGCTGTGAAAATGCCGGATTGTGCCGCGGGCCGGGAATATCCTGCCGCCGCGGCGAAGCTTTTCAGCGTGGTGAACAGACCTGTCGGGCCGCTTTCGTTGTTTTGGGGCGGGATCGCGGTTACGCGTATAGCGGTGGCGCTCGCAATCGGCGGATGGCGGCAAGAATAGCCCGCACCATCGGGCCGGTGACAGCCACCTCGGCCAGTTTGAATGTGATGGCGCGGGCATGGCGGTCTCGGCACTATGTCCGTTCGCACGGGTTAAGCTGCGTTCGCATCAGGCCGGTTTGTCCACACTGCCGTCATCCTCCGATTGAGAATGCTGCGTGGGGCTTGAATGGCCGCTTCGACGGGCCGCACCGCAGCATTGGGCTGGGTCGACCAGGGGTCGACCAGCGGCGGCTTTGGGCCGGGCATGCGTTTAACATTATTATCAATAGTGTTAAACCCGCGACACCTCAAACCTTTGGATCGAGCGGGCAGGGGCCAGATTTTCGCTTCGGTGTTTAACGGTATTCGGGTATACTGTTAATCATGAGCGAAATGCGCCTCCACGACACCGCCGGAAACCGGCTTTATCTCAACGCCGAAGAACGCGCCGCCTTCATGGCCGTGGCCCGGCGTCAGCCCGCCCGCGACCGTACCCTCTGTGAAACCCTGCACTACACCGGCTGTCGGCCGTCCGAGCTGTTGGAAATCACGCCGGGCAGAGTGGACCTGTCGGGTGGCACGATCACCATCCGCAGCCTGAAGAAGCGCAAGGAGGCGTCAGGGCGCTCCAAGGTGGTCTACAGGTCCGTGCCCGTGCCGCCGGACTACCTCGACACCCTCAACACGGCCCACGGCATCCGAGAAGCCCAGAAGTCGCGCAAGCTGGCCAATGCGCCGATCAGGCCGCTCAGCCGCGTGCGGGTCTGGCAGATCGTCAAGCGGTTCATGATCGAGGCCGGGATACCGGACGCCCCGCAGCGCAGCCCCAAAGGGTTGCGGCACGGCTTCGGGATCAATGCGACCGTGAACAGCATTCCGCTGCACATGCTGCAGAAGTGGATGGGGCACGCGCAGCTCAGCACCACGGCGATCTACGCCGATGCCGTGGGCCGCGAAGAGCAGGACATCGCAGCGAGGATGTGGGGGCATGGGTAATGCATCTGAGAAGGACAGAGCCAGACGCCAACTTGTACCGGTTCTACCGGATGGAGATCGTGCGCGGTCTCTTCGATGACTGGAGCCTGGTGCGTGAATGGGGACGGATCGGCAGCTCTGGCCAGGTGAGAACCGATTGGTTCGACACGGAAGCCGACGCCAAGGACGCCCGCTTCGAGGTTCACATGGCGAAAGCAAAGCGCGGCTACGAGTAGGCTGGCAAAATGACTGGCAAAACGGCCCGTTTCTGTACTGTAATGACGGTCAACGCTCACGCAGCCTGACCAGACCCAGCCGCTGTCTTTCCAACGAAAACGGCGGGCCCTTTGCAGGACCCGCCGTCTATATCTGTCACTCGTTACAACTTGCAGCCTCAGGCTGCTTTCTTGGCCGCCGAGCGGGCCGTCTGAGCGGCACCTTCGGCAGTGCTGGTCACCTTGTCGCTGATCTCTTCGCCTGCCTTGGAGGCAAACTCAGCGGCCTCGGTGCCAACCTTCTGAGTTTCGTTCGAATAGCTCTGAGCGGCCTGTGTGAACAGCTCTGTCTGCTTCTTCATGAAATCCGTGTAGGCCGTGCCATACTCGGAAACGTCATCGCGGACTTTGGTCAGATCGCGCATGTTCGAAATCGCTTCTTTCGTGGTCTCGCTTGCGATGTCGGTCGCCCGGGTGCCGGCGTCGACGGCGATCGATGCCATTCGCTCATTCATGCTCGCCCAGGTCTTGAAGACGTCCTGATAGCCTTGCGGGTCGAACAGGTTCTGGATGTCGGTCATTGCGGATTTTGCGTTCTGCTTGGCCATATCGGGTCTCCTTTCGAGAGCGTTGCATGTGTTGTTTATTGCTGAACCCCAGATAATGCTGCACCGCAGCATTTCAACCCCCGGCACGACGCGATGCAGCAGAAAATGTCGAGCCCGTCTGAAGGCGCTCCGCTCGGGTCAAAAGCCAGACTTCTTCATGCGCACGACCAAGGCTTTCGGTGGAATCACGCAGGAATTCGGGACAGAGGCGAGCGAGTTCACGTCCAAGACCGGTGAAGAGCTATCGGGCAAGATGACGGAGAAGGCAAACCAAGCCACGGACAAGGTGACAAACGCCGTGAAAAAGGCCGCCTGAGGTAGACGTCTATCAACGCCGAATTGGGGATGAGCCCGTCGGTCTGCAGCAACCGTGCATAGCCAAGCCGTAGCGCATCCCGGTAAAGCGCCACTTCCTTGGCCGCAGGCGATTGCGGATCATCCGGAAACAGGTCGGCCTGGAACAGTTCGTCCTGAGTGGTCACGATGTTCTCGATCTCCGACGACGCTTTCGCTTCCTGCAGAGCCAGTGTGTCGATCAGAATGCCCTGGTTCGGGATCGTCTTGGCCTGCCCCTTGAGATCGGCAAGTGCCCGACTGGCCCGGTTGAGCGCCTTCAGAATGCGGACAGTCTCGAGGTCGACCGGCGGTGGCAGTGCCGGGAGTTCGTAGCTTGAGTTTAACATGTCGCCGCCGTCGTGTTAACATTATCTCCTTATGTTAACACGATGGTCCAGTCATGTCACGAAAACCCTTCGCCCGGTAACATGATCGGTGATCACGATCTTGGTCATTGAAGCCCATTGAACGACTGTGGAGCACCTGCAGGATGCTTTGAGCCAGATGGACGATCAGCAGATCGCAGCAAGGACCGTTCTGGTCACAGGGCCGGCGACGGCACCTTTGGCGAGCCGGAAGTGTCGCCAAAGGTGCCGTCCTTTTTTCTACCGGGCAGGGTGATCAGCTATCTGGCGCAAGCCTTGCTCGATGAAGATACGCGCGAGCCGTGAAGCAAGTATCCAGAAACATCTTTGCGGACGGCTTGAGCCAGATGAGGAAACCAAGGGAACGGGGAAGGTCTGGACCACACAAGACGAAGAGGCAGCTTGACGTGTATCTCATTTGCGATACAAACTATCCTTTAAAACAGGAGGACAAGCCATGCCAGCCCAAACCTCGATGCTCCATGTCCGCGTGGACGACCAGCTCAAGGCACAAGCAACCGAGGCCTTGTCCGGTGTCGGCCTGACCCTTTCGGATGCCGTGCGCATTCTACTGACCCGCGTTGCCGCTGAGGGCGGCTTACCCGCCGGGCTGACCACGGACCCGGACGCTTATGATGCCTGGTTCCGCGCCAAGGTACAGGAGGCGCTGGCCGATCCTTGCCCAGCCACACCGCACGACCAGGTAATGCAGGAAGCCCGCGCCCTGATCGCCGGGAAGCGCCGTGCCTGAACTTGAATGGAAGGCCTTGGCGGTCGCCGACCTGATGGCGATTGTCAATTACATCTCAGACGACAACCCGGATGCCGCTCTTACCCTGATGGAGGAAATCCAGGGCAAGGTGGACCAGCTCACACCGCACCCGAAACGCTGCCGCTCCGGCAGGGTAGAGGGGACACGGGAGTTGGTGGTTCGGCCCAACTACATCGTGGTCTATGCCGAAAACGCAGCAGTGGTGACGGTGCTGCGTGTACTTCACGCCGCGCAGATGTGGCCCTGATCGAGCGTCTGTAATACGACCAATTCCAGGCATGATCTTTGGTGCTGCTGGATTGATAACCGGAGCCAAGGGGCCAAGGAAAACCAGGGCCCAGTGATGGTCGTGATCGGGATGTCTCGGGGTTCACGACATTATTCCAGGATCCAAGAGACGACGGACCCCTGGAAGACAAAATCACCTCGCGCGCGCACACGCGCTTTAGAGTATTTATATAATAAAATCTCTTTTCAGACTGGCGGCCACGCCAGTCTGAAAAGAGATGTATGAGTCTGTTTACTTAACTTATCTTACTTAGGGATTATACTATATAGACAGTATGAAGATTACTAGTCAATACTAAATGTTGTACCGCTCCATACAAAGGACTCTCTTCGAAAAAGCTGGCGCTTTTTCTCGAGGCCCTTTGTATGTCGCTAAACCGAGAAAGAGAAATTCAGTCAGGCGTGCGCGCGAGGCCCGGATCCCTCGCGCCATCAGCTTTCACCGATATCTCCCTTTCACGAAAACCCGATCCAGTGTATGTGTTCAGGTGTACACATGCCCAGAAAGCGATCAACATGGTCACCAGCACCACAATGACGATCCGGCTCAATCCACAGCTGAAAGAAAAGCTGGGGAGGCTAGCAGACGGGACCCGACGCAGCCGATCCTTTCTGGCGGCAGAAGCCGTGGAAGCCTACGTGGACCGTGAACTGGCAATCATCGAGGGCATCGAACGCGGGCTGGCAGACGCAAACGCAGGCCAGACGGTCAGCCACGAGGACGCGATGGCAACCGTCCGGCGTGCGATCGAAGTTGCAGCAGGCGGCACCGGTTGAAGCGACCTGTTCGCTGGTCCAGTGATGCGCTGAGCGATCTTGCTGATCAAGTTACCTACATCGCGTCTGAGAACCCCTCCGCTGCCCGTCGCGTGGCTGATGCCATCGACAGAACGGCCTCGGCCCTTGGGGATATGCCGACAGGACGCGCCGGACGTGTGACAGGCATCTACGAGAAGCCGGTGACGGGTCTGCCCTACATCCTCGCCTACGCAATCTCCCAGGCAAACGGCGAGAAAGCCGTGGTGATTGTCCGAGTGATCCACACGGCCCGAGATTGGTCCGCCGAGAAATGGCCCGACTGAGCGGGGTATCTGATCAGTTCTCCCCTTGAGGCGGTTGCCTGATCCAGACGGCGCCAAAGCTGGATCCGTTGTCATGGTCCACGACCTGCCGCCCGAACCACGATCTGCCGCAATGGTCGCCAGATCAGAGCCAGAGGATCAGCCCAAAGATCTAGGTGTCACATCCCGGAAGGTAGTATGGCTGTTTCTTGAACAGGTTCGGCTTGAGTTTGTGCCAGTCTTTCATCGCCTGCAAGGGCGCCTTGCTGCCCAGTGCTGCTTGAGGCAGCTGCTGGTTGTAGAGCCAGACGTAGCGGTGCAGCGTCACCTCTAGCTCCTCGCTCGAGCGGAAATGGTGGCTTTGGAGGACCTCCTCGATCCGACCATTGAAGCGCTCAACCATGCCGTTGGTCTGAGGCGACTTCGGCGGGGTCAGTCGATGGTCGATCTCGAGCGCCGTGCAGAGCGTGTCGAACTCGTGCTCCCCCGTGGCTGCGCGCTTGCGCAATCCGAACAGCCGGTCGGTAAACTCCTTGCCATTATCCGTCAAAATGGTCCGGATGCGGATCGGACAAGCACGCTCCAGGTCGCGCAGGAAGCGGCGGGCGTTGGCCGCAGTCTTTGCCGGGTAGATACGGATGAACACCCAGCGGGTCGCACGATCAATCGCAACGAACAGATACCGGCGGCGGTTCTCATCGGCCATTTGGGGCAGGTATTTCACGTCGATATGGAGATAGCCCGGTTCGTAAGCCTTGAAGCCACTGTGTTTCGGTTTGGCTGCCTTGGCAGTGAGATCGCGCAGGTTTCCCACCCCATGGCGGCGCAGGCAGCGGTCTAGACCAGAGCGCGAGACATTCGGGTTCAGGAACTCGCGCACCACAGCCAGCAGGTCGTCGAGCGACACCAAAAGCGTTTTGCGCAAGGCCACCGCCACGGCCTCCTGCGCTGGGGTCAGCGTCGTCTGCAATCGATGCGGCGTGTGGCTGCGATCCTCGACGCTGTCGCGCTTGCGCCACTTGTAGATGGTCTGCGGTGTCACTCCGTAGCGTTCTGCGAGAACCGTCCCCGCGTCATAGCCGGCCTGAATAGCCGCCCGAACCTTCGGTGTGGTCGTGGCTTGCTTGTGAAGATGGATCAGCATGGTCGTACCCCGTCTCGAACTTCCCGCAGGACCGATCTTGCCATGAAGAGCGCGGATCGCCGAGGGGAAATGTGATCATCCGGGATGGAACAGCTAGGCTCCTGCAGCAGCGAGATGACGGCGCAGGGTGGCGTAGGGCCCCATAGCCTCTCACAGGCTCAAAATTGGCCGTTGAGTGCGGTCGCGATGTTTTGTAGGAATAAGCTCGCCAATAGGCTCAAGGGCGCTCACGGAGGCTCTCTGTGGCCTTGGGAGCTATTCGGAAAATACGCCTGATCTGCCTGTGCTCAGGCAGGCCCCCTTATCCGCGCGACAATTTAGATGAACTTGATAGTCGCTTAGGTTTACGTATATACAATAACTATGGTAATGATCGTCTGGGATGAGCCGAAACGGCAGATCAACCTCGCACGTCACGGGTTGGACTTCGCCGATCTGGACGAATGGTTCTTCCTCGATGCCGCGACAGTTCCCGCCAAGGAAAACCGTCACATGGCCATAGGGCGTCTGAATGATGAGAGCATCACTGTGGTCTTTGCTCTTCTGGGAACGAAAGGCGTCTCGGTGATCTCTATGCGCCCTGCAAGCCGCAAGGAAAGGAGCCTGCTATGACCGACAGGAAACACAAGCCGATCTCCGACGCCGAGGAGGCGCGAATTCAGAAGATGATCGCCAGTGACCCGGACGCGCCCGAGGCCACCGACAAACAGATGGCCGAGGCAAGGCCGTTCACAGAAGCTTTCCCGGCTTTGGCCGAAAACATGCGCAGGAATGTTGGCGGGCGACCCAAATCCGCGAACCCGAAGGTGCCGGTGTCGATCCGGCTGGACCCCGACGTGGTTGCCGAGTTCAAGGCGACGGGACCGGGCTGGCAAAGCCGGATGAACGATGTGCTGCGGCGCGAAGTCCTGAGCGGCAATCGCTCATCGTGACCCTGAATCGCAGGGTCTCGTTAGACACGCGGTTGGGATACTCCACAGCCGACCTTCGTCCCGGTCCATCCAGGCTTGAGCCCAGGCTCGAGCATGATTGATGCACCGGAAACTACCTGTCCAAAGAAACTTGGACACACTCCATAGAGAGTAAGCGTCCGGTCTGACTGGTGTTGATTTATTCAGCAGCCCAATTCCAAGGCATGAGGTCTTCGAGGCGGGTCATTTTGTGGTCTGCAACACGGGCGAGCACCCAGCGAAGCCAAGCCTCTGGATCGACATTGTTCATGCGGGCGGTTTCAATAAGGGTGTAGGCGATGGCGGCGGCGTCGCCGCCCCCCTTTGACCCCATGAAGAGGTAATTTTTCCTGCCAAGAGTTACCGGCCTGATTGAGCGCTCGCAGATGTTGTTGTCCAGCTCCAACTGCCCGTTTTCGAGGTATTCCCGGGCCTTGGGCATGCGGCCGAGCGCGTAGCGAATGGCCTCGGCCAATGTTGATTTGCCGGAGATCTTGGGCAATTGCAGCTGCAGCCATGCCTCGAGCCCCTCGAAGACCGGCTTTGCCTTTTCCTGCCGCAGGGCGGCGCGCTCTTCGGCAGGCTTGTAGCGTGCCTCTTTCTCCACGGCATAGAGGGCAGCGATCCGTTTGATCGTCTCCTCGGCGATGGCAGAACCCTCGCGCTCAAAGATCTCGATAAACTTGCGGCGCACATGGACCATGCAGGCCTGCTCGCTGGCCTTGTCGTCCCCAAACAGACCGTTGAATCCGGTATAACCATCGGCATGCACGACCCCTCTGTAGCCAGACAAATGGCTGACCGGATGTTTCCCTTTCCGATCCACGCTGAACTGATACCACGCACAAGGCGGCGCCTGCCCACACCAGGGACGCTCATCACGCACGTAGCTCCACAGTCGCGCGGTTTGGGCCTTTCCGGTCTTGATCTTAGTTTGCATTTTGACGGGGGTATCATCGGCGAACAGCGCCGGTCCGGCCTGCACCAGTTTGCCGATGTGGTTAGCCAAGGGCTCCAGCAGCGCCGTGGAACGGCCCACCCAATCGGTGAGCGTGGAGCGATGCAGATCAACTTTGTCGCGGGCATAGATCCCGGACTGGCGATACAGCGGCAGATGATCGCAATATTTGCCGACCAACACATGTGCCAGAAGACCCGGACCGGCTCGGCCACGCGTGATCGGGCGCGACGGCAACTCGGCTTGAGCGAAAGCCTCGCAGCAGGTGCAGGCCATACGTGGGCGCACAATCCGCTTCACGACAAAATGGCCGGGGATGTATTCCAGTTCTTCGGTGACATCTTCGCCAAGCGGCTTGAGCGCGCCACCGCAATCGCCACAGGCATCACCGGGTGAGAGTATCTCTTCCTCGCGGTCAAGGTGATCAGGCAGCGGGGCGCGATTGTGAGTGCGCTTGGTTGGTGCGGCTTCCTCCGCGTCGCCTTTGGGCGCTGTCTTTTGTGCCTCGGCTGCGGCTTCGATCTCGGCGTCTTCCTGCAGGTCGAACGCGAGCTGATCCAGGCTCTCGGACTTGCTCCCAAAGCGGGCCTTGCGATGTGCCGCCAGTTCCTTTTCCAGCTTTTCGATCTGGTAGGCCTGTGACTTGATCTCAGCCGCCATCAGCTCACTGACGGCGCGCAGTTCGATGGGGTCTTTAGGCAGGGATTTGAAGGCCTTAAGCATACGGAATTTATATCCGATCAGCCTACGGAACGGAACACTAAAATACTCAAAAACCCATGTTTTATTGGGTTATCCTGCCTGTAGGGGGCGCCAGGTTCTTTGCGGCATGCGCCAATCAATTCCCTCCAGAAGCATCGCCAGCTGTGCCGCTGTCACGCAAATTTTTCCGTCCTTGGCTGCGGGCCAGACAAACCGTCCTTTCTCAAGTCGCTTCATAAAAAGACAGGCGCCCTGCGTATCCCACCAAATAATTTTTAACAGATCGCCCCGGCGACCGCGGAACACAAACAGATGCCCCGAATAAGGGTCCTCAGCCAGCACCCGCTCGGTTTGCGCCGCCAGCGTATTGAACCCACGCCGCATGTCCGTCACGCCAGCGGCCAGCCAAACCCGCGTGTTGCTTGGCACCGGGATCATGCCATCAACCCTTGCACAAGACTCAAAACCGCCGAAAGCGCCGTCGAACCCTCCACGAGGATGCGCCGGCCATCCGACAGTGTGATATCCACCCGCTGTGCTGAGATAACGGCACCGGTCTCCGGTGGGCGTGGAGAATTGGGCGTATTTGATAACTCGGAGGACCACGTTGCGCCCTTAATCTCGATAGGCAGAAAATCCGCAGTGTCCTCGATCGCTACCGTGGTGTCCCGATCAGGCGCAAACCGCGCATCCCGTAGCCACGTAAAGATCAGGTTCGCGTTCATCGAATACCGCCGCGCAACCTGCGCAACCGAAACACCCGGCGTCAACGTTTGCTCGCAAATAGAGCGCTTCTCGTCATCAGACCAGCGCCGCTTCTTCTGACCCTTCATCCCACCCATGACCAACCTCAAGATGTCCACTATCCATAATGGACACTATCACCCACTCTCTCACGCAGGCAGGGCAGTCAGACCGGACGGTTACCATAGAGATATTACAGAGAACTCTTGGAGACTTTCGGATACTTGTAGAGAGTTGGTCGACGAGTAGTAGAGAACTATCTTAAGTTGTGTTGCCATTTCGGACATGCTGCCCTTTAGGGGCTATTCGAGGGCCGAAAACAAGGCATGAGCTTGGGGGTTCGAGAGTTGAAACCTAACCCGAATTATTCGTGAAAGGGTGGTGAGGGTGGCATAACTCACTGGAAGGATGTAATTTTCGGTTATCGACGCCAAAAATTCCAGTTTCCAGGTCAGGCCCCCTCACCATGACAAAATCTACATCACTTCAGCCCGCGTTGTCACCCGTGAATGGCAAGCCGATCCTGCTTGGCTTTGACGGTGCGGACATGAGTTCCGATGCCGGGCTGACGCTCTTGCGCGAGATCGAGCGGCGAAATGGGCTGGCCGGTCTGTTGGCATCCTGTCTCGAAGACCTGCGCGATCCGAGCAAGGTTCAGCACGGTCTGGCCGAGATCATCCGTTTCCGGATCATGATGATTGCTGCTGGCTATGAGGATGGCAACGACGCTGGTAATCTACGCCATGATCCCGGCTTCAAGCTGGCGCTCGAACGTGGTCCTGAGACCGGCGCGGCGCTGTGTTCCCAGCCCACGATCTCGCGGATGGAAAACCTGGCCGATACGCGCGCGCTGATCCGGATGGGGCATGAGATGGTGCGGTTCTACTGCCAGTCGTTTGCACGCGCGCCCGGGCGGATCGTGCTCGACATCGATGATACATTCGACACGGTGCATGGCCATCAACAACTGCGCCTGTTCAATGCCTATTACGATGAGTATGGCTTTCAGCCCATTGTTGTCTTCGATGGCGAGGGACGGCTGGTCGGGGCCTTGTTGCGCCCGGCATGCCGGCCCAAGGGCGCGGAAAGCGCGGCCCACATTCGCCGGTTGATCCGCGAAATCCGCCGGCACTGGCCCAGAACCGAGATCCTGCTGCGGGCCGACAGCCATTACTGCACCCCGGAGGTTCTGGATCTGTGTGACAGGCTCGGGCTGCGCTATATCTTCGGTCTGGCGCGCAATAGCCGCCTGCAGGATCATATCGAGGCATTGGAGGCATCGACTGCGGCCCGCTACATCCGCGGCAAGGATCGCCAGAAGATACGCCGGTTCAAGACCTTTTCCTACGCGGCCGGGACCTGGTCGAAACCCCGTCGGGTCATCGCCCGGGTCGAGGTCGGCCCCATGGGACGTGACACCCGCTACATCGTCACCAATCTCGAGGGCGGGCGTGGCAAGCATCTTTACGAAAAGCTCTACTCCGCCCGGGGTCAGGCCGAAAACCATATCAAGGCGTGGAAAACCCATCTCGCCTCGGACCGGACCTCGTGTTCGAAGGCCCACGCCAACCAGATGCGGCTGATGCTGCACGGTGCCGCTTACTGGATGTGGTGGAAATTGCGCGCCGCCTGTCCGAGAAAATCCCCATGGCGCCGCGCCCAGTTCGACACACTGCGCCTGCATCTCGTCAAGATCGCG